>Ga0310694_10001749_pt1 | contig 23885 bp, 38 predicted proteins | sample 174DNAGHGhighgp2_FD_203884 | JGI IMG/M metagenome (GOLD analysis project Ga0310694, IMG submission 203884) | Sheep rumen microbial communities from Palmerston North, Manawatu-Wanganui, New Zealand - 1742 DNA GHGhigh gp2 (v2) (version 2) | ecosystem: Host-associated > Mammals > Digestive system... | reverse complement strand
TCCCATTCATCCTTTTCTCTATGAACGCATTCGCGGCGCAATCCTGCAAAAATATCCTGTATCCCATTGCCAATCCCCCTATTGTTTTTGGGCGACGGTGAAAATCCTGTCTCCGTTCTCGGCATTCTCCGTATAGTCGAAGTCAATGTCGAACAATGAATTCAACGTGATAAACCACCCCATGCAATTGTCATACTCATTTTTCGCCATTTTCCCTGAATACCAGTAACGCGCATACTGCCTGTCGTTTTTGTCTTTGTAAAGACGGACGCAGGATATGCCCGACATTTCGTCTGCGGTGAAATTCGTTGTTTCCTTCGCATCCCTTACGATTCCACTGGCAGACCTGACCGAATCATAGCTGATTTTCCATCCGTTAGCAAGGCATACTGGTATTGAGATGTCGTTCATTGGATAGACGGCGAAAGCAATGTAGCCACCGCAGATGACACGCCTGATGCTGTGTTCCTTGCACCAGTTGTAAGCCTCCATGAAACAAGGTCTCGTGTCGCCGTAGTCCACGAACAGGTACGCATTGTCGATATGCGCAAAAGACGCGCCTTTCGGCTTCTTTTTAAACACCCTGTCATTGCGCCAGTTCCAGTATTCATCGCTGTCATATACTTCATCGTCGTACTGCAAGTTAGTCCAGCTTGAAGCGACGTTCCATGAAGACCTGTTCAATTTCCTAATCATTCTTCCTTCTCGAAATTCACCGTGGGTGTCATCCAATGCGCTGGTATCAGCGGAGTACTGAATCCATTCTTTCTCAGCCAAATCCGCCTGTTCCATGCGTTCACAAGCATCGCCATTGAAAGATTGATGTTCTCGTAGGCGTTTGACAGGAATTCCTCATCACCTTCGCTCGGCTGATAGCGCACCATCATGTCGTAATACCTGAGAGGCATCATATCCTTCGAAATCCCAATCAGGAACACAAGCTCCCCGTCTTTGAATTTGTGCGAGCGCGACCAAACTTTCATCCCCCACTCGCGGAACATGCCCTTGTCGATGGAGAAGTTGTTGCACTCGCACCAAAACCTGAATTCCTCATTGGTCGTGGAATGACCGCTCCACTCAATCATGGTCGGGATGATGTAGTCTCTTCTGAATTCCTCGTCCGTCATGGATTCCGAGCCTCACGGCATTTCGCGTATTCGAGGTTGTGGATGATTGAATACGAATGGTTTGTGAACTGGATGTACTCATGCCCATCGAACACGTATCGGTTGACGATTCCCTTCAATTCCTTGTCAACGAAAACCACGCCATTCTCGGTCTTGCCGTTCTTTCCATAGCCCCTGCCCAGCTTCATCCTGCAACTGTAATCGAACAGCATGCACGCCAGCAGGATAAGGAAGATGACGGCGACCGTCCTGACCGCCTCTTTCATTTCACTTCCCCTCTCTCTTTGCGCAACGCCTCTGATTCAACCTGAATCTGCACCATCTCACCGTGGCTCATCCTGCGCACAGGCTCTTGCCTCGGCTCTGCGGTCGCCGTTTCGGATGGCGGTGTCGCGACGCTAGGCTCTGCGGTGGCTTTTTCGAATTCAGCCCTGCGCAGATGCCGTTCAAGCTGGTCGTCGCTGTTGGACGCTACGCTCAATATCGCCATAAGCCCCATCGAAACCAACGCTCCAGTCCAAACCCCAAGCATGAAAATTGCCATGTACATGATTCAAACCTCCTTTACCTTTGCAGTCCAGCAGGCTCTTCCTCCGTATAGCTTGGGATTTTCGCCTTCATGCTGAATTCGTTCACGCATGCGCTGAATTTCCATTCGCCGTCACTTCCCTTGCGGACGATGAAGGCAATCGGCATGTGCGTGGAGCGGATGACCGCAAGCAGGGCGTGTTCGGAATTCTCGCGGACGAATCCCGCTGGATGATTGAATCCGAGTTCGATGGCTTTCAGCACCCGAACCTGATGCGACACATGAAGATTCCTGATGCTGTTCAACAGCTCGACCACTGGCGACATGTCCTTGTCGCGGATGGCTTCAATCGTCAGACGCTTGATTTCATAGTCGCTTGCGGTCAGCGCGTCAAGCGAGAACGCGCCAACGGACATCACCAACGCCAACACAAAGACAATCTTCTTCATTCTTCCTGCTCCTTTTTACTTTTACTGGTTTCCAATATATCGCGGTAGTAGTCCATGATGCCGAAGCACGTCAGCTTCTCACGCGCATCATGGAAGTAACCGCACCAAGTCCTGTCGAAGTCAAGACCGTGGCAGTTGTCATGGTCTGGACGCTTGCACGATTCGCAGAACGCACAGCATTTGTAGCCGTCAAGGTACTCCGTCACCTTGTCGTTGACATAGCCTGGAACTTCGTGGTACTCCAACAACTGTTTCAAAAGAAATTCTATTGGATGCTCTTCATTCATATTCTACTTCTCCAATATTTGATTGATTTCGTCAAGCAACTTCTCCATGTCTTCCTTGTCAGCGTCCTGCTGATACCATCCATGACCGCTTGTCTCTTCCGTGGGATTGCATGCGTAAATTGGGCTGATATACCCAGTGTTCACGTATGCCTTGTTTTCGTCCACGTAGAACAATTCGTCAAAGACGGTCTTCAGGAAAGAGTACATCTTCTCCACGAGGTCTTCGGATAGCTTCGGGAAGTCGGTCTGCTCTTCGGGCTGTCCGCCCTTCTCGACCGCAGTCAGCACTTCGTATATCTTCTGGTCGAAGTCCTCAAGATAAATGGCATAGCCGTTGACAAGCGACTTGATGTAGATTGAATCTGACAGCTCAATCATATAAGACTGCTCGACAAGCGTCTTGAACACTTCGTACATCCGCGACACCAATCCAGTCGGCATCGCGGAGAAGTCTATTTTGGTTTCCTTGTCATCCGTCATCTTCCTGCCGTCCTTCTTCCTCGCATTCACGCTTGATTCGGTCGCGTTCCTCTTCGGTCAGGTGGTCTAGCCAATCCCTGCCGTCCTGCGTATCGACCGCAGAATCAAGTTCTTCGACCTCGTAGCACCAGTCATGATGCGTACTGTAACCGCCCCAGTACTCCGTGCCACCAATCCCCTCGTCAACCCACTCGCCATCGAATCCGACTTCGAGTTCGATTTCCTCTTCCTCGAATTCCTCTTCCTGGTAGCCAGCTAGGATGAAAGGTAGGATTTGCCCTTCAAGGTAGTAGTTCCCTGCCCCTTTGAGCCGATAAATCGTAGTGTAGAGATGCATAGTGCAATTCCCCTTTGATTGCATGATTGGTTGGTTGATTTTACATTAATATACACCATGTTTCGGGAATTGCAAGCCGAGACGATGAAAATTCCGCACACGCGGGAGATTGAATCTCACTGGCTCGGCTTCGATTCCGACGCATTCTTGTGCAGGACGAAAAACGTCATGCTTTCGATTTCGTCATTCATCATGTACGAATGCGTAAGACACAGTATCCTGTCGAAAGTCACTTTCGCTTTGGTCATGCCCCCATCGACGGCATTGCATTTTTCAATGGTCAGGTAGTTCTCTTCCGCAGGATTGTTTTCATGATACCACATTTCGGTCGGTACGCAGTCCCAAGTCTCGTCATAGACGATTTCGCCATCCAATTGACGATGACCTGTCGCATAGTGCGCCGTTACATCGCAACAGTGCTTGTCCCTGCCCTTCTTCCACGACTTGTCCTTCTTTCCGCATATTGAGCAGTAAGGGCATTCCGCTTTGAACTGGACAACGAATCTGTCCGTGCATAGCATCTTTTCCTGATGCACTTTTTGAAGATATTCGGCAAGTGCCTTTTCAGATACGATTTTTCTTTTCTGCCCCACGGTTCTCTCCTGATTCACGCCGTCGCGGTCATGCTTTCAAGCATCGACGCATTCTCGTTCTTGTCATGGAAAGCGAAGAATGTCTTTTCGATGGTCTTCATGAATTCACAATTGCCATCGTAGAGTATTTCAGTATGCACAAGATACAGTATTCTGCTGAAAGGCACTTTCACTTCCGTTCCCATTCTCCAGTTCTCAATGAAAGGCGACTGAAATCCCTTTATCTCCAAGTAACTTCCATCTTGCAGGATTCCCGATTTCTTACTCAAATGCAAAGACCTCAGCTTGCCAGTCCAAATCTCGTCATAGACGATTTCGCCCTGCGACTGGCTTTTCGTGACGGCGTGGTGCGCCGTCACGTCGGCGCAGTACAAGTCCTCCCCTTTCTTCCATTCGGGATTCGTCCTGCCACAGACAGGGCAGTAAGGGACTGGGACTTTGAAGCACACGCTGAAAAAGTGCTTGGAATTCTCGGTGTCGAACATGAAAGAGCCTTCGTCAAGATAATTGGCAATATCTTCTTTGGGCACGATTTTCTTCTCAACGGTCTTCATATTCAATCACATCCTCTCCGTCGTCCTCTCGAAGCCGAACAAGGTCTTCATCTTCGCGTCTGTAATCCTGAACATGGAATCAAGCTCGAATTCCAAGTCGTCGTCCGTCACCATCTCGTCAAGGGAATAGTCGTACAGCCTGATTTCATTCATCGAGACGAACAGGTTGTCCTTCTTCAATAAAGCCGTCGTGTGGCTTATCGGGTAACGATGATTGACTATACCCAATGCCAGCTTCTCGTTTTCATCCCTGACGGAATTCGGGGTCTGCTTGAACGAATGCAAATCCGCCCTCAAGCCGATGAAAGGGGTTCTCCTTCTCGTGCCGCCGTCGGTAATCGACCAGAAGTCGAACGCGGTGAACATGACAGACCGAACGATGCCGATGCATTCGGGGATGGTGTACTCATGCTCCACAAGGTACGCCAGCATGCAACCGTCTTCCTCGTATTGCTCCCAGTTGCCACATTTGAAGCCCATCTTCTCGAAAATCGGCTTGTGGCGTTCGACGGCGCGATGCCATTCGGCGGGATTGAATATTCTCTTTTCTTCCTTCTTTTTCATTCCACTTCCTGTTTTTCAAATGCTCCGACTGCCCTCGGTCTTCTCCGCGTTGTTAGCCTTGACCATGACGAAAATCTCGGTCTTGCCACCGACCTTGATGTAGAAAACGCCGTCCGTCCTGCAATGCTTCGCCACATGCCCATGCCCCTTGTGGAGGTCGATGAAAGCCATATGGCGTTCGTCAACGGACACGAATCTGCATTCCCTTGTGCATGTGTATTCAAGCGGTCTGCCACACTTGGGGCAGGTGGCGTTCTTCGCCCTCGTGTCTGCCTTGCGCCAGCACTTCGGGCAGACTGGTGTCGCCCGATTGAACTTGACCACGCACGGAGTGTCGCTTGAAACGCCTTTCATGTAGTTCAACATCTGTTCGGTTGACATGATTTTGCGCTCGACGGTCTTCTCCGCCCGATTCACCATGCTCGCCTCCCACGCCTTCAAATCCTCTTTTTCCTGCCTCGTGTGCATGTAAAGCCTCGTTTCCTTTTAATATCCCTCGTTTTCCCGATTTGTCAACCGAACAGCGTGAATTTTCATGGATTACCAACAGATTGGATTAAGCGGGACAATGGAAATCACGTCCTTGCTGTTCGGGTATGTCACATGCGCCCAGTCTTCATTGCCGTCGCTGAAACCAGCGACCTTGAAATTGCCTTTGAACTTGCGCTCTTCGCGGTATTTCTTCCATGCCTCGAAGCTCGAATCCGCGAAAATGATTCTGCCATCACGACGATGAGGGTCCGAGACCTCATAGCGTTTGACGCGGATTTTGTAGAAACTGTAATGGTACTGACCGACATGACCGCATTCGTAGCAACTGCGCTGGTCGTCTTCCGTGCAACTGCATTCCGTGCATTTATACTCTTCGCGTTTGAAACAGCACAAGCCTTTCTTCGCGAACTTGTCAAATGCGTCCTGCATGGTCTCCGCCCTGACTTCGACCTGCTTCCCGACGATGTTCTTGATGATATATGTGCGCTCCATGATACACTCTCTGTTTTATGACGGTCATACCAATTTGATTTCAAAGGAATTGTCCACGACTTCCCATGATTCGACGCAAACATTGTCCATGATGCCGATGATGACGCGCTCGTATGACTTGCCGTAGCCTTGGTTTTCCTTGAAGCTGTCTTTCACCAGTCGCTTCACGTCAAGCGGATACAACGCCATGCAGTTGACGATAATCGTTTCAGGTTCGCCGTTTTCAGTGAAACCAGTCTTGAACGCAATCGTCCATTTGCGGAAAATCTTGACGATGCGACCGCAACGGTCAACGAACATGCCGACGGTCTTGAGAGCGTTGCGAACGCCCTTGTCGGCGTTCGCGCATTTTCTGACCCCATTTTCTATCGCCTTCTCAAGACTGTCGCATTCCACCACGGTCTTGTCCTTTTTGTCGTCAGCGTAGTTCGAGTAGGTTCTGTCAACGGAAAGATAGTATTTCATGTTTCGCTCCTTTGGTTGATATGATTGTTTCTGTCATTAATATACACCCATTCATGGGGTTTGCAAATCCGCGAAGGAAAAATCCCGACTGGATTGAATCTTTTTCCACCGCCGTGGCTTGAAAATCCGCGTCCGCGCATCATATTATCCCGAAAGGAGAACTCATGTATGGACAAGGACAACCATTTCCGCGACGTGAAGACCTGCATGCAATGCAAATGGTTCTCGTTCACGGACGATTCGCAAAAAAGATTCAAATGGCACAACCCCACCAGCCTGTGCCATATCTGCGTGCAGGATTTCAGAGACCACGACAATTGCCTTGTATGGTCGGACACGAGCGACACATCGAGGCTCATGAGAAGTTGCAAGGAATACGACCTCATGCCTTTCGAGGTAAGACCGTTGCCGAGCAAATGCCCCTACAAGACGGAGCATTTCATCTACGATTGCAACATAAGCGGGTTTCAGAAGACCATGAAGAACATCGCGCTCGTCGTGAAGACCGTCATGCTGGTACTTGTGTCTTGGGCATTGTAGGGAGGATTTAATGACGCTGAAACGAGACATCAGCATATGCCTTAAGTGCAAATGCTGGCTGAAACAAGAGGAAGGCTACAACAACGTATGCAAATTCGATTTGCAGATAAGCTACAATGTGGCGAAGGAAATAGTCGGCAAAATAATGAGCGAAAGCCCTGATATGGGAGAGGACGAAATGGTGGAGCTGGCGAAAAAGAGATTCTATGAACGAATGCCACCGAATCAGGAACGCGAACCTTCCGAAGAATGCCAGTTCAGGACGGAGCATAAGGTTTATGAATACTCTACCAACGAAGCACCATAGGGATTTGAGCCTTTGCGAAGGTTGCAAATGCAAGCGGAGCAACGGATGCGCCTACGATACACACTTGTACGCACGCATATTCGTCAGCCGTGCGATTGAGGCGGGCTACAAGACCGACGAGGAAATAGAGAATGCCGCTAGGAAGGGCATGAGGCATCTGCCACCCGAAGACGAAAGAGCTACGTCAGACGAATGCCCCTATTATGCGGAGCAACTGGTATATGACTGCAACTATGAGGAAGAGCCATGAACCATTACAGGGATTTGAACTTGTGCCGAAAATGCTGTCTTGACAAGATTTCGCTCGAAACGAAAGAACAGGACACGACCAAGAGGACGGTCGAACTGGCGAAGAAACTGGTCAGGTGCAACCAAATTATGAACGACCCGAAATTTCTGTGCAAAGAGGAAATATCAGACATAGCGCAGGAATTCATCGAAGAGGGCATTGATATAGAGACCATATTAGCCCTGATTGAAAAAGCGAAGAGCGAGATAAAGTGCGTCGAGCCGATAGGCGTTAGGAAAGTGCCGAAGACCTGTCCGTACTACGCTGAGCATTGGATGTACGACAACAATCTGAAATGGTACGAAAGGGCGTGGCTGAACGCCAAGAACAAGGTCATCGAACTGAAATTGAAGCTGGCGGATTGAATCCCGTCGGCTTGGGACGATTAAAAAAGGCATCATGCGGAACTGCTCCGCATGATGCTTTTTGCGTCTTTCAGCGGTTAGCCGAGAACCGCCTCGACTTCCGCTTGCTGTTGGGGAGTGCGGTACACGCCGTCGGAGACGTTTCGGTTGCCGTCAGCGAGAGCGCAGTAGATGGTGGTGTAGCGTTCGTTTTCCGAACCCTCGCTGTTTCTCATGCCGTCAAGAAAGAAGTCCATCGCCTTCTTCTTCGACGGATAGTGTTGCCATTGTCCGTAGCAGAAGACGTTCACGCCTTTGGTGGAGTTGAAGTCGATGGTGGTGGTCTTGGTGGTGGTCTTGCTCATGGTTGGTTTCCTTTGGTTGGTGGTTGGATTTTCGCGACCTCGTTTTCGGTCAACAACAATAATATACATCCGCAAACCATGAATGCAAATAGGTCGGAGCGAATTTTTTCAAATTCGCTCCGACCCATGTTCCGTCAGACGCTTGCGGTGACTTCGGTTCTGCGCGTCAGACCTGCGCTTTTGAAGGTCTCCGCATACTTGTTTCCGTCTTTCAGACCTTGCAACCACTTGAACATGGTGTCAGCGGTGCTTTGGGAGAAGAACCACCCGATTTCAAACTCGCAGGTTTCGCCACAAGCGACGCTGATTCTATGCTTGTGGTCTTTCTTCCACAACGTATCGAAATCCCTTCCCGACAAGCATTCGCGTGTGTAGAAGTCGTCTTCCTCCACTGGAGCAGTTCCGCGTATTCTGCTTGCGTTGAAGGACGTGTCTGATTCGTAGATGCGGAAGTCGCCACCGCCGAAACGAGCTGGATTCAAGTTTTTCCAGTATTCCATCACTTTCAGAGCGTCTTTCAGATAGAGAAAGCACCCGAACGGATAGCGTTCGCACAACGAATAGGGACTGATTTGCCTTACGACGAAAAGAAAGAATTTCATGATTGCGCTCCTTTGGTTGGTGGTTGGTGGTTACTTGCTTTCCTCTTCGACCGTTTCCCCTTCGATGATTCCCTTCACGGTCTTGATGCCGTCCTGTATCGCATGGACGGTTCTATCGCAGTACTTGACGGACGCATTCACGACTTGTTCAAGCGTCTTGCCGTCCTCACGGTGCGGATTGTAATGGATGTACGTCACGCAGACGTATTCATTGTGACCGTACATGGAATGCACGGAGAGCTTCATCGTGAAGTCGCTCTTCGTGTAGTACCATTCATTAGATGTGTCGGGGACTGCGCCGATTTTCTTGAGCAACGCCACGTCCTGTTCGGTGAAGAGCGTCTTTTCCAAAATCGCGTCCATTTCCTTTTTCGTCAGCTTCTTTTTCATCTTGGTTCTCCGTGCTGGTTTTGGTTCGTGTCCGTAACACCCATTAATATACATCCGCGACGGACGAATGCAACCCAGAACGGTGAATTTTTCTGGGGAGTGACCAGACGGATTGAATCCTTCTGGCATGTATCCCAAAGGAACGGTTACATTATATGTGGTTTCAACTCACGTTTTTTTTAAAACGCCAAAATCTCCACGGTCAGTAACAACCGTGGAGATTTCATGTAAGACGATTAATCGTCCGCTTCTTTCTTATTAGATTTCCATATCAGAGAATTATACATTCGATAGAAACCAAGCAAATACATCGCCTTGTCATCCAGCGACCATGTGGATTTCTTTTGGTCTGACAACTTCTTCATGCGGTAGATTGCCCAATCCAATTCCCCCAAGACAGGATGCGTCATTTCCCATGAGCTTTTACGGACGATTCTTCCGTCATCCAATTCGATTGTGCGCCAAACTTCGTCTTTCTTGTATTCGCCAATCAGCTTTTTCTTCTTTTCAGAATCAAGATAATCTGCAAGGATTTTCGCGTCTCGCGTGAGCTTGTCAATAATGAACTGAGTGGTCTGATTGACAAGCCCTTTACGGAATTCAGCGGTCTGAATCGTCCAGCATTCATTAGCCTTGTCTTTGCCTTTGACAAGGTTGTAATAATAGCGGATTGCTTCGCAAACACCGTAGAAAGCACCAATCTGATAGGGAAGATTCTCCAAGTCTTTTTCAAACTTGAAATCATCCAGCGTATGACTTTGCATCGCAAAAGCACGGACACTAGCGTATCTTACACGCTTGCCAACAAAAGTCTTGTTGTACTCGAATCTGTTTTCCTTAAAGATTCGTTCGATGATTTCAGCGAACAACGCTTCTTTGTAAGGAAGACCGAAGATTGCGTCCATAAGCAATTCCTGCCTCATGTGGATGTGCTGTTTCGATGCATCTTCGTCCTTTATCTTTTCACCGTCTTTATCGCGACGGTAGCATGCTTCCAAGACGCTGTAAGGAGAAGCGAAATGCCCTTTGTCATCAAGTCTGAAATTTCTTTCATACTTTTCAAGATTGCCGTACAGTTCGCCGATTTTACCGCTCTTAAACGAATCAACATAAACCGTGCCTTTTGTCGGACGGACGATGGACGCGACATAATAAGTCGAATTCATTTCCTCGGTACGTCTGCTCTCGCCTTTCAGAGAGGAATACACCTTTTCCTTATGCAGGTTTTCAGCTTGTTCATTTTCCTGACCGTCCACTTTGGTTTCAGAATCTTCCGCATTTTCTTCTTTACGGTTTGGAACGATGAAATCGCATAACCCATCAAGGAAATCCGATTCCAGTTCTTCGTCTGAAATTTTTTCGCTGTTGGTTGAAGACCAAAACAAGAGCGTGTAGCTTGAACCATTGTTGCCAATGAAAAAACTATGCTTCTTGCTGTTGTACAAGTAGCTGAATGCGCTTGCGATTTTGAAAGCCGTGTCATTGGACATCGGGCAATTGCCCATTTGCTCATAGCCGTGGGAATTGGAAGAATCGTTGTTGAAACCGATGAACGTAGAGCCTGACAGCTTCGGGAAAACCCTGACAAGCGGACCATATTCGCCAGTAATGGAATCAATGCCATAGCCTGATATGTTGCCTTTCTGCTGGTCTTCTGCGTAGCACTGAATGAAAGCGTCACGGTAACATGGATTCAGAATCGGGATTGCCTTGTCACCTTCTTTCATGCCGTGGAACTTGAACGTGAAACGGATTGTCGTCACTTCTTTCAGAAGTTCGTCGAATGACTTGTCGCAGAGTTTCTTTTCTTTCTTTTCGATTTCTTTCTTCTTGTCATCCACAGCTTTCACGATGGAGCTGTTGCTTTTCATGTCTTCCAACGCTTTCTTGAATTCCCCGCTTTCGTAGAAACGGAGAATGGACTGCATTTCAGACTTGTCATCGCACAAATCCATCACGCGACGGATTTCAGCCTGAAAAGCGTCGTTCCAGTCGGTGTTGCCACCGTCCTCATTCGGGAAGAAATATTTGCGATTGCCGTACAGGATATGAGCCTTTATTCCATTGGTCGGTTGCACGTCGAATGGAGCATTGTCGTAGCGAATTGTCTCCGCCTTCTTTTTGGAATTCAGGAACGAATTTTCTTCCAGTCTGCAATAGTTGCCGTCCTTGTCAATAATGACAAGAAATTCGATTGGAATTCCGCTTGACAAGCCCTGTTGGGGCATTTTTTTCTTATTGCGTTCGTAATAGCTATGCAATGCCTCAAAGATATTACTGGTCTCCATCGTTTATTCCTTTGGTTAAAATATTGTCTTGCAAATTATCCGTCATGGCATTAATATACACCATGACGGACGAATTGCAATCAACCTTTTTTGAAGAATTCGGACATTCTTTCAAGCATCGCGTCTTTCAAGTCGTACTTGCTTGGGTACTCTACCACGCCATGCTCCATCTTCATTTGAGCCACGACAGGACGAGGTTGCCATACGGACTTGCTGGACTTGACCTCAGATGGAAGACGCTCCATTTCCTTCTGAAAGAAATCATCCATCGCCTTGCGTTCATCTTTCGTGTAGTCCTCTTGATAAAGGTAATCGACATACATCATGCCGAGGTCGATGGATTCGTCGATTGGTTCAGCCTTCGGACTGTTTTCGTCAATCCATTCGATTTCATTGCAGACGCAATCGCGTGTTCCAAGATACGGACTGTAACGGTGTTGCCCCTTTTCCACACGACGTTTCAGGATTTCAAAGTACTTTCTAGGATTCTCGCCATCGTGATACTCCATGTCATTTCCCTTGTGACAGAAGTTGCGACGGTGTTCCTGCGGAATGAAAACGATGTCAGCATAGACACGGTAGCGGACATTTTTCAGATAGCTGTTGTTACGCTGGATTCGGTTGTCCTTGCCATTGATGGTGCTTTTTGAATAGCTGTATGTTTTCAGCTCGTTTTTCTTGATGCTGATTCGGTCGATTGGTTCAAGAACCTCAACCTTTCTGACGATATAGCGAATCGCTGGTTTCCAAAAGACGGATTCCAGCATTCCGCGCAACGCCCCGCTGGTTGGAACTGGATAGCTGGTGCGTTCGTCTTTCTTGCTTGTGAATTCCGCGAAGTCAGCGGATACTTCGACGCAGAATGAAAATTTTGGGAAACTCTCAATAAGATTGCTCATTTTTTGAACTCCTTTGCCTCTCCATCGTGTACTCACGCCCATGCCTTGCAAGGCATGGGCGACCTTGCCATGCTTGGATTATTCGATGATTTCAACGGAAATGCCTTTCGGGAGCTTCGATTCATCGACCGTGATTTCATAGTCGGTGTAGTCGGTCGGAACAGTCACGCCGTCGCGCAACTTGACGGACACGCATTCGCGGAGCTTGCTCAGCTTCGCGTTGCCCAATGCGCTTTCATGCTTGAAGACGATGATTTTCATCGTTTCGGTCTCGCCCTTCTGCGCGGAGCACCAAAGCGTATAAGCCTGATTCAGACCTTCAAACAATTGCTTGCGGTCTTCATCGGTGAAGCCTGTCTTTTCCGCTTGGAAGGGATTGATTTCGCCTACGAATTGGTAAAGACCGTAGGACTGGTACGGTTTGTAGCCGAACTGACCGTTGCCAGTCTTTTCTTCCTTGTTGGGGATGCAACGAATGATTTTCGTTGCGTTGATGGAAATTGGATGAATGGATTTCGCGTTGGAAATCTGAACAGGACCTGTGATGGAAAATTTACTGAAAACACCGCCGAAAGCACGAATATCCCAATAAGCCTTGCAAAGCTCTGCCCTTGTATGCTCGTTCTTTTCCGCGTCGTCCTTCTTTTTGCTGTCCTTCTTACTGGATGCATCACCAGAATTCTTTTCTTCGAATTTTTCAATCACATTGTCGATGCAATCATTGCTCTTGTCAATCATGATGTCAACGCCGAAAATCTGCTTGACAGCACGACGCGCATGACCTTTGATTGAGACATCGGTGAGAATGCCGTGGTTGTCGTTGGTGTCGATTCGCGGAGCATTTTCATTGTCAGGGTCTCCATTGGGATTGCCGTTTCTGCTGGAAATGAATCCAATGAAGGTGTAACGGTTGCGGTTGATGTTGTCGGTCGCTTCGATTTCGGTGGTGTTGATGGTTTCGCTCATTTTGAACTCCTTTGTCTATTCTTGGTTTTTACTTGACTTCATCTTCAGTCAATGCGCTTAATATACATCTGAAAAATGAAAAAACAAATCGGTTTTGATGATTTTTATTTGGAAATCATCATTCAATGTTGTAACGCGCCATCGTTTGATGGCGACAATCCTACTTTTGGCATTGTGGTTTCAACTCATGCGCCCTTGCGGGGCGCGACGGCGGTAAGGCGGGGTGAATTATAACCAGCCTCAATATTGCAACTCACGCGCCCCCGCAGGGGCGCGTCTGGTCTTCGCATATACTCTGATACTGGGATTTCAGATTGCAACTCACGCGCCCCTGCGGGGCGCGTCGGGTGGATTCTCGTCACGCATTGCGCTCCACATATTGCAACTCACGCGCCCCTGCGGGGCGCGTCTGAAGCCCTTAATCCACATGTTGAGACTGCCAAGATTGCAACTCACGCGCCCCTGCGGGGCGCGTCTTCATTTTCCGTTCTCCTTGTTGTAGTGGCTTATTGCAACTCACGCGCCCCTGCGGGGCGCGTCATTTCCATTTTCGTCGATACGGGTCAGTACCACTGATTGCAACTCACGCGCCCCTGCGGGGCGCGTCATCTGCCCTTTGTAGCCACCACTGGAACTAATGCTATTGCAACTCACGCGCCCCTGCGGGGCGCGTCGGAAGAATCCACTCCCCACAGTATCGCCATCTGATTGCAACTCACGCGCCCCTGCGGGGCGCGTCTAGGGACGAGAGCCGAAGCAGACGAGTTCTACATTGCAACTCACGCGCCCCTGCGGGGCGCGTCCTGAATTCCAATCCCGCGAACGAAGTCCCGATATTGCAACTCACGCGCCCCTGCGGGGCGCGTCAAATCATCGACGACCTGATTGAAGACGAACTCCTATTGCAACTCACGCGCCCCGCAGGGGCGCGTCAGAACGGCTGTACTCCATTGCACACATTGAAGTAATTGCAACTCACGCGCCCCTGCGGGGCGCGTCTGCCAGCCACTTAAATAATTCTTTTTTAACTATTTAACTAGCCAGTTTCGCGAACCAATGAAAATCAGTTTTCAAAAACAGCCATGTTTTTGAAGAAACCTTCATAAGTCGCGTATTGACAACATCCGCGAACCTCATACCTGACAGCATGTCGATTGAGGGTTCGCGGATTCAGTCAACATTCATAATATACATCCGTTTTCACAAAATGCAATTCAAGCTCATGCAATCATGAAATTTGAATTCACATCTTCAAGACTGATTCCACTTCCTTTGACATAAAGCACATCGCCAGCGAAATTGCGTTCTTGAAGCACGTACAGACCGAGCTTGTTTCCATTACTCTCCAGTTCTTCAACCATTCCGCTGTTGTAGAGCATTTCAGCCGTGTTTTTGTTTACTTCCACGACATACTGTTGCAGTTTGCGCTGGATTTTCTTATCAAAATGGTATCTAGCTTCGTTGAGCAACTTGTCTATCTCATGGTCATTGTCATCTACACGATATATGACCACGATTGGAAATCCGCGTTGAGCCTCAATCATGTGGAATGATTCGCCGTATGTCTTGTAGTTGAAGAAATGGAATGATTTACGGATTTTTTCACTTGTATATAAAGCGTTTTTATAACCATTTAAACTATTTTCCACTTTCTGTCCATAGTGGTAGATTTCCTTTTCTGAATACAGCATGTTCAAATCATGTTCTCCGATGTTCATCGGTAACTGACCAGTCTTGACATCAAGCATGTCTTCCATGATTTGTTTCTTTTCAAACGCATATTCATGATTTTCAATGGGATAGTCCAGCATTTCAAAAACATAGACAAAGCCGACGGATTTTTTGCCGTTTCGGTTGCACCGTCCGCCTGTCTGCTTGATAGAGTACCATGAATTCATTTCACGCAATGCGACATCGAAATCAAAGTCCACACCCGCTTCGACAAGACTGGTCGAAACAACCGTTATCTTGTCGCCTTTTTGCAGACGGTCAGCAATGTCTTTTATCAACCGTTTCCTGTCTTTCGGACATAAATCCTTTGACAGCATATATTTGTCATCAGAAGACTTCGCCACCATGTCGTAAAGCACCCTGCATTTTTTTCGTGTATTCGTCACGCAAAGAAACGATTGTGTTTCATCCGAAATCATCCGAGCGATTTCAGATGACTGCTTTTTGCCGATGAATTTGAAATCGTTTCTCTTAAAATCGTTGAAAAGGTCGTTGACATTATCGACCAGCATGACCGAGCCATCATAGCCGTCAACAGTCTTACCCTGCCCAATCTTAATCTTTCCGTCGAATGCAGGGAGCGTAGCGGTGGAGCGCACAATCGTGCAACCAAAATCCTTCACAAGCACATTAAGCGCATTGGTGATAGGGTAAATATGCTCTATCGGTAATTGCTGTTCTTCGTCAATGATGATGACGCTGTTAGCGATGCTGTGGATTTTGCGCGTGTTATTCGCCTTCCATTGCAAAAGCGATTCAAAGAACTGGACGGTCGTGGTGACGATGATAGGGAGATTCCAGTTTTCGACAATCAACGCCATGCGCTCTTCCAGTTCATTCAGATTCTTGCGAAATCCTTTCTTCCCCTTTTTTTCAAGCACGTCGAAATCGCATTGGTGTTCAATTACATTTTTGTCTTTGAAAATTTCAGTGTAAGTTGTTGCGGTCTGGTCAACGACCGTGGTAAGCGGAGCAAGGACAATCACCCTGTCCATTTTGTGAAAATCAGCGTGTTTCAAAGCAAAGTACATGCCTGTAATTGTCTTTCCTGCGCCTGTTGGAAGCACGAGATTGTAGATTCCTTTTTTGTCCGTAGCATGGTCAGCGACCATGTTTCTCACATTCGTCCGCTTGACGTTGACAGGTGACTTCGCATCAGGTCTTGAATCAATCTTGTCATGGATATGTTTTTCCATCATATCCAAAAGCGTATGGATGTCATCAAATTCCTTTCTTTTTTTATCTTTTTCTGGTCCGTTTGTATCATAGAGTTCAGCGTCAAGACGGTCTGCGTCCACAAGACATGAGTAAATCATCCTGATGAAGAATTCGCCAGTGCCTTTTATGCACATATTTTTGCATTCGTTTTTCAAGCCATCAATAACATCCTTTTCAAACACATGGTCGAACATGCCATCGTCAATCGTGGTCAGGTCAATGTTTGTGCGAGACAAGACATCCTGCTTCGTATCTGCAAATGAAAAATTGTCGTTGATAATAAAAACCTTGTCGATTTCCTTGATTATGTCAGTTCCATTATTGACAAGAAAAGCATCATGCAAACCGTTGTGATGCGAGACGATGCATTGTGCCATGAGTTCAGAGATAATCATTGCCCCTTTCAAATCAGGAGACATGGATTTCCCAAGTCTCCAAGCTAGGTAAATCGCACTTTCAAGAGCATGAGACATGACCGCTGGTTTTATTCCAGTCATGCCATTCATTTTGTATGCGATTTTCGCATTGATATATTTCTGCCATGTGTCAGAATCCTTGTACGCATCATGACACATCCCGACAATCTTGCCGAATTTCGGCATGCCGAATTTCGCGCACATGGATTCGCATTCCCTTGATACATTTTCCAAATGTTCTTGTACGGTTTCATTAGGTCTTGCAATCTTCGTCATATTCAAAACTCCTTTGCTGAAATGTGATTTCCCTTAATATACACCAAAAAAGCGATTGTGCAAATTTGCACAATCGCTTTTTCACGCACGCATCAGGCAAGACGGATATTGAATCCTCACATACGCTCGAAATGAAGCACGTTCTTCAACTTCCCCTCCACTATGTCGAACACGGATTCTATCTTCTTCTCGACCTTCTCGAACATGTCATAGGAATACTGGATATAGAGATAGTTGGCATCATACTTCTCTTCGGAAAACCACACTATCGTGTTCTTGCTATCCAAGCATCTTATATCATCGTCTTCTTCAAATTGATGTTTCGCATAAGTACATACATAAATCCAAAATCCGACTTCCCTTCCATCGCTTTCCATCGCCACCTGATACTCGACCTGTATCATGTTGCCAATGTCAATGGGGGAGCCGTATTCCCTATATGCAAAAAGCGTGGGCATATTCTGATGTTCAGAAGGCATCTCCCCATTCCGAGTGTTTGAGAATCCGTGCCTATAAAACACTTCCGCCACTTTTTTCATCCATTCATACTCTTCTTCAAAATTTAATTTCCATTTCATCTTGCCTTCCTCACGCCATCCTGTCCATGCCGAAGATGTTCTTAAGCCTCTTCTCCGTCAGCTCAATCATGAATCCGACCTTCCTTTTCAAATCGTCGCATTTCCCGATGAAATCCCGCTTGCCTCTCTCGCGGTCGAATTCATAGTTCTCATTGTCGTACTCGTAGGTGCTGTCGTCAACGCTCATGCAGTCTTCATAAGCCTTGAAACATCCCTCGTTTACCGACATGTGCGTGTCGCTGTACTGCCGTTTGAAGACGACCGCGTTCATGGTGATTCCAATTCTGCCGAAGTAAAAATTACGGTCGAATCTGACGGTGTAGCCGACTCTTATCAGATTGCCGATGTAGTCGGGCGTGGCGTACTCCCGAATCAGGGAACAGGATTCGGATTTATCAGAATACTCATTTTGATTGCTCCGTTCAAAGCCAGAATCATTCAATACCGTGACTAGCCTTCCGATTGCCTCGTCTATGTCCATGTTCCGTTCCCCTACGCCATCCTCTCCATCCCAAGTATGTTGTTGATTTTTCTTTCGGTCTTCTCGAACATGTCCTTGATTTCGCTTTCAATCCATTCAAGATGTGTTTCGTAATCCATGTAATTGAATCCTATTGTCGTCTTGTATATTCTGAAGCAATCGTCTCCGTCTCCGTCACGCTTGAAAGGCTTTCTGAACATGCTGGCGACCATCGCGGTCTCGGCTTTCCAATCAGATATGGCGACGCAGACTGAGTACTCCACCCTGACCATGCAACCAATGCATTCGGGAACGGCGTACTCCCTGATGACGAAAAGCTGTCCCGAATGCGCGTCCGTGTCCGCAAAGTCGAATTTCCTGCATACGCCACGTATGCCTTCAATCGCCTTGTCCCGCTTGTCCTCTGCGGTTTTAAGCAAGTCTTCAAGCATCGTCATCTCACGCCACCCTCTCCATACCAAATACATTTTTGATTGTTTTCTCCGTGTTTGAAAACATCTCGTTGATTTTCTCTTCAATCCATGCTAGATACTTTGCGGAGGAAGCATCCCCATAGCTGAATTCGATGCATGTGCCATAGACTTGAAAATACTTGCAGTCGTCTGCTTTGTTTCCGTTGCGCTTGAAAGGATTTCTGAATATGTCAGCCATCATCCTAACATTCACATTGTTCTCATACATGGCAACACGAACCACATATTCGACTTTCACCATGCATCCTACACATTCGGGTATGGCATATTCCCTAGTGACGCAGAGCCAATTCAAATCCCCATTCGCACACGCCATGTCGAATTTCCTGCATATACTATGTATGCTCCCAAGCACTTCGTCCTGCCTTTTCTTACGCTCGTCGTTCATGCGATTCTCTCCATGCCTAGCACGGTTTTCAGACGCTCCTCGGTCGATTCAATCATCTCGGCGAGTTCGCCCTCCACGTATTCGCGGTGCTTGCTCGGAGGATAATGACGGCAGTTGAACTGCATCTCGCTCTTGTAAAGCTCGATGTGTTTCCTGTCGTCGTCATGCGCGTAGTAGTCGCAATGCTTTCTGAACATACACGCCCTGACCGTAACCTCCAGGTCTGAATCGCTGTCCGCGCTACACATGCTCATGCCAAGGCAATACATCACCCTCACCATCTGACCGATGCAGTCAGGCACGCAGTACTCCCTTGTCACGGAAAATTCAATCCACTCCTTCCCCTTGTCCTCGACCGTCAAGCCGAAGCCATCGAACACGCCCGACAGATTCGCGACCGCCGTTTCAAGGTTCACCTCTCTTGTGCTTTGCATTTTCATTTTTTTCGCGCTTCCGCCCACGGTCGGGAAATTGGCTTTCGCCTTGATTTGATTAACCAAATCATTCAACTCCTTCCTGTTCATCCTACCCTCTCCATGTGGAACACGTTCTTGAGCTTCTTCTCCGCAAGGTCGATGACGTTTTCAATGCAAACCCCTATGCCCTGCTCTATCCAGCCGAAGTACTGCTCTTCGTTGAAACGGAACGCTTCGACTTTGAGACTGTCTTCGCCGAGAAGTATGCATGCCTCGTTCTTTTCAGGTTCGTAATCTTTTCCATAGGGCTTGTTGAATGCGATTGCCCTGAACTCCATTTCACCGTCGCCAGCGTACCTTTCGTGGAAACTGATGACATACCTGACCTTCATCATGCAACCGATGCATTCAGGTATCGCGTACTCCCTGATTGAAGCGTAGTCATATTCGTAGTTGCGCATGTGCCAATGCTGGTCTCGGTCGTTCGCGACTTTGGTGAAATCGTATTTCTTGAACACGCCGTCAATCCATTTGTCGTATTCGATTGAAAGACGGTTCTTTCTTCTTATCTCTTCCGATTCCCTGAAAATTTTGTTTGAATCATCCCACCAGTTCATGTTTAATCCTTACGCTATCCGTTCCAGTCCAAGTATGTTCTTAAGCCTTTTCTCGACCGTTTCAATCATCTGCAAAACATGCTTGTCCAAGTCGAAAGACCATGATTTAGAATAGATTTCAAATTCATTCTCGTTTTCCACGATGGAAAAGGAATCGCGTTGGGACAGATGGCACATTTCAGCCCAAGCCGTGAAACTCTCCCTGCCATCCTCGAAAGTGACATGGTACTTCACGCCAACCATGCACCCGATGTACAACGGGATTGAATATTCCCTCGCCATTGAAAGGCTGAATTCCGACCTCTGCACGAAGCCTAGAGACTTGCCGAGCCTTTCAAAATCCTCCGTTCCCCATTTTTCGCTCATTTCCTGTTCCCCGAATCCTTGAAGTACCTGATTTCCTCCCTCAACCGCTGTACATGCCCCAATGTCTCTTGGTCGTGCATCAGGATTTCGATATATCGGTTCTTCTTCATTTCGTCATTGCTCTCTTTCAGGCTGAGAACCCCCAACGAGCATAAGAAGAGAATGAAAGCCGAAACGACTGGGACCCAATCGGGCATCTCTATGATGTCGTTCCCCGCGAGGAAAATCACAATCAACGAAGCCATGAGCAGGATGAAAAGGAAAATCACAATCCCCACGTAGTGCGGGATGCCGACATACGGCAGGTGTCTGTAGATTGCGTCAAGCATGTCGAAGATGATTTCATTCTCACTCATTTTTCATTCTCCTTTTCGTTCATTTCCTTTCCTTTCTCGGCAAGTTTCCTGATTCCCTCCCTCGCGGACTGGAACAGCCCCTTCGCCACGTTCTTGCCGAGCTTGAAGTTCTCCTTCGCGACCACGCAGGTGAATGCGTGTAGCAATTCGGCAAGCGCGTTCTCGTCTTCGAGGCAGAGGATGCACTCGCCATCCCTGCTCATGTCTATTTTGATTGCATCGGTCACGGGCGTGTCGTCCATGACATTCAGTGTGAATTCATTCCCTTTCCTTAAAATGCCGACGTACTTTTCCATTTTCCATTCCTCTTCATTTTTTCCTTTATGCTTGAATACAGTTCCACGGAAAAACTGTCAAGCACCGCCTTGCAATACTTGTCATTCCTTCTGTCGTACTGCATTATCTTGATATAAGCCGTGATGCGCAACAGCTTCTCCACGCATGGAATCACGTTCTTCACGTCATCCGTCTCCGTGTAGAGCGAAATCCTGCCCTCGGTCGATACATCGTCGTATTCAAACGCATCGGGCGTTCCCTCGTAGTTTTCCAATGCGTGACCGAACGAATGACCGCATCCGTTGCCGAACGTCGATACGACCTTCACCGTCCCCCATTTCCATTTGCGCATGTCTGCGGTGTACTGGACAATGAATCTTCGGCTGTAGCCCTTCTTCTCGCAGAGCGCAGGCGGTTTGAACGATTCAAGCACCGACAGGCTTTCCTTCCAGTCATCCATGTTCGGGTTGAAATCGGTCTCAATCCAGCAGTCCTGATTCATCCTGACCGCGCACTTGTCCGCATCGGGGTTGTCAAGCGAATCAATGACATGGTTGAGATACGCCGTCTTGTTCGCCATGTTGCGCTTCTTCTCGTTGAAACGCATCGCCAGTTCGCCGTCCGTGAATTTCTCGGCTCTTGCGATTTTCGTTTCAAGCATAATCCTTCTCCCTTCCCTGATGGTCGGTTCGAGCTTGTCGAAATCATCCGTCTCGAATTCAAAATCGTCGGTAATCATCGACCAAGTGTTGATTGGGATGAACGACAGCCCTCCTTCCTCGCGGGGAGACAGCCACACCTTCACATGGAACAGCTTGTTTTCAAACGTGATTCTCAAATGGTATTTCTTCTTGCCAAGACCGAACGTCTTCTTCTCCGCTTCGGCGAAATCGGCATCGCGGAACTGCTCCAGTTCCTTCACCCATTCCACACCGTCCGTCGGCTCGATGTCGAAATTGGCATAAACAGAACCGCCCCATTCCAAATCCGTACCTTTCACCATCTTCAAATTCATGTCGCACTCCTTTACATTACAAGCCCTTCGTCGGCTTTCCTTTCATCGGTCTTCCTCTCCGTGGCGATACCGCCGTCATGCTGTTCGGGCAGGGGGGAATCGCCTTCCGCTGGCTTGAATTTCAGATTCTCCAGTCGCCCGATGGTCTTCGACTGGCGTTCCATGTCGTCAATCAGTTCTCTCTTTTCATCCTGTGCGTATTCCAAATCCTCGTCGTTGAAGAATTGCAGATGCTCCAGTTGCAGGACAAGATTGTGGCGCAACAGCAGTTGGGCGTTGAGCTGTTGCTGAATCATGTGGCGGAATTCGCTTGTGCGCTCACGCTGTTTCAGTATGTTCCTCATGCGGACGGCGTAAGTCTCCTGTATCGAGCCTTTCGTATCGTCGTACTCGCGTTTGAGCGTCAGGAAATCGCGCTCCATCGCCTTGATTTCATCGACGTGCTTCTCGATTTCCATGTTCAACGCCTGTACGGTCTTGTCGCACTTGGCTATGCGCTTCTCCAGCTTCGTCTTCTCGCTGTCCTTCAAGTGAAGGAATTCAAGAATCCTCGCTAGGAAGTTCGGTATGACAACCGTGTTCATTCTTGCCTCTCATGGTTAAATACAGATTACATTTACCAATAATATACGCCATGTTCGCCAAATTGCAAGTCGCGCAGACAAAATTCTTCCGCGAAAAAACATTCAATCTCCCATGCGCATTCGACTGGCGCGGACACAAAAAAGCCCCGACCGAATCGGTCGGGGCGAGTGTATCATAACAAAAACAAAAGAAGTAACAAACTAAACAATAAAAAGAGTAAATATAAAGAGCTAAATATAAAGAGCTAGAGTTGAACCTCAATTAATGAATTGATATAATGTGTTGGATTAATCGCGCATCGGAATCACCCCCTTTGACAAACATGGATTTTATGGTCGATTGGTCTTATTCTTCGTCGTCGTCTTCGTCGAGGTCGTCGCTGTTCACGCCGTTGACGCTTTCGTTGTACTCCTTTTCGGAGATTTCGGTCGTGTCCCCCACACCGCTGTCGCCCAGTTCGAGCAGGGAGAGGTCGAGTTCGCCGTTTTCAGACATTTCATTGACCTTCTTTTCCGCCTCTTCGGGGGAATTCGCACGAACGTACACGTCCATAGAAGAACGCTCCCAGTAGATGACGTGGTAGCACTTTTCAGCGGTTTCGGGTTTGATGGTCTTGCTCATGGTAGGTCTCCAGTATCTTGTGGTTGGTGGTTGGGTTGCTGACGGCACTTTCGCCGTCAACAACAATAATATACATCCGTTCCTGACGATTGCAAGCCGAAGCGCGGAATTTTTTATTCCTGCTCCCTGTCCTCTTCCCACCAGTTGCCGTCGTGACAGCCGAAGTAATCGTCTTCTTCGTCGGTGTCCTCGTGCCATTCGAGTTCCTTGCGACGGAGATTGCGCTCAAAGGCGCGTTGTCTCACGTCAAGCAGAGCATTTTCCGCCCTCGTGTCGGTGACAGAGCCATCGGGATTGACATATATGCCGATTCTCGCCAGCCGTTCGGGATGCTTCAGGTTGTACTCCCGATAGTATCCTGGGCGGTGACGGTCTTTCGGTTTCCTGCCGTCCTTTTTCTTTTTCGCTTCCGCCTTCTGTTTCAGCCACCGCTCATGCCAGTAGCCCTGACGATGGCGGTCATTGGGATTTTTTGTTTTTTCTTCCATAATGGTGTCTCGTTTAAAATGATTGGTCTGTTTGCGTTAATATACATCAGAATCCAACAAATGCAAATCGTTGTTCTTGTTCTTCCATTTCGATTTGATTATCATGTGATGCTCCTTTGGTTCATGGATGAAATTGTGTATTTTCCAGTAATATACATCCGTTTTCCGAGATTGCAAGATTGAATCTCGAAAAAATCAAAAAACAAAAAGTCGGCGCAGGAAAAT
>Ga0310694_10001747_pt1 | contig 23900 bp, 15 predicted proteins | sample 174DNAGHGhighgp2_FD_203884 | JGI IMG/M metagenome (GOLD analysis project Ga0310694, IMG submission 203884) | Sheep rumen microbial communities from Palmerston North, Manawatu-Wanganui, New Zealand - 1742 DNA GHGhigh gp2 (v2) (version 2) | ecosystem: Host-associated > Mammals > Digestive system... | reverse complement strand
CATCGCCATCCACGTCGGCCACGCTCCACTGGTTCAGTGTGAGCTCAGGGCGCTCGTCGTACAGATAGTCGTAGGCAGTACCCTCGGCAGGACGCTCCATAGGACAGGTAGCGCGCTTGTACTTCATTACCAGCTTAGCATTCTGGGGACGACAGGGAGCAGCGCTTCCGTTAACGGTAATCACAACAGGCAGAGGAGCCTCAACAGTCTCAACGCCACCGTCGATGACACGCTTGATGGTAGCCTTGCCATCTTTCACCGAGAGAACCTCTTCAGCATAAGTCACCTGGTTGAGACCCAGCTTCTGAGCCACCTGAGGACCTACCTGAGCAGTATCACCGTCGATAGCCTGACGACCACCGATAACGATGTCTACGTCGCCAATCTTTTTGATGGCAGTAGCCAGCGCATAAGAGGTGGCGAGGGTATCTGCACCAGCGAAGAGACGGTCGGTCAACAACCAACCCGTATCAGCGCCACGATAAAGTCCCTGACGGATAATCTCACCTGCACGTGGAGGACCCATCGTGAGGATTCCTACTGTTGAGCCCGGGTTCTGCTCCTTCAAGCGAAGGGCCTGCTCCAAGGCGTTCAAATCTTCTGGATTGAAGATGGCGGGCAGGGCGGCACGGTTGACGGTGCCTTCGGCAGTCATTGCGTCCTTACCCACGTTTCGTGTGTCGGGTACCTGCTTAGCAAGTACTACAATTTTTAATGCCATATTAATAATGTATAATATTGAAATTTCAAAAATCGGCCGCAAAGGTACTACTTTTTGCGCACACAGCCAAACAAAATGCACAAAATCCGCCTCTTTGTGCACATTTCGCCCTGTTTGTGCAATAAATAAATCGGCAGAACTGCGGATAATTCATTTTTTCTTGCTACCTTTGCCACCCAATAGTGCAAAAGAAACAGACGACAATGAATAAGAAACTACTACTGGCATTATCATTCATCATTTACCATTCATCATTTTGCCCTGTTGGGGCGCAGGACTTCGATAACCTGCCTGACCCGATAGAAGATGTAAACAAGGTGGTGGACAATACGCCAGACTCCATCGCCAAGGCGCTAATGTCGAGACCGAAACCTGGTAGCACCCGTAAGGGACAGCAGCCGGTGTTGTTCCTTGTGGGCAATTCTACTATGCGTAACGGTACGCGTGGCGATGGCTCCAACGGACAATGGGGCTGGGGCTACTATTTCCCCCAATATTTCAATGCAGAAAAGATTGCGGTCGAGAATCAAGCGCTGGGCGGTATGTCTACGCGTACCTTCTATACGGACCTGTGGCCGGCTGTCCGTGATGCGCTGAAGCCCGGCGACTGGGTGATTGTGTCAATAGGACATAACGACAATGGCGAGTTCTTCGACCAGAAGCGTGCCCGTGCCGTCATCCCTGGCGTCGACGAGGATACCTGCTATGTCGGTTTTAACCAGCGTACACAGAAGCAGGATACCGTTTATTCGTATGGCACCTACCTGCGGAAATATATCAGCGAGATTCGTCAGAAGGGGGCTAATCCTATTCTGATGTCGCTGACACCGCGCAATGCCTACGATGAAAAGGGTAAAATCGTACGCAAGCCCCAGACGGAGTGGGCGGCCTATATCGCCGCTGTCGAGGGTGTGCCCTTCGTCGACCTGAACGAACGAAGTGGTGCAAAGCTCGATAGCTATAGTACTTGGAAGGTGGACTATCACTTTCTTGGCGATAAGATTCATACTTCGAAGTTCGGTGCCGAGATGAACGCCCGTAGTGCTGCCGAAGGACTGTGGGAGAGTAAGAACCCCCAATTGCAGTCTTTGAAAACGATGATGCAGAACGTGGAATTATCGAGGTACGAGATACGAGGTACGAGGTGCGAAGATAGCGCTTCTCGAAAGCCTGTCGTCTTCTTCACTGGCGACTCGACCGTGAAGAATGCCGACAAGGACGACGACGGTATGTGGGGCTGGGCCTCGCAGGCGTTCACTGTTTTCGATGAATCGAAAATCACGTTGGTGAATGCCGCCCGTGCCGGACGTTCTACCCGCTCGTTTATCCGCGAGGGGCTGTGGGAGAAGGTCTATAATAGTTTGCAGCCCGGTGACTTTGTGACCATCCAGTTTGGTCATAACGATATCTGTCCTATTACCGATGCGAAGGCGCGTGGCGTCATCCCCGGTACTAAGGACACCTTGCATGTTTATAAGCTCGACAATGGCACCTACGAGGTGGTCTATAGCTTTGGCTGGTATCTGAAGAAGATGATTGACGACTGTCGCGAGAAGGGCGCTACGCCTATCCTCGTCTCGCTGACACCACGCAACGAATGGCCTGACGGCAAGATTGAACGTCGGGATGGCAGCTACGGCCAGTGGTATCGTGAGGTCGTTGAGGATACGGGCGTCGAGTTTGTTGACCTTCATAACATCAGTGCCGACTTCCTCGATAAAAAGTTTGCTGTAAAGAAGCTGCCTTCAGATAAAGAGCAGGCGAAAGCAAAGATGACAGAGCTGAAAGAGAAGGCTGGTGCCAAGTACTTCAAGAAGGATCATACCCACACCTCGAAGCTTGGGGCACAGATGAACGCTCAGTCGTTTGCCAAGGGACTGAAAGCAAACAAATCAGAATTGGCAAAATTCCTGAAATAACGAAATAATGAAATAACGGTCATGATTGACAGGGCGACAGTAGACAAGATTATCGACGCGGCGCAGATAGTCGACGTGGTGGGCGAGTTCGTGACGCTTCGCAAGAGCGGCGTGAACTACAAGGGCTTGTGTCCCTTCCACGACGACCGTAATCCGTCGTTCATGGTGTCGCCCTCGAAGAACATCTGTCACTGCTTTGTCTGTGGGAAGGGTGGTACGCCAGCCGGTTTCCTGATGGAGCATGAGCAGATTACCTATCCCGAGGCATTACGGTGGCTGGCGCGTAAGTACAACATAGAGATACAAGAGAAGGAGCAGACTGACGAGGAACGGGCGGCGCAGAGCGAGCGCGAGTCGATGTTTATCGTCAACGAGTGGGCCCGCGACTGGTTCCACGATACGCTGAAGAACGATCCTGACGGCATTGCCATCGGCAAGCAGTATTTCCGTAGCCGCGGTATCCGCGACGACATCATTGAGAAGTTTCAGCTGGGTTACTCGCCCCAGAAGCGCGACGCACTGGCTTCGGCTGCCAAGGCAAAGGGCTATCAGAAAGAGTTCCTCGTCAAGACCGGTCTCTGCATTGAGAACGAACGGGGCATATACGACCGTTACTCTGGTCGTGCCATCTTCCCTTGGCTGAATGTCTCGGGCAAGGTGGTGGCCTTCGGTGGACGTGTGCTCGATGCACGGACGAAGGGCGTGGCACAGAAGTATGTCAATAGCCCCGACAGCGACATCTACCACAAGGAGCGTGAGCTCTATGGCATCTATCAGGCCAAGAAGGCCATTGTGAAGGAGGATCGTGTCTTCATGGTTGAGGGTTATACCGACGTCATCGCCATGCACCAGGCGGGCATAGAGAACGTCGTGGCTAACTCGGGTACGGCGTTGTCGGACTATCAGATAAAGCTTCTGCGACGCTTTACACAGAATATCACGTTGCTCTATGATGGCGATGAGGCCGGCATCCATGCCGCCATGCGCGGTACGGACATGCTCCTCTCGGCCGGCATGAACATCAAGGTGCTGCTACTGCCTGACGGCGACGATCCCGACTCCTTCGCCCGCAAGCACTCGACAGAGGAACTGCGGCGCTATATTGACGAGCATCAGCAGGATTTCATGTCGTTTAAGACGCGCCTGACGGTGGAAGGTGTCAGCGACCCCGTGAAGCGCTCGGAGGCTATCAGCGGTATTGTCAAGAGCATCTCTGTCATTCCCGATGCCATCCTGCGTTCTACTTACCTCTCGGAGCTGGCGGCACGCCTGGGACTCAAGGAGCAGACGCTGCTTCAGTCGATGAACGGCTATATCCGCAAGGAGCGCGAGGAGAGAGAGAAGGAATTGTCGAGGAAGGAGGAAAGCGGAAGGAGAAACGAGGATATGCCAGGCCAGACGGAAATGGCAACTGACGTGCAAGTCACTCCTCCTTCCTCGGTTCTCTCCCCCCGTTCCTCGGAGAATCCCATCGAGACCCTCCTCATCCGCGAGGTGATACGTCATGGTGAAGAGACTATCTACAACAACATCGAGACGGAAGACGGACAGACCATCAACCTGAACGTGGCGCAGTATATCGACTATGACCTGAGTCAGGACGAGCTGAAGTTCCACAATCCGCTATACAACCAGATACTGGCTGAGGCCGTGGCACATAGTGGTGAGCCCACTTTCCACGCCATGAGCTATTTCACCAATCATCCGGAGATCGAAGTCAGTCAGTTGGCCACACAACTGGCAGTCGACCGCCATCAGCTTACCGGACGCTTCGTCGTGGAGCCGCGCGAGGGCTCGCTGCGTCAGCGTGTGGAACAACTGGTGATGACCTATCGCCTGAATCTTGTTGAGGCTCGTCTGAAGGCCATTCTGCAGGAATTGCGCACCCCCGGCCTGAGCCTTGAGCAAAGTATGAAACTATTACAACAACATAAGGAAACCAAGGAACTCTGCGAAGCCCTGGCTAAGAAACTGGGTCGCGAGGTCATTGTCTAAAACGAAAAAATGTTTATGTACTACATCGAGAAACGTATTGAGATCTCTGCCTGTCATAGGCTCGACCTCGACTATGAGAGTAAGTGTACCCGCGTACATGGTCACAATTGGATAATCACCGTCTTCTGCAAGTCGGAGACACTCGACCGCAATGGTATGGTTATTGACTTTAGTGAAATCAAACGTCTTGTCAAGAAGCCGCTCGATCATCAGATACTGAACGACGTGCTGCCCTTCAACCCTACGGCCGAGAATCTGGCTCGTTGGGTGGTGGAGCGTGTGCCTTTCTGTTACAAGGCCACTGTTCAGGAGAGCGAAGGAAACATTGCGACGTATGAAGTTAAGAATTAAGAGTTAAGAGTTAAGAGTTAAGAAGTGAGGATTAACGATATTTTCTACTCGCTGCAGGGCGAGGGTCACAATACAGGACGGGCGGCGGTCTTCGTACGCTTCGCTGGCTGTAATCTGCGCTGCTCGTTCTGCGACACGGAGTTCGACACGTATCGGGAGATGACGGATGACGAGGTCGTGGCTGAAATATCGAGGTACGAGGTGCGCGGTACGAGGTACGAGGATTGCAAACCATTGATTGTCCTGACAGGCGGCGAGCCGACGCTGCAGGTGGACGAGGCATTTGTCGACTTGCTTCATCAGCATGGCTATGAGGTGGCGATGGAGAGCAATGGCACGCGTCCGGCTCCCATGAACATTGACTGGCTGACGGTGTCGCCGAAGAGCCGAGGTACGAGGTACGAGGTGCGAGGTACGAGAATACCTGATGAACTGAAAATCGTATTCGATGAGAATACTGACCCTGAAACATATCTCGTTCCTCGTACCTCGCACCTCGTACCCCGATATTTCTACCTCCAGCCCTGTGACACTGGCGATGCCGTACGCAATGCCGCCATCGTGCAGCGTTGTGTGGACTATATCAAGGAGCACCCCGTGTGGCGCCTGTCACTTCAGACACATAAACTCGTAGGTTTTAAGTAATACATGCACGGACTGAACCTGATTCTCGTTGCCGTCTACTACATCATCGTTGTAGTGGCAATGGTTCATGTCATTATGGACAACCGCCAGCCGGCCAAGACCATGGCGTGGGCGCTGGTGATATGGTTCGTCCCCGTGGTGGGTATCGTTTTCTACATCTTCTTTGGTGTCAATACGCGGAAAGAGCGCCTCATCAACCAGCGTCAGCTCGACCAGCTCACAAAGCGCTCCATGCTGGGCTTCTTCGAACAGCAGGATCTGCATCTGCCCGAACAGCACAAACCGCTTATTGACCTGTTCATTAGCGAGAGCTTTTCACTACCCTTCAAGGACAGCCATGCGGAGTTCCTGACCGACGGCTATCAGTTCTTCCCGCGACTGTTGCGCGACATTGCGGCGGCACGTCACCACATTCATATCGATATGTACATCATCGAGGACGACCCATTAGGACGTCTCGTCAGTGATGCTTTGATAGCGAAAGTGCGCAGTGGCGTTGAGGTGCGCATCATCTACGATGACGTAGGTTGCTGGAATGTGAAGAATCCTTTCTTCGAACGTCTGCGCGAAGAAGGCATCGAGGTGGCTCCCTTCCTGCCGGTGCGCTTCCCCTCGTTCACCAGTAAGGTCAATTACCGCAACCACCGCAAGCTCATTGTCATCGACGGACAGACTGGCTATATCGGAGGAATGAACATCGCCTTGCGCTATGTGAAGGGACAGAAGCAGAAAGAAGGTTTGTGGCGCGACACGATGGTGCGTGTCAGTGGTATCGCCGTCTATTCCCTGCAGCGCGCTTTCCTCATCGACTGGTACTTTGTTGACCGCACCCTGCTCTCCGACCGCAAGTATTATCCGCAGCCTGCAGCCAATAGCCCACAGCTATCGGCCGACTGTCTCTTCCAGACCGTTACGGCCGGTCCTGTGTCACCTTATGTGGAAATCATGCAGGGCTATGTGCGGATGATTCTGTCGGCAAGCAGCTATGTCTATATCGAGACACCTTACTTCCTGCCTACCGATCCAGTGTTCTTCGCCTTGAAAACGGCGGCGTGCTCTGGGGTCGACGTGCGTCTGCTGGTGCCACGGAAGAACGACTCGTGGTTTGTCGAGTGGGCAGGACGCAGTTATCTGCGCGAGGCCCATCAGGCCGGCATCACCGTGCGTCTCTATACGGCCGGCTTCCTGCACTCGAAGCTGATGGTCTGCGATGACAATGTCTGCACTTGTGGCTCGACGAACGTCGATTTCCGCTCGTTCGAGAACAATTTCGAGGCAAACCTCTTTATGTACGGTGAGGCGGTGGCCCTAGAGATGAAGGAGATTTTCCTCCATGACGAAGCGGAGTCGGTGGCGCTCGCTTCGTTGCCCGAGCGCATCCAACCCCGCTTTTTCGTGCGACTCTGGGAATCGCTGGTGCGAATGTTGTCGCCGCTGATGTAGTGGCTGGCTTTCAGCCTATTTTACGATGAATTTCTTTCCGTTTCTGATATAGATGCCCGGCTTTAAGGTACCTTGTACAGCCTGGCCCTTTAGGTTGTATGTCTGCTCAGAGCCTTGCAGCTGCTCGCCCGCCATCTCGCTGATGCCTGTGATGACAGGCTGTTCCACGTCGACGGCAAAGCTCGAGAAGATGTTCGTCTTCGCAATGGTAGGGATGTTCATCACGTACACTTGGTTGCTGCCGTCAGGGTAGCGGCCTACGGTCTGGTCCGACTCATGGGCAGTATAGACCAGACGGTCAGTCCACGACCCGTCGGCTGCCATGAGCTGCAGCTCGTCACCCTCGTTGTCGAGTTTGAACGAAGCGTGGAGCTGTGACTGCGGCTCAAGTTTGTCACACCAGATGACGAGATAGCCGTTGGCAGGAATGATGGTCGAAGCCTGGCTCTCGCCCTTGCTAATCTGGTACTTCTTCGGCTTATCGGGATTGTCCGTCAGGAACATACCCTCGACGTCTATCGGCTGGTCGGTGGTGTTGTAGAGCTCCACCCAGTCGTTGCGTTTAAAGTAGTCGTTGACGTAGACGCCGTCGTCGGCGCTTACCTCATTGATGCGGACGGGCGTCAATCCCTGAGCTTTACGCTCTGCCTCGGTAAGGGGTGTGAAGTTGGCAGTGAGGTTGATGTTGTTGTCGCTCTCGGAGAGCTGGATGACAGGGTCGGTGATGAACTTCTCGCCGCTACTGGCGCCGACGCTGGTAAGTAGTTCGCAACTCCAGTAGAGATCGCTGGAGGCCGCCTGATTGTTATGTACCTCGACGGCAATGACGTTCTTTCCTTTCTTGAAAAGTTTCGTCGGGAGGCTGAGCGTGCCGCTGATAGGGATGCTTTCGGCATAGTCGCTGGCATAGGTCTTGAAGTCTATATTGCCACTACGCATGTTCACGCGTCCCCCTTCCTGACCGTTGACATAGATGACGAAGCCGTCGTCAAGCTGATAGTTGAGCTCGAAGACATCGCTCGACCTGGGCTCTGCGCTGAGGTCTATGGTGGTGCGGAAATAGGTAGTAGGATATTTGTCCTGGGCGTTAGGACCGTATCCCACGGTGGTCTTGATGTCTGAGAACTTATAGCCTAAGGGCGCCTGTCCTTGTTTCCATGAGGTGTCGCCGTAGGTGGTCGCGTACCAGTTGGCTCCTTGTAGTGAGCCTTGGTCGTAGTATCGCCATGTGGCATCGTTCGAGAGCACCTTTTTCACTGAGCGCGACGACTGTCGCCAGCCCGTAAAGGTGTAGCCAGCAGGAGCCTTCGCCTCAAGCGTCACCGGCGCAAAGAGCTGGCCGTTGAATTCGGAGTAAGGCACCTTCAGCCCGTTGACAAGCAACGTGGCCCCGGGCGTGTTGCTTGTCAGTAGGATATTCTGTGCTGTGGCGCTGGTCAGTTTCATGGGCTCATACTTTTTCAGATAGCCCATCATCTTCTCTAAGCGGGTCTTCAGTTCGTTCTTGATCTTGTTGGCAGCATTGTCGGGTACATAGCCGTCGTATTGCGACATAGGACGCATGGCGTTGGCCAACTCCTCGACGATGGCTGAGGCACGGTCCTTCTCAAAGACGCTGCCGGCCATGATGCAGTAGGCATCGATGAACTGTCGGCGGAAGCCGTCGTGCTTCAGCAGGTTGATGAAGATGCTTACCATTTGAACACTCTTGTTTTTGTCGAGCACATCCTTGAAGTCATACCTATCCCAGACGTTGAAGGAGAAGTCGAGGTCAAAGCAGACGAAGCGGAAGCGACCGTCGTCCTGACTACGGTAGGCCTTGACGTTGTTACCCGGCCAGTCTTCGTTGCCAAGATACAGCTCTGCCGCCATGTAGTTGGCGAACTCGTCGATGTCGAGTAATCCTCTGACCTCATCGTAGACGCCGGGCTCGTTGATGTTCTGGCTCAGTTCGTGCAGACGGTTGTAGGCCTCATCAGTGCCATTCTTGAACTCCCCGTTCTCGAAGGCGTCAATCTCCCCGTCGTCGTAGCCCCAGTTGGCGTAGACGAACTTGTCGTTGTTGGGTTCGCGCAGGTTCAGTACCCCCTTGAACTTTCCGTTGATGTATTCCACTACCTGTACGGTGCTCTGCACATCGAGGTCGATGCCCGAGCGCTGGATGATGGTGGTTAGTGCCGGATCCATGAAGCGGGCGTGGTTGCTCCACACGTCGTTACCACCGTTGCGCACCACCAGTGCTTTGTTGCGGATATAGGGTTTCTGTGGGAAGAAGGAGTAGTCGAAACGGTTCTGTCCGTCGAATACCTTGTTCGATTTCAGCTTTACGGAGCGTGGATCAATAGAGCGTGTCCAACCGCCCGAAATGCTGATATTCACGTCTTGGTTGAAGAGCATACCCTCCGTCGGGCTGATATAGCTGAAGTTCACGGGGCGATCCCACGGCTGGTTCCAGTTCTTTGGGATGTTGTCGTCACTGTTGCCGACGATGCCGTTCTGCCCTACGATGTAGATGCCCCACATCGGGTCGCTGAAGTAGCGCTCATCGCCAACGATGGAGACTACGGGGACGGTGTAATGGTGGTCGTTGTCGGGCTTGATATAGCTGCGGGTGACAGGCACGCTGGGCAGGTAGCCTTCCTGGAACAGGCGGAATACGTAGTTCGTCTTCTGGCTGACGGTGAACCTGCCGTCCGTACTCTTCCGTACGGTGCTTGTTGTTGTCGTTGACGTAGGTACGCTGCCGTCTGTGGTGTACATCAGCGTTGTACCCTTGGGAATCGTAACCTCAAAGGTGAACGGATCCTGAAACAGGCGGCTGCCTACGCTCACCTCCGGCGCGTCGAGCCGTTGAGTGGCGAACTTCGCCGTGGCATTGGTGGCGCCAGGCGTGGCGTTGGCCGTCCAGCCCCATTCCTGACCGCCATCGGTCTTGCGCGCCCACGACGTGCGGCTCATGGCCTCCGGATAGTTAATGCTGGTGACAAGCTGTCCTTTCTGGTCACTTAGGAAAAGGCTGCCGCCGTCGCAGTCGAGCTTGAAAGGTGCCTGGTTGCTCTTGATGTCGTTGGAACCCATCCATACGACGAGAAAACCCTTTGCTGGAACAGTTCCTATGTCGTCAGGCATCTGCCAGTATGTCAGGTTCTCGGCACGGGCGCTGAGATACATCCCGGCGAGATTGACAGTCTGTTCTGTGGGGTTGTAGATTTCTACCCAACTGTCGAAGTTGGTGGCGGGACTCATGGCTACTCCGGCGTTCGAGGCCATGACTTCGTTAATGATTAGAATGGTTGATAGTATGGTTGATAACATGTTATTGGTATTTTTCCTACTGGCTATTGTCTGAAGATGGAAAAATTCACGCTCCCGTACTGACGGTGTTCAACGAAGTGGGGATGGGTGGAGAAATCGTTATCCTTTCCATGTTCAAAAACAAAGATTCCATCGGGCTTTAGCAGCTCTTTTTCAAATATCAGATCGGGAATCTGTGGCAGCTCCTTTAGGGCATAGGGCGGGTCGGCAAAGATAAAGTCGAACTGCCTCTTGCATGACTTAATGAATCGGAAGGCATCGGCGCGCAGAGGGAGAACCCCTCCCTCGGAAGGGCTGGGGAGGTCAAGCTTTTTCAGGCAGTCGCAGATGAAACGGTGATGGTCGCGGTCCATCTCTATACTGACCACGCTGTTGCATCCGCGCGACAGCAGTTCCAGCGTGATGCTGCCAGTACCGGAGAAAAGGTCAAGCGCCTCAACGCCGTCAAAGTCAACATACTGTGTCAGCACATTGAAGATGTTTTCTTTGGCGAAGTCCGTCGTCGGCCTGGCTTTGAACGTCCGCGGAATGTCAAAGTGCCGTCCCTTATACTTTCCCGTTATAATCCTCATATCCCCTATCTCTCATCTCTTATCTCTTATCTCTTATCTCACATCTACCTCATCTCCCTTTCGTAAACAGCGTCATCAGGTCGTAAGGCATATTCTTAATCTGTGTGGCCGGCGAGCGGTTGAAGTCGGCCGAGGGGTTGATGACATACGCTTTCTGCAGGTATTTGCCCAGCTCCTGCATCAGCCACTCCTTCTCGGGCAGGTCGCCCACGAGGTATAGCTCATCCTGTTCAGCGTTCAGCACCAGCTGTCTCCAGACGTAGAGCAGGAAGTACAGGGCATCGTGCGAGCGGTTGGTCTCAAACTGGTTGTAGAATTTGAACCTGTTCTGCTGGAAGGCGAAGATGTCCAGCTTCTGGTCGTGGAAGTAGCCGTACAGCTTGTTGCGAGCTCCCGTGAAGGAACGGTGGTGCAAGTGTCTCCAGACGGGCGATAGTGCTGCCACAATCTTGACGTCGGCAAAGTTGTCGGTGATGACGGTGTGCAGGTCCTTGCTCATGGCGAAGACGGCCACGGCGTTCAGTTCCGGCAGCACGTTGTGGAGCACCGTCTCCGGCTCTTTCTGCGGGAACGCGTGGTGATACATATCAGCCATCGTCGTCTCTTCGAACATCTCGATAGGGATGAGCAGCATGGGTGCATCTACCATCACCATGGCCTTCCTTTCGCCAGCCAGGGTCATCTCGGTGTCCTTCAGTGCCGCCCGCAGGTTGGCCGCCATCGAGATACCACTCTTGATTACATAAGGTTCATAGACGATGGGTATCTCCTCCTGCTTCATGTCGATGCACGAAAACGACAGGTGGCGTGGTCCGATACGTACGATGATACGACCCTTTCCTTGGTTTTCCATTCCGTTTTTATTGTTAGTTTTTTATTTTTTCGTAACTTTGCAGCGGCAAAATTACAAAAAAAAATCCGAATAGTGATAGCCGACGAGCTAAAATATCGCATTTTGACGTCTTTGGGCCTTGTGCCGACGGTTGAGCAGAGTCATGCCATCAGTGTCTTTGCCGATTTCCTGTGCTCGCCGGAGAGTCTCTCCGTCATGGTGCTGCGCGGGTCGGCAGGTACGGGTAAGACGACTCTGGCGGGAGCCATTGTCCGTGCCTTGTCTGTGCTTAGACAGAAGTTCGTGCTCCTGGCGCCTACGGGTCGGGCTGCCAAGGTCTTCTCCCTTTATGCCGGTCATCCGGCCTACACCATCCACCGTCGTATCTATCGCCAGAAGTCGTCGGTAGGCGATGCGATGTTAGGGATGGGTGGCTTCGAGTTGAACTTCAACAACATGCACGACACCCTCTTCATTGTCGACGAGGCATCGATGATAAGTAACGATGGAATGGGCGTTTTTGGCAGCGGCAACCTGCTCGACGACCTCATTCAATTCGTTTACGGCGGCCAGCGTTGCCGCCTGCTTCTCATCGGCGACCAGGCTCAGTTGCCTCCAGTCGGAGCCATGGAGAGTCCTGCGCTTCAGACGGCTGTTCTGCGCAGTTACGGCATGAGTGTCAGCGAGGCCAATCTCAACGAGGTGCTGCGTCAGGCTTCTGAGTCGGGCATCCTCTATAACGCCACCGCCATTCGTCATGCTTCTTCGGAAGGTGTGGCAGCAGACACTGCGCTTCCACGGGTTCGCGTCAACGGATTCAGTGATGTCCGTGTCGTGCCAGGCGACGAGCTCATCGAGCAGTTAGCCACCAGCTACGGCCGTGTCGGTCTCGACGACACCATCGTTGTCACCCGTTCCAATAAGCGTGCCAATATCTACAATCAGGGCATCCGCAACACCGTTCTCGACCGCGAGGACCAGCTTTGCCGCGGCGACCGTCTGATGATTGTGAAGAACAACTATTACTGGGCTTCTGTCGAGGAACGAGGAACGAGGAACGAGGAACGAGATTGCCAGCAGCCCCAGCCCCTTCCGCCAAATACTCCGTCACGGGAGTATTCTCCTTCCTCCTTCCTCGTTTCTCCTTTCTCGAAAATAGATTTTCTCGCCAACGGCGACGTTGCTGTTGTCCAGCGTGTGCGTAACGTCCACGAACAGCACGGCTTCCATTTTGCCGAGGTGACCATGCAGTTCCCTGACTACGACGACTACGAGCTGACAGCCACCGTCCTGCTCGACACCCTTACCAGCGAGTCGCCGTCGTTGACCCGCGAGCAGCAGGCGCAGCTCTATGAGCGCGTTGCGGCCGACTATGCCGACATTCCCCGTAAGGCCGACCGTCTGAAGAAACTGAAGGAAGATCCTTACTATAATGCCTTGCAGGTGAAGTTCGCCTATGCCGTGACCTGTCACAAAGCGCAGGGCGGGCAGTGGGCACATGTCTATGTCGACCAGGGCTATATGACCGACGATATGCTGACGCCGGAGTACCTGCACTGGCTCTATACTGCCTTCACGCGTGCCACAGAGCAGCTCTTTCTGGTCAACTGGCCAAAGACGCAGCTGTCAGACTGAAACTTTTTCTTTTTTTTGTAAGAAAAGTGAAAGTTTATTTGTAATTTTGCACCCATTAAAGCAAAACACATGATGAAAATCAGACTATTAACGACAGTATGTTTGTTGTGCCCTTCCCTCTGTGGGGTGGCTCAGCCAGCTGTTTCGCCCAAGGAGCAGGCTGGCTGGCATAAGAACTATTCGACTGAGTTTCAGGGTGCTAACGTAACAGCAGCCCTCCAATTGTTACATGAACGTGGCCTGAAACCCAGCGGCGAGGTCATCGTGGGTATCGTCGATTCCGGCGTTGACACGGCGATGGTCAGTCTGCAACAGGCTTTTTGGATCAATCCGCTGGAGAAAGCCGATGGCCGTGACAACGACGGCAACGGCTACGTTGACGACGTCCATGGCTGGAACTTCCTTGGCACTCGCGACGGCTCGTTCAATATGACCAGTGCTGGCACCGAGGAGTATCGTCAGTTCAAACGCCTTTTCCCGAAATACAAGAACGTCACCAGTCGCGACTCTGTGGCCGAGAAAGACCAGAAGGAGTACGACTACTACATACGGATGCGAAAGGCGGCCAAGATTGACCAGTATCTGCGTTATTACGAGATAGCCAACCGTTCGCGTGAGAATCTCGACTCGCTGTCGCTCCGTCGGCTGGCCGAGATGGAGAAGAATATCCACGGCATTGAGCACGACCCCGACAAGCGTCTGCTCATGGGCGATGACATGACCGATGCCGACGACCGCTACTACGGCAACTCGACGCTCACCATCGATGGCTGTGAGCATGGCACCTTTGTTGCCGGTATCATCGGTGGTCGTGCTGCCGACGATCCGCGCTATAGCGGCATTGCCGAGGGTGTGGCCCGTCTGATGATTGTCCGTGCCAGTCCCGACGGCGATGAGTACGACAAGGATGTTGCCACCAGCATCCGCTACGCCGTCGACAACGGCGCCCGTGTCATCAATATCAGCCTTGGCAAGTACGAGTCGCCTCAAGCCCGCATGGTCAACGATGCCATCCGCTACGCCCTGTCGCATGATGTCGTCATCGTCCATGCTGCCGGCAACAACTCGAAGAATGTCGACAGCGTGGCCGTCTATCCCTCTGGCACTGATAATTTAGGCCGCTTCTTCGACAATTTTATTCGCGTCGGCTCCACCGACGAGCAAGGTCGTGTCGCCGATTTCTCCAATTACGGTGAGGAGAAAGTACACCTCTATGCCCCCGGCACCGTCATTGCCGGCATCATGCCTGGCAACCGCTACACCCTGTCGCAGGGCACCAGTCTCTCGGCGCCTATTGTCACCGCCATCGTCGCCCTGCTTCGCAGTTACTTCCCCTACCTGACGGCACCGCAGATCCGCCAACTGCTTGTGGAGACCGCCCGTCCCTCTCGCACCGTCGACATGCTGGCAGCCGTCCGTCGCATCCTCGACTCACCTGTCAACTGGTACCGTGCCGAGTCCGTCAGCGAGAAGTATGCCAGTTCCCGCGTTCACGCCCAGATTCCCTATATGTCATGGATTAATGGCACACCCTTTGTCAGTTATGAGCACGCTGGTAAGAAGTGGCTCGTCGATGCTCGCAGCGGCAAGACCGAGCCCTATAGTCAGGCTAAGGTCGACTCCTACAAGCGCACCGCCACTCCCGCCAAGTCATTGGCGGGTCTCTCCTTCGGCGGCCGCGAGTCAGCCCACACTGCCGACTCTGCCTACACCATGCTTGGCGACCGCTATAACCTTCATGTCCGTGACAACAAGACTGGCGAAGTTCGTCAGCTGACCACCAACGGCTGTGAGTTGGCTACCTACTGCAATCGAGGCGCCAAGGATGAGCTCAGCGAGCGTCAGGCTCAGGGCTACTGGAAGGGACACTCCTATTTCTGCATGGTCTACGACGATACGGCCGTCGAGAATCTGAACATCCTGCACAACATTGAGCAGCCGCCGCGCCTGGAGACGAAACGGATGCCGCGTCCCAATACCAACGCCATCCGCCGCTATCACCTCTATTGGTACAATGCCGACAGCGGCGAGGGACGACAGCTGCAGCTCGCTCCCAACGACGACTACAAGATCACGCTCGACTACGACCGCCAGAGCGAACAGCTGTACTTCCTGCGCCAGAGCCGTAGCGTCGACACACTGGAACTCTGTCGCATCGACCCCATGACTGGTGCCGTCAGTGTCATTATCAGCGAGGTCTGCCAGCCCCACGTCAACGTCAACATGTTCAAGTACCACCTGCTCGAACACGGTCGTCAGGTACTGTGGTGGAGCGATCGCACGGGTCGTGGCAACTACTACCTCTACGACGGTCAGACGGGGCGCCTGCTGAACCGTGTCACCCAGGGCGAGCGTCTTGTGGCCGGCCGCATCGAGCAGATTGATACCCTCGGCCGCAGCATCATCTTCCAGGGCTACGGCCAGGAGGAGGGCGATCCGCACTACGTTTATTACTACAAGGTCGGTTTCAACGGCCGCGGACAGCAGCTGCTCACTTATGGCAACGGCACTCACGACCTGCAGTTCAGTAGCGATGGTCGCTATGCCCTCGACCAGTATTCGCGCATGGACATGCCGCCCGTCTGGAATATTGTCGACCTCCGCAATCCTAAGAAGCACACCGAGATCTTCCGCGTCCCCGAGGCCGACTGCCTCCGTGCCGGCTGGGTGAAGCCCACCCTCGTCTGTGTGAAGGCCGCCGATGAGCAGACCGACCTCTACGGGGTCATGTACACCCCGTCTTGGCTTATTTTCGAGGAACGAGGAGCGAGGAATGAGGAACGAGATTACTTACGCCAACAGAACATTTCTCATTCCCTCTCCCTCGAAGACTATTCTCCTTCCTCCTTCCTCGTTCCTCCTTCCTCGACAAAATTGCCGGTCATCACCAACGTCTATCCCGGTCCGCAGGACGACCAGATACCGCGCCGCTTCACTGTCGACGAGAATGGAAACCAGACATTGGCCGAGCTTGGCTTCGTCGTTATTAACGTGCAGACGCGAGGCTCGTCGCCGCTGCGCGACAAAGACTTCTACTGCTACGGCTATGGCAACCTGCGCGACTACCCGCTGGCCGACACCCGCCACACCATCGAGGCGCTGGCTGCCGAGCATCCCTTCATCGACCTCACTCGCGTGGGCATCTACGGCCACTCCGGCGGTGGGTTCCAGACCGTCGCCGCCATGCTTCAGGACCCCGACTTCTACAAGGTTGGCGTCGCCGCTTCGGGCAATCACGACAACCGTGAGTATATCCAGTGGTGGGCCGAGACCTATCACGGCTATGGGAAGCCGGTTCCCACGAACATGGAGCTCGCCGACCGTCTGAAGGGGCGCTTGCTGCTCATGACCGGCGAGGTCGACGAGAACGTCCCCGTGGCCAGCACCATCCGCATGGCCGATGCTCTGCAGAAGGCCGGCAAGCGCTTCGACCTTATGGTCTTCCCTGAGCAGGGCCACGGTCTCATAGGCGACTATTACAACAACATCATCCGCTATTACTTCCTGGATCACCTTGTGAAGCCCGAGAAGTTTGATATTGACATCGTAAAACATCAATGATATGAGAAAAGTACTCCAACTGCTTCTACTGACGCTCTGTCTCGGCGTCACTGCCCAGCAACAGGGTGGGGCGCTGCTGAAGGTCGACGTCACCATTGTTGACGAGAATGGTGAGTACCTGCCCGGTGCTACGGTGAAGACGTCCGACAAGGCTGTCGGCGTTGTCAGCGACATGAACGGCAAGGTCAGTCTCTGGGCCGCCAAGGGCTCGACGCTCACCGTCTCGTATATCGGTATGCAGACACGTACAATCAAGGTGACACGTGCCATCACCGGCAACATCGTCCTCGCGAACGAGAGCACGTCGCTCGACCAGGTGGTGGTCAACGGCTACCAGCGCACGACGAAGCGCCGTGTCACCGGCTCCGTGGCCACCCTCTCGGCCGAGGATCTGAAGGACAAGCCGATGGCGAACATCGATATGCTGTTGCAGGGTAAGATTGCCGGTGTCGACGTGAAGGCACTCTCCGGCCGCCCCGGTGAGTCGGCGAAGATACGTATCCGTGGTACGAACACCATCACGGGTAACGCCGCCCCGCTCTGGGTGGTCGACGGCGTGCCCTTGCAGAAGGACATCCCCTCTATCAGCAGCAGTCAGATACGTGCCGGCGACTTTAACGACATCTTTGCCAACGGTATCTCGGGCATCAACCCCAATGACATCGAGAGCGTCACCGTGCTGAAAGACGCGTCGGCAGCCGCCATCTACGGCTCACGTGCTGCCGGCGGTGTCATTGTGGTCACCACGAAGCGCGGTAAGGAGGGGCGCATGAGCGTCAGTTACTCCACGAACCTGTCGCTGACCACCAGTCCTCCCCGCGATGCCAACCTTATGAACTCCCAGGAGAAGCTGGCGTGGGAGCAGGAACTGTGGGACGAGTTCTCGCAGCCCTATTTCGAGCGTGGCGAGCGCTATCCCGTTGTCGGACTCGTGGGCATGATTCGCTCCGGCTACGGCAAATATGCCGGTATGACCAAGGAGGAGCAGGACGCCGAGATAGCCCGTCGCGGACAGACGACCACCGACTGGTTCCAGGAGCTGTTCCGCAACTCCGTCTCTACCAGCCACTACCTGTCGCTCTCCGGTGGTACCGACAAGAGCACCTACTATGTCTCCATGGGCTACTCCCACAATGTCGGTCTGGTGAAACGCACGGACTACGACCACTATAATGTAGGCACGAAGATTGACATGAAGCCCAACAAACGGGTGAAGATCGGCTTCTCCCTCAATGGCTCGTGGCAGAAGTCGGGCGCCTCGTCGCTGGGCGTCGATCCCTTCTCGTATGCCTACTTCGCCAATCCCTACGAGTCACCCTACAACGAGGACGGCAGCTACCGTGCCGACGAGACCTACTGGGAGTTGCGCCTGGCTAATGGCAACAACACGCTGCAGATGCCCGAGAACGGCTTCAACATCATGCGCGAGATTGACAACACCGACAATGAGACGAAGAACTTCGACATGCAGGCCATTGCCAACCTTTCGGTCTCCATTACCGACAACCTGAGCTTCGAGGGCCTCGCGTCCTACGGCTATGTCAACAACACCGGCGACAATGTCAACGACCGCGACACCTATGCTGCCTGGCTCGACCGTCCGTTCGAGAAGGACCAGCTGTTCTCCAAGCGTACCTATAGCTCCATCAGCCAGAACGCTGCTACGAACACCAACTACAACCTGCGTGGTCAGGTCCACTACTTCAATACCTTCCGCGAGCACCACTACGTGAGTGCCCTTGCCGGTGCTGAGATCCGTGGACAGTATGCCAAGAGCATCTACGAGAAACGCTATGCCTACGACGAGTTGTCGGGCAACTCCGCGATGCCCGTCTTCCCCGACATGGGGCAGTCCTTCACGCTGTCTGAGCTGCAGGACTATGCCTACATCATCGATGGCCTGTCGGGCCAGAGCATCACCGAAGACCGCTTCGCCTCGTTCTACTTCTCACTCGACTACGTGCTGATGAAACGCTACATTGCCAGCTTCACCGCCCGCACTGACGGCTCCAATAATTTCGGCTCCGATGAGCAGTTCAACCCCACGGGCTCTTTGGGATTGTCGTGGAACGTCGACCAGGAACAGTTCATGCAGACTCTGAAGCCCGTTGTCAGCAGCCTCTCGCTGCGTGCCGCCTTCGGCTATACGGGCAACATCAACAAGAGCGTCTATCCCCAGCTGGTGATGGACTACGACAAGAACTACCGCCGCACCAATGACGACTACTACCGTAAGGGTAGCATCCGCAATGCTCCGAACCCGTCGTTGCGCTGGGAGAAGACACGCGACTGGAAGGTGGGCCTCGATGCCGGACTTTTCAACGAGCGTATCCACTTCTCGACGGATTTCTACAACCGTCGCACCTATGATGCTGTCAGCAGCATCACCGTCCCTTACACTACAGGCTTCTCCACTCAGAGCTACAACACGTCGACGCTCGAGAACATCGGTATGGAGTTCAGCCTTACCGCCTCTATTATCAAGAAGAAGGACTGGGGACTCTCACTTAGTGCCAACGTCGCCCATAACCGCAACAAACTTCTGAAGTTCAAGTCGCCGTCCTCAGGACTCTCTGCCGGTACTCACGTCGGCTATCCTCTCGGCTCTATCTTCAGCGGCAAGGTGCAGGGTATCGATCCCGTCCTGGGTATCTACACCTACGAGGCACGTCCTGATGCCGTCTTCGTCACCGATGCCGACCGCAACAACTCCGACAACTACATCTTCTATCTCGGCACGAGCAACGCCCCCGTCAATGGCGGCTACTCCATCTCTGGCCACTACAAGAACCTGTCGGTGTCGCTGGGTGGCAGCTACTCTTTCGGCGGCAAGATCCTGAACAACATCAACTGCCCCGTCGGCTATGGAACCATCGAAGGAAAGACCATCGAGCAGATACCGACACAGCAGAACGACCTCTACGTGAACCACCTCAACGTCAACCGCGACGTCGTGAACCGCTGGACGGCAGACAATCCCCGTACCGATGCCAATCCCCGCATCCTCGATGCCTATGGCGAGTTCTACGGGCTGAACAACCAGATGGTCAGCACCTCGACCATCACCGAGGCCTCGATGCTCGAGAATGTCAGCTACTTCAAGCTTGGCTCCGCGTCGGTGAGCTACTCTTTCGACAAGAAGACCATCCAGCGCCTGCTGCTCTCGTCGCTGGCCGTGTCGTTCACGATGAACAACCTGTTTACTATCACCAACTACTCTGGCATCGACCCCGAGACGCCCGGCGCCGTCTATCCCATGGCCCGCACGTTCACCTTCGGCGTCTCTGTCAGTTTCTAAAGCATAAGGAGGAAGACTATGAGAATAAGAAACATCAAATACCTGTTCCTGGCGATAGCCTTTGTAGGCTGTACCGACTATCTTGACATCCAGCCCTACGGCCGTACCATCCCGAAGACGGCCGAGGAGTTCTCGGCCCTTGTCCACGGTCTGCTCGACGCTGTCGATGCCGGCGAGACCCACATGGTCCCCGGCGCTTCCGAAACCTCCGATTGGGACTGTGGTGCCGGCGACGACTTCGAGGTCTGTCTCACCGAGACCAGCGGCCGCACGCTGACCATCTACCAAGGTGCCAACGTCAGCAGCCTCAGTGCCTCGGCACCGTATGCCAGCTGTTATCAGTATATCCGCGACTGCAACATCGTCATCGACAACATGAAGGAGTCGGGGACTGACCTTTCCGACAAGGTGCGTGCCGCGGCTTATGCCATGCGTGCCGTCAGCTACCTGCAGCTGCTGCGTCTCTACTGCGAGGCGCCGGTTCGTGGCGCTATGGACGAGCAGCTTGGCGTGGCGTTGGTGACGCAGTTCGACATGGAGGAGCGTCCGCTGCGTAGCTCCATGCAGCAGGTGGTCAACCAGATAGAGAGCGACCTTCTGCGCAGCATCGACTACCACGTCACCGATGCCCTCTACCGCTTCACCGAGGATGTCTGTAAGGGCTACCTTGCCCGTCTCTACTTCTGGACGGAGCAGTGGGACAAGGCGCTGCCGCTCTGCAACGAGTTGCTGAAGGCTCACCCCCTGCTCGGTGCCGATGCCTACAAGACGATGATGGAGAACACGTTCTCCCTTTCCGGCAACCAGCTCCTCAAAGCCCATCGTCAGAATACCAGCTCGTCCTACAATACCTATTCGTCGAGCTACTCTGTCATGACCTACCGTCCTGTCAGCACGCGTTTCCTGAGCTGTTTCGCTGCTGGCGAGGACTCCACCGACGTGCGTTATGCCATGAGTGTCAACCGTCGTCGTAAGATTGTGAAGAAGCCGTTCTGCGGTATGCGCGCCGCCGAGTTCCAGCTCATCAAGGCCGAGGCCCACTACCATCTGGGACAGCAGTCCGAGGCGCTGGCAGCCCTCAATGAGTTGCGCTCGAAGCGCATTGCCCCCTACACGCCGCTGACCATGGAGACCCTCCCCGCTGTCAGCAGCACCGAACTCATCAAGATCGACTGCGACGGTTCTGCGCTGACGCCTCTGCTCAGTGCCATCCTCCGCGAGCGCCGCAAGGAGCTGTTCCTCGAGGGCGACCGCCTGTTCGAACTCAAGCGCAACGGCACCCCCGAGTTCTGGACGGCCTACAATGGTCGTAAGTACACCACGCTCAGTTATATGTACACATGGCCTATCCCTGAGACGGAGATACGCATCAACGAGGGCGTCCGTCAGAATCCCGGATATACCGACCTGGTTAGTAACTAAATTCCCCCCCTATCGATATGAGAACCATCAAGACATTCCACGCCTTCCGCAGCCTCTGCTTTGGCTGTGTGGCAGCCGTCACAATCATGCTTTCCCTCGTTGCCTGTAACAACGAGGACGAGGTGGTGCCCCTGACCAAGGAAAACTCCTCGACGAAGGTCTACAAGGTGCCCGATCCTGAGCTGCTCACTGCCGACGAGCAGGCCGACGTTCAGTCCATCCGCGACGAATACCGCGATGCAACCAATTAATTCATATATCCATTATTAACAAAACAACAAACAACAATGAAAAAGATTTTCTATTTTATGGCGCTGATGCTCACTACAGTGGGCTTCACCGCATGTAGCGATGACGAGAAGGACACCGCTTCAATCATCAGTTTCGCAACTGGTAGCTATTCTATTGGCGCTTCTGTAGGCGACGAGGTGGAAGTTGTCATTAACGCCACAAAGCCCGTTGACAAGGTGACAGAGGTCAGCTTCACCGCCAGCGGCGCCGATGCTGCCAACTACACGCTCTCGGCCGAGAAGTTCGTCATTAATATTGGTGAGAAGACCGCTTCCATCAAGGTGACCCGTGCCAAGGCCACACAGAACGAGCAGACACTGACACTCACTCTGAAGGCCGACAACGGCGTACAGCTGGGAACGGTGGCCTATACCGCCATCACCTTTGCCGGTGCTAACGTCTACACCTTCACCAGTGACTACGACGTCCTCTCCGATACTCGCGAGTACATGGTTGAGCTCGAGACCGCCAAGGGTGCGGAGTTCAGCTTCGCCGCTGCCAAGGACATCGCCATTGAGGTCGCTGCCGGAACAACCGCTGTCGAGGGTACCAACTTCGAGTTCCCCAACGGTAAGGTGGCTAAGTTCCAGGCTGGCAAGTCCGAGGGTACGGTTGCTGTGAAGTTCCTCAAGTACGAGGAAGGCAAGGACAAGCTCGTGCTGAAGATTGCCGACAGCGAGGGTCTCTATGCCGGCAATTTCCCCACGTTGACGCTGGCCGTCACCGGTGCTCCCAACTTCGCCGGCGAGTGGCAGCTCAAGGAGTTCGTTCCCAACAACCTGAAGTACCTCTCTGAGCAGATGGGTTGCGACGTTCCCGTCATCCTCGACGGTGAGGGTAGCTTCAAGTTCGAGCCCATCGACGGTGGCTATCAGTTCACACCCTCGTTCACGGGTAAGCTCGTTAACTACTTCACCGCTGCCGGCAAGGCCCTCTATCAGGGCGTCCGCGTTGAGAAGTGGGTCGACGAGACGGGTACCATGACCATGACGAGCCCGAAGGATATCACTACCTATGTCTTCGCTATCGAGAACGTCAACTACAACGTCTCGGCTACCGACAAGACCATCAAGAACGCCCTCGTTGAGTTCCACTTCCAGACCACCGACGCCGGTGAGAATCAGCTCATTATGTCGCTCATCGACTACGAGCCCACTGAGGATACCGTCGCCATGGGCTGGGGCATGACGTGGAAGGGTGTTACCGACCTGATGAAGTGGTCGGAGTACACCGTCTCTCCCTTCGAGAGCGCGCCTATCCGTATTGCCTTCGTAAGCAAGTAACCCCATGAGGCAAAAATGTTTCACGCTGCTGTTTCTGCTGACGATGGCCCTTGCGGCCGTCGCCGCAGAAACCAGTGCCACGTGGTGTCTCATCGTGGAGAGCGTCGGTGGCGAGAAGATTGCCATCGCCCTGAAGCAGAAACCGGTCATCTCGACCGAGGCCGAGGGCTACAAGCTCACCTATGGCGAGACCACCGCTGAGTTCGCATGGAGCGAACTGAAGAAGCTGACGCTCGAGGAGACGGTGCCTTCAGCCGTCAAGGACGTCCAGACGCCGTCCGTCAGCCTGGTTCCCGGCGAGATTACTATCCGTGGCGCTGAGGCTGGCTCGCTGGCTCAGGTCTACGCCGCCGATGGCCGTCAGGTGCTCACCGCCCGTGTCGCCGACAGTGGCGAGGTCCGTCTCTCCACCGCTGGCTTGCCCGCCGGCATCTACGTCGTCAAAACGACCAAGTCAACTTTTAAGATTGTCAAGAAGTAGTAACCTGCTTCATCATAACGGGGACAGGACGACTCACAACTCAGTCACCTGAAGTGAACCCAGAAAGTTGGACACAACTTAAAGGTTCAAGATGAAGAAAGAATTTAGTTTGGAAGAAAAGCTGGAGGCAATATCT
>Ga0310694_10001743_pt1 | contig 23925 bp, 19 predicted proteins | sample 174DNAGHGhighgp2_FD_203884 | JGI IMG/M metagenome (GOLD analysis project Ga0310694, IMG submission 203884) | Sheep rumen microbial communities from Palmerston North, Manawatu-Wanganui, New Zealand - 1742 DNA GHGhigh gp2 (v2) (version 2) | ecosystem: Host-associated > Mammals > Digestive system... | reverse complement strand
CTTACAGCGACAGCGGTCTTTCAGTCCGCAGGACGGTCTGTTCGGCAAACGCCGAACATCCCATGGCACATGTAGAATGGAGTGCCGGTATCGATAGCGTATCCGGCGCATTAAGCAAACCCGGCAAGAACGGGCAACACAGTTGCAACAAAATGTTGCTTGGTACCCACCGCGTAGCGGCAACCGAAAACCCCAATTGTAACCGCTTGTACCTGCGGAAGAAAGTGCAGCGCAGTACGGCCCCGGGCGAAGACGAACTCTGGGCACGTAACCGCTTCACAGCGGTAGCAGCAGCGGTCAAGACCCGTCGTAAGGACCTGAGCCACATCGCTTCTGACCTTGCAGCGTTCGAAGCACAGAAGAACACTGCCGGAGGCAAGAAAACAATGAAAGCTTACTTATGGAAGGTTTGTGGAGATGAATATGACACTGCGCACCCGCGTAGTTAATTCATGCTCCACAAAGCTCCAACGGAGCTGCGGAGAGGAGTATGATCAAGCTCATCCGCGCGGATAATCATCCGGCAAAACGATTGGAATCTCTTCCGAGAGGGAGAGGTTCCTTTTTGTATATAATTGGAAATTATAAAAAAAGTTGTAGTCCTACCCGAACTACAACCGCTCTCTAATTCATTAACCCCTTCATTTCTTTGGAGCGTGTGTCGCTTCCAATAATTGAGTAGGATTGATGTATGGCAACACTGCTTCATAAGGTGTATCCGCCAACCGTATAGCCTGCATACCGCGAAGCGCATCAATCACTATGCCGAGCAACGTAGGAAGCACTCCTACTTTGTCAGTAAATTGGTTCGCTTCAAAGTCGAAATATTTGCCAATCTCATCAAAACCAAATATTCCTTCTATCGCATATGACATAACAATCTTTCCTTCATATAGAGCAATAGTTTTAACCTTGATAGAAACATCCTCCTCTGTATGACTAATCTCGTACCCTACACGAGATGTGCATGCAGGGAGTCCTCCTTCTGGAAAAACTTGCAGATTGATCTGGTTTTCAATTTCCTTAAGAGATTGGATCCTGAATAATACATTATTTGTTGGCATAAGAATAGTTTTTTTCAGAATGATACTTATTATACCTAGTTCTTCTTCCTGTTCGGTGGCAGGAAGACATATCAATCAGTGAGACGAACTGATATTGTTCCTTCTCCGGAACTATCAGAACATTCTCATTCAACGCAACATTAATGGCAGCAATCGTTGCAGTTGTAAAATTATGGGTTCCAGAGAGCCATCTGCTTACTTCGGCTTCAGTTTTTCCCATCATCCGAGCGAAATCTCGCTGAGACAATCCTCGCTCATCCAGGATGTCATAAATACGATTGGCGATTTCCACATTTAGTTTTATGAACTCCTGTTTTTCCGGCGTTACGAATCTATCGTAACATTGTTGCATAAAATCGGGTTTCATCGTCTGCACCATACTTTTCTATAAATTTCTGGAATTCGTTTTTAGTTTCACCATCATACAACACAGAAAAGATAGCGACTTTTTTGCCACTATTTATCCTTTCTAATGTCACATGCTTAGTCATCACTGTCTCAAAAACGGTGCAAAAGTACAACTTTTTTTTGAATGTCGCAAGTATTTTATCAAAAAAATTTACTTTATATGCTAATTTTTCTTCATTTTACAGCAAAAATCTGCCATATTTCCGTTGGCGACACCAAACTGACACTTGTTGTATACAGGGACTAATCAAAAATCCTTTGTAGACAACATTGGATGATTTTTCACAAATCAACTACTTATGATGCTAAAGTCACTGATTTGTTTATATTTTCATTTCTCTATCAAATCATACCATTGCCTTGCATTTTGCAGATCACCACACTTTCTTCTATTCGTCTTGGGGTCTTTTAGGTAGGACAGAAGGCAATATTTTATTCATTTGACCTTGTGATGGATTACGAGACCCAAATTCGTGTTTTGCATAACATTTTTTTATCATAGCGGCCAAACGTCTACTATCGCTGTCATCCATGAAACCATATTTGTACTGTGCCCGCATTTCATTAACGATGTCAAATAAGAAAAACGATTCTTTAGGCAACGCAATAATATATTGCTCTACATACTCCTGCCAATGTTTCGGCCGACAAGTCACAAATAGGAGCATTAGCTGATGCTTTATCAACGGACTTTGTACATCCCTATAAACATCATACAGCAATGGGGCAATCTTTGGCGAATAAATATCGTCTTTGAAATATCCAACAACATTAATCAATATAACCAATAATATTGTCCGAGCACGTTCTTCTTCAGACATTTCTTCAAACCCCTCTTCGAGCATAAAATTAATTCCTCCAATTTCTGCCCGCTTTTTACTAGACAATATTGGGAGCAATGCTAAAAGGATCTTGTCGATTTGAAGCCATCCTTGAAAAATCTCATGCACTAATGTTTTCCTCACCTCTACTGAAGCATAATCGCTATTTCTCAATGCCCTAGATGATGATTTAATTTCTTGAATTAAATTGTACACAAAATATTCCTCAAAGAAATCATGGATAGATACCGTTTGATTAAACGGGCGAATTTGATTATATGTTGCATCGCTATAGTGATCCTTTATTTCGATAGGGAGTCCTGAAGCTAGAACATTTTCACCAATCTCTTGTTGAACTCTTTGCATATGTTCTATGGTTGGTCTCCATACCGCATATTTGTATGGATTTATCGAATTTGGAATATTTATCCGCTCATAGACGACTCTGCATGTGTCTGTAATATCCTTATGAAGTATTTCTAATGCATCATCACGGTTACGATCAAGTCCCGTATAGAATTCCATTATTTCTGGATATGTTAAATATTTCCTAGATGCATATATATATTCTGCAAATGTTTTGTCATGTTTCATTCTTACTGCCGCGAAATACAACATCCAAAAACCAGATTTAAAATAATACTGATTATTTGCATCTTTACAAATAATGTTGTTCTGGCAAAGGATCTCAAACAATACTTTTAGATTTACATCCAAATATTTTTTATCGCAGCATGATTTAGTTATTGATAAAAATTCATGTTCTGAAAAAGAATATTGTTCCCTTTTTATTAAGTTTTCACACAAGTCGCCCATTACATATTGACAATCCTTTACATCTGGTATGTCATTATCATATTTTGGCACATTACCCGACTCAAACAAAACATATAATACATCTTCCAATAATTGCGCACGATTTACAGGATTTGCATCAAAGTTTTTCTCATCTACCTTTAGGAGAGTCATACAATTTTGAGGGGTTCGATGTATATTCAAAATTGTAATATCTGATATTATTTTTTCCAAAACTTCATTGTCCTCTCCTACATATGACTTTTTATTATATTCAGATACGATTTTTCTTATCTGATTTTTTGTCATCGGTAATAAATACAACGCCTCAAATTCTCTATTTATGGATATTGGATCCTGCTTCGAGTCAACAAAACGTGCATTCTCTACCGTTCGCATTAGTATAATCGGAGTAGCAGGATATTTACTACTAATACTATTAAGTTTTTTCTTTATATTCAGTCCACCATTTTTATATGAATCTACTATTATACCATCCACTTTTGTCTGATGAGGAAGAGACATATCATACAAATAGTCTTGTATATATTGATCTAATTTGTCGGTTTTAAGATTCTCCAAATCAACTCGGACCCACACTTTCCCCGCCTTCCATGCTTCTAAAGCAACATAGTGAGATAAGCACGTCAATCCAAACTGAGGTGGGGCGGATATTATCCTATCTTGCGGAGCTTCTATCAATTCAGCTACCGTTACTTTTCCATCGTATTGCAAATCTGGGTTAGTCGGTATTTCTCTATTCTTACTAATATTGGGCTCCACCCATACAATTGGTTGTCCACAAAACATACGGAGAGAATGATTTAAATTTTCTTCTAATTTAAATACGACACGGAGATTTTGTTCATAATCCTTTTGGGAAGCAGATTTTGCCAACTTCTCTTTGAAGTACAATATCAAATGATTTTTCAATTTACTTTTAAAATCGTCAACTCCTGCATATGTCGCGTATAAACATTTCTCTTGGACTTGATTCTTAAATTGTTTTACTTTTACATATTCAGCATTGTTAATCTTACTCGGTTCAATTGGTGCATCATTGAAATAGAACATAATGTCTATAGATTTACTTTTGGAAGCTTCATCATATGCGTTATTAAACTCTTCTTCTGTTCCCGATCCGTATTTGTCCGTTGGAGAACCAAATTTTAGATACATTATTCCGACGAACAAATCATATCTGCCATTCACTTGACGATTGATCACCTCTTGCCCTCCTTCTCCGATTGCAGGACGTACATCCTTTTCCCATCGTAGAGACTCCACTCTAAAATGCATAATTGAACCTACAGTACTATTTATCTCACTAAATACTTCTTCACATGCATCTCTTTCTTCTTTTGTGTCAGAAGGTGAAGCAATGAAACATTTATAAACTTTAATGTTTTCCATTTTAAATTATTGTTTGTAGTATTATTTATATCATACATTGATTGCAGATGTCACTTTGACGCTCTTTAACTCCTTATACAATCGCACAATGCGATTAGCAATATCCGACCAACGATATCCTTTTGCTATCTCTTTAGCCGCAGCGGAGAACTCCTTCCACTTTTTCTCATCCGTCAGCAACAGTTCTGCGCTCTGAGCCATAACATCCACATCCCTATACGAACAAAGCGAACCACTCTTACCATCAGCTACCACGTACGGTATACCTCCCATCTTAGTTGCTACCACCGGCAATCCGGTCGCCATAGCTTCTGCAAAGACAATACCTTGACTCTCCTCACGGCTATGCAATACGAATAACTTAGCCTCAGCGTATGCTTTCAGCAGTTCTTCTCTCGGAAGGTTCGCTTCGATAGATATATGTTCTTTATATGGACTTCGTGCTATCTTTTGCTTCAACTGCTCATAGTATGCCTTATCGGCCAACGAACCGATTATCCGTAATTTGGCATCAATGCCCTTTGCACGCAAACGATTGAACATCTCCAGGGTATAGATATGTCCTTTTCGCGGGGCAATAGCTCCGACGCACAAGATCATATTGTTTTTGGGGTTACAAGAGATGGAAAAAAAAGTCTCATCTATTCCCTGCGGGATGACATGCATCTCTGGCACATGCTTCAAACCATAGTGCTGCAACATATCCTCCACATAGGCAGTATCTACGATAACTCGAGGCGTGGCATTAAGCATGGTGCGCTCGTCCCGAGATTGGACGATATACTGATAGAATGTTTTGAGGCTCGGTTTGCGAAGAAGTGCTTGTTTCTTTTCCTCGCGCAAGATGCCATGCACCGTCAGCATCATCGTTATACCATGCCGTTGCAGAGCAAAATAGATTTCCTTATTGATAGCATTCGTTCCGTGCACATGACATACCTCCGGTCCAAGTGCGACGATGTCACGCACCATCTCCTTCAATCGCAGCACCGCATCCTTATTATGCGTACCAGGATTAGCATAACGATGGATTGTCAGATTCCCATACCGTTCTACTCTATCATTCTCGCCTTGACGAGGGAAGTCAAAGACATCTACCGTATGGTTCTTGGCTAACTCCCACACCAACCCATATACGGACGCCTCCACGCCACCGTGGATGCAGTCTGCCGATATCGGATAATTTCCTATTTGTACAATACTCATCAATATATCATCTATTATCTATGAGACAACATGCGTTTTAGTTGGACTATTTTATCCGTGAGAGTCCGACCAATGATATGGGTGATAATCCAGTCTTTGATGAGTTGGGCGTGTGTCTTCTCTACCCAACTCCCTGCAAAGTGATGGATGCAATACGTGTTCTTAGTGAGTATGAGTATACGCGTCGAAGTCAGCGGACAAAAGTAATCCACCGGGAAAACATGCATATCGTTCTTAAATACCTGATACTTACCATCAATGACGAACCCTCCGGAAGTCATGATGTTAGCAATTGGTACCGTATTTGGAGTCAAATCAAACGTACCATCCGGATTGACGAAATGCTTTCCCTTATAATACGCAAGCTGCTCTTTTACCCATACGCCATGTGGAGCGGATGCCATTAGTCCTGTCACAGGAGCGTTTGCCAGACTGGCTTCGTATCCAGTAAAGGCCGGAAGTTCCATCAGTTCGCCCAACGGACGCAGAATCTCCACGTCCGTATCCATGTATACACCTCCAAACTTATCTAAAGCCCACAGACGCACCACATCCGTCACAAAAGCGAACTTACGGTTGTCGTATGCCTCACGTGTATAAGGATACATATCGAGATCAAACGTCTCTTCGTTCCATAAGCGCAACTCATACTCAGGGAGATACTTCTTCCAACTCTCAATGCATTTTTGTGCCAATTCTGGTAAGGGTTTACTTCCGAACCAGCAATAGTGTATAATCTTAGGAATCATGTTTAACAAATTAAAGAATTAATGAGTTAATGAATTAGAGAGTTATTTTTTCCCAAAACAAAGCAAATTCAGCGCCTTACTTTGCGCTAATACATATTCTATCGCAAGACATATCGCCACAATAGGTATCGCTCCCACCAAGCCGAACACAACTTGCAGCAATAGAGAGAAACTTGCCGGAACGGAATTGATATATGCAACCGCCGCGGTACAATATACCATAAAATACATATGTATCAAATATATTGCTAAACTATGCTTCCCGCAATATTTCAATGCCGTAAAGAATCGTCCCGATTTATCTTTTATAGCATTGGCAGTTTGACAGCATACTAATATCGCAGAAGGAGCTGCTATATATGCATTGAGATAAGTTGCCCCCCGGCCCGTCAACACATAGGATGATAGATAAAATGCACCCATATAGAGAAATATACTCAACGATACCACCCAATGATGTTTCTGCATATACTCCATTGCTTTTAGTCGAGTGAAATAATATCCCATAACAAGGTAAGGATAGGATACTGCGGAACGATGAAAACCAAGATGATTGGGTATTTCTCCTTTCCATATATAAGATATACCTAACCATAAAACAAAGACTACGGCATGTACTAATATCTCCCACCATGTGCCAAGAGATAGTTTTTGCGCAATTAACCGAACACAAAGGAATATCGTTATGATTAAGAATAACACCTTGAGAAACCACTCCATCTCCCAAACACCGTGTAACATATAGCGGAACAACATAAAAGTAACACCGGGTAAAAGCAACGTACGCATCTTGTGAAATATTGCTTTCCCTGTTCCTACCCATGTATCAGATGTCGACTTCAATCCTATCAACAATCCACTAAGGAAAAAGAATAGCGGCATATTAAACGATCTTGCCCATAGTTCAACAATGCCAGAACATCCGGGTATTACATAGCAGATATCGATTTCCTGCGCGCTGAATTGCAATACATGACTTGCGACCAACAATATGATTGCAAATCCCTTCAGTAAATCTACAGAGTTGTCTCGCTCTATAACTTTCATATTCTTCTTTTATCGGTTCTTCAGATGCACTAAAGTAACTGCTAATAAAGGAGATAGATTTATTAAACGCGCTTTATACGATTTCGGGTATATGGGAAAGATATGTAAAGCACGTAGTTGCTGTATATAATTATTTCGTTCACTATATAATGACACACCTAAATTCGTTATAAGCGTTACTACTGAATGCGCCTCCATCCGTTTATACCACGCAATAACTCCTTCTTTCCATTTACCTTCCACTTTCAACATTCCACTTTCCATTTTCTTCCTCTCATCTTCCAAATACTTCAAAAGCAAAATCACCCCATCCAATTTCCGCTTCATCATCTTTGGGTTCTTGGTCTTCACCAACGAATCACTCCGCTCCAAATAGTCATATACCACCGTATCGCATATGTTCATTCGCTCTGCTTTTAGCAATACCAACGGCAGCCATGGTGTATCATCGTAATAATCTCCGGTAAAGCACCAGATTCCATTCTCCGTGATTATCTCCCTCCGATACATATAGCGCCAAATATTGCATGCTATATCCAGTCGTGTAGCTATGAACTCTGCACCGCTCATCAAATTTGGTGAATAATCAAATAACTTTTCAAAGGCTGGTTTCTCTACCGGCTGATAGTTCTCATCCACGCTCTGGTAATTGAACCGCAGCATATCCAACTGCTCATCCTCCATCTGATTCACCAACTTCCCATATACGTTTGGCTCTACATAATCATCAGGATCGACAAAACAGAGATATTTACCCGTTGCATGACGCATGCCGTTATTCCGCGCTCCCGATGGACCTTGGTTCTTCTGATCCAGCACTAAAATAGTATCCGGATATTCCTTACTATACTCACGCACGATATCAGCCGAGTTATCGGGACTACCATCATTCACGCATATCACCTCCAATTGCTCTAATGGTATATCCTGCTCCAGCACCGAATCCAAACACTTCCGCAACCATTTCGCAGAATTGTATAACGGTATGATAAAACTTAATACTTTCATTCGTTAATTCGTTAATTCGTTAATTCATTATACATTAAATCATTACTTAAGATTTCAGACCACATCTTAGTTCCTTCAGGAGTCAAATGCACACCAACATTAAACATCATCGAATCAAGACAGATGGAATGATTCATATAATTCAGATATGGAATGCTGTTTACTGTAGCTATAGAATCATACCACGCGATACATCTTTTCCAATCGGTTGACATCTCCACATACCGATAATACACAGGTGACGTTACAAAGATAAGTTGGACTCCACTATCGTGACACTCCTGAATAAAGTTCAAAAACATGAGTTTTGCATCTTCTTCCACATCCAACAATATACTATCACGATATTGCAAACGAGACTCATCCCTTGGATTAGGATCGGGTATATGTCCCTTGTATGACGGTAATTCGCAATAGTGCATAATGTGTAGGCATTCAAAGATTCCTCTTTTGCATTGCGTTTGATATCCCCAATAACGAGCCATCGGGACATATGCATCCGCAAAAGAATATCCGAAAGCCATTAAATCCTTGCGTATTGCACCATCGTAGAATAGAGGCAAGAACTGCTCTGACTGATGATGATAACGAACATCGTCTATTTTTAGTAGTAATGGATCTGCATCAAGTATGATGTATTTTGGATGATAATTATAATATAAATAGTAGTGATATTTCATCAAGTCCGCATTTATAGTATATCCTCCCATACCGAGATTATATGATGACAAACCGGTAATAGAATCTATCACTGCCGGATCATAATGCTCCAATGCTCGTGAGGTTCCCATGATGACAATATCAGATGTATAATCGCCACTGCGTATTTCTCTCCATGCCTGATGCGGATGTCCTGCCGAATTAGCCAGTCCATGACTAATCATTGCATCCAATCCCAACGCTATCAAATACGCAGCGACTGTAAAGATTGCTATTTTAGTTATAAACCGCTTCATCTTAGAAATACATGTATATAAAGTTCTCAGTGTGCCCTCCGAATAATAATATCAATATGAATATTAATGTGTATAGGGTGTATCGCTGCGCTGTGTATAAGAGTTTATTGCAGCGCGGTTGATACGAAAAGTCAAAGCCATGCTTTTGGTGACGCATGAACCATTCGATAATGAACATCAAGGCAATATTCATGAATAATATCGTATAGCCTTGCTGTTTGGGAATACTAAGCAAATCCGCACTACACATCCGTGCCGTGTATTCCAGGAACTGCGTCATATTATCTGCCCTAAACATCATCCAGCCGAATGTAGCCAACGCAAAGACAAGGAGCATCTGTCCTAACTCCTTCAAACTTGGATACCACCGGTCATACGCCACCACATGCTCATACTTCGTATTCCTATTCAGCAGGATCAACAGCACCAACAGCAATCCGTGGTACGCACCCCACGCCACAAACGACCAATCTGCTCCATGCCAAAGACCGGATAGCAAAAAGACAATCATGATATTGCGGATGGTGTGCCATTTGCCGTTACGACTACCTCCTAATGGGATATATACATAATCTACAAACCAAGTGTTTAAAGAGATATGCCAGCGTCTCCAGAACTCATTCATATTCCGGCTAAAGTATGGGAAGAGGAAATTATCGCGGAAGCGGAAACCAAACAACTTCGCCGTACCAATCGCCATATCCGAGTATCCGGAGAAGTCCCCATAGAGCTGTATCGTATAGAGTATAGCGGCTAACAACAGCGTACTACCTGACTGGTTGGCATAATCGCCATATACCTGATTAACATACAGCGCTGCATTATCAGCTATCACCACTTTCTTAAATAATCCCCATAGTATCTGCCGACATCCGTCTACAGCCAGATCATACTCAAACACTCGCGGCTTTTGAATTTGAGGAATGAGATTCGTAGGTTGCTCAATAGGACCTGCAAGTAACTTCGGGAAGAAACCGATGTATAGCAAGCAGTCCACAAGGTTCGTCGGTTCAATCTTGCGCTTATAGACATCTACCACATACGCGATTGCTTGGAACGTAAAGAAACTGACTCCAAGAGGCAGCACAATCTTTAGCGAGTGGATGCTATTCTGCAAACCAAACAACTCAGCAAAACTACCTACAAAGAAATTATAGTACTTGAATATAGCCAACACTCCCACGTCGATAACAACATTCGCGATCATCAAGAACTTACTCTTACCTCTTACCTCTTCGCTCTTAGCTATTGCGTATCCGCACAAATATGCAATCAGGCTCATTCCCACCAACAAGCTAATGAATCTCCAATTCCAATATGCATAGAAGACATACGAAGCCAATAGCAGGAAAATATTCTGCCATTTGAAGTTCTTCCGTAATAACCAGTAAATAGCAAACACTATCAGAAGATAGATTGCGTATGTCAGCGAGTTAAATAACATCTATCACTTATAGTGGTTTGCTTGGTTACATGGAATAATCTCACCAGATACGCACTTGCTTGCATCGGACATGAGGAATACGGCGACTTCGGCGAGTTCATCCGGCACAATATAACGTTTACCAACAGCACCCTTTAAATACAAATCCTCGTACCTCTGAGGATGGCCTTTGGTATCAGCCGTTACTCCCGGTGCAATACCGTTGATATGAACACCTTGCAGCGCAAAGCGTCTTGCAATTCCAGCAATGATATTCCCTATCGCTGCTTTGGTCATACCATACGGTGCATCATCGGGATAAAGTCCCCGCTCCGAGGTAACAAACAACACACTCGATGACGGCACCTTCTTCTCCGTTACATACTGCACAAACGCTTGCGTCAAGAAGAACGGACTCTTGACGTTCAGCAAGAACTGCTCATCGTAACTCTGCTCCGTTACATTCAAGAACCCATTATCAATATTGCATACTCCTGCATTATTCACCAACCCTGTTAAGCCCCCCATAGCCTCAGCCGCTTGCTTAACCAATTCTGGCAGCTGTGCAATATTAGTTATGTCAAACGCTAGGAACTTGCATTCCAACTCTGCCGCAGTCTTTTGCAGTGCGTCCTCATTGCGACCAACTATCTGAACTTCGGCTCCTTCGGCGATAAACCGCTTCGCCAACATATATCCTATCCCACGGCTTCCACCGGTAATCAAGATCTTATGTCCGCTCAACGTCTTTCCATGCTCAATAGTCGTTATTCCCGCATTGATTTTCTGCACAGGAACTCCCTTCCATACCCATTGCCACAATCTATACAAATACTTCTTCATCGTAATATTCTCCATTTTTCAAGTTTAAACAATACACGTTCTATAAAATAGGCTATTCCCCACATGTGGTGTTTTTTTAGTCTATCGTATTGGGACATGGGGAAGTGGTAGCGATCGTAGTCCTTTAAGATTCCTTGCGGCACCATCTCTTTCAATAGTCTATTCCGCTCCTCATTCAAGATATCCTTCCGTGTCTCCGAGATGCCATTCATGTCGAAATGCGTTACAACGATATCCACATGCTTCGTAGTCGCTTTGCCCAACACAATCGACTGCATATAGAACTTCCAATCCGAGCAAATCTTCAGCGTCTCATCATAATAACCATATTCATCAAACAATGAACGTTTGATATATGCCGGACTATGATTCAAGCATCCTCGATAGAACATATCAAGCGTTACATCTTCTCGCGCACATGATTTATCTACAAACGTCTTCGCCCCTATCTTCAACATGTCACCGTAGAGGATATCAATACCATCTTCCATAGCGTTCATCATCCGTTCGGTGACATCCGGAGAAGCGAGAGAGTCACCGGAATTAAGGAATTGACTGTAATCACCAGTAGCTTTGCGGATGCCTTTGTTCATTCCGTCATAGATGCCCTTGTCCTTTTCCGAAGACCAAATTACTGAATGTGGAGATGTCTTCGCATATTCTTTGATAACTTCTACCGATCCATCCGTAGAAGCAGCATCGACGATGATATGCTCAATGTCTCGATAGGTCTGTGTAGCAACCGAAGCCAACGTTTTGCGTAAGCCTTCGGCATTATTGTAGTTTATCGTTACTATTGATAACTTCATATCATATCAAAATTCTAAAATCTTAAATCATAAATCTGCGAGAATGGATATAATCCGTTCCGCAGTCCTTCCATCCCACAGCTCCGGTATCGCACCTTTCTTCCACTCTCCGGCAAAGAGTTTATCCAATGCCGGTTTGATGGCCGCAGGGTTCGTGCCGATCAGTTCATTCGTTCCCACCGTACATGTCTCCGGACGTTCGGTGTTGTCGCGCAACGTGATACACGGTACCCCCATCACAGTCGTCTCCTCCGTGATACCTCCGGAATCGGTGACAACCGCTTTCGCTCTTTCGACTAAGTAGTTAAACTCCAGATACCCCATCGGCTCGACGATATGCAAGTTCGGCAACCGTTTCGCCAACTCAGCTTCATCGCCCCACAAGCCGTAGAACAATTTAGCTGTCCTCGGATGAATCGGGAAGATCACCGGCAAACCATGCACATTATCAATGATTTGCTCCATCATCGCACGCAGATGGTTCTCCTCATCCACGTTTGCCGGACGGTGCATCGTCATCACAACAAACTCCTTCTCACGCAACTGTAACTCGTCCCAAATTTCCGGTTTACGGAACCGCGAACGATTGGCTAACAGCGTATCTATCATCACATTCCCCACATGCCAAACACGCTGCTGAATGCGCTGGTTGGCATACTTATCTTCCGGCATCATTCCATCATTGAGGGGCATTGCCTCGATCATTCCATCATTCATCATAACGGCTCCCTGCCGAATCAGATTGCGGTTCGCCACCTCACTCGTCGTAAACATATAATCGGCCAACGAGTCAGTCACCATGCGGTTGATCTCCTCCGGCATCGTCAGATCCCAACTGCGTATCCCTGCCTCCACGTGGCACACTTTCGTGTTCAGTTTCTTCGCCACAATCGAGCAAGCCATCGTACTCGTCACATCCCCCACAACCATCACAATATCAGCCGGATGCGCCATCAGTTCTTTCTCAAACGCCACCATGATAGCAGCCGTTTGCTCTGCCTGACTTCCACCCCCGCAACCCAGGTTCACATCCGGAGCCGGAATACCCAACTCCTCAAAGAACGTGTCGCTCATGTTCTTGTCGTAGTGCTGTCCCGTATGCACCAGCCGATAGGAGATATTCTCCCCTAATCCACTAATCCCCTCATCCACTAATCCGTTATGCGCCTTAATCGCCTTAATAATCGGTGCCACCTTCATAAAATTCGGCCTGGCCCCCGCAATCAATGTTATCTTCATTTACTTATTTCCTTTATTCAATGCCTCCAATATTTTCTTAACATGGGTATTCCATGTATATTTCTTTACCACTTCGTCTCGCGCATTTTGACCAAGAGTCTTGCGTAACTTTGCGTCCTCCGCTAAACGGATAATGCAATCGGCTACTTCACCTGCACTTCCGGGAGTAGTTAACAATGCGGTTTCTTCATGAAAGAGTATCTGCCCCATTTGGTCAAGATTGCTTGCTACGATTGCTTTACCGGATGCCATGTACTCAAACAACTTTGTAGGAGACCCGAAGAACGGACTGCCATCCGGATTGGGTATCTGAGGTGAGACAAGGATATCACTAGCTGCTAAATAGTTTGGTGCTTCATTTTGCTTTACCACTCCTGTATAAATCACATTCGACTCTACTCCACTTTCACGAATGATGGATTGTACCTTGGGCAAACCGCCCCCGTTTCCTACAAACATAAATTTGACATGCGGATTGGCTTTTACCACTTTTGCTGCCGCTTGCGCTAACACTTCGGCACCATGCCAAGGACCAAAAGAACCTACGAACGAGACAACTATATCATCCTTTGCCATGTTGTATTTCTCTCGGATTTCTGCTCCGCTATTATTCGGATTAAACTTATCCGCATCAACTCCATTGGGAATAATCACTATTTTATCCGGTTGGATGCCACGCGCCACCAATTCGTCTTTTAGCGTTTGTGCGTTCCCAACTATCAGGTCTGCGGCATGAAATACCGCCAACTCAATCTCCTCTGTCGTCTTACGATAACGGATCTTCCCGCCCCAATTATCAGCCATCCATAATTCCGAGCCGTTATATTCCATCACGCACGGAATATTTAACTTATTCGCTAATAAAACTCCTGTGTAATTATTTCTTCCGTATCGTTGATAGATAAAAGATGGCTTTTCTGCGTTTAATAGTGGATATATCTTTTCTGCCAAATAATGGCTATACTCCATTTCCTGCAATTCGCTTATCCCCAATACGCATCCTTTGGGGGAGGTTATCGTCTGCCGTGTATCGTCTGATAGATAATTAATCTTACATATCGAGTACACAATCACTTTCCGGCACAAATGTTTCAAGGCATTTACTACTCCAATCGTATGCGCCATGGCTCCATTTGAGGAATTACCATTCAACCAAAAATCAGACCTAATATACGCTACGCGCATATCGCTCGCATCAATATCCACCAAACGACGATTGACATCATTGCGCAATTGAGCCAAATCACGATGTATCATACGTTGTACAAATGGATAAACTATCGTACGAACTAAAACACGAATAAACCTATTTTTATATAACTGAACCATGTTTCGTTAAAGCTTTTACTATTAATTTATTTGCCGCATCAATATATTCTCGTCCATATACTTTCATAAGTACTTGACGATTGTGTAATACTTCTGCTTCCGGCATAGGTTCTAATGCATCCGGTTTACCTCGACGCAAATCATGCTCAATGCTAAACACCTTACATCCTATGCGCTTGAAATGTTGATAGTCTATACCATTTTCGCTTAGATAAACTCGCATTCCCAACCATAATCCGGTCACAATATTTCCATGAGCCTGTTCGCGTAGATGAGGTTGAATCATTACTGCACAATTTAACATCATTTTGTTATATTCTTCACGTGGCATGAAATCAACAAGTGGCGCAAAGCGTTTACCTAACAGCAATCTACCAAACTTTAAAATCATATTCTTAACCCACGCTTCTCCATAACTCAAAGGAACAATAATCCGTCTATCTTTAATCCCTACTTGCTTGAGTTGCAGAAAGGTCTCCAAATAATTATTCTCGATAGTTGCCGAATTTCCCACAAAGATATTTCGACCGGAACACCTATGCTCTTTAAGTGTTCCTAAAGTCTCTTCTATCGTATAATAGTTGTACGATAAATGCTGAATAGGTGATCCTAAATAGTTCTTAATATATTCAAACTCCGCATCCAAATTTGTGAGGCAATAATCGGCTTTACACATAGTCTCTTTCGGTAATATATAACCAAGAGATTGCTTAGCATTACGCATATGCATTCTATATGCAAGTCTCGATAATGGTTTCAAAAAAGTAGCTATAGTATCTGGTCGACCATAAATCTCTCCTCCCCAACAAACCCAAGCAACCTTTACGTTCATAGGCATACGATTTATCAACCATGCTTGCCAATACCAAAAGAGTCCATGAAATATAACCGCCTCATAATTCGATATTTCATCCAATAACTGCTGGTAATCAGACATGACGCGTGGACTAAACACGCGCACTTTATTGATGTAATGAAAGTGCGTCATCTCTCGCGAGTAGGCAACCAACACGAAATCCGACTTCATATCCGGACTCGCAAATTGCTCTACTACATAGTCCGAAAACTTTTCATCCAACAACAAATGCAGAATCATAGGCTTTTATAACTATCAATAATCGTTCCACATACACGCTCAACCTCATCTATCTCCAAATCATAGTACATCGGCAGACGCACCAAGGTATCCATATACCGGTCGCACTCCGGCAGATCACGTCCGTCATGTTTGGATTTATAGAACTCGCTGCTGTGTAGACTCAGATAATGGAATACCGCTTGGATCTCGTGCTCCTTTAGATACTTGATGAGAGCCGTCCGCTCCTCCAAATTGCGACAGATGAGATAGAACATGTGGGCATTATTGCTGGCATAGTCCGGCAGGTCGGGGAGTTGGAAGAATCCCTTCTCTGATAGCGGTTTGAGGAGTTTATAGTAAGTTTCCCATAACGCCTTACGCTTCTCTTGTATCTCATCGAGGTTCTCCAGTTGTGCCCAAAGGAATGCCGCATTGATCTCTGCCGGTAAGAAACTAGAACCCATATCAACCCAGCCGTATTTATTCACGGCTCCACGGAAGAACTCAGCTCGGTTCGTACCCTTCTCCCAAAGAATCTCTGCACGACGGATGAAGCGTTCGTCATTCACAACGAGTAAACCACCCTCTCCTCCGGCAGTGATGTTCTTGGTTTCGTGGAACGAAAAAGCTGCCAAATGGCCGATGCCTCCGAGAGGCAGCTTTTCGTTGTGTATGGTGTACGGTGTATGGTGTACATAATACGAATCAACGGCTTGCGCAGCATCTTCGACGACGAGGAGGTTATGGCGATTGGCAATTTCCATTATTTTATCCATATCGCATGCCACTCCGGCATAATGGACGGGGACGATGACTTTCGTACGCGGAGTAATAAGTGCTTCGATAGCTTCCGCATCCAGATTCGGGTTGCGCTTCATACTATCGGCAAAGACTACTTTTGCTCCTTCGCGTAAGAAAGCAAGAGCTGTGCTCACAAACGTGTAACTCGGGATGATCACTTCATCTCCGGGTTTCAAGTCACACAGCATCGCGCACATCTCCAGTGCGTCTGTGCCGGATGTGGTTAGCAAACATTTCTTAAAGCCATAGCGTTCCTGAAAGAATGCTTGACATTTCTTCGTGTACTCTCCGTTTCCGCTCAGATGGAACTTCGATACGGCTTGGTACATGTAATGCGTTTCTTTGCCCGTCAAATGCGGACGGTTAAAATCTATCATATATTTGTTTCAGTATTACGTTACATAGTTTTGGACGATAGTGCGAGTTCTCATAATAGTTGCTTGCATCATTCGTATATTCATTCACTCCGGAGAAGTCAAACACTTTATCTTCTCCAAAAATCTCTTTTAGGCATTTCAGATCTTGCGGATTCAATGCTATCTGATTATATAGTGGACTAATCACAATCCGACAATCTGTGCTATGCTCTGCAAGTAACAACTTGATTTCTTTCAGTGCATTCTTTTGCGGCTCTTTAATTACAGGTTGCAATATAGAATCTCTTCCGTTACGCTCATATAATCGATACATTTCATTCAATGACGAATAGTATGCATCCGCATCTGACTCTAACAATTCTTCTGCGCTATCCTTGTGCAGTTCGTTGTATTCCGGTATATAATAGTACGGCAATTGCTTATCTTCTTGCGTAATGCCCCACACTTGCTTCTGATATTCTATCGTATAGAACGCTCGGATGCACTCCCAATTATAGGCAAAGAAATCCCACTCTTTCGTAACCTGCCATGGTTGACGGAATAAATGTCCCTTATGCGGCTTCATGTCTTCTAAATACTCTGCATCCATGATGAATAAGATATTGACTATCTTATCGAACCGCTTATAAAGATACTTAGTGCGTTGCAAGGTGCCTAACAGGTTATCTCCGGATTGATTAAAATGGAAACAGGATGCGTTCTCGCCCAAGTACTTCTTCCATTCATCTATGAAATAGAAATCCGAACGGCTCGAACCGGTAATGAAGCTATTATAGTGCATCGAATCATCATATTGATCCATCCATCGTATTCCTCGATACGCATCATTTACGCATATCTTCCGTTGCCCTACCTCATATAAATCTTCATTCGGCCAGTACATCCTAAACGGATCATCGATGATGTACCATGCCAACATGATGATGCATGGGCTGAAGACCAATAGTATATTTCGTATAAATCGTTTCATCTCAGAACTGGAAATAAATAAATTGTATATCCTCACTCGATTGCCATACGTATATCAGCACCATAAATAGGTAATATACGATCAACTGCACAGCACCGCGTTTGTTACGCAACCATCCTAAGCCGTAACCCTCTTTTCTGCCTAACCACTCAAAGAGCAACAATATCGCGATGCTTGCAAATAACGGCAGATAGAAATCACGCGTCATTAACCATGGCATTGATAGTAAATTCTTATCGCATACCGCAGTCACAAACTGCCATGCATCTGTAATTGATGGAGCACGGAAGATGATCCAACCTAATACGACCAACGCAAATGTCAGCACCATCTGCGGAATCTGCTTCCATGTAGCTTCATCCCGATACTTCTTCGTTGTACCTAACCAAATCAACGGCACAAACAGCAATGCATGGTAGACGCCCCATCCTACATACGTCCAATTCGCACCATGCCATAAGCCGGACAATAGGAAAATCACAAAGGTATTGCGGATGGTTTTCCATCGTCCTTCGCGAGAGCCACCTAACGGGATATAGACGTAGTCCACAAACCATGTATTGAGGCTGATATGCCAGCGCTTCCAAAACTCTGCTACATTGCGACTAAAATACGGAGTCAAGAAGTTATCGCGCAGGTTGATACCAAAGAGTTTGGCTGTACCAATCGCTATATCCGAGTAACCGGAGAAGTCACCATAGATCTGGAATGCAAAGAGTATTGCCGCTAATACCAACGTACTACCCGACTGACTCGCATAATCTTTCCAAACCGAATCGACATAGATAGCACAGTTATCGGCTATTACCATCTTCTTAAACAATCCCCATAAGATACGTCTGCATCCTTCTACAGCCTCCACATAATCAAAGGTTCGTGCCTTTTGGAATTGCGGCAAGAGATTCGTTGCACGTTCAATAGGTCCGGCAACCAACTGCGGGAAGAAGGCTACGTATGCAAAGAAGGCTATCGGGTCTCGCGTCGGTTCTATCTTTCCGCGATAGACATCGATGGAGTAAGAGAGCGCTTGGAAGGTATAGAAAGATATTCCCACCGGCAAAATCACATTCAGCAAATGCCGCGATGCATCCACCCCCAACATCCCAGCAAAACTCGTCACAAAGAAATCATAGTACTTAAATACGCCCAAAATTCCGAGATTGAGCACTACGTTAGCTATCAGCCAGAATTTTGGTGAAAGTGTATGGCGTATGGTGTACGGTGTACGGGATTCTGGGGTATGGGATTCTAGGGTATGGTGTACGGAGGATGGTGTACGGCGGATAAGCAAGCCACTGCCCCAGGAGCAGAAGGATGTGAAGGCAATGAGGATGAGGAAACGCCAATCCCACCATCCATAGAACACATAACTCGCCAAAACTACAAACAAATTTTGTAGTCTCATATTCTTCCTAAGCGCCCAATAGACGGCAAACACTATCGGAAGGAACAATGCGAATTGTATGCTATTAAATACCATTCAGTTCTAATTTTTTATCGCTTTTATAAATCAGATACCCGCTCCTATCTCCGCTGCATGTCAATGGATGCAATTCGGGATCGGTTATCTCTGCTTTTACAATCTCCGGCAAGGAGCGATGCTCAATAATCGGTTTCAGATGAGCCGTTGCTTCGCACAGGAAATAGACTCCGCTATAGTTATGTTCCGTTAATTGGGGTTTCTCAAACGTACCCAATGCCACCTCTATCACTCCCCGCAGAAAATCATACCCGGTACTCAGTTGCACTAAGTCACTTCCAATAAAGTCCCCACCCATTCTGGCACCTATCTCCATCACGCAGATCTTACCGTCTTTCGTGATGCGGTATTCCGAATGCGATGCTCCATTCGTTACGCCCAATGCAGTCAAGGCACGTTTCGTCAACTCATATATCTGATCATACTGCGCTTTGGATAGATCAGCAGGCTGATGATGCGCTATCTCCACAAAGTGCGGTGCTTCTGTCGTTACTTTATCCGTAATCTGAAGCGGATAATGCACTCCATTGTACGAAATGAACTCCACGCTAATCTCACGTCCCTCGATAAACTGCTCCACGATTGCCTCATGCTTGAATGAATATTCCTGCGCAGCCTTGATTGCCAGAAGCAAATCTTCTTCGCGTTCTACTTTCACCACTCCAAGGCTTCCGGATCGGTCGCTTGGTTTGATTATCAATGGTAAAGGTGATAGGTTGTCGGTTATAGGTGATTGTTTTGCTAAGCACCAATATTTGGGACAAGGGACATTAGCCGCAGCAAAGGCATTTCGCATGAGGATCTTGTTGTTGGCTCGGAGCGATGCCTTATAAGTATTCCCCACCAATCCCATTTGCTCGGCTACGTAAGCTACAGTTGGAGCAGCCGTATCGGATGCTATGGTGCAGATACCATCTATCTGCTCTTGCTTGCAGATTTCCAATATCTGCTCCTTCTCCACAATAGAGATAGGATAGAATGTATCTGCTACATCCTTGCATACCGCACAATCTGCCCACGCAAAACAGATGGTTCTGAGACCCATCTCCTTAGCGCGTTGCACCAACGGCAACTGCAAATAACTCGCTCCTATAATCGCTAATGTCTTCATTCCTTAATCAACTTCAATGTAGCCAACACGCTCATTGCATGTAATTTGTCATATAGCACACAATCAAAAAATAAGTGCTTCATATCTTCGCCCATCTGATCATTCGGCAACAATGACTCATTCTCTTTCCAGTACGAGCCCATGAACTCTCGTAAGTACGGATTAGTCTGATACCAATAATCCACTGGATTCATATAGAACTTGGAAGCCAATATCCGTGTAGTAGATACACGTTTCTTCTTGCGGAAACTAAAATGACGTTTCATAAAGCCCCAAAGATAGACTTTAAATTCCGGTTCACTATAGTGAGGTACTTCATGACCAAACACTTTCATAGTACGAGGCTTTTGATTCTCTAAGTGCTGTAACTTCCTGCCGGTACTCTCCCATATATACTCACCTGCCTCAGGGTATTTCTCCAAAACCCAATCGATATAAATCTTGTGATGATAACGCAATTCAACCGGGATAGAATAGGCAAACTCTAAGAAATCCACATCCGTGAAGGGCGAATAGCTCTCACTATTTTCTTGGAATGTCAACAAACCCACGTTAGCTCCTGTAAACCCTCGTGTATAGAGACAAAAGATTTCCTCATTCTCATAATCATACTTGAACTTATAATCCCGTACCCTGTCTATCAACTCTAATGAATAGGCACCTTGCCCCACTTTATACTCCGGATTATATTCGTTCTTCTTAAAGAAAGATCCGATTATTTTGTCACCTAATTGTCCTGTATGGAAGATACCGTAACTATCATAATTAATCAGTCGCTCCATACTCATTCCATGAGCCAAACCAAAGAAATTGGCAGAACCATAAGTTATATCAGTTATAGCATCGATATCCTTGATACAGTCACCTCCATCCAACGGCTTAAACAACCAATCATGATGCAAATCGGTCGCAATCTGCTGCGCAACAGAGAAATCCAAATACCCCGATTGACTATAGGTGATATTTAATTGATCCGTATATCCCATCTGATGAGCACCCCATACCGTCATACGACTATCCAAACCACCGCTCAAACAAGCTATATGTCTATACCCATACTCCTTATCCTTTTCAAACGCTCTCTTGATAGACTGACGGAAATACTTATCAATACCCTCCACTGCTTCCTCAACCGTCATCTGCTTTGATTTATTCGTAAACCTATGATATTGAATTTCCTCGGACTTTCCTTTCTGCAACTTATAGTAATGACCGGCCGGAAGTTTAGCAATCTCCTTTATCAGCGTTAAATCCTCGATACAGAATCCATGCGTCATGGTAAAATATGCTCCAACCTCATTTAGGGTCAACGACCATCCCTGCTGCTTGCATGTATCGGCAATAAATCCCATCTCCGAAGCAAAAAGATATCCATCCGGTGTATGATATACAAACACCTGCTTATCGCCAATATGGTTGGTGTAGATAAGCCACTTGTCTTGCGCCTTATCGTAGAACAAACCGGAGAACGAACCACGAAATGCATTGAAGAAAGCATCTCCTTCTTGCTCATACATTTTCGCAATGCAGTTCTGCCATGTCAGAGCCTTATACTGCTCTATCAACTCATGGTTATTCAGTACCACTCCTTCTACAACAATCGTGTATTTGCCGGTATCGACAAACAAACGGTCATTCATGAACTTGTTAACTACCCTACGCTCAATTTGATAACCCATCTGGCTATCAATCTTTTCCACCACCAGTTTCTTCCTTTTCTCAGGTGCAAACGTAATCTTCTCTTTTCCTATATGTGCTATGAATCCCGGCATATATGATTTGTTTTATGCTTGTGCTAATGCTTTCCAACAATTCTCACCCCAGTAATTGTGCCATTCGGCTATCTGGACTCCATTGTAGGTCTCCACACGGAACGTCACCGTGTCATAGACACAATCGTAGTGCTTATAACTTGATCGTATATCACCTGTCGAAGTCCAGACATCGAGGATGTACTTGCCTTGTGCCAAGTGGCAATCAGGAATGCGAATGCTGAACTCGTGTTCCTTCTCATTCGCTGGCCACTCAATCTCATCCGTGAACGACATGCCGGCTCGTTCGCCTCCGTTCGCTACGTTATCTATCAACACCGTGAACTGGAACTTCTTCAAGTTCGCATGATTGCGACGAACCTTGACCTTCAGACGAATATCGTCGTTGCAATCAATGGCATACGGCATATCGCGTTGAACAGACATGATCTCAAACTCCTTCGTCGTCGTGTTCACGCGATAGAGGTTCGGAGCCTCCACAAAGTCGATGTCTCCAACCTCACGAAGATTACCCGTCAGGTATTCTTCAACGACAGCGTCGATGTCTCCTCTCATCTTAACCATACCATTCTCCAGCAAGACACCAGAGGTACAAAGGTTCTTGATGGAAGCCATATTATGACTAACGAAGAGGACTGTTCGGCCTTGGCCTTGGGAAACGTCTTTCATCTTACCTATCGCTTTCTTTTGGAACTCGGCATCGCCGACGGCGAGGACTTCGTCAACGACGAGGATTTCGGGTTCGAGGAAGGCCGCTACGGCAAAACCTAAACGGACAGTCATACCGGAGGAATAACGTTTGACAGGGGTGTCAATATATCGTTCGCAGCCGCTGAAGTCAATGATCTCATCGAGCTTGGACTGGATCTCGGCGCGGCTCATGCCCAGGATTGCCCCGTTCATGAAGATATTCTCCCGTCCCGTCATCTCTCCATGGAACCCGGTACCGACTTCGAGCAGGGAGCCGATCCTACCGTGTGCCCTTATCGTCCCCGTCGTCGGGCCTGTCACGCGACTCAGCAACTTCAGCAGCGTACTCTTCCCCGCACCATTCTTTCCAATTATCCCCACAACGTCACCCTGCTCCACCTTGAAATCTATATCCCTCAACGCCCATACATATTCAGAGCTACCCTTAGTTGCTCTGTCATTGGTTTCGCCGATCTTGAGGTAGGGGTCCTCCTTGCCGAGGACGTTGGTAATCCAGAAGCGGCGGATGTCATGAC
>Ga0310694_10001742_pt1 | contig 23926 bp, 13 predicted proteins | sample 174DNAGHGhighgp2_FD_203884 | JGI IMG/M metagenome (GOLD analysis project Ga0310694, IMG submission 203884) | Sheep rumen microbial communities from Palmerston North, Manawatu-Wanganui, New Zealand - 1742 DNA GHGhigh gp2 (v2) (version 2) | ecosystem: Host-associated > Mammals > Digestive system... | reverse complement strand
CCACGCTCCATTCCGCCCAGCGGTCGAGGTTCTCGGCGTCGGTAGGTCCGAAATCGAAATAATCGGTGTTATACCACGTCATATCGGACGAATAAGCAGTCACGTTGTTCTTATCGAGCGTCGCCGGTAGGAGAACGGCATCGCCTTGGGGTTGCGGTGGTTCAGGCGTCGAACCGCTGGAGACAGTCACCGACGCATTGAGTTTGTTCATACCCGTGGTGCTCTCCCAGACGTTCGTGTTAGCGAACCGCACGGCGTACTTGGGATTCGAAGCGATCGAAGCATACGCATCCGGCAGGTAGAGATAGAGCTGGTATGTACCGGAGGGGATATTAGCGGGGATGGTCAACTGCTCGTTGATCGTCGTCACAACGCCATTGGGCAGCCATCGGCGCGGATCGCTCGCCAAACGAACAAGATAAGTCTGCGAACCGGATTTGAGCACGATATACGCCGGACGCTCGTTATAAAGCGGGGCGTAACCGACGTTCTTGATCTGCATCCTTACCGAGAGCGTACCGCCGGCGGAGGCTTGATCGCCATACGTACCGTTCACCAGTTGGAAACGATAACCCATCTTACGGTTCAGTTCGTCAAACGTACCGTCGTTACGCCATCGGTCGGTCACCACCGTGGAATAGCCGGATTGGATGAACGTCCAATGAAGACGACTCATCTCCGCGGTCGTCTTGGCATAAGAAGCGTTGGTAGCCGCCACGCTGGCATCCAAGATGCAACTCTCGCCGCCTAAGGGCACATAAAGCGTCTCTTGGGCAATATAGGGTTTCTGGGTAGCGGTATCGGTATAAGTACCCATGTCTCCGTAGTTCTCCAGGAACGCATCGTTATGATGTCCCAAACGCGCTTTCGCCGAACCGCTATAGGCTTCGGTGGAGGACAGAGGCGTGGTCGAATTGACATAACCGGTCTTGAAAAGTGGCGTACGCAGCTGGATCGTACGATCGGCAGGTACCGCCGCCAAGAGCGCATCGATGATCGCACGACGGTTGGCATTGATCGTACCAGACTGATTGCCGTAATTATCTGTGTAGTACCATTCGCCCCAGGCACCTACAAACCCTGCTTGGAAACAGAAGATCACATCGGCATTCGCCTGCCAATGGGACTGGTACTGCTGGATATGCTTCTTGGCAATAGACAGCGGGGCATCCTTTGCGGACTCCACGTTGCCTTTCATGTACGTACCGTTCGCATACGAGAAACGGATGATGGCTTTCATACCCTTGGAGCGAAGAACCTGCATATCCTCGTCGAAGGCATTGAGCACTTTAGTAGGGATAGTCTCGGTATTAACGTAGTTGGTCAGGTAATAATGCACGAGGACGATCGATCCTTTATCGCCGGAGGCATGCGCATCCAAGGCACTCTCATGCCCCTTAACGCCGTAAGGTTTTTTTTCCGAAAGCGTACCACCGATCATGGTAATGAACCCACGTTCCGGGTTCGTGAAGATAGAACTGTCATCCGGTGAGTAAGTGACGGAAGAAGCCTGTGTCCCTACGCACAGGAGGATTGCTACAATCCATAAAATTGTTCGTTTCATATAAGTAAAATTGTGAATCATGCTAACAACCTATATTATAATATATCCCCTTCAGAATAAATGCTCCGCAAACAGATCATCCATCGTTACTTGTTGGCAAATGCCTCCTGAATAGGTATTCATTTTCATCCCGTATGTAGTAACCATGACAGGCACTACCGAACATTTGACATCCACCTCGGAAACAAAAGTACTGATTCTGTTACGCAATTTGAGATCTTCCTCTTTATCAAGCGTATACTCGCCGATACTGAACTTCATCTCACAAAGATTAATAATTCTGTCAGCCCTTTCCAACAGTAAATCTATCTGCGCCCCGGATTCTTTATTCTTGCTACGCCAGGAATAATACTCAACTCCTATTCTGTCTATTCCCAAAGCATGTTTTATCTGCGGAATATGCAGCATACAAACCCTCTCAAAACTCAAGCCGTACCAGTTATTTATCATCGGTGTATTCAGATGCATCGTCCAATAGTGCTCATCTGTAACCGGATGTTTAAGGAATGTGTTATAAAAGATAACAAACATATCGGTCAACTGATACAAACCATCCGTTTTCTTTATTTTGGTGCTTTTGACATAATAATAGCGGATAAAGTCACATTTGACAAGATTAGTCAGATATTCGGAGAAATGACCATTATCTGTCATTTTGGTACGTTTTAATATTTCTTCACGCGAGATTCCCTGCTTTTCTTTGGATAATTCACATATTATCTGCAAATAGGGTTCAGGATCTTTGAATAATGATTTGAACAAACGCTCGTATTCATCAGCCATCGTTGCGTTCTGACCGAAGAACAGTCTGTCAATCGCCGAAGCAACACTGTCTGTGGGCTGTAACATTTCCAAATAATACGGAACACCTCCCAAAGCCATATAGATCTGCAAAATCGCAAGCCTATCCCAATGCACATTGTTGTTTAAGAGCATCAATTCTGTTTCACAGAGATTGAATGGATGAAGGTGCATCTCATGGGTAATACGGTTGTGCAAGCCACCGTGGTTATCGATGATATTCTTGATCATCCAACTCGTAGCACTGCCACAAACAAGAAGCATTACCTGCTTGTGTTGCTGTGCCCAACTATTCCAGAAATGGCCTAAAGCTTTCACAAAGCCGGCTTTAGGAGTGTCGAAACAAGGCAACTCATCCATAAAAAGGACGCACCTTTTGCCGTCTTGTAACTTTGGCTCCAGAATATTTTCCAGCAAGAAGAATGCTTCCATCCAATTCTGCGGAACTTTGCCGTCATAACCGATTTTACGCAAGCCATTGGTAAATGCAGCAAACTGTTCACTTTTATCACCATCTATAACGCCGGTAACGTAAAAAGCGAAATCGGAGTGGAAGAATTCATTCACAAGAAAAGTTTTTCCAACCCGACGTCTGCCATACACTGCTATAAACTCAGCTTTACTTGAATTATAATAGCGCTCCAAGTCTGCTATTTCCTGTTTTCTGCCAATCATAACAAATGCGGTTCATCAAATTCGCTGCAAAGGTACTGCTTTTTTTTGATATATGCAAATATTATCGGGCGGAATTTGCATTTTTTTCATCAATTCCGCCCGGTAATAGGGTGATAGCTGGGCGGAATTTGCATTTTTTTTCATCAATTCCGCCCGGTAATAGGGTGATAGCCGGGCGGAATTTGCGATTTTACGGCGATTTCCGCCCACTAACGATGTAGCGGGCGGAAACGCAGTATGTACGGAGCTATTTAGAACACTCCGTCTCTCTTCTTTGGGGCGTTACCTACTGCATTCTCAGGCGCAGGACCTGAACTGACGTCCATCATGAGAGCAGAAGTAGCCAAACGAAGAATTTCAGTAATTGGTTTTTTATACATATTTTTCATAATCATTAATTGTTTTATGTCGTTTTATTGGATTTTAGTGCCCATTACGTTATAGCGCACACCATCGCGGAGGATGTAAAGCACACCGTTCTCCATGAATTTGATACATTGTACATCGTTTCCTTGCAGATCGTCGATGCCGGTAGCGGTCTGAGTGCCATAGAGTCCCATGGTAACACGGCGGCGCGGAGCGCTGGACGGATTTGTAGGCTGTTTATGGATATATGCACGGTTTGCACCTACATAATTCGTACCTGTTACCATGTAGAGTTTGTTTTGATAGATGATGTAGTTGTCGTCGTTAGCTGTAATCTGCTCTTGCGAATACGAACCAATCAAACCATTGTGGCTTCCAGCCGGAGCCTCCGCAGCAGAGCCGTCGTAACCTAACGACAGAGTGGAAGCGTTAGCATAGAAGATATACGGCCGTCCGGCAAACATGCTTTCGCTATCGCCTAATTCAGAGAGGGTTAATGCCTTTCCGTCCGCCGACCAAGAATCAATCTCATAGATCTCTGCGCCGGATATATTCTCATGCTCTACGGCGTAGCCGATACAAACCGTTCCGTACTCACCCGGCGTCACCGTACGCTCGTAGTAAGTGAGGGAAGGTGCAGGAACATCTATGCTAACCACGTTAGAAACATAGGTATATCCACCTTTTGTAGCAAATACTCGGTAATAGTACGTAGAGCCGGCATCCAAAACTGCATCATCATAAAGTGTTGTAGAGGAACCATCATAGATAACATCACCATCGGTTGCATGTTCAGGAGCAGAGCCTTTTTTGCGAACCAATGCCACAGATGTAGTCAAGCCATTCGTGTTGATCAACTGGAAATAAGCTTCTTTCAATTGTAGCTGCTTATTATTTACAGCATTTGTTGACATTGGGAAGAATGCTACACAACCCACAGGGAAATCGGAATAATTATATTCAGGCGCGTCTCCCTTTATATTTTCATTGCCAGGAATGTAATAATATGAAGGAGTTATTACAACTTCTTTCCAATCATCTTCGATTACTATAGGATCAGCAACGAGGTCTCCTGGATCATAATTGGGACGATAAACCCAAGAATAGGGAACAATCCGCAGATTATTTACATTATCCTCGTCTCCTCTTAATTTGACAGAGAAGGATTTACAATTAGGTGTTTGATGGTCTGAATCAGGAGTTTTGAAATCTCTTGCGTAGAATGCAGTTCCACCATTACAGTTATAAACGATGGTACGTACACCATTCACATAATTGCTACTTGTATAGGAACCTCCTTGATTGATAGTTGTTACTTCTGTTTCCAGTGAAATAGGCAGATTGTAGAACCAATTGAGAGTAATATCACCTGCTGTTCCTTCAATGGTCAAATCGCCAACAAAGTTTTTAGTGACAGTAACCGTACAAGTCTTGGTATCTCCAACGAAGTTTGTAGTTTCTGAAGCCGTAACTGTAATTGTAGCAGTACCTGTTTGGAGAGCGGTAATAACGCCTGTACTTTCGTTGAAATCGATTACTCCTTCTGGAGCAACTGAATAAGATATAGAGCCATCATAACCATCCGCCGTCGTATGAGTTAAAGTGAACAAACCTCCTACGGGAATAGTTGTTGCATTGGTATTCAATACAAGGTTTGCGTCCGCTTTGGGAGAGGCGATAACAACAGGACCAGTTACAACAGCATTTGAATAAGCGTCTCCATCTCTTACATAAACGGCGTAATAGTAACTGCCTTCCGGCAGATTGTTATCTGTGTAAGTATTCAAGAGACCAGAATATACTTGCGTACCGTCGTTCATTGATGTAGGAGCACTACCTTCCTTACGAACCACGATTACCTCATCCAAAAGAGTTTGCCCATCCGATGTATTGATGTGAATATCTTTGATAGAGAATGTACCGGAAGATGCATTTGAAGTCATTGCTATAATGCCAAGCGTTGATACCCTATAAGATGGTGAAAAATCATTTCCATTACCCCATAGTTTTACTTCAGGACGCACTGAAAAAGCGGTATAATCAGCGACGTTCGGGAGATAATCTTCACCCTCCGGTATGTCCGAATACCATTTAGCTCCATTTCCATCATCCGCAGACTTGAGATATGGTATTAATCCTCCTTCGGATATACTCGTATTATTATGATTGTATTGGATTTCGACACTAGTTACATTAACCATCTTTCGAGGGAGAGTAATTTCGATACAACCATACGCCCATCCGCCAGCAAGATTATAAGATCCGGTTAATATACCATCAGAGATGTTACAACTCATGTTATCATCTTTATAAGAATATTCCGATACTTTAATCTCATTATAGTTTTCCCATGTGAGGATTATATCATCATTTGAGACGTTTCCTTTGAGGTTTGTGACAGCAGGCACGACGTGTTGCTCCCAAACGGCAGTAAAGTTGACATTTGTAGCAGGCATAGTGAAAGATGTGCCCGGAGCATAAGTGGTAGAATTATAACTCCATCCTACAAAATCATAACCTGTTTTAACAAGGGATCCTTGACCCTGGATAGTAATAGATGAACCTTCACAAGAATTAATCGTTGAAGGAACAGAGCCAGTTTCGCTTCCTTCTTTTACAAAAGAAGCTGTTACCGGAGCAGCGCAAGGATCGGTTTCTTCAATTGTAACTTGCAAGCGATAAAAATAGGCACCATACCCTGAAGTTCCCGTAGAAACTATACGCGCAGATTTTGCCCCATTAGGCACTTCAACGTCATATAAATTTGCATCACCTTGTTCGTGCCCTGTTATATCTACACTTTGTAATATATTTCCATCATATGGAGAAGAAGCGCTAAAATGTATTGTCAACCTTACATCTGTACTATACCAAACTGATGTTTTCAATTGTTTAATTTTGTATCCGTCAGAAGCCTTAATATCAATAGAGCTCCCTGTTCCAATATTGTAATGATAAGCATTAGATATTCCTCCTAGCCACGCATTATAATATACAGGCATTGTAGTAGAAAGAGTAACATTGTTTACTAAACTTGAACTCTCACTAGGAAATGATGCTCCTCCAAAACTTTCACCCCATTCAGCGGTGACATCTGCGCTAACATTTAACGGCAATAAAAGCCACGCGAACAAAACAAGCAGATAAGTGGGAGGAGTGGTCGCCACTTTTTGCAAATGAGTAAATAATGTTTTCATGTTTTTGGTGTTTTAAAAGTTAATTATTGTGTTTTCGGTTATTAAAGTTTCCCGGTTGCTGATTTTCGGACATAAGCCTAAAAAGATCACATTTTAGTACAAATAAGTACGAGTTGCCTCTGAGATGCCTCCGAGATGCCTCTGACTTGCCCCTTATAACATGTTCACAAAGCATTGTTTTCCAGCAGTTTGCCGTTGCCGTTATAGAGGCGGTTGCCGTAACGGATATAGAACAAGCCGTCCTCGATAAACTTCACGGCTTCGATCTTCTCCGTGCTCGTTTGCTCCTCCGTGCCGCCGATCTGCCTAACGATCACAAACCGTCTCGGTGCAGCACCGCACTTGAAGCTGTAGCTTGCCCCCTCATCCAGTAGCGTGTAAACGCCGGTCTCTCTATCCAAAAGGTAGAGGGGAGAGGTTACGGGGGAGAGGTTACGGGGGAGGGGGGAGACTTCAAGCGTATAGGTCTTGTGGTTAGATCCGTTGAAGACGATCTCCGTGCCTTCCAGTTCGGGCAGGGCAGCCACGGCGAGGTCGCCGTCCGGGGCTGCCACGGCAAGCGAGATATCACTCTTCTCCGAACGCATCTTGCGTCCGTCCCAGCCGTTCTCAAAAGCGGTGGTGAACTCGGGGCTCTCCATGAGATAAACTTCATCTTCGGAGCCGAAGCCGCTTACGCGCAGAGTCAAAAGTCGAAAGTCGAAAGTCGAAAGACCATCCTGCGGACTCAAAGACGGGGCGCGGGTAGGCGTAGTGCTTACTTTCGTAAGGGCGGGGGTATAGACGGCTTTGTTATAATCGAGCGTGAGGGTAGTAGCCGTGTGGGTATGGACGAAGAAGCCTTGCATAGGCGGGATGACGGAGAGGGCGTTCGGCAGGTAAGAAGCCGCATGGACGGGGATGGCGTTGTACTGCCCTTTCGCGGCAGCGGTGCCGTCGGAAGAGGAGGCGGATTGTTGCTTAATCGCATCGGAGTACGTACCGGCGTTCATGATATAGACCGTAGCATCCGCCGCTCCGAAATCGCTCACTTCAAGCGAAGCGATGTCGATGGGTGCCACCCATGAGTTCGCCACGAACGCAAATCCCGGATAGGAACCTTGGTCGTTATAGGGTATGTTCACCGACCGCGGTGCAGGATCGTTGAGCGTACCTTGCAGCGGGTAGGTGGTCGGTTTCGACTGGGTGATGCAATACCCGGTGAAAGGCAGGACGGAGCCGACCAGCGAATCGATGCGTTGCCAGTTACCACCTACTTGTTTATTAGGAGTATTGGTCCACTCATAGAGGACAGCTTGCGGATAGGAGGAAACGATGGAGAGGGGTTCCTGAACCGGCGAACCGATATACTGCCAAACGGGGTATAGTTCGTTCTTATCCGTCGCGGACGAGTAGCACTGCACCGCCGCGGGGATATGCGTGTTGTCGGGTCCGAGTACCAGAGCTCCGTTACCGGTAGGATCGGAGAGGACGGAGATCGAGTTCTGGGAGGTCTGCAGGAGTTGATGGGCAACCACCAAAGCGCCGGTGGGTTGGATAGCGATAGAGCCGCCCTCGAAAGTGAGGTCATAAGTGATCGCCTGAGCTATATCCACCTTGCAATCCCGGCGGATGATGGCGCTATCGGCGATGTTCGGCAAGCGGTTATACGCCGGCCACCAGTTCTTGGGATCCGACCACAGATGGGTGCCGTTATTATCATCGAAGACCAGTTCGGCTTCGACCACCGTGAGGGTAGCTGTCACCGTACGCGTACAGGGGATATACGCATGGGTGATGGTATAGGTAAAGACATAGGTACCGAGTTCGGTAGGGGTAATAACCCCACCCCAGCCCTCCCCACAAGGGAGGGAGACGGGGGCGCCGCCGTTGATGGTGTAAGAGAGGATAGCGGTCTCGTCCGCACCGGGGGCGGAGAGGGTGATGTCGATCGGACGAAGGATCTTGGTTTCTTCCTTCGAGAGGGTGATCGTTGCCTCCGGTCCGCAGGCATAGACCGTCACGGTGACTTGTGCCGAGGTCTCACAATCGATGATGGTATGGGAGACGGTATAGGTAAAGACATAGGTGCCTTCCGAAGAGGGGGTAACAACCCCACCCCAACCCTCCCCACAAGGGAGGGAGACAGGTGCGCCGCCGTTGAGGGTATAAGAGAGGGTAGCCGTTTCTTCGGGCAGGAGAGATGAGAGCGTCAGGTGGAGCGGTTCGCCGAGGGCGAGAACCGTCTTGTCCACCGTGATGGAGGCGGGGGTACCGCAGTCATAGACCGTGACCGTCGCCGAAGCCGAACGGGTACAATCGATATAGGGATGGGTGATGGTATAGGTGAAGATATAGGTGCCGGCGGCAGAGGGGGTAACAACCCCACCCCAGCCCTCCCCACAAGGGAGGGAGACAGGTGTACCGCCGTTGAGGGTACAAGAGAGGGTGGCGGTTTCGTCTGCGCCGAGTGTAGAGAGCGTCAGGTTCACACCTTCGCCCAGACGTAAGATCGATTTATCCACCTCCAACGAGATTGCCGGTCCGCATTCATAAACCGAGAAGGTCACTTCGCTGCTGGTCTCGCAATCCAGAAGACTGTTATACAACTTATAGATTACGACATACGTACCTACCGCTGAAGGAGTGAAAGCCCCCCAGCCCTCCCCACAAGGGATGGAGACGGGGGCGCCGCCGTTGATGGTATAGGTCAGGGTGGCGGTTTCGTTGGCATCCGGTCCGCGGGATGTGGTGAGACTTACCGTCTCGCCGAGCGTCAGAACGGACTTATCCGCCGTTAAGAGCACCGCAGTACCGCAATCGGAGACGCTGACCGTGACCGAAGCCGAACGGGTACAATCGATATACGGGTGGGATATCTGATAGGTAAAGGTATATGTACCCTCGTCGTGCGGGGTGAAAACCCCACCCCAACCCTCCCCACAAGGGAGGGAGATAGGAGCACCGCCGTCGATGGTGTAGATCAAGGTGGCGGTCTCGTCGGCACCAATGGCAGAGAGAGTGAGCGTCACGGGGTCGTTGGGACGCACGGTAGTGCGCGAAGCGGTGATGGTAGCCTCCGGTCCGCAGTCATAGACATGGATCGTGACGGAGGCGGAAGTGGTACCGCATGACGTGGTGATGGAATAGGTCAGGACGTACGTGCCTGGCGCGGAGGGAGTAATAACCCCACCCCCACCCTCCCCACAAGGGAGGGAGACAGGGGCACCGCTGTTGAGGGTATAAGAGAGGGTGGCGGACTCGCCGGATTCGGCAGCGGGGTATGTGAGGGAAGCCGATTCGCCAAGTTTGAGGGTGGTCTTATTGGTGGACAGTTCCGCCACGGTACCGCAGGGATCGATGATCAGGGTCTTGGTGATCGGGGTTGTGAAACAGTCCGTCACGCGAGGATCGGAGTGCTTGAACGAATAAGAGAAGACGTACGTACCCGGAACAGTCGGCGTGAAGGGTTGCGTCGGATCGATCTCCACCGGTGTTCCACCATCAAGGGTATAGGTGAACACACAACTCATTCCGCGCACGGAGGGTTTGGTGGGGTTCAGATTGATGGCAGTCCCGACGGGGTAATGGGCATTATCCGCGTACCATGTACCCCAATAGGGTGTACCCCATTCGCATTGATACCAAACAACCTCACAAGTAGCCGTTCGGCTGCATCCGGCTTGTGGATTGGTGAGGGTGTAGGTATATGTATAAGTGCCTGCGGTATAGCAGGTATGCGCGAAATTCGGATAGGTATTGGGGTATATATCGCCGGACTGACCTTGATCGTTGGTCCAGGTGATCTTCGCCGTCTCGCCTGCCTCGGGAGCGGAACAGGTGAAATGGAGCGTTTGGGAGTATTTGATGAGGGTGACATCCGGAGTGATGGTAGGCGTAGCACCGCTGCCATAGACACGGATGGTCACCACTTTGGATTCGCGGAAACAAGAGGGGTTATCGGGATTATTGACCACATACTTGAACTGATAGAGTCCCGGCATATCGGTGGTCCAAGTACCCGGGGTGGTAGAAGGATGTGAGCCTTCGGGTTGCACCATATACAGGAACTCGCCGATTTCTCCGGACGCCAGGGTGTTGTTCGTGACGGAGGTAGAAGCCGTTTCCCCTTCGCAGAGCGCCGCTTTGGAGACCGCTAAGTTCGGCACGGGTCCACAAACGGGATTATCGACGAGGACGCGGACGGGGTTGGTATATAAGAAACACTCCGTACCGTCCTGCATCATGACAGAGTAGGTACCGCCGTCGGCGGGTTGCACATTGGTGATGATGAGTTTAGGCAGGTTAAAATCCCACGTGAAGGTATAGCGTGGGTCGCTTTCGTCCAGCGGTTCGCCGTTATGGTACCAGGTATAGATATGATCTCCGCCGTAGGCGTTGGTGGAAGCGGTGAGGGTGACGGTCTGGCCGGAGGTATAAGAACCACCACCGGAGATAATGGAGAAGGACGTGCCTGCAAAAGTAGGACAGGGATCGGTCGGCGAACCGATGACGACGGTGAACAAACCGGATTTAACGCCTTCGGGGCAGAGGGTGGTGGTCACTTTGCAGAAATAGATATACCGGGATTGATCTTCATCCGTGGCAGGTTTGAATCCCGCGCAGGTAGTATGATCGGTTTGCCAATCGCAGGGTGTAGCGGACGATTCGGGCGAACCCTCCCGATAGCGGTACCATTGGAAATACGCGCCGCCGGTATTGCCGGACATAGCGCCGCCGTTATAGAACTCCAGATCCCAAGGGATACAGCCTTTGTTATACACCATCGAGGCATACATGACGCCCGGGAAAGAGGGACAAGGCGCTTCGACCATCTGTGCTATCCGATTGGGCTGCACTTCCCAAGGAGCAGCTTCATGCGCCAACGAACCCATCGCCCATGAGAGGGCGAGAAGGAGGAAGAGAGGTCTCTTCACCGCAAGAGTACGACCTGCTATGTCGGAGTTCCGTTTCATGGTTGATTATTGGATAGGACGCCCGATGGCATCGTAAATCATTCCGTCTTTTTCGATGAATAAATGTCCGTCACGGATGTATTTGACTGCATGAGGCGACGTAAGTTGTTCCGGCGAGCGTACGATCATAAAGCGATCGGTATTACCCGTGAAGGTATAGGTGTATTGCGCACCGTCGACCAGCGGGGTATAGGTGTTCTCCTCTTGGTCGAAGAGATAGTACGCCCCTTCCGAGCCTCCCTGAGGGGGGGAAGAAACAGTAATAGTGTAGTATTTATCCAGCCCGCCTTCTATGCGAAGAGGAAGCGTGGTGATATCCGGTTGAGCCGCGACGGCGGAGAGGCCATAGGGGGTGACCGCCGAGAGGGAGAGAGGCGAACGGCCTTGCGCCTTGCGTCCGTCCCATCCGTTGTCGAAAGCATCCGTGAACCCTTCGCCCGTCAGGATATAGAGCACGTCGGAGGAACCGAAACCGCTTACGCGCAGAGTCAAAAGTCGAAAGTCGAAAGTCGAAAGACCGCCCTTCGGGCTGATAGAGGGAGCGCGGGTGGGAGCGACAGAAAGGGAGGTGAGGGCGGGGGTATAAACGGCTTTTTTGTAATCGAGCTTGAGGGTGGTAGCCGTATTGGTATGGACGAAGAATCCTTGCATCGGGGGGATGACGGTCAATGCGCCGGGCAGGTACGATGCCGCATGAACGGGGATAGCGTTGTACTGCCCCAGGTCGGTAGCGAGACCGGCGGAGACAGCCGATTGTTGCTTAATCACCTGCGCGTGCGTACCCGTGTTCATTATATATACGGTAGCATCCGCAGCTCCAAAATCGCTGACCTCCATCGAGGCGATGTCGATCGGTGCTACCCAGGAGTTCGCCAGAAAAGCAAAGCCCGGATAGGTACCTTGGTCATTATACGGTACGGCAAGGTTGCGGGTGGCGGGGTTATTGAGCACGCCAGTGAAGGTATAGGTAGTATGCGCGGTTTGGGTCATGCAATACCCGGCGAACGCATTCGCTTTCGCGGTCGTCTCGTCCGCTTTCTGCCAATTACCGCCGAGGGTCATATTCGGGGTGTTGGTCCATTCGTAGAGTTGGGCATCGGCATACGCCGCAGATAAGAGCGGATGATCCTGCAAGGGATAACCCATATACTGCCAAACGGGGGCAGCAGAGCCTTTCTGCTCGGAGCGGCCATAGAACTGTACGGTAGCTGGGATATTGGTGCCGGAGGCGAGAACGAACGCACCGTTTCCGGTACTATCCGAGAGGATGAAGAGGTCGCCTTGCTGGCATTGATAGAGCTTGCGAGCGATCAACAAACCGCCTTGGGGCGCAATGATGAGCGCCGAATCGTCGGTCATGTCAATGGTCAGACTGCCTACCTGCGCATCGGACTGATCCACACGGCAGGAACGACGGATGACGGCTGTATCGGAGGTATTGGGCAGGCGGTTATAATCCGGCCACCAGTTTTTCGGATCCGACCATACATGCGTGCCGTTATTATCATCGAAGACCATGTACTCGTTGGGCTTGACGGTAATGGATTTGGAGGAAGCGGTGTACTTAATACAATCGGGACCATCCATGACGCTCACGGAGTACGCTCCTTCGTCCGCCGGATCGCAAGCCGGGATCGTAAGCACCGAGTAATTGAAATTATCGGGATCGTTATAAATAATATGATTCGCGTCCTCGCGCAAAGTATCGCCATTGAAGAACCATGTAAAATAATGGAACCCTCCGTAACCGGAATAATAGGCAGTGAGGGTAATGGTCTGTCCTTCGTTATAGGAAGAGGGAGCAGATTGGATGGTAAAGGTCGTACCGTCCATCGTCATACAATCCGAACCGTTCGCCACCTGTACATCGAAAGTCTGGGACTGAACCCCCATCGGACAGGCGTCGGTAGTGACGATGCAGTAGTAGTTATACCAGGTATTGCGGACCGCATCGTCCGTTTGGGGATAACACTCACTCACGGTATTACTTCCTTCGCCGTTATAGGGCACAGCATCCGCCTCGGTCTGTACATCCTTGACGTAGCGGTACCATTGTACCTGCGCCCCGGTTGTATCGCCAAAGACGTGCAATTCAAAAGGCCACGGGGTAGCATTGAGGTTATAACTGACATTCGGCCAGGGGGGCACAGAAAAAGTCGGGCATTGCGCATTCATCACCGCCGAGAGCCCTACGGAGAGAATGGTAAATAATGTGAATAAGCGCTTTTTCATGAGCAGGTTAATTCAAATTTCGCTGCAAAGGTACATCTTTTCTTGCATATATGCGCACAAGAAATATATGTTTTATAACATAAAATTTTGCATTTTTCCTCTAATCCATTGAATTACAGTGGTTCTCAAAAGGTTTCATTCTTTTATTCAAACGTTTCGTAACGTTTCGTTTCTGAAAAAATGAAAAAAAAATTTGCGTATTAGAAATATTATTCGTAACTTTGCAGCCAGAAATCGAAATACCCACTTTTTGACCATGAAAAAGATCATTCGTTTCATACTACTTCTCAGCATAGTTATCGGCAGTTCTGCGCTATATGCTGCGCCCCAAAAGACAAAGACTTTTACGAAACGTTACAAAAACGAAAGACTGATCGTAGTGCTCAACGATCTGAGTCATCGTACCGGTTATACGCTGAATATCGTAGATGAGATCGACGAGAACAAGCAGATTACCGCGGAGTTCAAGAATGCCAAGCCCTCGAGCGTATTGCGGAAGGTGCTGGACAAAGAATTTCAATCGTCGGTTAAGAAAGGGGTGATCACAATTACCCGCAAGCCGTCTCCTCCCGTGACTTATACGGTAACTGCCACGAGTCCCGCAGAGGTAGTGGACGAAGATTCGCTCACGCGCACGATCTATATAGATACTACCTATACAGTGCGCTGCGCGATGAAGACCATCGAGGAACCGCAGGCACCGAAAGCGGAGCCGAAGAAAACGCCCAAAGAGGACACAACGGGTGTCAACCGATTGGAGCATAATATCCAGGTTCTGTTAGGCGGCGGGTATAGTTCGATGGGGTATTCCTTAGGCAACGACGGACGCGAGATCGGTTCGTTCGGCGGATCGGTTCAGCTTCGTTACCTCTATTATTTCAGTCCCAATTGGGGCATCGGTGCCGGCGTGGGTTTTGCCAACTACGGCAGTACCGGCACGCTGAATACGACTACCGTTTTCAGTCCGAACCAGCTTGATAGCGAGGGGGAGGATTACGAGCACCGCGTGGTGACGCATGATTGGCAGGAGAAACAGCGGACGTACATGGTGGATATACCGGTGATGGTACAATGCACTTACCCTATCGGGTCGGTAGCGATGAAGGGCGGTCCGCTCAAGATATACGCGGATCTGGGTGCCGATTTGGGATTGTCCGTTTCCGCATCGCGGCAGTTAACGGGCGGTTCGATCGAGCACAGGGGATGGTACAAGCCCTGGAAATTGGAGTTAGACCAGATCACGAGTCATGATTTTTACAGCGAGCAGGCTTCGGATTTCGAGAGTGCTCCTCAGCCTCTTCGTCTGCGTATGCCGGCGGTAGGGATCATGGCGGATTTCGGATTTGCGATTCCGATTCAGGAGCATTTGGATCTGATGGTAGGGATCTACGCCAACTATACGGTCAATGATGTATGTACCGCCAAGCAGGATATCGGATGGCAGCAACCGGCGGCGACGGGTTACAAGGCGCATGATTTCATGAACGTCTATTCGGGTCTGATCGGCACGCAGTATGCCGCCTCGTCTCATCCCTGGGAAGCAGGCGTGCGAATCGGCATCAATTTCAATACGGTCACCAAGCAGAAGGTTCAGGAGCCGGAGGTGATCTTCCATCGCGTGCAGGTATGCGACACCACCGCTACGTACCAGGAACGCGTGGAGACCACCGTCAAAGCGAAAGTGGTTCAGCAGATCAAGCGGATGTTGGACAAGTCGGTGATCTGGTTTGACGTCAACTCAACCGAGCCGCGTCTGGAGCCGGCGGATATCTTAGTTCGCGTAGCGGAGGTGCTCAAAGAGAACCCGACGCAAAAGATCCTCGTGACCGGTCACGCCAGCCGGGACGGCGACCGCGAGCGTAACCAACGCCTGTCCGAAGCCCGTGCGCAAGCAATCGTGGATATCCTGCTCGAACTCGGCGTGAATGCCGACCAGATACAGAGCCGAGGGGAAGGTATTGACCGCGATTACATGGAAGGTCAGCATGATCAGAGCCTCGACCGCCGCGTAGAAATCAATCCCATTGAGTAATGTACAAAGGGACAATGTACAATGTACAAAGGACGATGTACAAGGTACAAAGGACGATGTACAAGGTACAAAGGACAAAGGGTAATAGAACTTAAATAATTTATAGCAATTCATACGTATGAAAAAGCAACTTTTTACAGCATGGATGGTAATGGTTCTGGGGACGATGTCGATGTCCGTACAAGCCGAGGTGGCACCCCCACCCCCCAAGCCGGAATGCAAGGATATCATCTATCGTAAATGGAATGACCTGCTCTTCGTGGATAACGGCAACGAAGAGTACGTAGCCTATCAATGGTATAAGAATCAGGTTGCCATCGACGGTGCGACCCGCCAATACCTGTACACGGAGGGCGTGACATTGCAGGGCGACGGGAATATCTACCATGTGGTAGTCACCTTGTCGAACGGCAGTCAGATCATCTCCTGCGAGGGTCGGTTCGAGGATTTCAGCGCGAGTGCGCCGCTTAATCCCGGCAAGAATGCCATCCGCCACGCTACCTTATACACCTATAGCGGCCATAAGGTAGGCGAATGGGAGAGCAAACCGGAGCATCTGTCGGTGCCGGCAGGATGCTATATATGGCACTTCGTTGATGAAGAAGGAATGATCACCACTGAACGCGTTCTGTACTGATGAAAAATCGTCGAGCCGTCATAGTAGTATCGCTGCTGATAGTCGCCCTATCGGCTTACCCGATGACGTCATTTATCGAGTTGTCCGCAGGAGGCGGATGGTCTTCGCTGGGCTATCAATTGGACGCACGCTCGATGCCTACCCTCTCGGCAAGTCAGTCGGGTTCGTACGGTTACGGGGCACATATCGGTTACGGACTGCTGTTTAACCAATATGTCGGTATTGGTATCGGAGCGGATTTCACGCGGTACGGCGCGAACGCCAAGCTCTCCGGAAGAGCTGTCTGGCAGGACGTGACCGATACGGAAGGGGAACAATACAGCCATATCACCACCGTGCGCCGATGGGCGGATCAACAAGCGTTGTTCTATCTGGAGATTCCTCTCTCGTTATACATACGTTTTCCCGTTTCCGATAACTCCGCCGTCTATGCCCAATTAGGTGCTAAAGCCTGTATTCCGATGATGAGCAAGGCGCATTATGCGGGTGAGTTGACGCATGCGGGCAGTTATGAACCGTGGATGATGGAGATCAACGAGGTTCCCAACCACGGCTTTTACTCCTCGGTGATGGATCAGGATTATCCGTTCAAATCGCGTTTCGGCGCAGCGGGGTTTGTGAAGATCGGATTCGAAGGGGCGGTGGACAGCGACGATCGCGTATGGCTCTATGGGGCGGTCTATGGGACGATGTTTTTCACATCCGCTTTAGATGGGAATGCCAGCGGTCGTCCCTTAGGATGGCGCAACGATACCAATGACTCGGAACAATACGAGGCGCATGCTTTCATGAGCGATTATTCGCCGCTCTACACCACCGTGTTAGCAACCGGCAAGGGGATGCCGATGGCGGTAGGCGCGGAGATCGGCGTCCGGTTCAAGATCCCGCATCCCAAGCACCACCGGTGTATGTGTTACCAGTGGTGATCACGGGATTACGGGATTACGGAATTACGGAATTATGGAATAATACGAAATATCGCGGCACTTCGGTACCGCGATATTGCTTTTTTTAATGCGCCGCGAGGCGGAGGAACGAGAGGCCGAAGCGCTGGACGGCGGCACGTTCGAGGTCTTCGCGGACGGAAGGATCGGCAATACTGATGAGCGCTTTCGCGCGTTCCGCCAAGGGGAGGTTACGGAGATAGACGATGCCATGCTCGGTAGCGATATACTGGGCTTGGAATCGAGTGGTAACGACTCCGGCTCCGGGGGCAAGATGCGCCACGATCTTCGATTGACCTTTAGAGGTCATGGAAGGCAGGGCGATGAAGCATTTACCACCTTCAGAGAGCGCTCCGCCATACATAAAATCGTGCTGACCGCCGACCCCGGAGATGATCGTTTCGCCAATAGAGTCGGCGCATATCTGTCCCGTCAGATCGACCTCCACGGCGGAGTTGATCGCCATCACGCGGGGGTTTTGGCGGATGATCTGCGGATCATTGGTCCATGCCACATCGCGGATCACGAAATCGCGGTTTCCATCCACATAATCATAGAGATGTTTCGAACCCAAGATCAGACTGCCGACGGATTTGCCGGGCAGCACTTTCTTGAGACTGTTATCGATGACGCCGCTTTCGATGAGGGGCAGAACGCCATCGGTGATGGCTTCGGTATGGAGCCCTAGGTGCTGATGATGGCGCAGGGCGTTGATGACAGCATTAGGGATGCCTCCGACGCCAATCTGGAGGGTAGCGCCGTCCGGGATCTGGGATGCCACAAAATTGCCGATCTTCGTTTCGATCTCATTGGGCACAGGGGTCGGTACTTCCACCAGGGGCACGTCGCCGCGACACATCGCGGTGATCTGACTGATATGGATCACAGGATCACCGAAGGTGCGGGGCATGTATTTATTGACCTGCGCGATGACAACCCGTGAACACTCCGCACCAGAGAAAGCGATATCCGCCGAGACGCCGAAGGAGCAATACCCTTCTTCGTCGGGTTCGCTGACGTTGAGGAAGGTGACATCTACGGGTACTTGTCCGCTGCGGAAGAGGAAAGGTACTTCCCCCAGGAAGGCGGGGATAGTATCGGCAACCCCTTCGCGCATGGCGCGGCGGAGGGTATTGGGCACGAAGATCGACAGGGCGCGGAACGAATCCATTAGTTCTTTTTTGGCGTACGGCGCATCATCGGGCAGAACCCCGAAGCCGGAGATGAGTTTGACGTCTCTGAGTTCCGAGGCGCGCTCGACGAGGGCGTTGATGAGCACCGTAGGGATGCTGGTGCTGCCTTGGATAACGATGGTATCGCCCGAACGGACGAAGCGCACCGCCTCCGCGGGACTAAGGTATTGCGGGGTATTGCGAGGGGTCATAAGGGTCGTATTTGGAATAATCTTCGTTAAACTTACGTAATCGCTCTTCGAGTTGCTCGTATTGGTCTTCGCGGATGGAGGAAGCACAACCACGCATGCCTTCTCTTCCTGCTCCGGTGCTCTCGAGCGAGATTGCGGAAACGCCGTAGTAGATGAGTTTATTGACCAGTTTCTTGCCCGTCCAATCCTTGTAGCCGAAGGTGAAGAAGAATCCGTCTCCGACCTCCTGGCCGTCGGCATCTTTGTCATAGACGATATGGAAACCGTTCCGCAGCATGATCTCCTTAATCTTATGTGCGCGGCGCGCGTACTCACGCGTATTGTCCACGTACCGCAGTTTGCCTTCGCACGCGGCTTGGAGCATCGCCGCCATACCATATTGGACGGAATGGCAGACTCCGCTGGAGAGGACGTAGAGGAAGGTATATGCGAAGCTCTGGAGCAGTTCGCCGTTGTTATGGAGCCGTTCGCCCAAGGCGGGGTACACGCGTTTGGCGAGGACCGGGTCGATCGCCACGAAGGCAGCCCGCTGGCCGGCATAGCTGAAGATCTTGGAGCAGGAGATGAGCTGAATACAATGATGGGTATAATGCCCCACGGAGGGTTGGTAGGGTTCCGAGTAGGGATTGCCGCGATCCGGATCGCGGAAGTCCATATTGAGGTACGCCAGATCCTCCAAGACGATCGCATCGTATTGGGTAGCGAGTTCGCCGATGATGCGGAGTTCCTCGTCGGTCAGGCACGCCCAGGTGGGGTTATTGGGGTTACTGAAGAGGATGCCGGCAATCCGTCCGCTTTGTAGGTGTTTCTCCAACTCGTCCCGCAGTTTAGCCCCGCGAAAATCCGCTATATCGAACGCCTCGATGCGGCTACCAATGACGCGGCACTGCATCTTCTGCACCGGAAAACAGGGATCGAGGAAAAGGATGGTGTCTTTGCCGGGCTGGAGTTGGACGAGCATCATATTAAGGGCGAAAGCCGCCTGCATCGAGCCCACGGTAGGCAGGATGCACTCCGGGGGACGGGAGAGATTGACGAAGGCACGGACGAACTCCGAGCCCCATTTTTTCACTTCGGGAATACCGATGATATTCGGGTAATGAGCGGCACAGCCCTTGAGAAGGGCTTGGTGCTCGGCTTCAATACCAATCTCAGACGCCGGCAAACCGGGTTCGCCAAGCGCCATATTCACGTATTCGACGCCTGTGGCTTGCTCGATATTGCGCACCACGCCCGCCAATTGGCGGATGGAGGCATTTCCCAACTCATGGAAATTACGCAATCCAAACTGCCGGCAGATCGAATCGACGATGTGTTTGTCTAAAGGAAAAGTCATGGGATGAACAATGTATGTACAAAGGGACAAGGTACAATGTACAAAGTACTATTTCACTTTACTGTAACCAGCTTCGACGGCGGCGATGTTGGTTTGGACGACGGCATCCCCTTTGCGGGCGAAGACGCGTGAGACGCCGGCGATCATCTTATCATGATCGATGCCGAGCATCGGGATCGCGGCGCCCAGGAGCACCATGTTCGCCGCCTGTGTCGGAGCGCCAGCCTCCTTGGCAAGAGCTTCCACATCAAGGAGCACATGATGGTCAAAAGCCCGGATGCGGGCGAGGACGGCCTCCAAATCCGGATAATTCGGGATATTGAGGAAGGGCACGCAGGAGGTGACAATCCATCCGTCGGGGGCGAGGTACTCCACGTAGCGCAGGGCTTCCATCGGTTCGAGAGAGATGATGAGGTCCGCCCCACCCTTGGGGATCAGATCGCTCATGATCGGTTCGGACGAGAGCCGCAGATTAGACTGCACATCTCCGCCGCGCTGCGACATTCCATGCACTTCCGCCTGCTTGAGATACAAGCCCTCTTGCAGGGCTGCTTCGCCAATTACGGTTGCGATAGAGAGGATGCCTTGGCCTCCTACTCCGGCTAAAATGATATCTTTTTTCATAGAATTATACAAATTAATAATTTATGACGGGATTACGGGATTACGGAATCACTGGATTTTCAAGCCTTTTTGGCGGCTTTGAGGTGGCGTTTGAGGGTTTGGATGCATTCGCGGCGGGCGATGACGACGGAGGTACCGGGGTAATCGATCTCTTCGCGAAGAACCTGCTTGATCTCGTCCATGTTCTTAGGCAGAGGAACGACGACGCGTACATGTTCCGGCTCGACTCCGACGCCGTAACAGATCTGCTCGAGTCGTCCGGTACCGGCTGAGTCCTGTCCTCCGGTCATGCCGGTGGTCAGGTTATCGGAGATGAGAACGACCACGTTCGCTTTTGCGTTCACGCAATCCAGGAGTCCAGTGATGCCGGAGTGCGTAAAGGTGCTGTCTCCGATGACGGCGATGGAGGGGTGTTGTCCGGCGTCCGCGGCTCCTTTCGCCATCGTCACCGAGGCGCCCATCTCCACGCAAGCATGGATGGCATGGAAAGGCGAGAGAGCACCTAAGGTATAACAACCTATATCTCCGAATATTCGCGGGGATGGGTACTCGCGTGCGACCTCATTGAGAGCGGCGTACATATCCCGATGTCCGCATCCCTGACAGAGAGCGGGCGGACGGGCTACAACGATGGGTTCGGGTTCGTTGACGGGGAGCGGTTGGAGTCCGATCGCGAGGCGTACTGCGTCCGGGGTGAGTTCGCCCATACGCGGCAGGTCGCCCGTCAGACGTCCTTTGACGGCGACGGAGGACGGCACCATCGCGCGGATCATCTCCTCCACTACCGGCTGTCCCTCCTCGATAACCAGGATCTCTTTCGCGCCGTCCTGCACCATCCGGTCGATCATCGAAGCAGGAAGCGGGTATTGGGTGACGCGGAGGATGGAACAACCCATCGCTTCGTCGTAAGACTCCATGAGGTAGTTATAAGCAATACCGGTCGTCAGGATCGCTTTCTGGGGTTGGGTGCCGCGGGTATAACGGTTATAGCCGGCGTTCTCGCTTTGCTCCACAAAGGCGGGCTGTGCAGCGACTAACTCGGCGTAGTTGCGTTTGGCAAAAGCAGGCAGCAAGATGAAATGGCTGACGTTATCGGGCATGGACATGCCGTTCTGCGGACGGGGTTCGTCCACGGTATTCACCACCGCACGGCTATGCGCCATACGGGTCGTTACACGCATGAGAACGGGCGTTTTCAGACGCTCACTCATCTCAAATCCGAACGCCATCATATCGTATGCTTCCTGCTGGTTGCCGGGTTCGAGACAAGGAATCATCGCGAACTTGGCGTAGAAGCGGCTATCTTGTTCGTTTTGGCTGGAGTGCATCGAAGGATCATCCGCCGCAACGACAATCAGACCTCCGTTGACGCCGGTGATTGCAGCGTTCATGAAAGCGTCCGCGCAGACATTCATCCCCACGTGCTTCATGCACACTAAGGCACGCTTGCCCATATAGGACATACCCAAGGCCGCTTCCATAGCGGTCTTCTCATTCGTTGCCCAACGGCAATGCACGTCCGCCTGATGACGGCTGACAGCGTTTTGAATAAACTCTGTAATTTCGGTAGAAGGCGTACCGGGATAGGCATAAACACCGCTCAGTCCGGCATCTAAAGCTCCTTGAGCAATCGCCTCATCTCCTAATAAAAGATGTTTCATGATATATAAGGTATTAATAATGTACAAAGGGACAATGTACAATGTACAATGGATCCGTGTTTTCCTTCTTTCTTTTTAAGTCAAAGACCGAGAGAAAGGGGTTTATCATAAATGCGGTGCAAATTTACTACAATTTTTTGATATATGCAAGCATTCGGGAATTTTTTTTGAAGAAAATAATAAAAATCCCTGCGGCGCGTTCCTTTGTACATTGTACATCGTCCCTTTGTACATTAATATGTCCATTGCGTCGGTTTTTTATCCCGACATAAAGGATTAAAAAAGAATTAATAAAGACTTATTAAAGACTTATCGTGTGTACACTTTTATGGAAATCATCTTATCACAACGCTCCACCAAGCGATTTTTTGCACATACGCAAGAAAAAAGCTAATATCTACACGTTTCCTTGCCTTGGCAAAGGGAGCAAAAGTTGGTTTCCAATCCTTTCTTTGATTTTGGAGTGCAAAGGTACTGCAATTTTTTCAAATACGCAATAGCTTTACACAAATATTGACGCAGAGTCAATTATTTACATCATTTTTTACGTATTGCTGCATTTTGCGAGCCATTCTTTAGGCGTCATTCCGGTTTCCCGCGCAAAGATACGGGTAAAAAGTGTCGGAGAGGAAAAGCCGCAAGCCTCGGCTATATCCTGCATCAACATTTGAGGATGATCTCGCATCATCTGTTTCGCCTCCTCTACCCGATAGCGGACGACGTATTGGTAAAAAGTACAGCCGTACTGCGCTTTGATCATCTGCGAGAGGTAGGTTCGGTTGAGCGGAATGACCTGCCTTATATCTATCAATCGGAAATCCTTATCCAGATACGGTTTCTCCGTTTGCATCCATTGTTCCAACACCTCTTTATATTCCGCGTACGTGTTATCGAGCGTGCCTAAGATGGGGGTGGCTTGCGTTGCGGTGGCTTGATCAGCACGTTTCTGCATTGCATTGCGGTAGATCATCGTCCAAGTATCATGGCGGAACAAAGCCTTTTCGATGCTATACAACAGAATCACCGCCAGCAACCAGAGTTGGGTAAAGAGACGCGTAGGCTCCACCAAAACCGACAAATAGCAATACGATACACCGGCAATCAAGCACATCACCAAGTATTTCCAAATCCAGATCACATCTACCTCGTCCATCGAAGCGTAGTATTCTTCGCACCAAGCCCGATAAGCACGGATATGCATCATCAGTTGTACCACCAACCCCACCGGATAAATCGCCAAGAGCCATCTGAGATCCAGCGGCGTAAAATAATCTATTGCTCCAACCAACAAGACCGGCAGTAACTGATATCCTGCTCTCTTGAGGTTCAACCACCCGGGTCGCAACACTTCAGTCGGATATACCAACAACAACCACGCGAACAAATCTCCAACCATCATTTCAAAACCATTCAAACTAAGAAAGCCTACCGGCGTTTCGCGAGTACCGTAGATTAAAGTCAGCACCAAAGAGGTTGTCAAAATGAAGGTCCAACCAAGTAATACAAAAGCATAAACCC
>Ga0310694_10001739_pt1 | contig 23949 bp, 17 predicted proteins | sample 174DNAGHGhighgp2_FD_203884 | JGI IMG/M metagenome (GOLD analysis project Ga0310694, IMG submission 203884) | Sheep rumen microbial communities from Palmerston North, Manawatu-Wanganui, New Zealand - 1742 DNA GHGhigh gp2 (v2) (version 2) | ecosystem: Host-associated > Mammals > Digestive system... | reverse complement strand
GACGCCCAACAACCTTCGATGTCCCGTAGTCGTAGACGTTGCGGGTACAGAAAATAGGCTTTTCATTGCCAGGACCGTGAGGGGCGAACTTCTTCAGGTCGTTGTACAGTTTCTTTGTGATATCCTTGAAGTCAATTTCTGATTCTATATCAATGGTCGCCTCCGTCTGTTCGGGCAGGATATGCTCATTGACATATTGCTGGAAGCGGCGACGGAATTCCGGAATGTTCTCTATCTTCAGAGAGAGGCCTACTGCATAGGTATGACCACCGAAGTTGGTCAGTAGGTCGCGGCAACTTTTCACGGCATCGTAGATGTCGTAGCCTGCTACGCTGCGGGCAGATCCTGTGGCCAGGTCACCGCTGCGAGTAAGTACAACTGTCGGGCGATAGTAGAGTTCCGTCATACGAGAAGCCACGATTCCCACCACACCCTTCTTCCAGTTCTCGTCATAAAGCACGATACTCGAGTGGTGCTTTTGGCTTTCCAACTTCTCGATAATCTGGTTGGCCTCCTCAGTCATCTGTTTGTCCACATCCTTGCGCTGTTCGTTGTACTCGTTGATACGGTTTGCTTCAGCCAGGGCCTTCTCGAAGTCGCGTTCCACCAATAAGTCAACGGCCTCCGTGCCATTCTGCATGCGTCCTGACGCGTTGATGCGGGGCCCTATCTTGAAGACGATGTCGCTCATTGTGAGTTCGCGCCCAGTGAGACCGCAGATGTTGATGATGGACTTCAGGCCCACCGAAGGGCTCTGATTCAACTGCTTGAGTCCGTGGAAGGCCAGGATGCGGTTCTCGCCTGTCACTGGCACGATGTCGGCAGCAATGCTGACGGCACAGAAGTCGAGCAGTGGGATGAGCCGTGAGAAAGGAATGCCGTTGTTCTTGGCAAAGGCCTGCATGAACTTAAATCCGACGCCACAACCGCACAGATGCTTGAAAGGGTAGGAGGAGTCTTCACGCTTCGGGTTGAGGATGGCCACGGCTTCCGGCAGTTCGTCGTCCGGCACGTGATGATCGCACACGATGAAGTCTATGCCGAGTGATTTGGCATAGGCGATTTCGTCGATTGCCTTTACGCCGCAATCGAGCACAATGATAAGTTTTACATCCTTTTCGGCAGCATAGTCCAATGCTTTCTTGCTGATACCATAGCCCTCTTCATAACGATCAGGGATATAATACTCAATGTTGGAATAGAACTGCTGAAGGAACTTGTACACCAAAGCCACCGCCGTACATCCGTCGACATCATAGTCGCCATAGACCATTATACGCTCCTTGCGCCCCATAGCGTCGTTGAGCCTGTCTACAGCCACGTCCATGTCATTCATCAGGAACGGGTCTATCAGTTCGTTGAGCATCGGGCGGAAGAATCGCTTGGCTGCGCTTTCCGTCTTGATGCCGCGCTGAATAAGCAGGTCAGCGAGGATCGGACTCATCCCGATCTTCTCGCCCAACTCCTTAGCCGCCGTCCGTTGTTCTGATGTAGGTGGTTCGTAATTCCATTTGAAATGCATTTATATATTATTTTTATTCTTGTCGCCTTAGTGGCCAAAAGGGCATATTACCCCAAATTAGCGCTCAAAGATAAGAATAAAAAATGAATTAACGGCATAATCTGCCGAAAAATTAACAGATTATGCCGTTTTTTACCTTATTATTAAGATATTTAGCCTTTAGAGGCCCAATTTCTTGCGGATTTCTGCAGGGATAGCGTTCTTATTGATGAGGAAGTCCATCGTATTGGCGGCGATGAAGTTCTTTGTCATATACCAGATGCCCTTATAGGCACCGCTCTCGCCCCATGAGTTCTTCACCATGTAGTACTCCTTGCCGGCCTGGTCTTTGGCCACACCGTAGATGAGCATGCCGTGGTCGTCGGTCAGTTCCCAGTTGTCGAAACGCTCCTGGCGCATCTCCTGGGTGGGAACAATCTCGGGCACCTTGTAGCCCAGGGAGTCGATCAGGCTCCGCCTCTTCTCGGCTGTCAACTTCAGCCAGCGTGCCATGTCGCTGCCTGCCAGGCTCTCAGTCTTCTTGGTGTCGATGGCATAGGCCAGTCCCTGACGGGTGAAGCCCTGTTCCGACACGTCACCGCCCCAGGCGATGGTGTAGCCCTGCTCAACGGCATAGTCAATCACCTTCATCATTTCGTCCATCGGCAGGTTGTAACTCTGCGGGAAGCGCCAGTTGTCTTGTACCTCCACAGCGAAAGTGGTGTAGAAGGGGTGGTGGGTATAACTGGTGATGCTCACATAGTCGTCAAGGTTGAGGCCGAGTGAAGCGGCAAATGTCTTTGGGGTGTACTCCTTGCCCTCATAGGTGAACTTCTCCGGGCACTTGCCGAGGTAAGAGTCGAGGATTCCCTGCAGACCGTTTTTCCAGGCACCCGACAGTTTCTTTGCGCTGCTCTTGGCAACGGCAGCCACATAAGGCTCCAACACTGAGAAAAACTCATTGAAGTTGTTTAGTGAGTCGCCGTAGAGTGAACCCGGGAAAGGCATCGCGCCCTCAGGGCAAATCCCATGCGTCTTCAGTGTGGCGAGTACGTCCTCGGCAGAACCACCCTGTGCAAACTGGCAATCACCATGGTAGCGCACTACCTGGATAGCACGCTCCATATACGTCTTATTGGCTACGAAACTCTCGCAGAGGTCGTAAGTCTTTCCGGTGGCTTTCATAATTTCTGCCTCAAAGAATGAAAGGGTAGAATAGTCCCAGCAGGTACCTGAGCGATTCTGGTCCTTGACACTGGTGATGGGGTTTTCCTTAACCACTGTGAATACAGGCTTGTTGGCATTCTTTGCGGGTGCCTTTTTCTTGGCAGCCGATACGCTGAGGGCCATTGTGGCCATCAAGGCGAATGATAGAATCTTCTTCATTTGTCTAATTATTAATTTTGGTTCATGAATTCTTCGATGTCCTTCGGATGATAAGGGATACGTGACTTGCCGAGGAAACGGCAGCCGTCGCGGGTGATCAGCAGGTCGTCCTCAATACGGATTCCGCCAAAGTCCTTATAGGTCTCAAGTCTGTCAAAGTTGAGGAATTCTTTGCAGTGCCCTTCTTTTCTCCAAAGGTCAATGAGGTGGGGAATGAAGTAAATGCCTGGTTCATCAGTGACCACAAAGCCTTCCTGCAACTTTCTGCCCATGCGCAGGCAGTTAGTGCCGAACTGCTCCAGATTGGGACGGGTCTCCTCGTCGAAGCCAACATATATCTGTCCCAGTCCCTCCATGTCGTGTACATCCATGCCCATCATGTGGCCAAGGCCGTGAGGCAGGAACATCGCGTGTGCACCTGCTGCCACTGCCTCATCGGTATCGCCCTTCATCAGACCGAGTTCCTTCAAACGGTCTGTCATCAGGCGGCAGACTGCAAAATGCACATCGGCATATTTCACACCAGGCTTTGCCACCTCAAGGACGTAGTCGTGGCAGGCTTCCACGATGCTGTAGATTTCCAGTTGGCGCTGGTCAAACCGGCCGTTCACAGGCATCGTACGGGTATTATCAGAACAATAGTCGTCGAGTTCGCATCCGGCATCACAGAGGGCAAGCCGTCCTGCCTCCAGTTTAGCATCGGATGGATTGCCATGCATGATTTCCCCGTGTTGTGAGAAGATCGTGGCGAAACTGACGCCCTGGGCCAGACTGCGTGCTATGCCGTCAACCTGACCGCCAATGTAGCGCTCAGTGATACCCGGACGTATCAACTTCTGTGCTGTTGTATGCATCACGTAGCCTACTTCACAGGCACGCTCAATGGCCTCTATCTCCTGTGGTTCCTTTGTGGAGCGCATCTTTACGATGGCCTTGATCAATGGCAGTGATGCACGCTCTTTTTGCTGGCTGGGATGAATGCCCAGGAGGTCCATAATCAGAATCTTTGTGTCGAAACGGTAGGGTGGCAGAAAATGGATGGTGCGCTTTTGGTGGGTGGCTTCATCACAGATGGTCTTTAGCGCTGTCATTGGGGCTGTCTGGGTGATGCCTACAGTAGCGGCCAAATCACTGACGCTGTCGACAAAGCCCATCCACACGATATCCTCAATGTCGATATCGTCGCCTATAAGCATCTCCTTGTCGTTGTCGACATCGATGACGCCTACCAGCCCGTCTCGGTGCTGCCCGAAATAATAGAGGAACGAAGAGTCCTGACGCATCGGTGCATAACTGTTGGCCGGATAATTGGCGGGGGCCTCGTTGTTGCCGAATAAAATAATCACTCCGTTGCCGACGAGTTTCTTCAGTTCCTGACGGCGGGTGATATAGGTTTCTTTACTAAACATATTTCGAAAAGTCGTTATTGTTAGTCAATTTGGTGCAAAGGTACAAAATATTTGTAATAATCCATATTTATTTCACATTTATTGTCTACCTTTGTGCAAAATTTATGTGGTTTTTATGCACTTAGGACGGAATACAGGCTTAGTATTGGAAGGAGGCGGCATGCGTGGTGTCTTTACCTCTGGCATTCTTGATGCTTTTATGAAGCACGATTTGGAGTTCCCTTATGTGGTAGCCGTATCGGCAGGTGCTTGTAACGGTCTCTCATATATGAGCCACCAGCCACGAAGGGCCCGCTACTCGAATATAGACATGCTGCAGAAGTATGGCTACATCTCGCTGAAGAGCCTGCTGACACAAGGCAGCATCTTCGATCCGAACATTCTCTACGAACGTTTTCCCAATGAGATCCTGCCCTTCGACTTTGAGGCCTATCATAAGAATCCCACTGTCTATGAGATGGTGACGACCAACTGTCTCACTGGGCGGGCAGAGTATCTTACAGAAAAAAATGATGTCAAGCGGATGACGGCTATTGTGAAGGCTTCCAGTTCGCTGCCATACGTCTCCCAGATAACATACGTTGATGGTATCCCTATGCTTGATGGTGGTATCGTTGATTCTATTCCTGTAGTGCGCGCCATTGATAAAGGTTTTACTCCTAATGTCGTCATTCTCACCCGTAATCGCGGTTACCGGTCCAGTGAGCCTGACATCAAGGTCCCCAGACTATTCTATGGGGAATATCCACGTCTGCGAGTTGCTTTGAGTCATAGGGTAGAGGAGTACAATAAGCAACTTGAACTTATAGAGCGGATGGAAGATTGGGGTGAGGTCATTTGCATCCGTCCTGAGCGGCCGATGGAGGTAGACCGCCTCTGCCGGGATGTTGAGAAACTCGAGCGGCTTTATGAAGAGGGCTTTGCCCTTGGTGAAAAATTCTGCCTGGCTCTGTAAAATTCTTCATTTTACATTCTTCATTCTTAATTTTAATTCGTACCTTTGCGCCGCGAAAGAATGAAAGAATAAGGCATAAAGTTGTCAAAAGTTGTCAATGTTGTCGTTAATAATAATGAAAAATAAAAGAAAACAATGGGAAAAGTAATTTTGACTGGTGACCGCCCCACCGGAAAACTACACTTAGGGCACTATATCGGCTCATTACGCCGCCGTGTACAACTGCAGGATGCGGGCGATTACGAACGTATGTTCGTGTTTATGGCCGACGTTCAGGCTCTCACTGATAATGCAGACAATCCAGAGAAAATCCGCCAGAATATCATCGAGGTCGCTCTTGACTATCTTGCAGCGGGGCTCAACCCGGAGAAATGCACACTCTTCATCCAGAGTCAGATACCAGAACTGGCCGAACTGACGACCTATCTGATGAACCTTGTCAGTGTCAGTCGTGTACAACGTAATCCAACTGTGAAAACGGAGGTGAAGATGCGCGGTTTTGAAGGCGAGAGCATCCCCCTTGGATTCTTCTGCTATCCTGTCTCTCAGGCTGCTGACATTACGCTCTTCAAGGCCACGACAGTGCCTGCCGGAGAGGATCAGGAGCCTATGCTCGAAGTGACTCGCGAACTGGTACGTCGTTTTAATCAGATATATGCAGAGGTACTCGTGGAACCCAACATCATGCTGCCTGAGAATCTGACAGCCCGTCGCCTGCCGGGTACTGACGGTAAGGAGAAAATGTCAAAGTCACTTGGCAACTGCATCTATCTCTCTGATTCTGCTGATGATGTGTGGCAGAAGGTACGCTCGATGTACACAGACCCGGAACACGTGAATCTGAATGATCCGGGCCATGTAGAGGGTAATGCCGTGTTTACATATCTTGATGCCTTCTCTACGGATGAGGACTTCGCAGAGTTCTGGCCCGACTATCAGAACCTCGACGAACTGAAGGATCACTACCGGCGCGGTGGCCTGGGCGACATGAAGTGCAAGAAGTTCCTCAATCAAGTACTCAACAAATTCCTTGAGCCCATGCGCCTTCGTCGTGCTGAATTTGAGAAGGACATACCTGAAATCTATAATATATTAAAGAAAGGTACGGAGCAGGCCCGTGAGGTAGGTGCTCAGACGATGGACGAGGTACGTAAGGCCATGCGCATTGACTATTTCAACGATGCCGAACTCATCCGTCAGCAGGCAGAGCGGTTTGCAAAATAACAGTCATAGCGATTCGTTGCACATTTAGTGGGGACTGTCAGTCTCCACTTTTTTTAGCAAATCAGGGCGCAAACGCCGTGTGCGCTCCATGGCCTGATCGAACTCCCATTGGCGAATCTTGGCTTCATTGCCGCTGAGCAGGATCTCAGGCACCTTCCATCCTTTATAGTCAGCAGGCCGGGTGTAGATGGGAGCGGCAAGGATATCATCCTGAAAGCAGTCGGATAGGGCACTCTGTTCATCGCCGATGACACCTGGTACTACACGCACGATAGCATCGGCTATCATGGCTGCCACCAGTTCGCCACCCGTGAGGACAAAGTCGCCGATGGATATCTCACGGGTGATGAGATGATCGCGCACGCGCTGATCAATCCCTTTGTAATGCCCTGCGAGGATGATGAGGTTGCCCATCAAGGATAGTTCGTTGGCTATATGCTGGTCGAAGCGTTCGCCGTCAGGAGAAGTGAAGATTACTTCGTCGTAGTCGCGCTCAGCCTTAAGGGCAGAGATGCAGCGGTCGATGGGCTCGCACTGCATCACCATGCCTGCACTGCCGCCATACGGATAGTCGTCTACCCGGCGCCATTTGTCGAGGGTGTAGTCACGCAGGTTGTGTAGTCGGATTTCCGCCAGACCTTTTTTCTCCGCTCTGGCCAGTATGGACTCATGGACGAAGCCTTCAAGCATCTCTGGAAGTACTGTGATGATATCTATTCGCATAAATGATTTAGCATTAATAGTTTAAAAATTATAGAACGACTTGATCCGCTCTAAAAAGCGTTCGCCTGTCTGGCGTCCAATATCGTACACCTGCTGCATATTGTCAGGGTCGTGCGAGATGTGCCCAATGGGGATTTTTTCATCAGGCCGGATGACAAGGCAACGGCCTTCCTGTTCTGCCTTGCGGACAAATTCCAGTTGTCTGTTGTACATCAGATGGCGTTTGTCCATAGCCTCAATCATTCTGGGATATTTCCTCAAGGCGATGCGCATCAGGGGCATCAGAGGGTTGTGCTCTTTGACAAAGCCTGCAGGTTGGGTCAGGACAACAACATTGCGGTCGTAGCCGATACGCTCGAAATACTCCAATGGGATGGAGTCGGCCACACCGCCGTCGAGTACCTTCTGTCCTTCAAGTTCCACCACCTTTGAGGCCAGGGGCATCGAGGCAGATGCACGTATCCAGTCGTATGTGATGGGGCTTGACTCCGATAGCCGTTTGTAGACAGCCTTGCCCGTGGTGACATCTGTGCATACCACATAGAACTCCATCGGATTTTCGTTGAAGGCCTTGTCGTCGAAGATGTCATATTGGGTGGGGATGACATGATAGCCGAACTCCGCATTAAAGAGGTCGCCCGTCTTGAGCCACGACAGCCAACTGCAGTATCGCTTATCGCGCGCGAACCTTTTATTATATCTGATGGCCCGTCCAGGTTGTCTTGACTTATAATTGCATCCAAAAGCCGCCCCAGCAGATACGCCTATCAGTCCGTCTGGTTCGATGCCGGCTTCCATCATCACGTCTGTGATGCCAGCCGAAAACAGACCGCGCATGGCTCCGCCTTCCAAAACGAGTCCCCGTTTCATGCCTTAATTTGGTACGAACACTTTCTTTTCTTTAACAACAGGTTTAGATTTAGGGGCCTTGCGCTTAATCTTAGCCTGTGATGCGGCTGGCGCTTCTTCTGCTGGCTGGGTCGTCTTCTTGCCTGTGCCGACTGCTATGCTACGGGCGTATGAGAGGGTAGGGCAACCGTCCTCTGTAATGTCTACGCTGAAACGGACAGTGCCGTTTTTCCAGCCATAGAAACGTGCTGAGTACATTTCCTCGGTTATCTTGGTCACATGGCAGACTACGGAGTCTTCGGCTTCGATAGTGACATCGCGGAAGAAATTCCTACCGTTCTGGGAATTGTTGTTGACCAATATTTCCGCATTCAGGGCAGACCCCTCAATACTGTGCTTCATCAACTGGACGGTATAGTTGTTGACATACCAAGTGTCAAACGGGATGGTGTTCGTTGTGAATTTCAGCCCGTCGTAGTTCAAGGCGAACTTTGTGCTCGTAGAACTCTTGTCAAGTCCGATTTCCTCAGGGATGTTGAGTGAGCACTGGTATGTCAGCACTGCTGTCTCCACATTGGTGTTCTCCTTGCGGGTGTCAATGTTGATGTGGCAATTCTCGTCCTCGCTGGAGAGCAGCATCAGTGACGGCTTCATGTATGGCGGACATACGGCCTTGATATTTGTAATGGCAGTCTTATGTTCGAAGCCGATAGCCATATTGTCGTTCAGCACAAAGCGGCAGGTGGCTCTTGGGTCGACAGTGACGACGCCATACTTACCGCCCTTCATCACAATAGCATCATTATTCCAGAGTTGCTGCACCTTTTCAAATTGGGCTGTCAGAATCTCCTTGTCTTTGTATTTCAGTCCCAGCAGGTCGTTGCCAGGAAAAGCCTTGCTGGCGAGGGAACTTGTCTTCTCTTCCTTGATTTCTTCCGGGATGGCCACGGCCTTTTTCTCCTGTCCTGCAAAATGAATGCTGCTCAGGCGCATCAGCGGGTCAAACGTCATCTGTCCCGCTTTGAACTGGATGTCGAATCCTTTCTCATTGCTGTTGATGATGACGGGCCGGTCGTTAGCCATCACGCGACTTTTCTTATTGGCGATATTGCCGTCGGTGTGAATCGGGGTCAGTGTGCCTTTGTTGAGATCATATTCATGGAATCGCTTCTTCAGCACAATGATGCACTTACCGAAACTGACTGACGACATAAAGTCGACATCGTCAACGTCATAGTCGCCCAGATTCAGACGCTCCAGTTTGCCAGTCTTGGCAGAAAGCAACTGTATTGTAAAGTCGCCGCCCAGCACTTTCTTCTGGTTTTTGGGTACTTTCACAACAGCGTAGCCTTCGCAGAAAGGCATACCGCCCGTGAACGGACCAATCACCTGGTCATCGGATGCACGAAGATAGAAATAGCCGTTGATATTGCTTACCAGCAGATGACCATCGTAGAAAGAGGGTTGCTCTGCCACTTCGTATTGCCCTTCAGGGAACTCCTTTACATGCCCCTTGTCACTCATATAGCCTGCGAATCTGCCATTGTTATAAAGTACAGCCGCATTGGTGCGGAAAGGTGATATCTTGTCGTATTTCAGCGGTACAATCTCTTTCTCCTTGGCATCCATCATGCCGAATTTTCCATTGCTGGACACGACATAATAGCCGTTCCCGAGCATCTCGATGCTGCTGTATCTGGGGTGAAGTGCCCAATGTGGCACCTGAGCATGCATGCTTGTTGCCAAAAGAATCAGTGCTGTAATAGCAATATGTCTCATTGTTAATATTTATATAATTACTTATTTTAGTTGTTCTAAAGTATCGGTGATTTTCGTCAGGAAATCTTTGTCATTGCTTTTTTCCGCTTCCATCTTAGCGCGATTAAGCAGATTTGTGGCTTCTTTCATATCCTGGTCAATGCAAAGTCCATTGAGATAATAGAATGCAAGCCAATACATGCTTTTATAGTCTGTCTCGTTTGATGCTTCTATAGAGCGTTTCAGCCATTTGATAGCCTCAAGATTGATTTCAGTAGAAACAGGTTGCCCCTTTGAAGGACCGTTTTCAACTATTTCCCAACCTAACAGGCGTTTTCTGATATCGGATTCTGTGTCTTTCGGAATCCAGGCATACGTCTTTGCTACTTCGAAAATGGCTTGCTGATTGCCATTATTGGCAAGATCCTTCATTTGGTTCAAGGCTTCACGGACGCTGTCTGGATTGTTTTGGTTGAACATCTCAAAAGCCTTGTCATACTTAGTCTGTTCCTCCATTTCCTTCTGCTCGGCCGGATCTATGGCAACTTCCGTCTCTTTCACCTCTCCCCCCATAGGTCCTAACAGGAAGAAGGCACCTGCTCCGAGAGCCAGGATGACCGCTACGGCAATGCCAATCCACAGACCTTTCCTGGAGCCGCCTGATGGCTGTCCATTACTAATATAAGGATTACCAGCCTCGCCTGATGGCCCCATGACAGTGCCATGCAGTTCGTTAGCAATGTGAGCCGCTCCAAGCACAGTACCTTTAGGCAGTTCAGGAGGCGTGGCTGCATTGAGTTGACTCTGTGGTACTTCTTCGGGTGAGGTGGCTGAAAAAATATCAGGTATCTGATTACGCTTCTCAGGATGCTTCAGGGCATCGTTGGCGATAATCTCCAGTCTTCCTGCCGTAGGACGTGCCCAAGGTTCTGCCTCCAGACATTTCTCCAGTGTGCGTTTCAGAAGCGGTGAAAAGTTGCCTGGCAATTCAGGAATATCGGCACCCTTCTTCTGCAGTAGTCCTCCATCGTTGCCAAAAGGCAACTCGCCCGAGAGCATCTCGTAGGCCGTTGCACCCAGCGAATAGACATCGTTGGCCATGATAGGCAGGTTGTTTCGTGAGAAACGCTCGGGGGCCATATAAGAGATAGTGCCCGCAGAAAGAAGTTCCTTCTCCTGGTTGGATACACGGCTCATCGATTGCTTAGCCTGCGTGCTCACACCAAAGTCGGTCAGCATATAGTCGCCATTATCGCTCAGAAGGATGTTGGCTGGTTTGATGTCCTGATGCAGAATCGGCGGATTCATGCTGTGCAGATAGTCGAGGGCACTGGCGCAGTCGCGAAGTAGCCGCCATGCCTCTTCTTCCGTCATTTTGCCAACCATCTTGCCGATGTTCCCTTTTTCGCAATAAGGCAATATAAGGTATGGGCGTTTGTCACAAGTGGCAAAGAATAGCGGGCGAAGCAAATTCTTGTGATTGGCATTCACCATCAGTGCAAACTCATGGGTCAGCATTTCGTTGCCATCCTCGTCGACACCTGTTGCGGGATTGTATATCTTCAGGGCAAGAGATACCCCTGTCTGGGTGTCTTTCACCTTCCACACCTCAGAGAAAGCCCCCTGACCCAATAACTTTTCCTGTTCGTATCTTCCGTCAAAAATCTCCATTTTGTCGAATATATGTTGTCTTTAGTGTGCAAAGGTAATAGTTTTTTTTGTATCCACCAAAAAAGACCGTAGAAAATATGAAATTGTGCTCATCAGAAGCAGTAAGCGAGACTGAATGAAAAGCCCTGGAACTTCTCTTTTTCCTCTTTTTTGGTATCGCCGTCATAATACTTGCAGAACGGGGTGAAGTCGGCCTTCCAGGCAGCACCGATGGAGAAGCAGTTGCCTATTATGAATTTCACGCCTGCTTGATAGCCTGCTTGGAAACGCTTGTAGTCATTGTCATAGGTGTAATTGTTCTTGAACAGATTCCATGAGTTCGTGTACCCATCGGCATCCTTCTCACGCTCCTCGCCAACGATGTTGTATTTCACATTGACACCACCGAAGGGTACGATGGCAAAACCTTCTGCAACGTTCAGACGGACAGCGAGATTCAAGGGAATCTTTGTATAGTAAACATTCATGCTGTATTTTACACCGTCATTGTATCTTCTTGAGAACCAAGAACCTGATACCTCGAAGGCAGGTTCCAGATATAGAGGACTCGCGCCTAACTGGAAATTATAACTGAAGCCGATGGTGGCAGTATGAAACGTTTTGTTGTCAACCCCCTTCGCAGTGGATGTCATCTGCATGGGGGAGTACTCCGCATAGAAGGTGCCCCAGCCGTTTTCGTAGTCACTGTTATAACTGCCGTAACTGGCAGGGTGATAACTATATACGGGATTGCCATATTGGTCATATCCGTAATCATATTGTGCAAATGCAGAATTGCAGACGTACAGCAGTATGGCTGTGAAGAGAATGTTGATCTGTTTCATTGTAATTTGGTTTTAGTTCGAATGTCTGTGTGCTGAGCCGCCGCCATTATTGCGCGCTCCACCGCCTCTTGCCGGTCGTCCGCCACTTCTTGCCGTCCCTCCACGGTAGCCTCCAGTATTGACATTGATGCCTACAGAGGAGTTTCTTTGGCGATAACTGCGAGGAGGCAGGTCCTGGTTTGCAGTATTGAGGGGATTGTAGTTACTTTTTTCAGGCTCAGAGCCGTTGGCAATATTGTCGTTCCGGTTTAATAAGTTGTTGATGGCTGCTTGTGCCTGAGAACGATATTTGCCGTTGGGATAGGTGTTCAGGTATGACTGATAGTCGCCGATGGTCTGACAGGCATAGAATACAGCGTCATCGTTTTGTAGATTACTTAAAGAAGTGTTACTTGAAGTACTGTTAGAGGTCGTTTTGGACTCGGAAGGTTGGATTTCAATCCGATCATCAACTTGTTCATGCTGGGAAACAGTTTTTTCAATAATTTTCACTTTCTCTTTGGCGGGCTGTGGTGTAAGACCTACAGGCATTGATGCCTTCACTGGAGTTGCTTCGGTAGGTACACTTTCGGCGGATTTTATGGCTGGTGTTAAAGCCTCGATACGTTTTCTTGCTGCTGTGACATAGGAGGATGAAGGATGTTCCTTGATGAATTGCTCAAAATCTTCTTTCGTTTTGCAGGAGATGAAATCTTGTTCTTCGTTAATGGAATTATGGAAGAACATTGCTCCTGCGCCAATCACAATGATTCCAAACAGTGCTGCGACGGCCATCAAGAGCCGTTTAATGGTCGGATTGCTTGTTGATAATAGGTTGGAATTCTCAAATTGTTTCTTCTCTTCTCTTTGCTGATAGGCAGGGCGGGAGTGGTTGACTTGCGAGATGGAATCAGCAGGCGGCAGAGAAAATCTTTCTGCTTTTTTTTCAGGACGCTGTTGTAATTCTTTCTTTTGTGTAGGTTCTTCGGTGTTAGGAAAGGTTATTGGCGGTAATTGCTTGTGTCGGATGTATGCTGCTGCATATTCATGAATCTGCTCTGCTGTCGGGCGATTCCAGGTCTCGGCAGCCAGACAGGCACTTACCAGACGGGATAATTCCGGGGAGACTCCACTGAGGGCGGGTATACGTGCTCCGTTGAGTTGTACGCATCCTCCCATTCCTTCCCATAGGACATCGCCTGTAATGGTCTCGTAGATCGTCATACCTAAGGCCCAGATGTCGCTGGCAAGTACCACCATGGGTTTCTCTGAGAAGCGTTCCGGCCCCATATAGGCCAGTGTCCCGGAACTGTTAATCTTATTGTTGGTGCGGCTGCGGCTCATCTGCGTTCGGAAACTGCGGCTGATTCCGAAGTCTGAGATGACATAGCGCCCGTCACTGGTAATCAGGATGTTGTCGGGCTTGATGTCCTGATGGACAACAGGAGGATTCTGGTTGTGGAGGAATGAAAGGCCGCATGACACATCGAGGATGAACTTCCATATCTCAGTCTCTGGCATTTGCCCAATGCGATGGCTTACAGAGCCGTTCTCGCAGAAAGGCATGACAAGGTATGGACAGTTCTCGAAGACATCAAAGTGGCTGATGTTAAGCAGATTGGGATGATGTAGCCGATAGGCTATCTTGAACTCGTTACGGAAATCCTCGATGCCTTTTTGGTCGAGCGTTCCATAAAACTTGATGGCTACATCTATATCTGCCAGCAGGTTATGTGCCAGCCATACATCTCCGAAACTGCCTTGACCTAGTTGACGCTTCAGTTCGTAATGCTCGGCAATGATGATACCTTCTTTGAATGTCATCTGTGACGTTTCTTTTTTATTGGATGTAACTTAACACTTTTTCCCAATATGGAGTGATGGTCGTCATCATCGCCTTGACGGGTTCACTGTCTCTGGCAATATAGATATACACACCGGCGGCAATGATCATAAGCAGGAAAAAGAGCAAGAAATTCCTCAGTCTGTGGGAACGGTGACCAATCACTTCTGTACGAATCGTACTGGAGAGTTCTTCCTCACTTTCCTCTGTGTTGTCAGCGTCATTCTTCTTTTCTTCCTCGTCTTGAGTATCCTCTTCAGCCTTTTCTTCCTCGTCTGTCTGAATATTGGCTATAGCGACAGTCACATTGTCGTAGCCGCCTGCTGACAGAGCGGATGAGATGAGTTCGTTCTTCAGTTCGACAGGATCTTTATGGAACTTGATCATCACATCCAGGATCTCGCTATCGTGACGTAGTCCGCATAGCCCGTCGCTACAGAGCATAATGATGTCGCCATTGTGCAATTGGTAGATTCGGGTCTCGGGGTTGGCTCGGTTGTCAACATCGCCCAAACAGCGTGTAATGACATTTGACAGGGGATGGTCGTGCATCAGTTCTGGGTCGAGTTCGCCTTTGTCAACCAATTCCTGAACGTATGAATGATCCTTTGACAATTGGAGGAGACCATTTCGCTTGTTGAGCACATAGCATCGGCTATCGCCACACCAGCAGACATAGGCCTTATCGCCCAGAATCCAAGCCATCACGATAGTCGTGCCCATACCTTGGGTGCTGGGATCCTCTTTGCTGTGGTTCAGGATGTTGAGATCTGCCTGCCTGACAACCGCTTTCATGAATTCCTGTGCAGACTTGTCGTCTGTGACAACTTCGCGCAACTGCTCTGGAGTGAATTTCTCCTGAATGGTTTCTACGGCTATGGCAGAGGCGACTTCGCCTGCGTTGGCACCTCCCATACCGTCGGCTACGACGAGCAAGGCGCCAAATTCCCCCAGGCCTGCATAAGAGCCGGCCTGGGGGATGAGCCATTCAGAAGTGCTGAGGTCACTTGACACAATAAAGTTGTCTTCATTGTTTTGTCGGATGAGGCCGACGTTCGTGCCTGCAGCCAGTTTGATTTTTACTTCTGACATATTCTATTCAAAATTATCTTACTCTGTGTATAGGTACAATACGCACTTCACCTCCGAAGTTACCTACGTTGACACCTACAACGCGATAACTGCCGTTGCTCTCCTTGAAGAAGGCCGGTGAACCGGTGAAGCCCCAGTTTGTAGATGCATCCTGCAATGTAATGAAACGTGAGGCAAGACGAGAGGTGCGGCTTGTGAAGTACTTGATATAGTTGGACAGAACCTGTATGTCAGTCTTTCCGGAGAATCCTGCAATCACCACTTCCTCACTGCCTTTCAGACTCTGGGCTGTCGGGATGTCGACGGGCAGACCGCCAGGAGCACCCAGTGCCAGGGAAGCAGCATTGTGAGAGTTGTCTGTGTAGTAGGTGGCGATATAACGCTCGTATGTACTCTTCTTATATACGATGTCGATACCCCAGCCCTTGATCCGCTTGATGACATCCTTACGAATTGTAACCGGTGCCTTTGCATCGTAAGCCTCGAGGCTTGCGAGGTCGAACTGGGAGTTGCTGAAGCGGAGCGGATGGCCAGAACCACGAGTAGAATAAGCCTCGAAGTCGATGATAACGTGGAAGCCTGCTGCTACATATTCTGCGAGTAACTGACGCCAATCGTCGGCACTGTAGACATTGCGGTATACCCATGGCTGGAGGTTAGAACGGGCGGTGATAAACTTCCCGCCGATGACAAAGCCTGTACCTACAACCAACTGGCTAGTGGCGATGCCCGGATCGTATGAGTTGCCGTCGCGCTCCAAAGTGATGCGCTTCACCTTCAGGGTATAGATATCATTATAGTAGTTGACGATATTGTCAGAAGCGCCCGCAGAGTTCTTGGCAGACTCCTGGATGGTGGGGTTCGACTTGTCGACGAAGTCATTGACATTGCCAGGGTTGACAGCAGTGCCCTGTGCAGCAACCACCTCCTGCTCAGAGTTGTCCCAGCGCTCTTCACCATTTGTGAGAGGGCCGTCAGTGCCTAAGCCTGCGTTACCGCCAGTAGCGTTGGCGATGGCTGTTGTGGCGTTGCTGCCGCTTCCGCTTTCGCCTCCGTCCTCATCCTCATCCTCGTCGTCAAAGCCATATTCTGCGAGTTTGGTCTTTGCGGCATTATATTTCTGCGATGCGTTATTATAGGCATATACGACACGGACACGCTCCTGCTGTACCTGTCCGAGTTGCTGTTTCAGTTCTGCATTGTTTGGATCGGATGCGAGTTGTGCGGTGAGTTGTTGCTCCATATTCTCGAGTTCAATCTTTTTCATGCCGAGAGAGTCAACTTGAGCGGCATATAGAGCCATCTCCTGGCGGAGGGCCTGATTGTCGAGGTGCAGTTTATAGTTCCATCCGCCGAAGCCCAAAATGACCAGAAGCAGAAGGGCAGCAAGTGCCCAGATTGCGCGGCGATATGGACGGAGTGCCTGTTCGCGGAACAGGTTCATGCGTTCTGTGAGTTTGATGCTGGAGGTAAGTCCCTGCTTGCCCTGTGGCTGGATGAAGCCCAGGCGCGGACCATTGACGGAGAGTTGGATTTCATCACCTGACTGCAGGTAATACGTGCCCTGGATGGGGCGGCCGTTTACCAACGTTGGGTTAGAAGTTGAGAGATGAATCAACTGCCAGTTGTTGCCGTCGCGTACGATAGCAGCATGCTTGCGGCTGACGGTGTCAAAAGATTCGTCATAGCGTACTTGGCATGAGGCGTCTCGACCGATCTCTATCTGGTCGATAATGATCTTCTGCGACTCACCGGCACTATGATACTTAGAACTGGTCTTGTGCTCCAGGATGTAGTAAGTACGTCCCGAACCGTTGAAGATTGCACCAACACCTGCTCCCACTGAGCCGGCGACTGTGCGTTTGTAATTGTTTTGAGTTTCCATAAATTTATAATTAAAGGGGTTAATTAATAATTCTCAAATCTGAGGGTGACGTCACCTATGGCGATGATATCTCCGGCCTTGAGATAAAATCCGTTCTGGGTGACGGGGGTCGAATTGACATAGGTTCCGTTACTGGAATTCACCCATTGCCGGTAATCGGTGCGCCACTGTCCGTCGCGAATGGCCCATTGATCTGGTCCTGCCATCTCTATCGTACAATGGAATCGTGACATGAAGTCACTGAATTCCGATTTCACGTAGATACTGTTGCCCTGCTGGCGTCCGACGGTTAGCACTCTGTGGCCCTGATTGGCCATCTGAGTCAGGTTATACACCCTGCCGTATTCCTCGCCTTGCAATATACGCAATTGGAAACCTGCGGTTCGTTGCTGGGGCATATAGGACTGTACCATTCTGACTGGCTGTTGATAGCCTCCACTTTGTGACTGGGGTAGGAGCCTGAGTACATCGTGAACAGACTGAAGCCTTTGTTTAAAGTCTGGCTGCAGGCATCCTTCGACGAGTCGGGCCCATTGCTGTCCATTGTCAATATAGCGGAGTGCATCGCGGTTCCAAATGCCATCCTTACCCCGTTTCTGGTATTCTGCGAGATCGTTGTGTGACTCAAGGGTGCCGAAAGGCAGTTGGTTGGTGAGCAATTGGTATACTAATACGCCAAACGAGAAAATATCGGTTGTTGGCAGTACGGTGGCTCCCCCGCGTGCCCGCATCGCCTGCTCTGGCGGCATATAGGCGTATGTGCCGAAAACCTGATTGGGCTTTCCGAAGATGTTTCGTTGGGTCATGCGATGCGTTCGGTCTCCGGCAATTCCGAAATCAGTCAGTGCTGCCTTGCCATTCTGCTTGAAGAGGACGTTCTCCGGTTTCAGGTCTCTGTGCACCTTTCCCCGGTCATGCAGTGCATTGAGTCCGATGAGAATGTCTTGGCAAATCTGTGGGGTACGTGCATCAACCTTTCCTAGTAAGGGCTCCAGGTCGCCACCCGGGCAGTACTCCATGACGATATATGGATTGCCGCCAACGGTGCCGAAGGATAGTGAGCGGACCAGACAGTCACAGTCGATTTGCCCGGTATTGAACTCCATCTCGAAGCGATCCATCAAAGGCTGTCGGATCTCTGCAGGAACTTCCCACAGTCTCAGGAGTTTCAGGGCGTATCTGCTGCCTCTGCCGTCTTCAACGAGATATACGACACCAAAAGAGCCTTCGCCAAGCACTTTCTTAACGGTATACCTGTTGTCGACAATGTCTCCAGAACGGAAATCGCATCTGTCAACGACTTGGTATGTGCTCACTTGTCTTGTATTTGTTGGTTTCTTACGTTATTCTGCCTCAAACTTGAATCTTCTGTCGCCTAGGACGATGATGTCACCTGGTTGCAGTTCCAGTTTCCTACTGGCTTCGAGATAAGTTGAACCAAGTTCACTCTTGTTTAGTACATACCATTTCCCGCCCTCGCAGATCAGTTCGGCCTGCTCCTTTGACGTGATAGTACGGTTGTTGGCTTCCGTATTCCCTCTGGTGAGGACGATGGAGTCGCCTTCATAGGTGTTGCGGATAGGCTCCATCTGCTCATCTTCCTCGGGGATGATCGTTAGATGACACTTGGGCTTGGGAGGCTCAGGTGGGGGAGTGGGCTTGTGGCGAATGGCGCGGACGGTCGGGAGATGGATTCTCTCACCGCACTTAGGGCAGAAAGTGAAGTCGATAGACACTTCTGTGCCACACTTCTCGCACTTTACCGTCTCGGCGATCCCAAGATCTGCCAGTTCGCTGATTCTCGGCTTTGGTGCAGGGACTACAGGAGCCACAGGCGGAACCGGCTGGGGCGCGACAGGCCGCTGTATTGCCGGCTGCTGCGCTTCTGACAAGTACGGATTCTGGATAGTTGTAGGCTTGGGCGGCTGGGCGATGCTGGCACCGCAATTCGGACAACTTGTGAAGTCGCCCATTACTGGATAGCCGCAATGCGGACAACTCTTTGGCGTCTGGGCAACGGTTGATTTCAGTTGTGGATCCTGAGGCATGGGACCGTTGACGATTCTTGTCGGACGTGGAACCGGTGCTGCTGCCGGCTGGGCATTAACGACAGTGGGGCGTGGCTGTGCTTCCCTCCCCTGATTGTAATTAGGTACATTTACACCTTGGTAGGGATTGCTGGCTGCGGCATTTTCTGCCTGCAGGGGATGTCCACATTTCACACAAGCACTGGTGCCGGGAGCGTTGTCCCATCCACAATTGTTACATCTCATAGTTTTCCGTTTTAGTTGTTATTGGTGAAAATTGTCTCTATTTTTGGTCAATGCGAATCACGCACTCCTGATTCTGGCTGCGGATGATGATGTCACCCGTCCGGCCAGCCTTGTAGAGCGGGTCCTTCTTGTCGATTGGTTCCACGTTGAGTACCAGATTCGTGCTGGTGCCTTCTGCATTACACCATTCGGGAGCCTTGTCGATAAACCAGTTGTAATTGTTAGAATAGGTGGTGTCGCTGTTGCAGGTGATGTTGATGAGCAACTGTCCGCCTTTCTTCTTGAATTTCGTGAAGGCTGTGCTGGGGATGATTTCCACGTCTCTTCCAGCCTGCCGGACATTGACTCTTTTCACTTCGCTGCCGTAAGTGACGGCTATCGAGGCATTGCGGACGGTCGTCTTCTCTGTAGGCTGAACCTTCAACAGGAGGCTCTTGCTGTCCATCGACTTTGACAGTTCAATCCATGTCACACTTCCTTCTGTGACGGCTGTCCAGTCGTTACTTTCAGGCAGCGTTTCCACTTTTACGGAGAATTCTGATTCGGGGGCGGCTGGAACAGGGAGTGTATAGGCGGAGAGCGTCAACTTCTTCTCCACGACGACAGGGGCAGAAGACTTCCCCTTGCTCTTCATCAGTTTCTGGCACTTGGAAATCTGTGCCTTGCATTTCTTTACGTTGGCTGCGCTCTTGTTGATGGCCATTGACGCCTTGAAACTGGCTATGGCACCGTCGTAGTCCTTTTTTTTCATCAGAGCCAGACCGTTGTCGAATGACTCAGAGGCACTCTGCGCAAAGGCACTTGCAGGCACTAAGGCTATCAGTAGGATAACCGTTAATATACTGAGGGCTTTCTTAATTGTTGTCATTATTATCTTCGTTTTGGGGTTCGTTTTCAATCATATCTGAAATGGCTACTGCAATGGCCTCTGCACGCTGTCCGTATTCTGGAACGTATTGTGCGCTTTCCTTTAGTTCTTTGTAGAGACCTAGCAACTTGTTTTTGACGTTGCTCTTCTGCACGGTTGCTTCGGTCGATACCGATGCCGACAGGCTATCTTTGCTGGCCAGAGCCTCGTCAAGTTTGCTCAAGGCACTGAGATATATATCCTCTACCTTATTATATTTATCATCAAACTTGTCGTCTTCGTGATTGGTGATGAAGGTGTCGGCCTGTTCTATGAGAGCCAGGCTTTCTTTAATGCTAACCTGTGACAATGAGTCGTAGTTGATGACAATTACAGGTTCTGCCACTTCTGTGACTGCGGGATCTGCATCATCACTTCCTCCGCTGAGCGCAATAATTGCACCTATTATAATAATGGCTGCTGCAATGGCGCCTATGATGACACCCTTGTTCATGCCTTTCTTCTGGGTGAGCGGCTGGGGGGCTGACACTTCCGTCTGGCTTCTGACGGGCCCGGCCTCCGATAGCACGGTGGTTCCTTTTGCTTCCGGATCAGCAGCGATGCCGTGCAACTTGTTGTATGTCTGCTCTTCAATCTTCCTTGCTGACGGTCTGTCCCACGTCTCTTTTGCCAGGCAACTATAGATGATATCCTTCAGTTCCTGAGAATAATCCCCTTCTATAATGGGGATGTCTGCACCATTCTTCTGCAGGACACCGCCGTGATTGCCGAATGGGGGTGTGCCTGTCATCAACTCATACATCATGGCTCCCAGTGACCAGATGTCACTGGCCATGATAGGCTTGGGGTTGGCACTGAAGCGCTCTGGACCCATATAGGCCAGTGTGCCGCCGCTTTGTTCCTGAGCCAGTGCGCCTCGGATCGTGCTGCGCACTCTGGCGCTGATGCCGAAGTCGGTGATCAGATAGCGGCCCTCATCGTCGATCATTATGTTGTCGGGCTTGATGTCCTGATGGATCAGTGGTGGCATTTTCTCATGGAGATAGGCGAGTCCTGCTGCCACGTCGTGCAGCATTTTCCAGCACTCGTCTTCCGGGATGTTCTGGCCTTCGACGATGTATTTGAAAGCGGAGCCATTTTTAATGTAGGGCATAATCAGATAGGGCTGCTGCTCGAAGATGTCATAATGTGTGGGACGCAGCAGGTTGGTGTGGTTCATATCGAACACCCCGGCAAACTCCTGCGTAAAGATCTTTATGCCGTTTTCGTCCAGCCCCCCTCCGGGAGCATAGACTTTTACAGCCACTTGGACGCCTGTCTTAATGTCTTCTGCAAGCCATACTTCAGCGAAACCGCCACGGCCCAACTGCTTGATGAATTTATATCTGTCGGCAAAAACCAACCCTTCTTTTAGCATAGTCGTATCAATAGTTTTAAGTACTTAATTTCAATTTGTCAGTCACAAAAGTACAAATATTTATTTAAACTATAGACAAAAACAACGGATTTAACATAAATTTAGATATTTTTTTTGCAGGGCGTTCAGTCAGTCATCTTCCCAATAACTGATGGTGCGCGTCTGCTTCACTTTCATGTTCTGTGCTTGTCCCCCTTTTTCCCAATAGAGCAGTTTCATTTCGTTTTGTGTCCAATTGCCGTTGTCATCGTGGTCGGTGAATTCGTTTTTGATGTTGATGGAGAGGATGCATTCGCCAGTCTTGTCAAATACCTTCTGGCTCTGGGACTTGATCTCTCCTTCGTCGTTGTAACTGTATTCATTGACTGATTTGATTTGTTCGGCGGTGTTTGTGAGGGTACGCCTGACCAACTGGCCTTCTTCGTCGTAGGTGAATTCAAGTAAACTTTTTGCACCGCTTGGCTCAAGCATTGCGGCCCGGGTCAGATAGCCTGTCGCGTTGTATTCGCGGTCGATGATGTCTGTCGTCGTGTTTTTTCCGAGTCTGTCGAAATGCTCCACCTGGCTCTCGATGACGGGATTCTCGGTGATGATTTCCTGGACGTCCCCTTTCAGTCCCAGACTGAGGGCATCTTTATAGTAAGGCGTGGTGTTCAGATAGAACACCTGGATAGTGCGCGATTTGTCCGCATGAAGCGTGTTGGATATTTTGATGTATCCAATATTGGTCATCGTGTGGAGTGAGCCGTCACCCTTGGCATCGAAGTTGCCATATTGGCGCTGGAGTTTCAATAGGAAATATTTGTAGTTCCGGTCGTATAGGGCGAAGGTGCGGTAAGGCCCTGATGTGACAAGTACTGACGAGAGCAACTTGGATTTCTCGTCAAGATTGACGGTCAGGTTCGACTTGATGCCATAGTAGTCGCCACGGAAATAGTAGGTGTCGGGCTCGTCGTCCTCACTACTGGCTATGCGTTCGAACCCAGCCTGTTGCAAGGCTGGGATGAAGATGCTGTCAGGCCCTTCCAAGGGGACACCCATCAGGTCAATACAATGGGCGTCGTCAGGCCCTTTGTATGCAGGCTGTTCCTTCATGACGATCTGTGCCGTCAGCAGTGCGGGCATGACCAGTGTGAGGAGTAAGGCTGGTCTTCTCATTGCAGTTCGTATTTTTCCAGAAATTCGTCCTCGCTCATAATCTGTATGCCCAGTTTCTCGGCTTTCTGCATTTTGGATGGCCCCATGTTATCGCCGGCCAGGATGAACGAGGTCTTGCTGCTGATGCTGCCTACGTTCTTTCCGCCGTTCTGCTCTATCATCGCCTTATACTCGTCGCGGCTGTGATGGGCAAAGACACCGCTGATGACGATGCTCAGGCCCTCGAGTTTAGAGGAGAGAGGAGAGAGGAGAGATGAGGAGAGTTGCATCTGCAGACCGTGACGGCGCAGACGCTCTATGATCTTCCGGTTGTCTTCGTTATGGAAATAACCGATGATGCTCTTGGCCATCACCTCGCCGATACCCTCGACCTCCTGCAGTTCCTCAAGCCCTGCGCTCATCAGGGCATCGATGTTCTTGAAATGTCGGGCCAGCAGCCTGGCCGATGTCTCTCCCACGAATCTGATGCCGAGGGCAAAGACGACACGCTCGAAAGGCACTTGTTTGGAAGCGGCGATGCCATTGACTATCTTCTGGGCCGACTTCGTGCGTGAGCCGTCGCCATTGATCTGTTGCACCTCGATTTCATAGAGGTCGGCCACGTTGCTGACGAGTCCCTGACGATAGTAGTCGTCGACGGTCTCAGGCCCCAGCGAGTCGATGTTCATGGCCCTGCGGGCGATGAAGTGCTCGATGCGCCCCTTGATCTGGGGCGGACAGCCAGTGTCGTTCGGACAGTACCAGGCGGCCTCGCCCTCATAGCGCACCAGTGGGGTGCCGCATTCCGGACAGCGCTTGATGAACTCCACAGGCTGGGCGATAATGGGTCTTTGGGCTATGTCGACACCCACGATCTTCGGAATGATCTCACCGCCCTTCTCCACATAGACGTAGTCGCCGATGTGCAGGTCGAAACTCTTGATGAAGTCTTCATTGTTCAGGGTGGCGCGCCTGACGGTTGTACCAGCCAGTTGTATGGGGTCCATATTGGCCACAGGGGTGATGGCACCTGTTCGCCCTACCTGGTAGGTCACCTCGTTCAGGCGGGTACAGACACGCTCAGCCTTAAACTTATAGGCGATGGCCCAGCGGGGACTCTTGGCCGTAAATCCTAATGCGCGTTGCTGGCGTAAT
>Ga0310694_10001738_pt1 | contig 23949 bp, 22 predicted proteins | sample 174DNAGHGhighgp2_FD_203884 | JGI IMG/M metagenome (GOLD analysis project Ga0310694, IMG submission 203884) | Sheep rumen microbial communities from Palmerston North, Manawatu-Wanganui, New Zealand - 1742 DNA GHGhigh gp2 (v2) (version 2) | ecosystem: Host-associated > Mammals > Digestive system... | reverse complement strand
GATCATCAAAACTTATAGAAGTTTCTAAATCTAGTGGTAATCTTAATTGAATTGGTGTAAAATATTCACTGGTTGGATGAGTATTTTTTAAGTTTGAATTCATTAAGTTTTCCATACTTAAATTATACCAAAAAAATAGGTTCATTCCCAGATTTCACTCTAGGTTTGAACCTATTTTTTTATTTTTTACAGAACTGTTATTTCTTTACAGCCCCATGAAGGTGCTTAATTAAATAATGGTGTAGTGTAGTATAGCTGGTGCACCTCCATAACCATTTATAACTCATTTTATACTATCCATTAGATAAACACCTAGTGGAGTATGTATAAATCAGCACGATTATCCGTACTTTTTATAACACCTCCAACGACTAATTATTACAGATTTTTATAAAACTTATCAAAATTTTCATCTTCATCGAAAAATTTGAATCCAATTTTCTCAAATATATGTTGGCTTCTTTTGTCAGTCTTTAATATATTAGCAACAATTTTGTTTAATTTTAAATTATCTTTTGCATAATCTAATGCCTTTGCAAGAGAAATAGTTCCCATTCCTTTGTTCTTATATCTATCATTCTTTAAAACTATACCAATTTCAGAACAAGAATCTTCTATTCCTTTGAATCTAATTTCACCAATTACATCATCTTTATATAAAATAGCTAATAAAACATATCCATCTTTTTCTTTATTTTGTACATAATTATTTACTTTAGTTTCATCATATATAAATTCCTTAAAATCTTTTTTATTCACAAAAAGCATTTCATCATTTTTGAAATCAACAAATAATTTATGTGCTAATTCTGTTGTCATCTTTTCTAGTCGAATTTTCTGGTTATATAATAATATTCTATATATTTTTTTACCTTTTTCCGTAACACTTGAAAAATCATATCCTTTTGTTTCAAGCATTCTCTCTGCTGCTTCAACTATATCAAATGTATGATAAATGAAATAATATGATCTAACATCATTAGATGGAAACATTTTATATATTTGCTTACTTGATAAACCATAAGCAATACTCATACATCTAAAAACATATCCAATCCAATGCATTTCATTCATTGAGAATTTTTCTTTCCCATAAGAAAAAGCACCATATTCTTCTTCTAGTTCATCATATACATCTCTTATACTACTAGTTTGAGCAAGGTAACTTTTATCATCAAAAGACTTAGCAACTTTAGAATTCATAAATCTTCGTATAAATACTTGAGAACTACAATTTAAAGAACCAATTGATTCTTCAAATATTTTACCTTGAATTTGACATAATTTTAAATCAACTGTATCTAACTTCATTTTAAAATCTCCTCAATATAGTTTCCTTTTCCTTTATATTCAATTCTTGCCATTCTAACTTTTCCAGCAGTTAAATTATGCATTTCTAACCTTTTATTTAAAATATCTTTTTTTTCACTTTTACATAAATATAGATCACTAATATAGACAAGCTTTGAAATTGCCTTTTCACTTTTCAAAACGTATTGAAAGCCTAGATTTGTTGCTGCAAGTGCGTGTTGGCATTGTAAATCAGTAATAGAACCCTCAACAAATTCAGATAAAATATCGAACATTCTGTTATCAGCAATTGGGGCAATCACTAAATCAGCATTATTTACTCTAGTTATTATTTCTTTTATTAGTGTACATTCGCTATATTCATTAAGCCAACCTCTAAAATAAGCTATAGCAATCATCCAGTCTTTTGATACAGAGAATCTTTCAATCTTCAAGCCCTTACAATCGATACAAAAAGAGTAAACATATGGATAATCACTATTAGAAATATACGTTGAAGCTTGTTCAAGGTTTTCTCCCAAATAAAATCCTCGACCAAAATCATTTTGCTCCTTAGAGTGACTTAAATCCACAGGCAAAGAAAACTTCTTCTTAGCTCCGTGAAATAGTAAAACATTATCATCATAATTATTTTCATCTATTAAGAACATTTCTTTTATTTTATTTATTTGAATTCCCTTATTATAAGCATATTCGTAAAGCTTATCGATATTACGTTGTTCTATTTCATTACTAGATGTTTCCCAACGATTAACAGTTTGAAATGATACCTCAAGTTCATCTGCTAATCCTTGTTGTGACAAACCTAATAATTCTCGAATCATCTTTATTTCATTAGCAATATTCATACCATTGTCCTCTCTTTCTAACTTTATTATACCAAATGTTATATAGAAGTTCAAATGTTTTATATACCAAATGTTATATAGAAGTTTAAAGTTCTTGGTATCATATGATATCAACAAGTTTAGATAAAGAAGCAAAAAAGGAGTTCTAGCGAACTCCTTGAAGGTGCTTAATTAAACAATGGGGTTGATAAGTATCTATCACCATTATCTGGTAATAATACAACAATCTTTTTACCTTTATTTTCAGGTCTTTGTGCTAACAATTTAGCAGCATATAATGCAGCTCCTGATGAAATACCAACAAAGATACCATCAGATTTTACTACTTCAGCACCTGTTTTAAATGCTTCTTCATTAGGTACAGCAATAATTTCATCATAAATTGATGTATCTAATGTATCAGGAATAAATCCTGCACCAATACCTTGAATCTTATGTGGTCCTGCAACACCTGTTGATAATACAGCTGATGTTTCAGGCTCTACTGCAACAATTTTTATATTAGGATTCTTTTCCTTTAAGAATTTACCTGTACCTGAAATAGTACCACCAGTACCTACACCAGATACGAAGATATCAATTTCTCCATCAGTATCCTTCCAAATTTCAGGACCTGTTGTTTCATAATGTGCCTTAGGATTTGCAGGATTAACAAATTGTCCCGCGATAATAGAATTAGGAATTTCCTTATTTAATTCATTAGCCTTTTCTATAGCACCCTTCATTCCCTTTGCTCCTTCAGTTAATACTAATTCAGCACCATATGCTTTAATTAGATTTCTTCTTTCAACTGACATTGTTTCAGGTAATGTAATAATTAAACGATAGCCCTTTGATGCTGCTATAGCTGCAAGACCGATACCAGTATTACCACTTGTTGGCTCAATAATAGTTGAACCTTCCTTTAAGATACCCCTAGCCTCATAATCCTCAATGATTGATTTTGCAACTCTATCCTTTACAGATCCTGCAGGATTTAATCCTTCAACCTTAGCGATGATTGTAGCTCCTAATTTATTATTTTTATTGAAATTTACTAATTCAACAAGTGGTGTTTTTCCAACAAGTTCAATTACTGATTTATAAATATTGCTCATAACGAAATCTCCTTTTCAAATTAATTCTATTATACTCTTTTTTATACTAATTAAATAGTTTCTAATGCATTTTTTAAATCTTCAATGATATCATCAATATGCTCTGTACCAATTGATAATCTAATTGTACTACCATAAATTCCTACTGAAGCAAGCTCTTCAGCTGTCATTTCTGAATGTGTAGTTGATGCTGGGTGAATTACTAATGATTTAACATCAGCAACATTGGCAAGAAGTGAGAAAATCTTTAAATTATCAATAACCTTCTTAGCTTCAGCTTCTCCACCTTTTACATCAAATGTAAAGATTGATCCTCCACCATTTGGATAATATTTCTTATATAATTCTTGTTGTTTTTTATCCTTAGAGATAGATGGATGATTAACCTTAGCTACCTTTGGATGATTTTCTAAGAATTTAACTACCTTTAATGCATTTTCAACATGACGTTCAACACGAAGTGATAATGTCTCTAAGCCTTGAAGTGCAATAAATGCGTTAACTGGTGAAATTGCAGCTCCTGTATCACGAAGTAAGATTGCACGAATATATGTGACAAATGCAGCTGGTCCTAATGCATCATAGAATGATACACCATGATAAGATACATTTGGTTCAACTAAATGCTTGAACTTACCGCTCTTCTTCCAATCAAATTTACCGCCTTCAATAATTACACCACCAAGACCTGTACCATGGCCTGTGATAAACTTAGTTGCTGAATGAACAACAACGTCAGCACCATATTCAAGTGGTCTTACTAAATATGGTGTAGCGAATGTTGAATCTACAACAAGTGGAATATTGTGCTTATGTGCTACCTTAGCAATTGATTCAATATCTACAACATCAGAATTTGGATTTCCTAATGTTTCAATGAATACAGCCTTAGTATTTGTTCTAATTGCCTTTTCAATTTCATCTACCTCAGGCTTAACAAATGTAGTTGTAATACCATAATTAGGTAATGTATGTTGTAATAAGTTAATTGAACCACCGTAAATGTTATTAGCAGCTACAATATGGTCTCCTGAAAATGCTAATGCTTGAATTGTATAAGTGATTGCTGCAGCACCTGAAGCTACTGCTAGGGCAGCACTACCATTTTCAAGTGCGGCTATTCTTTCTTCAAAAACTCCCTGAGTTGGATTAGTTAATCTACCATAGATATTTCCTGCATCTCTTAAACCGAATCTATCAGCAGCGTGCTCACTGTTGTTAAATACATAAGATGATGTTAGATAAATAGGAACTGCTCTAGCTCCTGTTGCTGGATCTGGTTTTTCCTGTCCTGCATGTAATTGTAATGTTTCAAATTTATAATTGCTCATAATAATTTCTCTCCTTAATTTTCCTTTTATATAATATTTTTTAATTAGTTGTCATTGTTTTATTTATTATAGAGCCACACATGACATTACGGCTCTCTTTCTTCATATTAATTTGCATTCGGTCCATACATCGACCATCCATAATAATCATTATATCAGCTCCTTTTCTACTATTCCTATATATTTACTAGGATAACTTGATTATATACTCTAAATAAAAATATGTCAACACTGTTTTTATATTTTTTTAAAATTTATTTTTCTTTAAAAAATGACAAAAAATCCAGGTTCCTATACCTGGATTCTTAAATATATCTTTAAATATAATATAAACCTGCCCCTATTGATGTTTGATAATCTAATACTAAATCTGATAATTTAATGCTTTCAAAATAATTTGTAATTGTCTCTAAATATCCATTAATTAGCTTTGAACAAGCGCCAGGTTCTTTATCTACGCTTATTTCACCTGATACTGCTTTAATTATTTCTAATGCACTATATTCTTCTGGCTTTTTAACAAGACCATATCCTCCATTAGCACCACGATATGATCTCAACAAATGAGCTTTAACTAAATGAGCAATAACTTGTTCTAAATATTTTAGAGATAAATTTTGTCTTTTTGAAATATCCTTTGTTGTTACATATCCATTATTTGAATAATAAATTGCAATATCTATCATTGCGTTTATAGCATATTTATTCTTTGTTGAAATCATATTTTCCTCCTATTTTGTAACTAATTTTAATAATATTTTTGCACTTTTTACAAATTCATCTACCAAAAAAAATTCATGAGTTGTATGAACATCATTCATCGCATTTGAAATAACTACACCTTCAATTCCATTTAAATTGAAATTATTATTATCTGAACCACCAAATGTATCAACAATTATTGCATCACCATAATTTAATTCATTTAATACCTCTTTATATCTAGAAACTAAATAATGATCCTTATTAATTCTATAAGCCTTTATATCCTTTTTATATGTAAATGAATATGTAGCACCTAAAGCTTTAGTTTCTTTATCTAATACATTTTCTATATCTTTTAATAAAGAATCTATTTTTTCATCATTCATCCCTCTAATTTCACCTTCAGCTACAACTAAATCAGGTATTATGTTTTTCCCACTACCACCATTTATAGTTCCTATATTGAATGTAGTTTCAAAGTCAATTCTTCCAAGCTTTAATTTAGAAACGAAATTAGAAAAAGCTAATATTGCAGATATTCCCTTTTCAGGTTCAAATCCAGCATGTGCTGCCTTACCATTTATTTTAAAATTTAAGCTTACTATTGTAGGTGCACTAACCGCAATAGTACCTACCTTACCTGATAAATCAAGTACATAGGCATATTTAGATTTTAATTTCTTAAAATCAAATAAGCTTGAGCCTTTGCAAAATGGCTCTTCAGCAACAAAGAAAACTACTTCTATATCAGGATGTGATAAGTTGTTTTCTTTTATAATTGTTAAAACCTCTAATATGGATACAATACCTGTTATGTCATCTGCGCCTAGAACAGAATGCCCTTTTGATTTCACTATGCCATCTTCTATAATAGCTTTTTTATTTAATCCTGGAGATACTGTATCCATATGAGAAGAAAGAATTATTCCTTCACCTTTAGTATTTCCTTTTAAATATCCATAAATATTTCCTGTTGCTTTAGGATTATCATAAAGCTTATGACCTGCATCATCTATTTCTACTTCTAATCCTAAGGATTTTAATTTATTTAGTAAATAAATAGAAATATCTAATTCCTTAAATGATTCAGAATCAAATTTTATTAAGTTTTTGAATTCTTCTAACATTCTTTCTTTATTTACCATAAATAATAAACTCCTTATTCAAATGCTTTCTTTAAATTATTAAATGCTTCCTCTAATATACTCCTTGGACAAGCTATGTTAATTCTTTCAAAGCCTTCTCCTGTCTTACCAAATATATTTCCTGCATCTAACCATAATTTAGCTTTATTTATAATAATATCATTAAGCTCCTTATCACTTATTCCAAGTCCATTAAAATCAAGCCAAATTAAGTATGTTCCTTCAGGTTCAATAAGCTTAACACCTTTTAAATTATTTTTAACAAATTCTCTAATATAATTTAGATTACCTTCTAAATATTCTAATAATTCCTTGTGCCACTCTTCTCCATATTTATATGCTGCCTCAGTAGAAACTATAGCCATTACATTTGACTGTGAATATCCAGTTTTTCTTATAGCTAATCTTATTTTTCTTCTTAATGTATTATTCTCTACATAAAGATTACCTGAATGTAATCCTGCTAAATTAAATGTTTTTGATACTGCAGTACATATAATTGAATTAGAAGGATCAATTGTAGCATACGAATTAAATTTATATCCTTTATAAATAAAATCAGCATGTATTTCATCTGAAATCACTATAACATTATGCTTATTAGTAATTTCTTTTATTTTTAATAATTCATCTCTTGTCCATACTCTTCCGACTGGATTATGAGGATTACATAATAAATATATTTTTACTTTGTTTTCAATAATCTTATTTTCTAAATCTATAAAATCTATTTTGTATTTATTATTATCATATACTAAATTAGATACTATAAGATTTCTATTATTATCTTCAATTGATTCTTTAAATGGATAATATACTGGCTGATTAATTAATATAGAATCTCCTTCATTAGTTAATGCATTTATTACACTACAAATGCCATATACTATTCCAGGAACTAATATAATTTTATTATTTGTTGGTGTCCAACCCCAGTGCTTAGTTGTCCAATTATTTATTGCATCATAATATCCATCAAGTGGCTCTGAATATCCAAATATGCCATGCTTAGATTTTTCTACTAATGCATCGATTATTTCTGGGGCTGTTTTAAAATCCATATCAGCTACCCAAAGAGGTAATACATCATTTGGCATTCCTCTTCTTTCTTTATAATCATATTTTAATGAATTAGTATTATATCTATTTATTACTTCATCAAAATTATATTTGGACATATAACCACCTCTATTCTAGAATAACTTTTAAATCATTTATAAGATCATCTATATTTTCTATACCAACAGATATTCTTAAAAATCTATCATTAATTCCTCTTTTTTCTCTTTCTTCCTTAGGAACATCAGCATGAGTTTGAAGCATTGGATAAGTTATTAATGATTCAACACCACCTAAAGATTCTGCGTATTGAAATATTTTAACTTCCTTTAATATCTTTTTAGCTAACAAAGATGATTCAACCTCTATTGAAATCATACCTCCAAAGCCTCTAGCCTGTTTTTTTACTATTTCATATCCAGGACTATCTTCAAGTCCTGCATAATATACCTTTTTAATTTTATTATTTGTTTTTAACCATTTAGCTAGCTTATATGCATTATCACTAATTCTATCCATTCTAATTGGAAGAGTTTTGATTCCTCTTTCAATTAAAAATGAATCAAATGGAGCAAGCTGTCCACCAATTGTTTTAGAATAAAATAATGCCTTTTCAGCTAATTCCTTAGTTTTCGCTACTAAAAATCCAGCTAATGCATCATTATGACCACCTAAATATTTAGTTCCTGAATGTAATACTATATCAGCCCCAAGCTCTAATGGATTTTGATAATATGGTGTTAAAAATGTGTTATCAACATAAAGTAAGGCACCAATACTATGAGCTAGCTTAGCTATTTCTTTAATATCTGTAACCTGCATTAGTGGGTTTGATGGTGTTTCAATATAAATTAATTTTGTGTTTGGTTTAATTTTTTCTTTTACTAAATCTATATTTGATGTATCTACAAAATCAAATTCTATTCCATTATTTTTATTTACATGGTTGAAAAGTCTTAAGGCTCCACCATATAGGTCATCAGTTGCTATTACATGTTCCTTTGGATTTATTAGCATCATCGCAACTGTTATAGCAGTCATACCTGAGGAGAATGCATATGCATCATATCAACCTTCTAATTTAGCTATTGTGTTTTCTAAATGTCTTCTAGTTGGATTAGATAATCTCGAATAGCTATATGGGCTATCTACATCTACTCCTTTGTGGACAAATGTAGCTGATTGACATATTGCTTGATTTAGGGTTCCCCATTCATCTTTTATATTATTATCTGCATGTAAGCATAATGTTTCAAATTTCATTTTGTTACGCCTCAATTCTACTTATATTCTCTTGTATCCCTTCCGTGTGGACTATTCCATTCATCTAGATTAGGTCCAAGAGGTAATATTTTATATGGATTAGGTACACAACATAAATGATAATGCTTTTTTATTGCATCAAAATTTGTTGTATCTCCAAATCCCTTTGTTTGATATAAATCTCTAGCATAAGCCCAAAGATTTTTATATTCCTTTAATGTCTTTAAATTTACCTTAAAGGCATTGTAATAAGCTATATCGAATCTAGCTAATGTTACATATGTTCTCACATCAGCTTCAGTGATTTTATCTCCAAACATATATCTAGAGTGCTCTAATCTTTCTTCTAATTCATCAAGCTTTTTAAATACATTTATAACAGCATCATTATAAGCTTCCTGGCTTCTTGCAAAGCCTGCCTTATATACACCATTATTTAGCTTATCAAATAAGTCATCATTAAATTTATCTATTTCTTCTCTTAATTCAACAGGATATAAATCAGGTGCGCCTTCCTTATGAAATTTAGTCCACTTAGTTTCAAAATATTTAGTTAAATTGAAATAGTCATTATTTGCAACCTTTTTAGTTTTTAAATCAACTAAGCATGGAACTGTAGGTCTACCTGTATAATCAGGATCAGTACTTAAATATATTTCACTTAAATAATGAATACCTAATACTGGATCTACATTATCCTTATCTAATGTAAATGCCCAGTCGCTAGTTTCCTTTTCAGCTGGTCTAACTGGATCTAGTGTACCAACACTAATAACATCCTCAAGGCCAAGTAAGCTTCTAACAATAATACTCCTATGTGCCCAAGGACAAACAGGTGCCCAAATTAAACGATATCTATTAGCTTCTACAGGAAGCTCTCCTTCTTTATCTCCAAATGGAGTATCAAAGCGATTCTTTTGTCTAATGAATTTTCCACCTTCACCATTTTCATTACTGTGACTTAATGATGCTACATAATTAGTATTTTCTTTTTTTCTATTCAATAAACTGCATGCATTAGACATATTTACGCCTCAAATAATTCTGGAGTAGATAAATAATGATCTCCACCATCTGGGAAAATTATTACTATATTCTTATCCTTATTTTCTTCTCTTTTAGCTACTTCTACAGCTCCTGCTAAGGCAGCTCCTGCTGAAATACCAATTAATATACCTTCAACCTTTGGTAATAATTTTGTATATTTATATGCATCTTCATCGCTAATATCAATTACTTCATTAAATAAAGATACATCTGTTGTAGGAGGTGTAGCACCACCACCGATACCTTGAATTTTATGTGGTCCATGAGTACCACCATTTAATACTGCACTACCCTTTGGCTCAACTGCGATTATTGGAAGATCGCTTTTCTTTTCTCTTAGGTAATGACCAACGCCAGAAATCGTTCCACCAGTGCCTGTTGCTGCAAGGAAGATATCGATATTTCCATCTAAATCATTCCAAATTTCAGGACCTGTTGTTTTATAATGAGCACCTGGGTTATTTGGATTCATTCCTTGCTTTGGAGTAAATGAATTAGGTATTCCTTCTGCAAGCTCTTGAGCTTTAGCTCCTCCTCCTGCCATACTTAATTCCTTTGGTGTTAAATAAACCTCAGCCCCATAAGCCTTTAATAATTTAACTCTTTCAATACTCATGTTTTCTGGCATGCAGATTTTAACATTATAGCCTTTTGCAGCACCAACCATCGCAAGACCAATACCAGTATTTCCACTTGTACCTTCAATGATTGTTGTACCTTCCTTAACTAAGCCTTCCTTTTCTGCCTCTAATATCATATTTAGGGCAGGTCTATCCTTAACAGATCCACCTGGATTTAAAAATTCAAGCTTTGCAAAAATATTTGCCTTAAGTCCTAATACTTTTTTTAATCTATTCAATTTAACAATTGGAGTATGTCCAATTAAATCTAATACACTTTCATAATACTTTGCCATATTACACTCTCCATTTAACGATTGATTTTTCTATCTTTGTAATAACAATATCCATAATACTCGTAATAAATCCAATAGTTACGATACCTGCAAGTACTCTTCTATAATCTGCATAAGCCTTATATGTTTCTGTATAAAAACCAATACCACCATTTATACCTATCATTTCAGCTGCAATCAAGCACATAAATGCTCCTCTAAGTGATTTAGATATTGCAGATATTATTCCTGGTAATGAATAAGGTAATACTACCTTAAATATCATTCCTATATTTGTAACTCCCATTACCTTTGCAGCATCTATTATCTTTTTATCTATTTCTGATACTCTATGTATAGTTGCTTGAAATAAAGGCCAAAATACTGATAGGAATATAATTCCAATTGCTGCAATTTCAAATGGAAACCACATTATTAACCAAGCAGTTAATAAAACTGGAGGAATTAAAGTTATAGCATTAGATACAGGTATCATTACCTCTCTAGTTCTACTAAACCAGCCTACTATTAATCCTAAAACTGTACCTAGGATTATTGCTAATAAGAAGCCCCAAAATAATAATTTAAGCGATAAAAATACATTTTGAGTTAGATAAGAGCTATCAGTTTTAAATACATCAAATAATCCTTCAGGTGATGGTATTAATAAATCATTTTGTACCCATCCGACCTTATAGGATATATCCCAAATAAGAAAGAATAAATAAATAACTATAATTAAATCCGTCGATGATTTTTTATTACTTACAAATAATTTAATTAAATATAATACATATGCTATTAGCATAAATATTACATAGCACTCTGCACCATATAGCTTATTATGCTCTGTTAAATAGCCTAAGCTAAAAGCTACAATAATATCTATAATTAATAAAGATGTAGCTATAATAAAGCCAATTAAATGCTTTTTAATATTCTCTTTACTAAAAAAGCTTTTAAATTTATTTTTTGTTGATTCAAGGTATTTATTTGATAATTTTTCTTCCATTATAAAATCACCTCCGAATCAATATCATTACTAATATTTTCATAGAATAATGAAATTAGCTTTTTATGTAATAATTCATAATCCTTTCTTCCTACTAATTCGTCTCTAATTCTAGGATAAGACAAATTTACACTTAAAACCTCTTTTATTTTTTTAGGCTCCATTACAACTATTCTATCTGCTAAAAGTATTGCTTCATCTATATCATGAGTAATAAAAACTACTGTTTTATTATGCTCTTTAGATAATCTAGATACTAATTCCTGTAATTCTAATCTTAGCTTAGGATCAATAGCTGAAAATGGTTCATCTAATAGTAATATATCTGCCTCTAGTGCTAAGGCTCTAGCTATAGCTACTCTTTGCTGCATACCGCCTGATAATTCATATGGATATTTATCTAATGAATTAAGTAAGCCTACTCTTTCGATGTAGCCAAGAACTCTTTTATTTCTTTCTACCTTTGAATAATTCTTTCTATTTGCAGATTGCTTAGCTCCAAATAATACATTTCCTTTAACAGTTTTCCATGGTAATAATGAATAATTTTGAAATACAGTTGCCCTGTTTACACCAGGACCTGATATTTCCTTTCCATCAATTAATATTTTTCCTGATTTAGCTTTATTTAAACCATTTAAAATACTAAGTAATGTTGATTTACCACAACCAGAGGAGCCAAGTATACAAATAAATTCTCCTTCTTTAATTTCTAAATTAATATTTTCTAAGGCACTATATGTTTTCTTTTTTCCTGTGTAATCAAAATATAGTTCTTTTATTTCTATTTTATTTGACATACTTAGCTCTCCTTTCTAAAGCTTTATGCTTTATATTACTTGTTATATTCGTTAAATAATTGAAGCTTTGCTTGATAGAATGTATTTGACTTATTGTTATCTGCTAAATATTTAATTGCAGTCTCATAAGCACCAAGCTCTACATAGCTTTCAATATTTGAAATATCTTGTTTTAATACACCTGCGTTATATAATGCATTTTTATATGTTGTAATACCCTTCTTATTTGGATCTACTGACCACTTTGTAATACCACCATATAAATAATTAGATACATAATCCTTTTCTTTATGAATATAATTTGCAATAATATTAACTACTTCATCCTTGTTAGATTCATTTTCAATGAATTCCCAAGCTCTAATTCTAGCCTTTTCATATGCTACAAACGCATCATATTTTGCTTCATATTTTTCTTTTGATGTAGCTTGACGGCAGCATACATATTCAGGAATTAAATCACCTGCAGCAGCAATTAATTCAACGCCATATGAATCCTTATATAGATTTGCATATTCAAGTGGTAGGAAGCCTACGTCAAATGTACCATTACCAACTTGTTGAGCAACTGTTTGTGCATCAGCTAAATTTGTAATATTTAAATTTGCTTTCTTATCTGATACATATGTTGAATCATTTTCTGTTAAATATTGGTTTGTAACAACCCAAGCTGCTTCACCTACTGCAAATGTTAATTTTGCACTTTCAATTTCGTTAAAATTAATCTTTGTTGATGAATCCTTATATTTATCTGCATTACCCTTTTTAGCAATTAATGCTCCACCTTCAACTGCAGTACCACCAATAAATCTAATATTATCGTATCCATTAGAAATGGCTTGTACGTCAGGTACGAATCCTAATGTTAATAAATCTAAGTCTGCTGAATTATTATTTAATGCAGTTAATGCATTAGTACCTTGAATATTAACACCAGTTACTTTTACTCCTTCTTCCTTAAAGAATCCTTTTTCTAATGCTACTATATCTCCTGATGTTCTAATTACACCTGTTGGAATTGATATCTTTAATTCACCATATTTATATTCTCCATTTGAATTATTTGAACAAGATGCAACTCCTATTATTCCTAAACCTAATAATGCTCCTAAGCCTAAAACCTTTAATAATTTTTTCATGCTATTTTTCTCCTTTAATTTCCTATTTTTTCCTTTTAATTATTTTTTAATAAACCCTTTAATGGGTTAATGCTTGGATCAGTTTTAATCTCTCTATTGAATGGATTTCTTTCATTAAAATCCTTACTGTTCCAATGGCTCTTTGATATTTCTGTTTTATAATCCTCATAATCTATATTTGTATGTAAATATACATTTTCTGGATCATTTGATAATTCCTTTCTTTTACCATCTGTAGCCCATTCCTTCTCATAATCAATCTTTGGTGCGATTCTTTCTGAATAAGGCTTGAAAAAATCTGGATTATCCTGATTAAATTCAAAGAAAGTATATTTTTTAAATTCAGGTATACTGAATAAATCTAATACATATCCCCAAATATTTTTATATTCAGTAATTCTTTTTTTCATTGGACCAACATTACGATAATAAGATGTTTCCCATCTAACTAATGTTACATATAATCTAACATCTGAATCTGTAATATAATCACCAAAAATAAATCTATTTGTTTCTAATCTCTTATCAAGCTTTTCTAAATTATCATAAAAATCATCATATGATTCCTTATAAGCTTCTGGTGATTGACAGAATGCCATTCTATAATGTCCATTATTAATTGTTGGGAATAGCCAATCATTAAATTCATCTATTTCTTTTCTATATTTAACTGGATATAAATCTATATCTGTTGTTTGATATTTTCTAAAATAAACTTCAATATAATTAGTTAATCTATGATAATCATTATTAACTGCTTCTTTAGTATCTAAATCTACTAATGTCGGAGTAGTTGCCCTACCCTTATAATCCTTATCAGCATTTTTATATGCTTCAGATAAGAAATAAAATCCTGTACGAGCATCCTTATATCCCTCTTGGTCACCAAATCCATGACCATATACATTAGTTTGTCCTGTATGAGTTACTGCCCTATCATAAATGACATCCTGTAAGCCTAGGATATCTCTTACGATTACTGGTCTATTACTCCAATGACATCCGTGTGCCCAATAAATTCCATATTTATTAGGGGCAGCCTTTAATTCTCCCTCTTTATCTCCAAATGGCTTAATAAACCAATTTGCTTGTCTAACAAACTCTCCTCTTTCACCAATTTCTGATTTTGTTTCGTTTGGTCTTGGTGCAACCCCAACCTTTTTTGCAAATTCTTCTGCAACATCATCACTATACTCACTTTGAGCTACTTTTTGTCTATGTGCTCTTAATCCACATGCATCTACTGTCATAATCTCTCCTCTTTTCCTACTATTTATATGTTTTTACTAGGATTTATATTGTAAAAAAAATTAATTTAAAATCTTACCCTTATAATATTTGATTTCTTCGTTATAAAATTCATCAGGATATCTATATCCCTTTGGAATAAAGAAATCACTATTATCAGGCTCTGTATCACTTATATAAGCAAATGCTGTTTTATATCTTTTAAAATCAGTTGAACTATTATAAAAGCTATAGGCACTTGGATTTGCGTGAATGAATATATCATATCCATTAGCTTCTAAAGCTAAATTTGATATTATCTTTTTAGCAATTCCATTACCTTGATAATTAGGATCTACCGCAACATTTAATAATATTGCTTCGCTTACTCCATCTGTTATTAATCTAGCACAGCCAACAAGCTTGTTTTCATCAAATGCGAAACTAAAATGCTGACTAGCTTTAAATTCTTCTATTGTTTTATTAATATCTCTTTTATGATTAAATGCTTTTTCTAATAATTCATTTAAATCATTAAAGCTTATATCATTTAAGCTATTTTTATAATCTATTTTTACAATCCTATTTATTTTATTATTTTTTACTACTTCTTTTATTTCATTTTCAAATCTATAACCATTTGGTAGGAAGAATCCTACTTTTTCTTGTTTATCAATTAATTCCTTATCAGTATATTTAACATATTTAAAAGCCATCTTGCTTCTTTTAAATCCTAAATGCTCGTAATAAGAAATGGTTCTTGGATGAGTATAAGTAAATATATGTCTATTACCTAAACTCTTAACTAATCTATTTAATATTTCCTTTCCTAAACCATTTGATTGATAATCAGGATCAACTGCGACATTATAAATAATCGCCCATTCTATATCTGAAATCGCTCTTGCAAAGCCAACAAGCCTTGAATCATTATATACATATATAACATGGCTACTATTTTTAAATGCTTTTTCAACTTTATCCTTATCATCAATTTTTCTTCCACCAAAGGCTTTTATTAAAATGTTTCTTACTTCATTAAAATCTACATTATCATTATTATATTTATATATAATATTCATAACTCACCTCTAACATCGAGCATATACCAAAAAACTATTTATATAACTCATAGCATAATAAAAAGGTAGAACAAGCTACCTTAGAATCCTTTCTAAAATATCTTTATTCTTGAATCTATTCACATTAATACAGTTACACATTCGCATCATGATATTTCATCCCCTTTTTATCATTTCTACTATTCCTATATATTTACTAGGATAAATATATTATACAACGTTTTTTTTATTTGTAAATACCTTTTTTTCAAAAAATTAAAAACCTAAAGATTTCTCTCTAGGTTTATTGATTAAATATTATAATCATTGCCAAATTTATTTTTTTCTTTTTCAACTAAATCTTGTAAAGAAATACCTTGGGTATATTTTTTAATTACCTCATAATATCCCTTCCAATAATCTATAGTTGTACAGCCTTCTACTCTTGGGCAAAGATTTACTTCAGTTTGTAGACAGGAAACTGGAGCTAAAGTGCCCTCTGCTGCAGTTAATATATCAAATGTGTTATATTCATCTATATTTTTAGAAAGGATATATCCTCCATTATTTCCTCTAATACTAAGAAGTAAATGTCCTTTTACTAGTAAAGATACTACCTGTTCTAAATATTTAATAGAAATACCTTGTCTTTCTGATACATCCTTTAAGGATACAGGCTTTCCATTTGAGTATGTAGCAATATCAATCATTAATCTTAATGCATATCTACCTTTTGTTGAAATCATTGTATATCACTCCATTCCTAGTAATTTAGTATAGTATAATTTTAGCACTTTAGTCGCATATTAGCAACATATAGATAAATGTTATTTATTTATAATTTTTCTAATTAGTCCAATAATTAACGCAAAGCCTAGTGATATAAATGAATATAATAATGATAATAAAAGAATAGATAGTAAATACATACCACCAATCCACATAACATTTATATATGAATTATATGTATCCCTTGCTGCAAAATATAATATAAAATTAATAGCTGCAAATATAATAATTATAAATGGTATAGCTACTACTGTTCCTTTTAGATCTGCCTTACTTAAATTCATGTGTAATGCAATAAAAAAGCAAATAATAAAATATATCCACCAAAGCCAATTAGTGGCACCTTTAAAGAATATAATAAATATATTTCCTATTAAATTAAAGAAATCTAATAAAATAAAGCTTTCTGTATTTGCTTTAACAAAGGTATTTATCTCATCTACTATTCCATCAAATACTGTAGGAACCATTAGCTTTAATAATAATATTAATATAATTGTTCCTATTAATATAGGTGCAACTCCAATAAAGAAATTACCAATCAACTGATAAATATTTTTCTTTTTATATGCATGTCTTACATAGCCTAATGTTCCATCTTCACTATTTATTTGAAATAATTTAATTTCAGTTATTTTATGGAAAAATATAACACAAAATAAAGCATGAGATAATTCATGTATTGGTGTACCAATTATACCAGTACCATAAATAACTGCTTTAGATGTACCAGCTATTTTATAAAATAATTTATTAATAATGGATATAATAAAGCCTACAACATAGATTGAAACTATAAATATGCCTATTTGTATTAATGTATTTATTAATGGTGTCATAATTTTTCAACTCCTCTAAAAATAATATATAAATGGCATCTCAAAAAGAGATGCCAGTATTATTTAATTATGAATCAAAAAAATTGTTACCATCGTTTGTTACTAAACGTTTAGTTTTAGGATATTCAAAAATTAATTTATTGTCCTTATTCTTTTTTAAATATTCTACAAATTCTTTAGCATACCATTTAGCCATAGCTAAATTATGTAATAAATAATTACCACAATTTGGTTCTGTAGCACCTGGCACCTCAGTATATTTTTCTACTTCTTTAAATGAATTAAGAATTAACTCATATATTTCTTCTGGCTTTCTATTTCCTTTTAGAATTAAATAAAAGCCTGTTAAGCATCCCATTGGTCCCCAATAGATTATTTCATTTTTCCATTCGGGATTATTACGTAAGTATGTTGCGATAATATGCTCTAAGGAATGCATTGCAGATACATCTACTGCAGGTTCTCTATTGGGCTTTTTTAATCTTATATCATATGTAGTTACCTTATAATTACCCAATGTATCTACACGACTTTCAAAAATACCAGGAATGATATATCTATGATCTATTGAAAAGCTTTCTATTAAATCCATATTTTCCACCTCTAGTTGGTATTATACCATATTCATTTAGAATATATTAAATATTTAAAAAAATATAAAGCAGGATTTGTATCCTGCCTTATAACTTGATTATTGTTTTACTACATTTTCTCCATAGATAGTTTTAAAATCATTTTTCATAGAGATAACATGGAATTTATTCTTTACCCATTGCTGTCTTAATTCCTCTGCCTTTTCTAAATTAGCATAATCTCTATCTATATCATCAGCTATTAGCATATAGCCTTGGCCTTTATATTTAGTATTATTAATTGCATAATTTAACATACTAGTATCACCACTACTATTACCAAATGCTAGTACTGGTTGTTTACCTATTTCTTTTGTTATAGCAACAACCTTATTCATTTTTAAATTCTTAATTAATAGGCTATCTCCTCTTACTACTGCCTCACCTTGAGCTAATTGATAGCTTAAGCCATCAGTGTCAGCTTGGTTTTCTCCTAAAATTGTAGTATCCATACCAATAATTTGATTATATGGAACATTAAATACCTCACTAGCTAGTGCACGACAAATAAATCTATCAGAGCCACTTACGATATATGTTGTAAAATCATTCTTTTGTAGATAATCTACAACCTCAATCATAGGCTTATATGCAGCATCAATATATTTTAAATTATTGAAGCCTTCAGCATTTGTGTTTGCAAAATCCTTTACATATTTAATGAATTCAGCCTCTGTCATTCCTGCAAAAGCCTGTGCTTGACCTTCAGCATGATCTAATGTAATACTAGATTCCTTCATATTCCATGTATATTTATTCTTTCTAATTAGATTTGCTGTATCCTTCATTTTTTGTGTAGCTTTTGTATAAGTTGTATCATCTAATACTCTATGACAGAATAATAAATATTCAAAATAACAAGGATATAATTCTCCAACTAATGTACCATCCATATCGAATGTTACAATTCTATCCTCTTTTGGAATATAATTTCCTGATTTTTCGTTAGTGGCATCAGTAACATATTGTTTTAGGCTTGTTAAAGAATCTACCTCATTCCAATATTTAAAATTATAACTATTATTGGAACCACAGCTTACTGTAAGCATTATTAAAAATAATACTGGTAATATAAATATAAATTTTATTAACTTTTTCACACTTATCACCCTTTCATATTTTAATTTTACAATAATAATTAATTATTTAAAATAAGAAAGCGTATTTTAACTTAATATTAAAAACCCATAAGTCTTTCCAATTTTAATTAGTCCAACTTATGGGTTAACTATATAAACTCCTATTATTCTTCGTTAATAACAGATGTTTTCATTGTTATTTCTTCTAATACATTTAATAGTACTTTTACTGTATCAAGACATGTAAATACATTTACATTGTTATCTATTGCAGCACGTCTAATAATCTTACCATCTTCTGATACAGAACCAGCGCCTTCACTAGATGTATTAATTACGTATGTTACATATCCAGCCTTAATTGATTCAAGAATTTCTTCTGATCCTTCAGATAATTTCTTTTTAATTCTTGTTTTAATACCATGTGATTTTAAGAATTTAGCTGTTCCTGAAGTTGCTTCAATATTAAATCCTAAATCATAGAATCTTCTAATTAAAGGTAGGGCTGCTTCTTTATCAACATTTGCGATAGTTGCAAGTATTGTACCATAGTTTGCAACTCTTGTTCCTGATGCCTTTAATGATTTATATAATGCTCTATTTAATGAATAATCATAACCGATTGCTTCACCTGTTGATTTCATTTCTGGTGATAATACAACGTCTAGACCTGTAATTTTTGTAAATGAGAATGTAGGTGTTTTAACATACCATCTTTTTCTCTTTGGTGCAACACCAACATAGCCTAAATCCTTTAGCTTAGCGCCTAACATTACCTTTGTTGCGATATTCGCAATTGGAATATTTGTTGATTTAGCTAAGAATGGTACAGTTCTTGAAGATCTTGGGTTTACTTCAATAATTGATACATTATTACTTTTATCAACTATAAATTGAATATTGTATAAACCTATCATATTTAGCTTTTTACCGATTTTTACTGTGTAATCGATAATTGTCTTTTGTGCTTCTTCATTTAAAGAATATGGAGGATATACACTCATTGAGTCACCTGAGTGAACACCAGTACGCTCGATGTGCTCCATAATACCTGGGATAAATACATCCTCACCATCACAGATTGCATCTACTTCACATTCTTGACCAAATACATATTTATCAACTAGGATTGGATGCTCATTATCAAATGCTACAGCTTCTTTAACCTTAGCCTTTAATATTTTTTCTTCATATACGATATGCATCATTCTACCACCAAGGACGAATGATGGTCTAACTAATACTGGATATCCAATTTCGTTTGCAGCCTTAACTGCCTCTTCAACTGAGAATACTCCATATCCCTTTGGCATAGGAATACCAATTTCATTCATTGCTTCTTCGAATAATTCTCTATCCTCTGCTAAATCGATTGAATGAGAAGATGAACCAAATATTCTAACTCCAGCCTTATCTAGCTTAGAGGCAAGGTTAATTGCTGTTTGACCACCAAGTGCTACTACAGCTCCCTCTGGCTTTTCAAAATTAATAATATTCATTACATCTTCATATGTTAATGGTTCAAAATATAATTTATCTGATACTGTATAATCTGTTGATACAGTTTCTGGGTTACAGTTAATGATTATTGCTTCATAGCCTGCTTCTTGGATACCCCAAATTGCATGAACTGTTGTATAGTCAAATTCTACACCTTGACCAATTCTAATTGGACCAGAACCTAATACTACTATTTTCTTTCTATCTGATCTAATAGATTCATTTTCTTCTTCATATGTTGAATAGAAATATGGAACATATGCTTTAAATTCTGAAGCACATGTATCAATCATTTTATAAACAGGGAAAATATTATATTTCTTTCTAATATCATACATTTCATATACAGATTTATTCCAAATCTTACCTAAGTATGAATCAGAGAATCCCCATTCTTTAGCAAATCTTAATGTTTCTTCATCTAAATCTGCTTTCTTTAATTCATTTTCCATTTCTACTATATGTAAAATCTTATCTAAGAAGAATCTATCTATCTTAGTTATTTTATATATTTTTTCTACAGTAATGCCTCTTCTAAATGCTTCAGCTACTGCATATATTCTTTCATCTGTATTATCATCAATGAATGCTAGTAATTCATCATTAGACATTGATTTACATTTTTCAATTTCTATATGATCTACCTTATTCTCTAATGATCTTATTGCCTTTAATAATGATTCTTCAAATGTTCTACCAATTGACATTACCTCACCAGTTGCCTTCATTTGTGTTGAAAGCTTACGATTAGCATCTTGGAATTTATCAAATGGGAATCTAGGGAACTTAGTTACTACATAATCTAGTGTTGGTTCAAATGAAGCAATAGTTGACGAGATTTCAATTTCATCTAATGTTAAACCAACTGCAATCTTAGCTGATACACGAGCTATAGGGAAGCCTGAAGCCTTAGATGCTAAGGCAGATGATCTTGAAACTCTTGGATTAACCTCAATTACATAATAATTAAATGAATATGGATCTAGTGCATATTGAACATTACATCCACCTTCAATTCCTAATGCTCTAATTATTCTTAATGCTGAATTTCTTAGCATTTGATATTCTTTATTAGTTAATGTTTGAACAGGAGCTACTACAATTGAATCACCTGTATGAACACCTACTGGATCTAGGTTTTCCATTGAACATACGATAATTGCAGTATTATTCTTATCTCTCATTACCTCAAGCTCAATTTCCTTAAATCCCTTTATAGATTTTTCAACTAATACCTGAGTAACAGGAGATAGCTTTAATGCATTTTTAACAAGTGGTCTTAATTCTTCTTCGTTATCAGCAAATCCTCCACCTGTACCACCAAGTGTGAAGGCTGGTCTAATAATAATTGGATAGCCAATATTTTCTGCAGCCTTAACAGCCTCATCAATTGTTGTAGCAATTGTTGATTCACAAATAGGCTCACCAATTTCTAAGCATAATTCTCTAAATAGCTCTCTATCCTCAGCACGTTCAATTGCGTCAGCTGTTGTACCTAAAAGCTCTACATTACATTCTTCTAGGATACCCTTTCTTTGAAGCTTCATACCAAGGTTTAAGCCTGTTTGACCACCAATTGAACATAATAGTCCATCAGGACGCTCAAATCTAATAATCTTAGCTACATGCTCAAGATCAAGTGGCTCCATATAAACCTTATCAGCAATTTTAGTATCTGTCATAATAGTTGCAGGATTTGAATTAACTAATATTACCTCATAGCCTTCTTCCTTTAAAGCTAGACATGCTTGAGTACCAGCATAATCGAATTCTGCAGCTTGACCAATTACAATAGGACCTGATCCTATTACCATTATTTTCTTTATATCTTTACGTCTAGGCATTGTTGTTACCTCCAAAATCATGTAATAAATCAATAAATTGCTTAAATAAATATTCAGAATCCTCAGGACCTGCAGCTGATTCAGGGTGATATTGAATAGATATTACATGATTTTTAACGTCTCTTACACCCTCTAATTCACCATCTATTACATTAACATGTGTTAATTCAAGTCCAGTTCCTTCTAATGAGTTCTTATCTATCGCAAATGAATGGTTTTGGCTTGTAATTTCAACCTTACCAGTTATTAAATTCTTAACAGGGTGATTAGCACCTCTATGACCAAACTTCATCTTATATGTTTTAGCACCATATGCTAAACCAATTATTTGATGTCCTAAGCAAATACCAAAGATTGGAAGCTTACCCTTACATTGCTTTACTAGCTCAATTACAGGCTTTGCATCCTCAGGATCACCAGGACCATTTGATATAAATAATCCGTCGGGTTGATGTTTCATTACATCCTCATATGTTGAAGTATACGGTACTACAACAACATTACATCCAAACTTATTGAATTTTCTTACGATATTCATCTTAATACCACAATCTACTGCGACTACAGTATAATTAGGATTTGCAGTTCTTGAATACCATACCTTTTTAGTTGATACTCTTTCTAATTGGTTATGCTCAAAGCCTCTTTCATTAATTTCTTTTAAGCATTCTTCCTTAGGCTTATTTGCATCACATATCATAACAAGCTGTGATCCTTCATCTCTAATAATTCTAGCTAATTCTCTAGTATCAATATTAGAAATACCAGCAGCATTATTTTCATCCATTACATCACCTAAAGTTTTAGTTGCTCTAAAGTTAGATGGAAAATCATTATATTCTCTTACTACGAATCCACTCATTTTAATTGATTTAGATTCATAATCGTCATCTGTAATACCATAATTTCCAATTAATGGATATGTCATACATACTATCTGACCACAATATGATGAATCTGATAAAATCTCTTGATATCCTACCATTGATGTATTGAATACAATTTCAGCTATTACATCATTTTTACTACCAAAGCCAACTCCATAAAATTCTTTACCATTGGCTAATACTAATTTACGATCCTTTACTGTTTTCATTTTTTCCTCCTGCTTTAAGAACGGTACTGTCAAAAGTTTGTACTTTCAGTACCTCTTTTTCTTTATATTTAATAGTAATAAATACTATAAAATAACTTAATATAATTTATATAAACAAAAAAGATAGATCCTTTGATATAATTAAGCTGCAAAACCAATAAAATAGAAAGGATCTATCCAATGGAAAGTATAGCACAAATTATTAATTTCAAAAAGGAAATTGAACAAAT
>Ga0310694_10001736_pt1 | contig 23958 bp, 15 predicted proteins | sample 174DNAGHGhighgp2_FD_203884 | JGI IMG/M metagenome (GOLD analysis project Ga0310694, IMG submission 203884) | Sheep rumen microbial communities from Palmerston North, Manawatu-Wanganui, New Zealand - 1742 DNA GHGhigh gp2 (v2) (version 2) | ecosystem: Host-associated > Mammals > Digestive system... | reverse complement strand
CTGTCATCCTGCAGGTATCGAGTGGTGCCCGCAAGTATGCCAACCAGACGCTGCTGCGTTACATGGCCGAGGGTGCTGTAGAGTATGCCAAGGAGTTGGGTTGGGAGCATCCCCAGATCTGCCTGCATCTGGACCATGGTGACACCTTTGAACTGTGCAAGTCGTGCGTGGACTTCGGTTTCTCGTCGGTGATGATCGACGGGTCGTCGCTCCCCTATGAGGAGAACATCGCCCTGACCAAGAAGGTCGTGGAGTATGCTCACCAGTTTGACGTTACTGTCGAGGCCGAGCTGGGCGTTCTTGCCGGCGTTGAGGATGATGTGGTGGCCGAGGAGTCGCACTACACCAAGCCCGAGGAGGTCATCGACTTCGCCACCCGCACCGGTTGTGACTCGCTGGCCATCAGCATCGGCACAAGCCACGGCGCTTATAAGTTCAAACCCGAGCAGTGCACCCGCGACCCCAAGACCGGCAAGCTCGTTCCTCCTCCCCTGGCATTTGACGTGCTCGAGGAAGTGGAGAAGAAGCTCCCCGGCTTCCCCATTGTGCTGCACGGCTCATCAAGCGTTCCCCAGGAGTATGTTGACATCATCAACACTCACGGCGGCAACCTGCCCGATGCTGTAGGCATCCCCGAGGACCAGCTGCGCAAGGCTGCCAAGAGCGCCGTCTGCAAGATCAACATCGACAGCGACAGCCGTCTGGCCTTCACCGCTGCCGTGCGCAAGGTGCTTGCCGAGAAGCCTGGTGAATTTGATCCCCGCAAGTACTGCGGTCCCGCCCGTGATGAGATGGTCAAGCTCTATAAGCACAAGATCATTGAAGTGCTGGGTAGCGACGGCAAGGCCGAGTAATTCGACTGCATTTAGTAGAAAATGAATCCTGCAAGGTCACTTGCACCCTTCTACGGGTGACAAGCGACTTTGCTTGCATTTTGAGCCCACTAAAAATATTAATCATTTAAAGCTTTCACAATCAGCGAGATATCGATTTTTTGGAAAAATTTAATTAAAAATAATCGCAAAAAAATTTGGTCAGTTCCAAAAACGGCTTTACCTTTGCACCGCTTTACGAAACAACGCTGTTTCGCCGAGTGCGATCGGGGTGTAGCTCAGTCCGGTTAGAGTACGCGTCTGGGGGGCGTGGGGTCGCTAGTTCGAATCTAGTCACCCCGACATCGCAAAGAGTGCTGATAGTCATTGATTATCGGCACTTTTTTAATTTCTGGCAAAAATGAATAATCAGGAACAGATATGATGAAACATTTTGTGACAATGATGTTTGTGCTGGTGGTGGCGATGCCCGTGCTGGCGCAGTCGTGGCTGGGTGGCGACATCTCGATGATGACATCCAACGCCCGCCAAGGTGTGATTTATAAGGACTCTTGCGGCGTGACCGTTGATCCTTATGACCTGTTCAAGCAGCAGGGGTGGAACATGATGCGCGTGCGCCTGTTTGTCGATCCGCAGAATGCGCCGGGCCGCCATCACGACGAGGGCGTGTGCCAGGATTTGGATTATGTCATCGACCTGTGCCGGACCATACGGTCACGTGGCTTTGAGGTGATGCTGGATTTCCATTACAGCGACACCTGGGCCGACCCCGCCAAGCAATTCACGCCCAAGCGATGGGACGGACTCGATGCTAAGGTGCTGGCCGACAGTATCTACCGCTACACGCGTCATTGTCTGGAGGCCTTAAAGGCCGTAGGCGTCAAACCCGCCACCATTCAGGTGGGCAATGAGATCACCTTCGGCATGGATTGGCCCGTGGGACGTGTTGACCCGATGAGCGATGATAATTGGGATGTGTTCACCCAACTGCTGAAGGCGGGCTGCAAGGCATGCCGCGAGGTGTGTCCAAAGGCGGGCATCATCATCCACACCGAGAAGGCCGGCGTGTGGGAGATGACCCGCAACTACTATGACCACCTGAAGCAAGCCAATGTGGACTACGACATCATCGGCCTGAGTTATTACCCCATGTGGCACGGCACGATTCCCAATCTGGGCAAGACGCTTGACCTGCTGGCAGAGCGTTTCCCCGACAAACCCGTGATGATTGTCGAGGCTGCCTATTATTACCTGCACGACGGTGTGAACCGCGGCGAGGAGGATTTCTCCCACTGCCTGCCGGGCACCATCGAGGGCCAGCGTGAGTTCACCGCCCAACTGGTACAGGAACTCAACCGTCATGACAACGTGACGGGCCTTTTCTGGTGGTATCCTGAGGAGAACCGCTACGGCACCCGTTTCGAGAATAGCGGCTGGGGCTTGAACCGAGGCCTGTTTAACAGCGCCAACGGCCAGGCGTTGCCCGCCCTCTACGAGATGAGCCGATTCAAGCGTTAACGAGCAGCAATAGCTTTAAATCTTCTTACTGATGAAAAAGAGCAAGTCCATCGGCATCCTGTGTGCCATCCTGTCGGCCGTGTGCTATGGCACCAATCCTTTCGGCGCATTGCCGCTTTATGAGGAAGGGGTGAACACCGCCACGGTATTGGCCCATCGCTTTGGCCTCACAGTCATCCTGCTGGCCATCGTGATGCTCATCAAGCGCGAGAATTTCAAGGTTACGCGTCATGAGTTCAAGGTGCTCTTCTCCCTTGGCATCCTGTTTGCCGCATCGAGCATCACCTATTACCAGAGTTTTCACTTCATGGATGCCGGTATTGCCTCGACCATCCTGTTTGTCTATCCCGTCATGGTGGCGGTGATTATGGCAGCATTCTTCAAGGAGCGGGTGACGGCGATGACGGTTGTTGCCATTGTGATGTCGCTTGTGGGCATCGGCTTGCTCTACAGGGGTGGGGCAGGGGCAACGCTCAGTGTGGTGGGTATTATCCTGTGCATCTTGTCATCGTTGGCCTATGCCGTCTATATCATCGTGGTCAACCAGTCGAGCATCAAGATGTCGTCCTACAAGATGACGTTCTATGCCATGCTGGTGTGTGAGATCACGCTGATACTCTATTCCTTCACGTCGCCAGAGCTCTATCTGCACGTGTTGCCCTCGCCTCGGGCCTGGAGTTTCGCCGTTTGGTTGAGCATCGTGCCCACCATACTGTCACTCGTGTTCATGACTGTGGCTGTGCATCATGTGGGTGCCACGCCCACCGCAATCTTGGGCGCGCTGGAACCGCTCACGGCGGTGACTATCGGTGTGGTGGTGTTCGGCGAATTGTTGACCCCGCGTCTCATCGTCGGTATCCTGTTCATCCTCTTCGCCGTGATGCTCGTCGTGCTGGGCAAGGACCTTCATTTGCGCACTATCACCCACGCCGTCTCCCGCCTTTGGCACTGGAAATAAGGACAATAGCAAGAAAGAGTTGATTTACACACCCAGCAGGTCGCGCAGGATGTCGAGGGCTGCCGTGACGTCGTCGGGGGTGACGGTCTGGTCGATGCGGTAATCGCCGATGGCGGCTAGCAGCGTGCAGGTGATTTCGCCGTCGCGGCTTTTCTTGTCGTGACGCATGATGTCCAGCAACTCGTCATAGTCGTCGCAGGTGAAGGGGAAATCACGGTAATTGTCGCGCACGAAGTTGCCCAAGCGGTGAACATCCTCGCTAGGGAATTTCAATAGCAGGTGAGAGAGGACAGCTTCAGTCACCAGTCCCCAAGCCACGGCATATCCATGCGGCACGGTCTTGTCGCGCTTCATAGCTAGGCTCTCGAAGGCGTGCCCGACGGTGTGCCCCAGGTTGAGGGCCTTGCGCTCGCCTTTTTCGTCGGGGTCGCGTGCGACAATGTCAGTCTTGACCTGTACTGAACGGTGTAACCGCTCGAGCAGGTCATCATGATGGATGGGTGCGTGGAAATCGTGGTTCAGCAGACGCATGAACTCGTCATGGTCGCTCAACATGGCATGCTTGAGTACCTCGGCAAACCCCGACTTCATTTCTTGGATGGGAAGCGTGTCAAAAAAACGGGTCGAGATGATGACATCAGTTGCGGGGGCAAAGGCGCCAATTTCGTTTTTCAGGCTATTGTAGTTGAATCCCGTCTTGCCGCCCACTGCGGCATCGACGGCGCCCAGCAGCGTCGTGGGCACGTTGATGAACCTCACGCCGCGCTTGAACGTCGCTGCGGCAAATCCTCCCAAATCACAAACCATGCCGCCGCCCAGGTTGATGACCAGCGAATGGCGTGTCACGCCCATGCGTTCCATCTCGTCCCACACGTGGCAGACGGTATCCAGCGTCTTGTTGCCTTCACCGTCGGGGATGGTGATTAGGCAGGGTGGGGCAGGCAGCAGGCGGGCGGTGTTGACGTCGGCAATCCACACCGTGAGGTTATGGTCGCCAGCGGCCTTCAGTCGTTCAACCGCGGCCTCGACGTCGTTGGTGAAAATGAGGTTCTGTCTCATCGGCAGGGTTCGATATAATTACAAATTACGCGAATTACACCAATGTTTTAAATCAGATAATTCGCGTAATTTGTGTGGTTTGACAAGGTTAGGCCTTGATGATGCTCAGGGCCACGAGCAGGGCGGGCAGGGCGGCAGCCAGTTCGTCCATGTTTTTATAGACGAGGTCGGCACCAGCCTTGTAGAGGTCTTTTTCGGGGATGGGTCCTGTGGTCACGCCGATGGTGAAACATCCGGCAGCATGGGCTGCCTGGACGCCCAGGGGTGCATTCTCGATAACGATGCACTGATGGGGCTTTTTCTCGGCCTTGGCCATAGCCTTGAGGAAGGGCTCGGGATTGGGTTTGCCCTTGCGCACGTCATGTCCCGTGACTTTGACCTCGCTGAAGAGGCCGGGGAAATCCTTCTCGATGCGCTCCAGCAGTGTGGTCTGTTGGGAACCGGTGACCAGTATGCGGTCCACATCGGCCTCCTTGAGGGTCTCAAGCACGCGCACAGCACCCGGCATGACAGGGGCTTCGCCCAGTTCACGGAAGTAACGGGTCTTCACGCCATACAGGCCACGGGCCTCGTCGTCGGTGATATTCTTGCCGGCACCGCTCTTGAACTTCGTCTTGATGATTTCGGTTCCGGTCATACCTTCCATTGCGTAGAATTCGTCGCGGGTACACTTGATACCGTTTTTCTTCATGAGTTTCACCCATGCCTGGGTGTGTAACTTCATCGAGTCATAGAGTACGCCGTCGCAGTCGATGAGTGCGGCGCTGATGTCTAAGCCTTTTTGACCTGTATATTTCAGGTATTCGGCTATCGTCTGTTGTAAGGTCATTGGTTTTAGATATTTTAATTAAATGTATATTGCTTTTATCTTACTGTCACGTGCAGGCAGCCCGACTTGCGCTCAAAGATGGCGTAGCAGCGGCCCTGCCGTCTGAAGTCCTGCACGACCTCGGCGAGGATGTTTTTCAAATCCTCGAGCGAGACGACCATGCTGGGATCCAGGCAGTCAAACTTTACCCAACTGATATCGAACGTCGTGCCGTACTGGTGGCATGAATTCTCGGTCGCGGCACGGTTGCGGCGCATGAGTTTGCCCACGCTATAGACCGTGCGTGTCACGCTGGTCACCTTGATACGGTAGGCCTTGCCGCCGCGCTGCCTGATGCTGTCCTGGAAAGCGTAGCCGATTTCCTTGAGCAATTGGGCGGCCTTGGGCACCAGATAGGGCACCGAGGCGCTCAGGTCGTCTAGCATATAGGCATCACAAGAGAAAATCCTGATCAGTGGCCTGTCGATGTTGTAAGCGTCACGCAGGCAGGTCACCGGCTTGAAGCCGTTCTGCTCGGCAGCGACAAGCTGGAGTGCGTTACTGTCGTTGAAAATTTCCTTGAGGGGACGTTGTTCGATGTAGGTGGGCAGACGATGGATCTCGGCATCGTCAATCAGACCCATGCTGTCGCCCGTGATGGCGCGGTTGATGGGCATGGCAGGCGGCGCCTTGTAATCCCATGCCGTGGTATCTTGTTGCTCCTTGCTGCCATGCCCGCACGACGAGGCACTAGCCAGGGCCAGTCCCATCAGTAACAGCAGCGGCAGCAGACGCAAGATGTTTCGGTTCATTTCAATCTTAACGGAAGTTTCACGTTTCAGAAGGCAAAGTTACACATAAATAACGAAAAAACCACCCCTTGAAGTATCAAATTCATTAAAGAAATAATCAGCTATTCAATTGTTCCCAAAAATCATGTAATGAAATCACATCCACGTGGGGAAATTGAATAGAAGAAAGAATATCATAGTGATGATCATTGGTGACAACATATCGGGCGTTGGCAGCAATAGCACAATCTACAAATTTATTGTCATCAGGATCGGCAGAGATGAGGTTAAAACGATAGTAGGGGGTGATGTATTCTGCAAATGGGCTATTGATAACGCTTTTAATGATAATATCAGCTACTTCATTACCTACTAACCGTTGCAAGATTTCCAGATATTCTTCTAAGATCTCGGTAGAAACACACAAAATGTTGGTGCCGTTCTCAAATGATGTCCACACATCGTGATAACGGCTGCGCTTCGGGATACTCTGAATCAGACAATTAGTGTCGAGTACTATCTTCATGAATCAGTTCAGTTGATGAAGATCCATCTCATTGATTTCGTCAAGGCGTTGCTGGTCTAATTTACCAGAATCCCATAAATTGTCGAGACATTCTTCCATCCGTTTAGAATAATAACGGTAAAGAACATCCTTCAATTCTTTCAAGGAGGCCTCACTGCTTTCTAATTCAAACATCCTCAGCAGGTGAATCTGAGTTTGATTAAATCTTGTTGTTTCCATTTTTTATGAATTTTTAGATGGCAAATGTAGTGCTTATTCTTTAAAAATCAAAATAAATACACAGCTTTAAGTCTTTTTTACTGGACTAAAAGTGAAAACCAGAACCTGTTCAGTCGGTGGAAAAGTCGCACAATAACGAAAAAACCACTTGCAACGATATCAAAATTCAACGTTTTTTTGTAATATTGCACCTTCAAAATGACAGAATCCAGAAAATACAGCATCCTTTTCGTCTGTCTGGGGAATATTTGCCGGTCACCGGCGGCCCAGGCGGTGATGCAGCGTTTGGTCGATGAGCGGGGCCTAACAGACCGCTTTTATATCGACTCGGCGGGCATCGGTGCGTGGCACATCGGTGACCTTCCCGACAAGCGCATGAGGGTGCATGCCCGACCGCGCGGTTTTGAGTTGACGCATCGTGCCCGTCAGGTGCAGTCGGGTGACTTTGAGGACTTTGACCTCATTGTGGGCATGGATGCCGGCAATGTGGATGACCTGCGTTACAAGGCAGCGACCATCGAGCAGCAGGACAAGGTGGTAATGATGGGTGAGTACATCCGTCAGTACCCCAACTATGACTACGTGCCCGACCCCTACTATGAGGGCAGTGAGGGCTTTGAACTCGTGCTTGACCTGCTGGAAGACTCATGCGACAACCTGTTGAACAGAATTATCAAACAAAACAATATATCACAATGAAGAAATTCAAGTTTTTAATAATCATGTCCTGTGTATTGACCGCATTGTCGATAGGCGCGCAGTCACCCATCGCAGTGGACTGGCACATGGGCCAGAACAATACTGCGGAGAATAACTACAGTTCGCGGTTTGTCATCAAGAACGTTTCCAAGCAGGCGCTGGGCAGCGACTGGCAGTTCTTTTTCAACCAGTTCTCGCGCCGGGTGACCCTGCCCGCCGGATGCCCTGTCGATATCGAAGAGGTCTCGACAACCTACTACCGCGTCAAGCCCAACGCCAACTATAAGGCGATTGCTGCCGGTGACTCGCTGGTCATCGACATGGTGATGGGCGGTGCCGTCATCAATAAGTGCTACATGCCCGCTGGCGGCCATGTGGTGATGAACGGCGATATGGCTCACCCCATTGCAGTGAACATCAACCGCTCGCCGCTCGACAAGCCCGGCCAGTGGCGTGACCACAAGGCCTACCCCGACGGCAATTACATGTATGCCTACAACGAGGCCATCAACGGCTTTGGCGACGGCTATACGGGCAATGATTATGACATCTTCCCCACACCCAAGCAGGTGGATATCGAGGACGGCTTCACCCAGGTGGGCAGCCTCGTGACCATCAAGACGGGCAAACTCTTCCAGTGGGGCGGATACCGCCGTGCCAAGAATCTGCTTGTCAATGAGTTGCAAAAACGTGGCGTGTATGCCTCGAGCGGCCAGAAGACTGTCATCAGGCTGCTGCTGGACAAGAAGATGAGCACCAACCGCGAGTATTACTCCCTGCGCGTCCATGACGGTGAAATCACCATCCTGGGCGTCACTCAGGCAGCGTTGATGAATGGCGTGAAGACGCTTCTCGCTGCCCTCGACCACAGCAAGGGACACCGCCTGCAGAACTGCTTCGTCATCGACTGGCCCGACTTTGGCTACCGTGGCGTGATGCTCGACATAGCCCGCAACTTTGTCATCAAGCCCGAAGACTACAAGCGCACGATCGACCTGCTGGCCTATTACAAGATCAACGCCATCCAGTTCCACTTCACCGACGATGAGGCCTGGCGACTGGAAATCCCCGGTTTCCCCGAACTCACACAAGTGGCCTCCCGCCGTGGCGCTACACTCGACGAGAAGGGCTATCTGGCACAGATTTTTGACGGCAACGGCAATCCCGATGACCTGTCGCAGAGCGCCAACGGCTATTTCACCCGTGCCGAGTTCATCGACCTGCTGCGTTATGCGTGGGCGCGCGGCATCCGCATCATCCCCGAGATTGAGACGCCCGGCCACGCCCGCGCCGCCATCGTGGCGATGAAGAACCGCTCCCTGAGCAATCCCACTGCCGAGCAGTTCCGCCTGTGGGACGAGAAGAACGAGAGCGTCTATACCTCGGCCCAGAGCTATCACGACAACGTCCTCAACGTCGCCAGCGACGATGTGTATCGTTTCATCGACCGCATTGTGGGCGAATTGCAGCTCATGTACAAGGAGGCTGGGCTCAAACTCGAAATCGTCCACTTGGGCGGTGACGAGGTGGCTCGCGGCGCATGGGACAAGAGCCCCGATGTGCAGGCACTCATGCAGCGCGAGGGACTCAAGAACCAGCATGACGTGCATGCCTATTACCTGAAACGCATCAGCGCCTTGCTCGAAGCCCGCAAGATCCGCATCGAGGGCTGGCAGGAAATAGCGCTGGACAACACTCCCGAATACAACGCGCTGATGACCCCGCGCGTGGCTGGCGTCAACGCCTGGAGCACAGTGGGCTCGCGTGCCGACGTGCCTTACCGTCTGGCCAACGACGGCTATCCCGTCATCCTATCCAATGTCACCAACTTCTATATGGATATGGGTTACAGCTGGCACCAGAACGAGCAAGGACTGCACTGGGGCGGCAAGGTCGATGAGTTTGATGCTTGGAGCGCTCTGCCCGCCAACATCTATGCCACCGCTCGTACAGCCGTGGACGGTACCCCCATCGATATCGTGAATGCCGCTACCGGCAAGGTGAAGCTTGAGAAACCCGAGAACATCATCGGTGTGCAGGCCCAGCTGTGGGGCGAGACGCTGCGCTCCTATGACGAGGTGCAGTACCTGTTGCTGCCCAAGATGATGGGCGTGAGCGAGCGCGCATGGACCGCCATGCCCGCATGGAGCAAGGACCTGAACGACGTCAGTGCCTATAACGAGGCTCGCCATCAGTATAACCTCAAAATCGGAACCCGCGAGTTGCCCCTGCTGCACGGCATGGGTTACAACTTCCGCGTGGGACCTCCAGGCATCAAGCTGATTGACGGCATGTTGCACATCAACACCCAGTACCCTGACGAGCTGGTGACCTATACCCTCGACGGCAGCGAACCCACCATCGATTCACCCCGCTGGACAGCCCCCGTGCCCGTCAAGAACCAGCCTCAGGTCATCAAGGCCAAGGCCTTCTACCTGGGTCACGAGAGCGTCACCACCTACCTGTTCAAGTAACATCAGACTTACTGATAGAAGGAAGACAATAAGTACAATAAATACAATGTTGTGAAGCGGTGTTGCCGCTAAACCTCGATTGTATTTATTGTTTTCTTTTGGTGTATTTGAATGCTTGTGTATAGATGTAAAAATAGTTGAAAAAGTGTTGCTGAATATAAATTATATAGATTTTGAGTGTTAAAAACGGGTGTTGGTTTTAATAATTGAAAAATAATGTGTATATTTGTAGTTCAATCCGTAACCAACTTTAAAACAATATTATCAAATCAATAAAAAATCTATTAAAGTAATGAGAAAACAGATCCTATTGCTTCTGCTGTTGAGCCTCTTGTCGCTGCCGGGACTGGCCCGCGTGGTGACAGGCGTGGTGACGCAGTCGAGCGACGGCGAGCCGATTATCGGCGCGTCGGTCAAGGTGCACGGCACGACACGCGGCACTGCGACCGACATCGACGGCCGTTTCTCGATTGAGGCAGGCGACGGCGACGTGCTCGACGTGAGCTACGTGGGCATGAATCCCAAGAGCGTGAAGATTGCTGCCGGACAAACGGTGGTCAACATCGCCCTTGAGGACAATGCACAGGTGCTGGGTGAGGTCGTGGTGACCGCCATGGGCCAGACCCAGGAGAAAAAGAAACTGAACTTCGCTGTTCAGTCCCTCGACGAGGAACAGGTGACCGCTGGCGGTTCCACTAACTTCGCCAACACGTTGCAGGGCAAGATTGCCGGTCTGCAGGTGAGCACCGGCGGCAGTTCGCCCAACTCCTCTACCCAGGTGATTATCCGCGCCATCTCTTCGATGAACAACTCGCAGAGCAATGAGCCGCTGATGATTGTTGACGGTATGGCCATTCGCGGCGGTGCCTCTACGCTGGCCGACATGAACCCCAACGACATTGAAAACATCACCGTGCTCAAGGGTGCCGCCGCATCGGCGCTCTATGGACAGGAAGGTGCCAACGGTGTCATCATGATTACCACCAAGAGCGGTGGCAGGGGCGGTGAGGTCACCGTTTCCGCATCGGCAACGCTGGAACTGAATGTGCCTGCCCGTCTGCCCAGAATCCAGAGTACCTTCATCCCTGGTTCCAAGGGAATGTACAAGGAGAACATGGGCAGTGGCGGCTGGGGCCCCTACATGAGCGAGGACGACACCTATTACAACAACCTGAAGGAATTCCTCCAGACGGGTATCATGCAGAAGTATGACGTGAGCGTGAGCGGCGGAACCGAGAAGTTCTCGTCCTACGCCTCTGTTTCTTATACCGATAACCAGGGTATTGTCCCCAAGGATTACCGAAAGCAGGTGAATGCACTGCTCAAGGGCACTTACAAGCCCAGTGACAAGGTGACCATCCAGTTGAGCGCTAACTTCATGAACCGCAAGTCACGCGGTTTCGGCAACTCGATGTCCACCATCTACAACTGGGGTATCAACAAGGACATGAGCGACTACCGCACCCTGGAGGGACATGTGAACTGGTGGGCCTACTATGACCACTGGGAGAACCTGCTCGATACCGAGCGCCTGAATGCTGCCGTGTCGCCCTACTTTGGCCGCTACATGGACTGGAGCGAGACCGAGGGCAACCGTTTCATCATCAACGGCCAGATCAGTTACGAGCCCATCAAGAACCTGGTGTTCACCGGCAAGATGGGCTATGACAAGAGCTACTCGATGTATGACTCCTACACGATTCCCCGCCTGTATGACGGTGACCTGGAGAATCCCAACGATGAGAAGGTTCAGGAAAAGTTGAGAGACATCCAGTCACGATACGGCTCCTATAGTTTCCAGCCCTCGCGTGGCGCTCTGCTCAATATGCAGTTCCTCGCCACCTATCAGCACACCTTTGCCGAGGATTACACGGTGAGTGCGCTGTATGGTCTGGAATACAAGGAAACCAAGGGCCTTGAGTCCTCAATCTATAATGAACACTTCCAGCTGGGTGGTGAATACTACAGTTTCAACAACACCGATTTCACCGATGCCATTCCTGGTATGCTCAGCGCCAACCGCCCCACACTGTACCACTCGAGGTACAACAAGTATGGCCACTTCGGTGAGCTGAGGTTTGACTACAAGGGCATGGCGCAGTTGTCGGTTACGGGCCGTATGGACGGTTCGTCGGCCTTCAAGCAGGCATCCAAGACCAACTACTTCTATCCCTCGGTAACAGCGGGTGTCATCTTCAGCGAACTGTTCAACCTGTCCAACGACTGGTTCAGCTACGGCAAGTTGCGCGGTAACTGGGCAAAAGTCGGTAAGGACAGCCCCCGATACCTGTTCACCGACACCTACAAGCAGTGGGTGCTCTTCCCCGATGGAGGCTATGGTGTGGATCCCACCGTCTCGCGCGCCGTTGACCTGGAGCCCGAGATGACCAAGTCGTGGGAGATTGGCGCCGACCTGCGCTTCTTCCACAACTGGACGCGCCTCGACATTGCCTATTACTCGACCACGGTCGATAACCAGATTGTGACCGTGCGTGTGTCGCCCGCATCGGGTGTGATTCTCCAGACGCGCAACGAGGGTAGCCTCAAGAACCATGGTATGGAAATCTCGCTGAATCAAGACATCATCAAGACCGACGACTTCTCATGGACGGCATTGGCCAACTTCTCGTTCAACCGCAGCAAGGTGCTTTACTTGCCCAACGAGTTGACCGAGATTCAGGGTACCCAGTATGGCGACATCTTCCCTGTCGCCCGTCTGCATGAGTCCTCGACAGGTATCTCCGGTAAGGACTATGTGCGTGACCCGGACGGCAACGTCATCTGTGACGAGAACGGTTATCCCATCATCGACAGTGCCAAGGGTATCTACATCGGTAACCGTGAGCCCGATTGGCTGCTGGGTGTGGGCAGCACCTTGCGTTACAAGAACGCAACGCTGTCCTTCCTGTTCGACGGCCGCAAGGGCGGTGACGTGGTCAACGTCACGGGCCGTAGCCAGATCACCAACGGCATGAGCAGCCTGTATGACAAGTACCGCAACCGCGAGTACATCGTCGATGGTGTGCAGGCCGTGCCTGGTCCTGACGGCACGACAACCTACGTCAAGAACACCACGCCCATCGTGCTGGATTATAACTTCATCAACACCTACTACTCGACCGTCTCGTCCAACTTCATCGAGGACGGTTCCTATATCCGCTTGAGCTATGTGACGCTGAGTTACGACATCGGCAAGCATTTCAAGCGCACTTGGCCCGTCAAGGGTTTGTCGCTCACCGCCACAGCGCGCAACTTGTTCCTGTTGACCAAGTATCGCGGCAACGACCCCGCCGTGCTCGCTTCGACGGCCGGTGGTACCGGTGGCGCTGGTATCGACAATTACAACGTGCCCAGCACCCGCAGTTTCAATTTCACGCTTAAAGCAACATTCTAAAAGGCCGACTGATTATGAAAAAGATTAAATTTATAGCATTACTGATGCTGGTTGGCCTGCTGTCGGTGGGTTGTAACGATATCCTGGACGATAACATCAACCCCGACAGGGCCCATGACATCGAGGCCAAGGATGGCCTGGCTGTCGTCATCTATTATGCCCAGCAAGTGGTTTATGACCATAGTGAATATTACGCCTACTTCTCCCAGATGCTCACCACGGGCGGCAAGAGCTCGGTGGGTGCCTACAGCTACAAGTGCGAGTGGGAGATGCTGACGATGAACCGCCACCCGATGTGGCGCCGTCATTTCTATGACATCGGTAAGAACACTGATAACCTGGTAAAGAACTCCCAGGCCATCAACTCACCCAACTATGAACTCATCGGGCGCACCATCTTGCTGATGTCCACGCAGCTGACGACCGACGCCTTCGGTGACATTCCCCGCAGCGAGGCCTACAAGAGCATCGCTCCCAAGTATGACACCCAGGCTTCGGTATATGCCTGGATGATGCAGGAGTGCGATGACCTCATCAAGATGTATGAGGATCCCGCGATAGTCAATAACCCCGACAACCAGTCGATTGATGCTTCGGTGGACCGTGTCTATGGCGGTGACCTGGAGAAGTGGAAAGGTCTGGTATATGCTGTCAAGGCACGTTTGCTGCTGCGCAACATCCCCAATGTGGACCGCAGCTCTGCCATGTGCCAGAAGATTGTTGATGCCGCCGATGCCGCTATCAACCAGTGGCGCAAGGGCAATGTGTTTGACTACCAGGGCAGCCGTGAACCGTGGTTCGGTAACGAGCCCCGTTACTACTGGGACGGTGGCACGGGTACGCAAAATGCCGTGTGGAGCGTCGCTCAGCCCGTTATCAACTCGTGGGAGTCACGTGCCAACCTGCTGGGTAGCGCTATTCCCAGCAAGTTCTTCATGGTCGATCTGCTGGGCTTGAGCAAGCCTGACAACGACATGACCAGCGGAATGTTTAATGCCGAGGGTGCCCACGATGGCTTTGCCAACGACCCGCGTTGCGGCCTGCTGATGGTGGCCAGAACGGGACCCGCCAGCCCGTCGGTGAGCAGTGAGCGCATCAAGATGCGTTACCTGGAGAACAACATCGGCATGGGAACATCCTACAAGATTGCCAACTATCCCGACTTGTACATGGGTGCCTATGCAGGAAGGTCTGACTGCTATAACCCCATCTTCACGATGGAAGAGCTCTACTTCATCAAGGCCGAGGCGCTGTACTGGATGGGTCGTAAGACCGAGGCCTGTGAACTGGCCCGTGAAGCCACCCAGTGGAACATCCAGCGTCATCTCGATGCCTTCCTGCGCCTCTATCCCAATGATAACTACAATGCCAATACCGACAACAAGTATCCCGGTAACTCCGTCAGCGGCGGCAAGCCCGGTTTCCAGCCTGCCGAGTATTGGGATGCACAGGTTGCCGCCTTCCTCGATAACGAGGATTACTATCGTGGCTCAGGCAAAACGCCTGCGGTACACAAGGTAACCGACCGTGGCAACAAGCACTGGTTCTTCAATCCCAGTGAGTTCTCATTGAGCGACCTCATGCAGCAGAAGTACATCGCCATGTATCTACAGCCCGAGCAGTGGACCGACATGCGCCGTTACCACTACAGTAACAACCGCAACCACTACGGCATCGGTGACAACCAGGAAATCGTTTATCCTACCCTGCGCCGTCCTTACAACCTCTATTCAGCCTACTGGATTGACGGATTGACCGAGGAGCAGAAGGAGAACACCTGGATCCAGCGCATCAACTACGACCCCGAGACCGAGGAGAAATACAACCGCCCCGAGCTCGAGCGACTGGGTGCCTACAAGAACTACAAGTGGTTGCAGGAACCCATGATTTGGGCCCACAACTACGGAGAAGTCACCTCGTTAACCCAAGAATAATGACCTTAAGGGCTTTAACGACCTTAAGGACCTTAAGGACCTTATAAAGAAAAGAAGAATATGAAACGAAACAAGATAAAATATGGACTGATGGCTCTGCTGGCACTGCTCATGACATCGTGTGCGATACATGACCCGTTTGCCGATAACGGCGAACTCGGACAGGTGTTGCCCACGGTGGACTGGGAGCTGACTTCAACGCTGGTCAAGGCGGGCAAGCATGCCGGCTTCAAGAGCAAATACTACACCACCAGCGAGAAGGCCATCGACCACAGCGAGGTGTGGTGTCTCATCGGACGTCAACAGACCGCTGCCGCGACCAGCAAGCTCACAACCTCGCTGGCCTATACCAAGACCTATTCCTTGACCGACACCGTGCGTTCCAGCCAGATGGTCGCCAGCTACCCCCACGGCAAGGCCGAGTGGGACGGTTACGAATATGTCTTGACCGACAGTTTCCCCACCTCACGCACCCTGGCGCCGGTGGCCTGGGTCAACCCCAAGGAATGGGACCAGGAGAAGTTTGACAGTTACTATCCCTCTACGTTCCAGCAGGAGTTCAAGGCCTACATGGTCAATGCGTTGACCAAGGACAGCACCTACTATAACGACCTGCGCAACGTCTATATCAACTACAACTTCCCCGTCGAGCTGTTTGAGCAACTGAATGCCCAGTACAAGATTGATTTCCCGACCGACACTGTTATGGCCGACAAGTCTGACGCGTGGTACACGACCGATGAAATCGACCATTACTACTACATCACAGTGGCCGACGACGGCACGGCTGTCTATCACGAGATCAATGACGAGAGCGCAGCTCCTGCTGGTGCCAATGTGCAAGCGGTCTATAAGTCCGCCTTCTGGCTCTTCTCTCGCTACAGCGACGACACGGGTGGCAAGATCACCACGGTGCGTCGCCAGTACATGCCCTATTTCAAGAGCATGATTGAGACGATTCCCTTCACCTCGTGGATCTATAACTCGTCCAGTAAAGAATACACGGTTAACTTCAAGCGTGACTACTTCTTGTGGCCCGAGTTCCGAGTGTTTGACAAGGATGGCAAGATGGGTGTTACCACCGATAATAAGAAAATCGACCTGAACTAAAATCAATTGAGATGATGAAGACATTCAATAAAATAATGTTTCTTGCAGTGATGGCGATTATGGTCATGGCGTGTGTTGACAAGACACCCGACTATGGCAACTTTGCCAGCAAAGATGTGGACTTCACCTATCGGGTAGATGACGACCGCTACGGTCTTGACTTCTATGTGGTTTCCACCGTCGAGTTCACCAACACTTCATCCAAGTCAGGTAATGTGACCTGGGATTTCGGTGACGGCACCAACTCGACTGAGATGAACCCCTCGCACAAGTATGCCAAGGCCGGCGTCTATCAGGTGACCCTGACGGTCGATGGTGTGGGCAAATGCACCTATCCGCTGCTCATCTATGACATCACCCCCGTGCTGAGTGTGGCCGAGCAGAGTTCAACGCCCGTGGTCATCAACGATGTTGACGTCAAGCTTGACATCGAGTTGCCTAATCCCGAGAACTTGACTTGCAAGTATGTGTGGACCTTCCCCGAGGGCACGCATGATGCCGAGGGTAATGTGATCACGACCTTTGAGGGCTACAGCCACGAGGACGGTACCATCGATAATCCCGGCAAGTTGACCTTCAGCAACATCGGTTCGCAGAAGATTACCTTGCAGACGTGGTTTGACATCAATGGCGAGAACCGCCGCCTCGATGACAGTTATGTCAACGTGCAGGTGGGTTCTTCGGTGCCTGCCCCGACGCTCTATTATGCGGCATTGGGAGGTAATATCATGGCCGTGAAACTAGTGGATATGTCACAGCTGCCCCCGGGCACCAAGAACATGCCCTTTGACATGGGCGTGAACTCGGGTAACATGCCCACCACGCTGGTGTTTGCCACCGAGAAGACGGTGACCGACAGCGCCACCATCGAGCAGGATAACGTCTATATCCTGGATTGTGGCAAGCAGTACTACTACATCAACGACGAGGCCGGCAACCTGGGCGACGGCAAGATTACCGTCATGAGTGCGGACGGCACGATGGCCAACGTTATGGTGACCAACGTGGGCGGTCCTGCTTTCAACGACCCGTTCCAGGGCTGCACCGACGGCTCGCTTCTGTACTATACTGACCGTAATACAGGCATCCGCACCATGCCGCTCACGGCACGTGGCGAGGTGGAGCAGACCAACTTCAACAGCACGGCAGGCTACTATGTGGTCAACAACCAGTTGAGTTATTATGGCCAGGGTATTGCCTACGGTGCCATCCACACGGGACTGTACCTCGACAGAACAGGCATGTTCTGGTGGGGCAAGAACTACTCGGGTAACGGCATCTACCGCTTCCGTGCGAGTGATATCGGCAAGACGGGGGCAGGTGTCAAGGTGCCCCATCCCATTGTACTCGAGACCACTCAGCCGCGTGGCTTTACCCTCGACGAGGACTTGGGCTACCTGTATGTATGGATGACCAAGGGCACCACGCCCGGTGTGGGCTTCACCCAGTATGCCATCCCGGCCGAGAACGCCACGGTGACCTACGACAAATACATCCACTTCGTCACCATGGAGGCCGATCCCATCAACACGACCGATGCCGAGGGCGTTTACACCACCCAGATGGCCGTGGATGCCCAGACGCACTACGTCTATTTCGGCTTCCGTGCCGCCACGACCGAGAAGACCTACACCACGGGCCTGTACTACTTCAATCCCGATGACGGCAAGGTCTATAACTTCAACGGCAACACGGACAAGATTCTGGGCGTGTGCATCAACCCGCGCCTGACCAATCTGTTCTAGTCTAAGGTCTAAAGTCTATGAAAAAAAGATTAATCATGATAGCATTGCTGGCGGCGTTTGTCGCCAGTTTTGCCATTTCGGCCGACGTAGCGCCCAAGCGGGAGCAGCGCGGCATCTGGATGACGGCCTACCTGAGTGACTGGCCCAGTGGCGCCATCACGGCAAGCAACACGCCCATCATGCAGAATGCTTGCCGCAAGATGCTCGACACCATGCGCGTGAACCACATCAATGTGGTGTATTATCACGTCAGGGCGATGTGTGACGCGATGTATAATTCGGCCTATGAGCCTTGGTCCAGCTATGTCTCGGGCACCCGTGGCGTGGCACCGGCGTTTGACCCGTTTGAGTACCTCGTTGCCGAGGCCCACAAGCGCGGCATCGAGGTGTATGCCTGGGTCAATCCTTACCGCTACGGCCATGGCGACAATAAGTGGGGCCAGAGCGAGCGCGATTACATCTACACCCATCCCGAGTGGCTGTTGACCACCAGCTACGAGACGGTGCTCAATCCCGGCATCCCCGAGGTGCGACAGCGTGTCGTGGACGTGTGCAAGGACATTTTGGTCAAGTATGATGTTGATGGACTGGTGTTTGACGATTACTTCTACAACCAGGACAATCCGTCGTTCTCGCTCGATGCCGACCTGTATAACGCATACAAGGCCTCGGGTGGCACGATGTCGCAGGGCGACTGGCGGCGCGAGAACGTCAACCAGATGGTCAAGGATGTCAACGACATGGTCAAGCAGGTCAAGCCGTGGGTGCGCTTCGGCATCGGACCCGCAGGTGTGGCATGCAGCAATGCTGCCGTCGCTGCACAGTATGGCGTGGAGCCCAGCCCCGGCAGCGACTGGCAATACAACCAGATTTACAGCGACCCGATGGCATGGGTGACGCGCGGCACCATCGACTTCCTGGCCCCGCAGGTCTATTGGAAGACGACGGGCACCTTTACCGGTGTCACCCAATGGTGGGGCAAGATTGCCGCCCGTTTCAACCGCCACATCTTCATCAGCCAGTGGGTCCCTGATGAGGAGGGCTGGACGCTGGCCGAGTTTGTCAAGCAGGGACATGTCATGCGCGAGGCGATGGCGGCCGGCGGCAACCCGGGTATGGTATATTTCCGCTACGGCACGTGGCGCAACAAGAAAGAGGTCATCGACGGCAAGGTGCGTCAGTTGCGCACCTGGCTCAAGGACAGCCTTTATCCGACGGTGGCGCTGAATCCTGCGCCTGCCTGGCTCAAGCCCGACAAGACCTATAACACCGTGACCAACCTCACTTACAGCGACGGCACGCTCTCGTGGGACAGCATCCCCAACGTGCGTTATGTCGTATATGCCTTCCCCGATGGGGTAGAGGACAAGGATTTCAGCTGCCAGGCGCAGTACATCGAGGGCGTGAGCTACGGGACCTCTTACACATTGCCCGTGGCCAAGCGCGAGGGCTACCGCTATGCGGTGACGATTCTCGACCGCTGGGAGAACGAGTATGCCCCCATAACGCCGGGCGCAGTTCCCACCCAGGCCTCAAAGCCCGTCTTGCTGTATCCCGAGGATGGCGCCGAGGTTCCCGAACTGTCCTTCCTGCAATGGAGCTGCGATGCGGCAAACTATGTGGTGCAGGTGTATGCCGATGAGCTCATGGATTCGCTCGTGGCACAGGTCGAGGTGGACTCGTTGAGTTGTCCGCTGCCCCGCATCCCGTGTCTCACTGCCGGCACTTACTGGTGGCGCGTGGTGGCTCGCGGACTCAACCAATGGGACTGCGCCAGCGACCTGCGTCAGTTCACGTTGGGGCAGATGCGCATCACTTCGCCTGCATCAGCCGCCACTGCGGTGCCCTTGTCTCCTGTCATCACGTGGACGGCCGGAGCACCCGGGACCGATTATATCCTGGAACTCTCGACGACGGCATCGATGAATAATCCCGACACCGTGCGCTTGAGCGAGGCGCAGTGGCAAGTGCCCAAATACCGCTTTGCGGGCGCAACGACCTACTACGCCCGCGTGACAGCGACCTACGGCGAGGCCACGGTGGTGACCCCCGTCTCGTCGTTCACCACGGTCGAGGTCACTCCGCCTGTACCTGTTTACATCGTTCCTGCCGAGGGTGATGTCGTGCTTTATCCCATCGATGTCGTCAGCTTTGAGCCTGTCGAGGGTATCGGATCGTTGAGGGTACAGATCAGCACTTCGACCTCGTTCCCCACGCGCTCGTCCTATAACGGCACGCTTGAGGGCACCTTTGAGACCCCGCAGTTGGGCACCATCAAGGGCGCCGGCAAGTTGAGCGACGGTAAGACCTATTACGTGCGGGCACGCTACGCCTACCGGACGCTGGCTACAGGAACGACCACGCAATACACCGACTATTGCGACATCCGCTCGTTTGTCTATCGCGAGGCCATCAAGGGCGACGTGAACGGCGACGGCGAGATGAACATTGCCGATATCAACGCATTAATCGACATGATTCTGGGCGGCCAGGTATCGGCTACTGGCGACGTGAACGGCGACAACGAGGTCAATATCGCTGATATCAACACGGTTATTTCGCTCATTTTGAGCTCATGACGTTGTTTCTCAACTTTTTTGAAATAAAAAACTGGTTGCGTTTTGATGCTCAAGATTTTTTTTGTTACTTTGCTAAACGAATAGGCAGCGAAACGATATATATATTACATAATAAACTAAAAATCAATTAATTATGAAGAAATTTTTACTCTTGTTTCTCTTGATGGCGTCCAGCATGGCCACGGTGTGGGCCGTGACCGATGGCGTGAAGTATGAAAAGGTGAACGGAATCGGTATCCGCAACGTGTGGATTCAGGACCGAGCCCATACGCCCGATGTGTGGGCAGCACAGCCCTATTGCAACACCTATGCCCGTACGGCGGTGATGAAGGACGGTTTTATCTATATCGCCCGTTCCAATGCCAATACGGTGATTCAAGGTACTGATACCTTGTCACAAAGTGTGATTTACAAGGTGGATGCCAGCAATGGTGAACTGGTGAAGGAACTGCCCCTGACGTTGGACGGCCAGATCTACGGTGGCGCTACTTTGAGCAGCAACACGGTGGGCGTTGACAACTTCGGCCATCTCTACATGGCACCTTTCTCCAGCAACCTGTCAACGGTGCAGCAAGTTTACCTGGTGGACAAGGAGACGGGTGAACTCACCCTGATGGGCGAACTCGACAAGGGTGACGCTCTGCAGCGTTGTGACTATATCGACCTCATGGGTGATATCACGCGCGAGGAGGCTGAGTGTAACATCATGTCGGTGGGTGCCAGCTCTGAGTACATCTATCGCTGGCATGCCGATCAGGACGGTGATTGGGAAGGCGGCTTTGACGGCGACCCCTATCTGGCTATCCTTGAGTTCTATCCCGAGACCGTGACTCAATGGGGCTATGCTCCTGTGGCCAAGATGGTGCTCGCTGCCGAGGATGATTTCTCTGGCGAACTGTTCTATATCGACGGCTTCTCCTCTTCTCCCATTCTCTATGACGTGACGGGCACAATGGTGGACAACTTCGAGAACGTGGATCCCGCTTTCTGGCCCATGGACGTGGGTGCCAATGGTGTGTGTGAGTTTACCCTGAATGACCGCAACTTTGTGGTCTATGTCGCTGCCCAGTACACGGGTGTTGACGAGGCTACGATGGTCAACAAGGCTTGCCAGGTTTACATCTCAGAGTTGGGCGAGGGCATGTCGCTTGCCGGCCTGCAGCGCTACTGGATGGTGCCTGATGAGCTGGGTGCCGTGAGCGACGGTGGAACACGTGTCCAGAGCATGAACGTGGAATATGGTACCGATGCCGAGGGCAACGAGGAGATTACCCTGTTCATCTTCAAGTGCTACAATGGTATGGCCGTATATAAGATCGGCCCCAACGTGGAGGGTGAGAATCCTGGCATGAAGGGTGACGTGAATGGCGACAACGAGGTGAACATTGCCGATGTCAACGCCTTGATCGACATGATCTTCAACAACGACACTAGCAGTGTGGGTGACGTGAACGGCGACAATGAGATAAATATTGCCGACGTCAATGCCCTTATCGACCAGATTCTTAGCTAATAGATTACCGATTAGGTAAACAACTGAAAAACACGTTGCGGATTGCACGGAGTGAAACCACACATCCGCGTCAATCCGCAACGTTTTTAATTTCCATCATTCTAAAATTCAAGACAATGAAAAAATCTCTACTTCTTTTCATCACCCTTTTCTCTACGGCTCTGATGGCTATGGCGTTGACCGACGGCCAGACCTATCCCGAAGTCAACGGCATCAAGATCGCCAACCAGTGGATTTTTGACCGTGTACACAGCGGCACGGCCTATACGTCTAACGACATCTGCAGCCAGCGTGCCCGCACGGCGACGATGGACAATGGCATCATCTATGTGGCGCGCAGCGAGGAAAAACTCGTTGTCGTGGGCAATGACTCCATCATGCAATCGGTAATTCACCGTTTCTCGGCAGCCGACGGCAGTCAGCTCGAAGACCTGCCCCTGACGCTCGACGGCGCCCCCTACGGACGCTTCTTGGGCGTTGCCAGCATCGGCAAGGACAGTTTCCACCACATCTGGGTAGCGCCCATGACCAGTAATGTGCAGCAGTATGTGCCTGTCTATATGGTTGATACCGAGACGGGTGAACTCACCCTGGTTGTCGAGATGGACAAGGGCGAAGCCTTGCAGCGCACCGACTACCTCGACGTCATCGGTGACCTCACGCTCGAGGAGGCTGAGTGCAATATCATGACCGTGGCAGGATCGACGGCCGATCCGGGCTTCCCCACGCTGTACCGCATGCATGCCGACCAGGGCGGCGATTGGGAAGGCGGCTTTGATGGCGACCCCTACATGGACATCATCAATTTCTACCCTGAGACCAAGACCGGTTTCTCGCTGGCACCTGTCATCAAGATGATTGAGGGCACCGACGAGGAGTCCCGTTACAGCGGCGAGATGTTCTACATCGACTGCTTTGATACGGCTCCGGTGATTTACGATTTGGCGGGCTCGGTAATCGACACGTTTGAGGATGTTGACCCCGAAATATGGCCGCAGTCAACCCCTAACGGTTGCATGGAGTTCCAGCTGGAGGGCCGCAATTTCCTCGTGTATGTCAATGCCGACATGAACGGCAACGGCCACGGCTGCCAGGCCAACATCTGCGAGTTGGGCGAGGGACCCTCGTTGGCAGGCATGACGAAGTACTGGAAGATTCCCGCCGACAGCCTCGGCAAGGTCAACGATAGCGGTCTGCGCGTTCACTGCTTCGCTGTGGAGTATGGCGTCGATGACGAGGGATTTGAAGAGGTGACCCTGTTCACTTTCAAGGCCTACAACGGCATGGCTGTTTACAAGATCGGCCGCAACGTGAGCAGTGGCGGTGGTCCCGTTCCGGTTACCCCTGGCGACGTGAATGGTGACAACGAGGTGAACATCGCCGACGTGAACGCTTTGCTTGACATGATTCTCACGGGCCGCGCTGATGCTGTGGGTGACGTGAACGGAGATAATGAGGTCAACATCGCCGATGTGAACGCCCTCATCGACATGATTCTGCAGTCATGAACCGTTCAAGACTTTTCTGGTGCCTTGTCGCCCTGCTGCTGTGCTCGCTGGCGGGCAATGCGCGTGACCAGTGGGTCATCGGCGACAAGGCCTATGATGTGGACACGCTGGTATTCCCCCATCTGGTGGGGCCTGGCGTGACGGCGGCCAAGTTTGACATCCCGGCCCTGCCGCTCAAGGTGAGTGTCACCGAGATGGACCTGACCAACCCCTATATCGTAATGGAGACCTGCCTGGGAGGCGAAAAATCGGTGGCCTGTGAGACTCCCGTCAATATGGCCACCCGCAAC
>Ga0310694_10001735_pt1 | contig 24002 bp, 20 predicted proteins | sample 174DNAGHGhighgp2_FD_203884 | JGI IMG/M metagenome (GOLD analysis project Ga0310694, IMG submission 203884) | Sheep rumen microbial communities from Palmerston North, Manawatu-Wanganui, New Zealand - 1742 DNA GHGhigh gp2 (v2) (version 2) | ecosystem: Host-associated > Mammals > Digestive system... | reverse complement strand
TACCTGGACGGAAAAACCTTTCGGATCGATCCGCCATTCTGATAATACAAAGGAGATGCCCTATGCCTGTAAGCCTGATCGCCACGGATATTGACGGCACGCTGCTGAACCAGAGCCGCGTGATCCCAGAAGAAAACGTCGAGGCTATTCATCGGGCGCAGGAAAAGGGCATCGTGGTGGCTATCGCCACCGGACGATTTGCGGAAAACGCCTGGGTGCTGGCGGAAAGCTATGGACTGCGCTGCCCTGTGATCGGCATCAACGGCGGCCAGATCGTGGATGAAAACCTGAAGGAAATCCAGGAAAAATACATGCTGCCGGCGGCCTGCGAAAAGGTGCAGCTGGCGCTGGAGGAAGCGGGAGCCGATTATTTTATCTTCGGAAAAAAGCTGGTGTGCACCAGCCGGGCCGATGTAACGCATCATTCCGAGCTTTCCTATGGCGACAGGCTGCGCTCCCTGGGCATCCGGTACTATCACGGCAGGGAGGAAGCGCGCCGGCTGATCAAGGAATGCGTGTACAAGGTTTTCGTATGCAATAATGTGCCGCTCATGGCTGTCCGGGAAAGGCTCAGGGGCATCGAAGGCATCCAGCTGACCCAGTCAAGCCCTTATAACATTGAGATCATGCCCCTGGGCGTGGATAAGGGCAAGGGGATCAGGGATTATGCGGCCTCCCTGGGCATCCCGCTTTCCCGGGTAATGGCGCTGGGAGACGAGGAAAACGACATCCCCATGCTGGCGGCGGCCGGCTATGGCGTAGCGATGGGAAACGCTTCCCGCCTGGCCAAAGCTGCGGCCCGGTATGTGACCGATACCAACGATCAATGCGGCTTTGCCAGGGCCGTAAGTACCTACGCATTGGAGGAAAAACGCCATGCCCAGTAAAAAAAGCCAGGGCATGCTGCATATGATCCGGGCTCACAAGCGGCTGGTCGCGGGAATCTCCAACAACGTGCTGAACATCGATCCGCCCATCGAGCGGGTGGCCCGCAGCCATATGGTGGGTACTTCGGCGGAAATCATCAGGGATTTTCCGCTGCCCGCCCTGATGGTATCGCCTCGGGAAACGGTGATTGAGAACGGCTGCATCCTGCATCTCCACGGCGGCGCGTACCTGTCAGGCGGATTACTTCAGTGCAGGGTGCTGATCGGCCCCATCTGCGCTTCTTCCGGCGTTCGCGCCATGACTTTTTCTTACCGGCTGGCTCCGGAGCATAAGTATCCCGCTCAACTGGAGGACGCGCTGGCGGCGTATCAGTTTCTGCTGGATCAGGGCTATTCCGCCGATCGGATCGTGCTGGTGGGGGAAAGCGCAGGGGGAAACCTGGCCCTTTCGCTGACGCGAAGGCTTCGGGACCAGGGACAGGCGCTGCCCGCCGGGCTTGCGCTGCTGTCTCCCTGGGCGGACCTGACGCAGTCAGGAGAAAGCTACCGCACCTTGCGGGATGTGGACGCTACCCTGGACCCAGAGGAGCTTTACGCGGCCGGTATCACGTTTGCCGGCAGCGAGGCTCGTCTCGCAGATCCTGATATTTCTCCCCTTTTTGCAGACTTCCACGGCTTCCCGCCCACGGCGATCCACTGCGGCACCCACGAAATCCTTCTGAGCGATTCGGAAAGCCTGGAATACCGTATGCTGGCGCACGGTGTGAACGCGCATCTGATCCGCTGGGAGGGCATGTGCCATGTGTTCCAGGCCTTCGGCTTTGAGGAAAGCCGGGCTTCCAATATTCAGCTGGGCGCTTTTGTGCGCGCCTGTCTGGAAGGAAAACTGCAAAGAATACCTGAAAATATCGGCTGATTTGCGGATAAATCGCTGAAATAAAGGCGAATATAGCGCTGCGTCCCGAAAAATGCTTGCATTTACGGGACGCTTATGTTATTATATAAGGTAGTGTTTTATGCATTGCATAAAGCGCCAGGCTGCCGAATCAGGCAAAATTGGAGGGTGTTCCTAATGGGTTACACGGTTGAGAAAATCTCTGGAAATCAAGTGAAAATCGCCTTTGAAATCGCCGCCGAGAAATTTGACGACGCAATGCAGAAGGCGTATCTGAAAGCCCGGGGCCGGCTGAACGTGCCTGGCTTCCGCAAGGGCAAGGCGCCCCGCAAGCTCATTGAGAGCATGTACGGAGAAGGCGTGTTTTACGACGACGCTCTGGAAACCCTTTTTCCGGACGAATATGAAGCCGCAGTGAAGGAAAACGACCTGCAGGTGGTGGATCGCCCCGAAATGGACGATATCGCGCAGATCGGCTCCGGCAAGGACCTGAAATTCACCGTGAAGGTGTATGTCAAGCCTGAAATCACCCTGGGCGCTTACAAGGGCCTGAAGGGCACCAAGTATGTGCATACTGTGACCGAAGAAGAAATCGACAGCCGAATCCAGCAGGATGTGGAAAAGAGCACCACCATGGCCGACGTGGAAGACCGGGCCGTGGAAAAGGGCGACATCGTGAACCTGGATTACGCGGGCACGGTGGACGGCGTGGGCTTTGAGGGCGGCACCGCCCAGGGCCAGACCCTGGAAATCGGCTCCGGCCACTTCATCCCCGGCTTTGAGGATCAGATGATCGGCATGCAGATCGGCGAGGAAAAGGACCTGCAGGTGAAGTTCCCCGACGAATACCACGCTGAAAGCCTCAAGGGCAAAGACGCTGTGTTCCATGTGAAGGTAAACGGCATCCAGACCAAGGTGGTTCCCGCGCTGGACGACGATTTCGCTGCCGACGTGAGCGATTTCAACACCTTCGCCGAATATAAGGACAGCATCGTGAAGGAGCTGACCGAGCGCGCCGAAAAGAACGCCGACGTGCAGCTGGAAAACGAACTGGTACAGCAGGCCGTGGACGCCGCTGACTGCGATATTCCCGACGCCATGATCGACGACGAGTGCGACATGATGGTGCGCGAAATGCAGATGCGCATGATGTACCAGGGCCTGAAATTTGAGGATTATCTCAAGTACACCGGCCAGACCCAGGACGCCATCAAGGAAATGTATCGCCCCGAGGCCAAGAACCGGGTGAAGATGCAGCTTGTGCTGGAAGCCATGGTAAAGGCTGAAAGCATTGTTCCCTCCGAGGAAGAGATCGAGAAGGCCATCCAGGATGAAGCCGAGCGTGCCGGCCGCGACGTGGAAGACTTCAAAAAGAGCCTGTCCGACCGCCAGAAGGATTACCTCAAGGATAACGCCGCCATCCGTAAGGTGGTTGACATGATCGTAAAGGAAGCCAAGGTGGAAGTGAAGGACGAAAAGGACCAGATCACTGCCGCCGACGCCGCCAAGGCCATCGAGCAGGTAGCTGACGCAGCGGAAGCGGAGGATGAAGCCAAGGAAGAAAAGCCCAAGGTCAAGCGCACCCGCAAGAAGAAAACCGAGGAAGCGCCTTCGGAAGATGCGGAAGCATAATTCATCCGCGCTTATCATAAGATAGATGATGAAATGGAAGGAGGGAGAGGCATGTCCTTGATCCCTTATGTCGTGGAGCAGACCGCTCACGGCGAAAGAACATACGATATTTACTCCCGCTTGCTCAAGGATCGGGTGGTGTTCCTGGGAAGCGCCATTGACGATCAGGTGGCCAACGCCGTTGTGGCGCAGCTGTTGTTCCTGGAAACGGAAAACCCCGACGCCGATATCAACCTGTATATCAACAGCCCCGGCGGCTCCGTCACCGCGGGCATGGCGATTTACGACACCATGAACTACATCAAGTGCCCGGTGCGCACGGTGTGCGTTGGCATGGCCGCCAGCATGGGCGCGTTCCTGCTGATGGCCGGGGAGAAGGGCAAGCGCCTGGCCCTGCCCAACAGCGAAGTGATGATCCATCAGCCCTCCGGCGGAGCGTCTGGCCAGGCCACCGACGTGACCATTCACGCCGAATGGCTGCTGCGCACCAAGAACAAGATGAACAGCCTGATGGCGCAGATGACCGGCCAGCCGCTGGAAAAGATCGCGCTGGACGTGGAGAGGGATCATTTCATGTCGGCCGAAGAGGCGCTTGCCTACGGCATCATCGACGAAATCTACCAGCCCCGTAAATAAAGGGAATCGAGGTAAACATGGCAAAGGACGACCTGACAAGCACCCGCAAGGTGCGCTGCTCCTTCTGCGGCAAGACCCAGGACCAGGTGCGCCGGCTGATTGCCGGCCCCGGCGCGTACATCTGCAACGAGTGCATCGCGCTGTGCCAGGAGATCGTGGCCGACGATATGGACATCGTGGCCGCGTCCCCCGAGCTCACCGATATTCCGCTGCCCAGCCAGATGAAGGCCGTGCTGGATGAATACGTGATCGGTCAGGAAGCAGCCAAGAAAACGCTGTGCGTGGCGGTGTACAACCACTATAAGCGCATTGCCGCCCCCAGAAAAAAGGACGACGTGGAGCTGCAAAAGTCCAACATCCTGATGGTGGGCCCCACGGGCTGCGGCAAAACTTATCTGGCCCAGTCGCTTGCAAAAATCCTGAACGTGCCCTTCGCCATCGCCGACGCTACGGCCCTGACCGAAGCGGGCTATGTGGGTGAGGACGTGGAAAACATCCTGCTTCGCCTGATTCAGGCCGCGGGCAACGATATCCAGGCGGCGCAGCGCGGCATCATTTACATCGACGAAATCGACAAAATCGCCAGAAAGAGCGAAAACGTATCCATCACCAGGGATGTCAGCGGCGAAGGCGTGCAGCAGGCGCTGCTCAAGATCCTGGAGGGCACCGTGGCCAACGTGCCGCCTCAGGGCGGCCGCAAGCATCCCCATCAGGAATGCCTGCAGATCGACACCACCAACATCCTCTTCATCTGCGGCGGCGCGTTCGACGGCCTGTCCCGTCTGATCGAGCAGCGTGTCGGCAAGAAAGCCCTGGGCTTTGGCGCCGATCCCAAGGGGGATAAGGATAAGAACGTGGGCGACGTGCTGCGCCAGATGCGCCCGGAGGATCTGCTCAAATTTGGCCTGATCCCGGAATTTGTAGGCCGCCTGCCGGTCACCGTCACCCTGGACGCGCTGGACGAAGAAGCGCTGGTGAAAATCCTCACCGAGCCGCGGAACGCGCTGGTAAAGCAGTATGCCAAGCTGCTGGAGCTGGATGGCATTGAGCTGGCCTTTGAGGACGACGCCCTCAAAGCCATCGCCGCCCAGGCCATCGCCCGGAAAAGCGGCGCCAGGGGCCTGCGCGCCATCATTGAAGGCGCGCTGCTGGATACCATGTTCGATCTGCCCGGACGCAAGGACGTGCGCAAGTGCGTAATTACAAAGGACGTGATCGAAAAGGGCGAAAAGCCCAAGCTGGAGATTGATACTTCTCCCGCAAAAAAGCCGGCTGCCCATCGGGCGCGCCGCCCGGCAGCGCTGCCGGAGGAGCCCAGCGCAAGCTGATCGTTTCAATTGCATCAAAACCCGAAGGCATTTCGCTTTCGGGTTTTTCCGTATATAAAAACCGCAGGACGCGATGGCATCCTGCGGTTGGCCGATCAGAGGAAGCGGATCATTCGCCGAAAACAGTGGTCAGCAGTTCGTCCAGCTTGGTCTGGGTTTCTTCGTCCAGGTTCAGGTTCAGCTCTTTGAGGCCGTCTGTCAGCTGGGTTTTGAGACCGGCGATTTTTTCAGCAGCGTCTTTCGCGGCCTGTTCGGCGTCGGCCTTTACTTTGGCCAGTTCGTCAGCGGCGGTCTTGGCGGCAGCGGCGGCTTCGTCCTTGGCAGCCTGCAGCGCGGTGGCGGCTTCATCCTTGGCGGCGGTCAGCTGTTCGGCGGCAGTCTTGGCGGCGGCTTCAGCGTCGGTCTTTACCTTAGCCAGTTCGTCGGCAGCGGCGGTAGCAGCAGCTTCAGCGTCAGCCTTAACGGCGGCCAATTCGGAAGCGGCGGCTTCCTGAGCGGCGGTCAGCTCGGAAGCGGCGGCTTCCTTGACGGCGGCCAATTCGGAATCGGCAGCTTCCTTGACGGCGGTCAGCTCGGAAGCGGCGGCTTCTTTGACGGCGGTCAGTTCGGAAGCAGCGGCTTCTTTCGCGGCAGCCAATTCATCTGCGGCGGTCTTAGCGGCGGCTTCGGCGTCAGCCTTCACCTTGGCCAACTCTTCCGCGGCGGCGGTGGCGGCGGCTTCGGCGTCAGCCTTCACCTTGGCCAACTCTTCCGCGGCGGCGGTGGCGGCGGCCTCGGCGTCAGCCTTCACCTTGGTCAGTTCTTCTGCGGCGGCCTCGGCGTCAGCCTTCGCCTTGGTCAGTTCTTCCGCGGCGGCGGTGGCGGCGGCCTCGGCGTCGCTCTTCGCTTTGGTCAGCTCATCGGCGGCATTTTTTGCAGCCGCTTCAGCATCAGTCTTGTACTTAGACAATTCCTGGGCAGCGGTTTCGGCAGCCTGATTGGCGCTGTTCTTCTGGCCGAGGAATACGGCAATCAGCACGACGGCGACCAGGATGATTGCGATGAGAGCCCAAACACTTTTCTTCACGGTTAGTTCCTCCTCTTTATTGCTGGCCGTTTTACATACGGAAACAAAACGACCAAATTCTCTATTATGATATTCTTCACTTTTGCTGTTTTTCCTCTTTTTTCGTAGGAAAAACAATGTAAAAACAAAACTGCCCGGCTTAAAGCCGGGCAATCGGAACGAAAGAGAATTATTCTTCTTCTTCCTCGTCCTTCTGGGCGCTTTCGATGATCTTCTTGGCAGCGTCGGCGGGCATTTCCTCGTAACGCTCGAAGCTCATGGTGAAGGAGCCGCGGGCCTGGGTCATGGACCGCAGGTCGGTAGCATACTTGAACATTTCGCCCATGGGCGCTTCGGCGGTGACCCGCTGCAGGCCGTCCACCTGATCCATACCCATGATCCGGCCGCGGCGCTTGTTCATGTCGCCCATGATGTCGCCCATGTATTCATCGGGCACAAACACTTCCACGTGCATGATGGGCTCCAGCATCACGGGGCTGGCGTCCATGCAGCCCTTCTTGTAGGCGATGCGGGCAGCGGTCTTGAAGGCCATTTCAGAGGAGTCGACGGGATGGTAGGAGCCGTCGTACAGCTTGGCGTGCAGGCCCACCATGGGATAGCCGGCCAGAACGCCCTTGCGGATGTTTTCCCGCAGGCCCTTTTCCACGGCGGGAATGAAGTTGCGCGGTACGGCGCCGCCGACCACAGCGTCTTCAAACTCGAAATCAATGTTGGTATCGCCGATGGGGGAGAACTCGATCCACACGTCGCCGAACTGGCCGTGACCGCCGGACTGCTTCTTGTGACGGCCCTGGCAGGCCACCTTCTTGCGGATGGTTTCGCGGTAGGGGATCTTGGGATCGTTCAGATTGGCCTGGGCACCGAACTTGCTGGCCAGCTTGTTGCGGATCACGTCCAGATGCACTTCGCCCTGGCCGGACACCAGGGTTTCGGTGGTCTCGGTGTTCTTTTCCACTTTGATGGAAGGATCTTCTTCCTGCAGACGGGCCAGACCGGAGAACACCTTGTCTTCTTCGCCCTGCTTGGCGGCGGAAATGGCCTTGGAGATGCAGGGCGTGGGGAAGGCAATGGGGGCGTACTTGATGGGATTGCCGGCGTCGCACAGGGTATCGCCGGAATTGGTGAACTGCAATTTGGACAGCGCGCCCAGGTCGCCGGCGTTAAGGACGGAGACGTTGGTTTGCTTTTTGCCGCGCATCATGAACAGGCCGCCGGCCTTTTCGGCCTTATCGGCGGTGGAATTATACAGCGCGGTGGCGGGGGTGATGGAGCCGCTCATGACGCGGAACAGGCTCAATTTGCCCACGAAGGGGTCGGCCACGGTCTTATACACGAAAGCGGAGAAGGGAGCGCCGTTGTCGCACACCCGCTCTTCGGCATTGCCGGTCTTGGGATTTTCACCCTGCGCCTTCATGCCCTTGGGGGAATGCAGGTATACGCTCATCACGTCCAGCATCTTGGCAACGCCGATGCCGGTCACGGCGGAAGCGGCCACAACGGGCACGATGGTGCCGTTCTGCATGCCGGCGCGGAAGCCGGAGAGGATTTCCTCGTGGGTCAGCTCTTCGCCTTCCAGGTACTTCATCATCAGCTCGTCATCGGCGCCAGCGGCAGCTTCGGTGATTTCTTCCATGGCGGTTTCGATGGCGGAGGCCATATCGGCAGGCACGCTTACTTCCTTAAGGGCCTTGCCGGCGCCTTCATAGGCCTTGTTTTCCAGCACGTTCACCACGCCCTTGAAGGACGCGCCCTGTCCGATGGGCAGCAGCATGGGCACGACAGAGGAACCGAACTTGTCCCGCAGCTGATTCACCACTTTCTGATAGTTGGCGTTTTCAGCGTCCATGCGGTTGATGATAAACATGCGGCATACATTGTTCTTCTGAGCGTAGCTCCAGGCTTTTTCAGCGCCCACGTCCAGGCCGCTGACAGCGCCCACCACGATGCCGGCGGTTTCCACCACGCGGAGGGGGCCCATCATTTCACCGATAAAATCGAAATAGCCGGGCACGTCGATCACGTTGATTTTGGTGCCCTTCCATTCCACGGGCGCGATGGCGGCGCTGATGGAAATGCCGCGCTTGACCTCTTCGGGATCATAGTCGGTGGTGGCGGCGCCGTCCTCCACCTTGCCCTGCCGGTCCACGTGGCCGGCGGCGTAGAGCATGGCTTCGGTCAGCGTGGTTTTTCCGTTGCTGCCGTGGCCAATCAAGGCGATGTTGCGGATTTTGTCTGTCTGATAGTCTGCCATGTCGGTTCCCCCTAAAATTTATTGATTTGATTCCACAGAAAATATGCGTACAATCACACACAAAAGTTATTTTACCAGATGATGCGGTAAATTACAAGCCGTTTTGCCCAAAAGATTTGAAAGTTCTTTCAAAAATGTTTGTTTTCTTTCTTAAAATACAATATTATAAAGAAAGAAAAGATTAGATAAAATAATAAAAAGAAAATGCGGACGCGGAAAAGGCGGAGAACGTTTTCTCTACTTCTGACTGTCGAAAAACCCAGGATAGCTCGAAAGGGCCGCAGCCCTTTCGACCCTCATCCGCATCCGCCGGCTTTGCCGGCGGGAGGAGCAAATGTAATTTGCTTCCGCTGTCAATTTGCGGCCGTAAAATGAGCGATTCCGGGCATTTCCTGCCTGGAATCGCCATTTTACAGCAAATTGATGGATCTTCGCAGGCTGTCGAGAACGCTTTTTCGACAGCCTGAGGCGGATAACGTTTTCTCCGTTTTTGCATGATTGTCTTGATATGAAACAGTGCTTATTCGGCCGCTGCGGGGGCCGCGCTCCAGGGGCAGTCGGACAGGTAAACACGGTCAAAGCGCGACGTGAAATCGCTTAAAGGCATACGCTGGGCCAGCTTTCCTTTGGTTTCATTCAAATGCGTGACCATGATGGCGGAGACGGCGCGAGGCAGTATGGCGCGGGTGGCTCTCAGGTCGTTTTCGACCCGGGAGAGCACTGCTTTTGCGTCAAAGAAGCCATAGCGCAGGGACTGCTGATGGGGGTTGGGAATGTTGGTGCGGTCCGTCATATCGGGATTGATCCGCGCCTTTTCGCATTCCGTCGGGAAGGGACCGGCGCCATGCCGCGTCAGATAAGAGCGGGTAACATAGAGGACCTCCGTATCTGTTCTGCCGGGAAGCGCGGAAATGCGCTTCGCACTGATGAGCGAGGTGGTGCGGCTGGGCGTGAGATGGGGGAAATCCTGCTTGTTTTCCGCATCCAGCGCCAGCCCCTGGCCGGCCTCGAACAGCAGCGTGTCAAAAGGCTGAGCGGCCCGGACCCAATCGCCGTACCGCTGCACGTTTTCCAGCATACCATGCATGTCTTCCCGGAAATGACGCATAACGCCGGGGTTCCTGAGCAAGGAGCGCCATGCTTCATCGGGCTTGATGCCCATGCTGTCCAGGCGGGACGGAACGTATTCTTCCATGATCCTGCGGCAGTACGCGTCAAAGGTGACTTCATCTGTTTCCGCCAGCGCGCCAAAGCGCAGCGCCCAATTGGTCTCCCGGTAACGCAGCTGGGTTTCGTGGATGCCCATGCCGCAGGAGCCGTGGCGCGCCCTTCCCCGGCTTTGCTCGATGATCTGGCCAAGCATCATATCCCAAGGGGTGGTCACCCGGCACCGATCCGATACCAGGAGAGCGGGGGAAAGGCCGAAGCTGTCGGCAAGCTCGCTTCTTTCCTGGGCATAGATCAGGGGATTGACGATGAAATCTTCATCCGCGCAGGAGAGGGCGCCGGTCATTGCGGCGGACCCGAAATGGTGGAACACGTGGCGGCGGCCGTCTGGTGTATCCACCGTGTGGCCGCGTTGAGCGCCGCCGTTGATCATGATGTTGAGACACTTTCCGCCAAGCCGTTTTGCCGAAAAAGCCGTGGCCAGGCCTTTTCCTTCGTCTCCATAGCTGCAGCCAATGACGACGACCGCCTTTCGCATGCGTTTCCCTCCATTCCGCTGTCCGGTATCAGATGTCGGTGAGAGCGCGGATCACATCCAGGAAATGATCCGGTGGATGCCTTTCTTATCTTCCGTTCCATCCTTCATTTCCGTGTTTATTTCCGCAGGCCAGGCAATCGCTTTCTTGTCCTTCCGGCTGCTCTGCGCAAACCCGGTGATGATTTGGATCAGCGTATCGGCGATCTCCTCCACCGAGGCCGTCAGCAAATGCCCTTCGGGCAGCTGCTTGCCAAAGGAAGCTTCCACGCCGCTTCGATACCGGTCTGTCTGGGTGTGATGCACATGAATGTGGTATATGTCGAATTTTTTCGCTGTTTCTTTGTAGAGCGGTCCGGTTTCCACATTGCCCTGCAGCTGATCGCCCGTTGCCTTGGCAAGCGGAGCCATGGGCAGGTAGGGATTCAGCGGCTCGTCACCCATGGTGATGATGAGGCCCTTTTTTCCGCGCTTCCAGCAGTCCAGACGGGTGTGGTACAGGCCCATATACCAGGCAGCGGTATAGGATTCAAACATGTTGCCGCCGCCGCCGTGCTCCATGAAAACCAGGTCCAATTGTTCCGCGATGCGGATGTCGGATTCAAACTGGGAAATCTGGATCGGCGCGCGGTCGTAGCTCAGATCGCCAATGCCCATCACCATGAATTCCACATCCCGGATGCGGGTATACAGCGTGGTCATTACTTCGTTCATTTTCTTGGCCACCTCGGCGGAAGCGGCGCCCATGCTGCCGGTCACATCCAGCGCCAGGATCACCGGAAGAGAGGCGGGATGATCCGCGCTGTCGCAGCATTCCCGCGTTACGTTACAGGGATTCAGCCGGGGGTGGAGCTGACGCTGGGTGAAAATCTGCTGATCGGTGAGGCGGCCGTCCAGACGGCCTGCCGCGTCCACGGTCCTGCCTTTGGATGCGCTGTAAGCCACAAAGCTGTCTCTCGTCCAATATCCGTATCCCATGATTAAGCCTCCTTTTCGCCGTCATCGCCAAAGTCGAAAAGATCGTCCATTTCGCTGTCTTTTCCGCCCAGCATCATCAGGGCCAGCAGATTGGGAGACCCTGCGTTTTCTTTCCCCTTCAGGAAGGAAGAAAGCATCATGAACTTCATCATCCGGCTCATGCTCTTTTTGCCCTTTACGCCGTTTCTCCCAAACACCGACACGATCTTGCCATACAGGCAGGTGCTGCCGAGAAACACGTGCCTTTCCGGCACCAGGGTTTCCACCGTGGCGTCCTCGAAGTTCAGCACGGTGATGGTATCTTCCTGCACGGCGGTGACGCACTTGGGCAAGCCGCCGGCAAGAATGATATCGCCCGTCCTGACACGGCTGGCCGGCACTACGAAGAAGCAGTCCTCGCCCAGGTCCAGCACAAAGCTGCTGCAGTTGACCAACCGTTTCGTTTCGGGATCGTAGGAGCGGTATCCCGCCTTTGTTTTCACCGCGATGCCGCCGTTCATGGACAGACGGCACAGCCCGGGAGCCACCTTGCCGCACATTTCTTCCAGCATGCTCATTCCTTCCGCCTCCTTGTTTTTTATCTTTTTTCGCCATTTTTGGCGCAAAAAAGCAGCAGCAGTGCTGCGCTGCCCTTCCGCAGCGCTTTTTTGGGTTGGTTTTTATATGCTCATCAAATCGTCATACGTTCCGGCGCATGCCTTCCCTGATATCCTTTGTAAAGCTCCATTCGTTGCTCAGACATCCGTTGGGGTACACTTTCAGGGTGGGGATGACCGAAGAACGATCGTATTTATCCTCGACCTGGGCGTATTTCAGGATCACCCGCTGCCCGCAGGCGCTGACGGAAGCGTAATCCACGAAGCCGAGCACCCGGGAGGCCCGCTCTGTTTCTCCGTGCCGGGCGGCAAAGGCGTCCCACAGTGCTGCGATTTCCCTTTCGGGGATGGCGTGCGCTTCGGTATATTCCGTCACCGGTTCGATGGTGTCAAACATATCCGTTGCCATAAGCGGCGTGAATTTGATTGCGTCGCAGCAGCCGGCGAAAGCGCGGGCGAACCGCTCCATATCTTCCACAGTGTCCAGGTTGCCGCGCCACACGTTCACATTCAGCCGGAGGGTTTTTCCACGGGCGGTCAATTCACGGTTCATGGCCTGTATTTCGCTTCTGGTGGGCGTGGGACGGCCGAAGATCCGATCGTTGATTTCCTGGCTGTCGTGCATCCGGGACAGATTCACGGCGTCGATCCGGGAGGACGCGACCCTGTGCAGGAAGTTTTCGTCCCGCAGCATGATCCCGTTGGTGGTCAGGATCAGCTGCTCCGCTGAATGGCCGGCCATGGCCTGCGTGAGAAATTTCAGTTTTTCAAAGAAGGCCGGGTCCTCTGTCGCTTCGCCGCCCAGGATGATCACGCTGCGGATGGGGAACAGCCGGAACGCGTCCTGTACTGCCTCTTCCCAGGCGCGGCGGTCCTCATCGGGGCGTTCTTTGGTCCGCGCGATGCACCATGGGCAGGCGCAGCTGCATCGGGCGGTGAATACCGCGTCCAGAAACAACTCGCTGGAAACCAGGTACCGCCCCATTTTTGTCCATACCGGACGCTGTGAAAGCTCGCTGATCATTTTTCTCTGTTCAGGCGGAAAGCCACCGAACGCTTCAGGTATTCCAGGTAATCTGCGTCGCGGCACATGGCCTTTCCCGGCGCGTCGGACAGCTTGGCTACGGCCCGGCCGTTGACGGTCTGCAGCTTGATTACGATGTTCAGCGCTTTTTCACAGGTGTCGTTGGAGCAGAAGGTGCCGATGCCGAAGGATACCTTGGCCCGGTCCTTGAAGTGATCGTAGAGCGCCTGCGCCCGGTCAAAGTCCAGGCTGTCGCTGAACAGAAGCAGCTTTGTGCGGGGGTCCACGCCGTAGCGCTTGTAGTGGTCGATCATCTTTTCGCCCCAGGCATAGGGATCGCCGCTGTCATGCCGGACGCCGGTGAAGTTGTTCACCATGGCGCGGTTGAAATCCAGCAGGAACAGATCGGTGGTGATGGTGTCTGTCAGGGCGGTGCCGTTGTCGCCCCGGTACTCGTCGTACCAGTCCTCCAGGGCGTAGTGATTGGTGTAGGCCAGGGGGATGGAGTCGATGCCCTGATACATCTGCACGAACTCGTGAGCGTAGGTGCCAATCGGCGTCAGGTTATATTTCATGGCCAGATATACGTTAGAGGTGCCTACGCAGTTTTCGGTTTCCTGCGCCAGGCGGCGCACCACCACGTCCTCCCATTCCCGGGACAGGCGCCGGCGGCAGCCGAATTCGGCGAACCGGAAGGTGTATTTCCCGCTCTGGAAATCCCGGATCTTCTGATCCAGCTTTTCCTGGGCGGAGGCGAGCAGGACACTGTAATCATAGCGCAGGCGGAAATACACTTCGTTCACGATTTCCAGCAGATAGATTTCAAACTGCATGGCGGAGAACAGCGGCCCCCGCACCACGATCGTCAATTCGCCGCTGTCGGTAAGGCCGGTTTCCACGTAGTCCCGGATGGGATGCCACAGACGCAGGAACTCCACGTAGTCGTTTTTGATGAAGCGGATGGAACGGAGGTAATCCAGCTCTTCTTTCCGGAAGCGCAGCGTGCACAGATGGTCGATCTGGGCGTTGATTTCATCGAGCATTTCCCGGGTGAAGCGCACGCCCTCGCTGCGGCAGCGGAAGTAGTATTCGCCGCACAGATCGGTATGCTTGTGGAAAATCACCTGGTCCATGTTGAATTTGTACAGGTCGGTATCCAGCAGGGAAATCACGATGGGGTCCAGTTTCATTGCGGTGTCCTCCTTATTTTTTCATGCGCTGCCATTCTTCTTTGAGCAGCGCGTAGCCAAACTGATCGAAATAGGGTTCGCTTTCTTCGGGACGGGCTTTTCCGCGCTTGCGCATGCGCCCTTCATTGCGCATGCCCAGTTTTTCCAGTACGCGGATCATGGCGGCGTTTCTGACGTCGCACACTGCGTGGATGCGGTGCAGCGCCAGCTCCTCGAAGGCCAATTCCAGCACGCCCCGCATGGCTTCCGTCATATACCCACGGCCTGCTTCGCGGCGGTTGAGCACGGCGCCCAGCACCGCGTCGTCCCGCCGCCAATTCATATGGAAGGAGATGCCGCCGATCACCCGGCCCGTATCCTTGCGCGCGATGGCCAGATTGTAATGCATGCGGGGCTGGGCGGCCCGTTCCTCGGCGCATTGCTTTTCCAGATACGCTCGGGTCTCCTCCGGCGAATTGGGGCCGAACATCATGTGTTTTACCGTTTCGTAATCGGAGGCGTATGCGTGCACGTCCTCAAAGTCGGCCGGGGAAAACTCACGCAGCAGCAGCCGTTCCGTTTCTTTTTCCATTCTTTGCCACCTCACTTTTTCTTTTGCGGATCACAGGAGCGGGAGGATTTCCTCAGGCACGTTTTCACGCAGCGCCGTCTGCGCTTCCCGCAGCTTCGCAATCTGCCGCCTGACCGCCGTGGAGGAAACGAAGCGCGTTTCCTCCGGCGTTTTCAGCACCCGGATGAAGGGAGAGAGCGTGCGAAGATACGCGTCCTCCCGCAGCATCTTTTCGCATTCGTCGCTGCCCCGGGCCAGGCACACGATGCCAAACTCCCTTGCGATCTCCTCCACGTGCAGCCAGCCGTGTTCCAGCTCCGGCAGCTTATCGGAGCCCATCAGCAGGGCCGGCGTATGGCCCTCGCTGCGGAAATGGCACAGGGTGTCGTAGGTGCGCGGCTGCATGAGCTGCCGCATATCCCAGGCGCTCACCGCCATCCACGGCCGGCTTTCGCGCATTTTTTCCAGCATGGCCAGCCGCTGGGCGTCGGTGTAGGCGTAATCCTTTCCCTGATCGCTGCTGATGTATTCCGCCTTGGAGGGAACGAAAACCACCCTTTCCGCGCCCGTTTCCTTCATGGCGAATTGCGCCAGGGCGGCGTGCGCCTTTGTGGGGGGATTGAATGCTCCGAAAAACGCCAGTTCTTTCATTGCATCAGCCTTCTTCGTTGAATGGATTCAGCACCAGCGGCATGGCGCGCTTGTGCATGTTTGCCTTTTCCAGCCGCCGGATATGCGCGTCGGTTTCTTTTTTTCCGGTGGTGCCCAGGCGGATGTAGCGGTGGATGTCGGCGTATTTTACGCCCAGGTTTTCTTCATCGCTGAGGCCTGAAAGCCCGTCCGCGGGGGTTTTCTCCACCAGGTCCCGGGGCAGTTCCTCCATGGTCAGCCCCACCTGCACCACCTCCACGCTGGTAAGCGCGCCCAGCACGGAAAAATCGCAGGAGGTGTCGCCGTCCTTGGTGCAGTAGCCCACGGTGATCTCGCTCAGGTTCCCGGTGCCGGCCAGCCGCGCGCCCAGGGCCTGGCCGATGTAGCGCAGGGTGGTCATGCGCAGCCGCGGCCCCACGTTGATATCGCTGACCCGGCTGAATTCCACGGGAAATTCTCCTTCGATTGTGGGCTGCATGGCCCCGTGCAGCGCCTGATGCATGGCGCCGATGTTCACGGTCTTTTGCTGAATGCCCAGGGCCTTGCACACCCGCAGGCTGTCGTTCAGATCCTTCTGCACGCCGTCGGGCAGCATGACGCCGAACACGTTTTCCTTTCCCAGCGCCCTTGCGCACAGGGCGGCGGTGACGGTGGAATCCTTGCCGCCGGAAATGCCCAGCACCACCCGCTCGAACCCCTGCTCCCGGGCCAGCTTTTTCAGCGCGTCCACCAGATTGTCCCTGGCCTTCGCGGCGTCAAACCGATATTCCTGCATGAGGTCGTCCTCCTTCTTACAGATGTCAAACCAGGTCGATCTGGCAGCTTTGCATGGTCTCCAGCGCTGCCTGATGCTTTTGCGGCGTCACGCCGGCGCAGCAGGCGGGATTGACGGAGATTTCAGCGTCCGGGAAGTGCGCCTTGAGCAAAAGCGTGTTGGATACCACGCAGATGTCGGTGCACAGGCCCAGCAGCTCGATGGAGATTCTGCCGCCGCCGGCCTGCTCCCGGATGATTTCGGGCAGCCGCACGCTGCCGAAGGTGGGCTTTTCCACCAGCATGCAGCCCTGCATTTCCCGGGCGATGGTTTCGTTCAGCTCCCAGCCCTTGGTGCCGCGGATGCAGTGGGGGACAGGCAGCTTTTTGCCTTCCGGCGTGTCCATGTAATTTTCTTGGTGGGTGTCCAGGGTGCCGATCACCGTATAGCCGGCTTCCCGGCATGCCCGGATGCGCCGGGCGGCGGCGTCCACGATGGCCTGCGCTTCTTTCGTGCCCAGGGAACCGTCGATAAAATCGTTCTGCATGTCCACCACGATCAGGAATTTCTTTTCTTTCATGATGCTCTCCTCCTTTATCTTACAGCGTCATGCTGTACAGCGCCGCGGGCCGTCCCCGCTCCTGCTTGCCTGTCTGATTGGTTTGTTTGATCTGCCCCGTTTTTTCATACCGTCCCAGGATGGAACGGCGGAAGTTGCTGCTGTCCACCGAGGATTCCAGCACGGCTTCAAACACCGTCTGCAGTTCGCTCAGGGAAAACGCCCGGGGGTTTTCCAGAAACCGGAAGCCGATGTCCGCGTAGTCGATCTTGCCCCGCAGCCGCGTGACGCCGGTTTCGATGATCCGCCCGTGATCGAATGCCAGATCGCCGGGGCACAGGCGGCTTCCCGCGTCGTCCGTCAGCCGAAGCCCCTTGCCGTCCATGGACAGCTGATAACAGCGGAAGGGCAATTCTCTTTCTGCCATCAGCTTTTTCAGCTGGCCCCACGGCACGATCACCAGATACGCGGCGGATATCACCCGGCCCCGGGGATCGCGGTTCACGTCGGTGAAGGTGTAGAGCTGCTCCAGATACGCGTGCCGGATGGGGAGCATTTCTTCCAGCAGCTTTTCTACCGCCGCCTCCGCGGATTCATTATGGCCGATGAACCGGCCCGGCAGCGCCCATCTGCCTTCGTAGGGAGGGCCGACGCGCTGGGATAAAAGGATGTTCAGCCGCCCCTCCTTAACCGTCAGGATCAGCATATCCACCGTGACATACAGCTGATCCGGGGTCAATTCCCGCTGCATCCCAACCATCTCCTTTCTTGTCTCTTTGACCATAATCATTATAATCGCTGTATGATAATTTGTCAACCCCTAATATTGTCAAAATGACAAAAAATATTTTTGCATTTTTCTCAGGGGGAGAAAAGGCTTTTTTCCTTGTTTTGTATTACGGTTGGGGCATATGCAAAAAGGAACCCTTGAAAACACAATGTTCTCAAGGGCTCCTGTGGCGGAGAAGGAGAGAATCGGACTGATAAACGCTAACAAAATTAGTGCGAATCGGACAAATTATTGTGTAATGCTCCGCGTTTTTGAAATGATTACACGAGAGCATGCTTGATTTGGAAAACCCCGTATCGTCCGATAGGATGATCCGGGGAGGTGGAAAGCATCGTCCTATTCATCACCGGAAGCAAGAAAGCGCTTCAGCTTTTTGTCAAACGTGATGATCACATATTGCTTTTTTGTTTTCCGTCTTGTATAATCAGAGAAAGAAAAGCAAAGGAAACCACAGCGCGAAAAGATCGACGAACTCATACGCACCATTATTTGACAAGATGAACAGGAGGATCCATGATGAAAAGAATTCTGCGCGGAACCGCGCTCCTTTTGGCGATCCTGATGCTTTTGGCCGTCTTCCCGGCATCGGTGCACGCGATCGACTCGGACAATGTCACGATGGTCTATACATTCGAAGATGACGCTGACTATGCGCTTGTCCAGTTTGCCGATTACGAACACAGCGATACTTATTATGCCTTCATTGACGAGTATGGCCGGTTCGCTTGCTGCACAAACGCAAACAATCTCAACCGGGTGATCGCAATGGCCGGGCCTTATATCGCGTTCAGTCCCCTGTTCCCGGCAAATGAGTACTGCGTGGCTGATATCTCCGCTTGCAGGGTCATTTTTGCCAGCTCGCAGAACGCTAAGTGCGATCAGATACTGGACATTGGCAGCTGGCAGGGGAACTGCTATATCCTCAGCCATTCGTCTTTCGCCGGGTTTGACGCTGCCGGCGAGGTTTACTCGATTTTCGACGGAAACGGCCGGACCGTATTTGAAACGACTTACAAGACAACCGTCAGCACAGCGAAGTACATCGGCGAAGGCTGGTTTATCCTTGCGTACAGCGGCGGCGCGCTGTATACCAACGCCGTTACAGGAAGAACTTTCGATTTCCCCGGCGCCTCTAACTGGAGTAAAGGGGTCTGCAACGGATATGCCTATAACTCGTTCGAAAACAAGTTTGGCAGTGTTAATCTGCACTGCATCGACCTGAACACCGGCAGCATTACGGAAATCGATTTGCCGGAAAGCAATTTCAACACTGTCTATACCGGCGTTCCGTCAGAGAATAAGATGGTCGCGTTCGAACACAATCCGGCAAGCGTCAGCCGGGAGAAAATGCGGAGCGTGTTCTACTATACGCCCGGCAGGGGAATCACCCGGATCACCACCTGGGCGGATCACATTTATGACACGCAAATCTCGTTCCAGTTTGGATTCTGTAAATTCGTCAACGGGAAACTGCTGCTCCCGATGGAAGGCGCAGACGGCGCGTATTATGTCGGCCTGATCGACGAGAACGGTAAGCAGCTGACTCCGCCGATCAAAACGGACTGCTACCGCTCCTATGCAGCGGACAGCGGCCGTATCGTCGTCCGACAGGAGGGCATCGACACCGTGTACGACGACCAGGGAAATCTGCTGTTCTATGCCACCGATTTCGGAAAAACGACGATAGAACCTTATTCCCACGGCTTTGCGCGGATCGGAGAAAGCGGTGGCAGCTGGACATTGATCGACCGCGACGGCAACCTGTTGCTGAGCGATATGTATGTCGACCAGTATTCAATGCCGGTGCTGACGATCTACTGATATTGATTTACGCCTAAAACATAGATAATATCCACTGTCTGCCGGTCACGCTAAGATCGGAATAGCAAAAAGACGAATCGGTGTTATGCCATTCGTCTTTTTTGTTGTGCTTATGTCTTGCTTAAGGAATCTTAAGCCCTTAAGTTTGCTTAAGCCACGCATTTTATGTCTTTTGGCTGATGTTCAGGCCGTTGATGGAACCTGTCAATTCGCTTAAGGCAACTTAATCCTTTAAGAGCGCTTAAGATATATTCTATTCCATAAGAAAACCCCCGGCCATCTTACGATGAACCGGGGTTTTCCTGATCCTTTGTGAGGATCAATCCGAACGTCCTTCCCATGAAGAATAGGCGAGTTCGGATTTGATTGGAGTTGGCGGAGAAGGAGAGATTCGAACTCTCGAACGGTTTTACCCGTTACACGATTTCCAGTCGTGCGCCCTCGACCAAGCTAGGCGACTTCTCCATGCGCCCGAGCTCTTGCTCGACAACGAAATGAATTCTAACACAGTTTTCGCTCTCCGTCAAGTAAAAAACGCAGAAATTTTATTTTTCGGCGGAAAGAACGAATTCAGAAAAAGCTGGAAAACGCATGGGGCAGGCGGCTGCGCGCGCTTCGCAAAAAATGACCAGCCGAGGGCAGAAAATAGGAAGGGATAGGCGTTGCTTTCCCTTGAATGAAGAGAAAAAGCATGTTATAATGAATGAAGCAATTGGAAATCTGTGTGCATGCACTTTTTGCGCGATCAAGGAGGAAGAAGCATGAAGAACAACCTGTACATCGGCGTGGATTTGGGCACGTCCGCCGTGAAGCTCTTGCTGGTGGATGGCGAAGGCGCCATCAAAAACAGCGTGACCAAGGAATACCCTCTGTCCTTCCCGCATCCCGGCTGGAGCGAGCAGGAGCCCAAGGACTGGTGGAAGGCCTGCGTTGCGGGCATCGGCGAATTGCTCAAGGGCTTTGACGCAGACAAGGTGGACGGCATCGGCTGCGGCGGCCAGATGCACGGCCTGGTGTGCCTGGACGGCAAGGACGAGGTGATCCGCCCCGCTATTTTGTGGAACGACGGCCGCACCGCCGATGAAGTGGTATACCTGAACGAGCAGATCGGCAAGGACAAGCTGTCGGCCTATACCGCCAACATCGCCTTCGCCGGCTTCACCGCCCCCAAAATTCTGTGGATGAAGAAAAACGAGCCGGAGAATTTCGCCCGGATCGCCAAGATCATGCTGCCCAAGGATTATATCAATTATCTTTTGACCGGCGTGCATTCCTGCGATTATTCCGACGCTTCCGGCATGCTGCTGCTGGACGTGCAGCACAAGCACTGGAGCGAGGAAATGCTGCAGATCTGCGACGTGAAAAAGGAGCAGCTGCCCAGGCTATTTGAAAGCTACGACGTGATCGGCACCGTAAAGCCCGAAATCGCCAAGCTGCTGGGCATCGGCGAAAACGTGAAGGTCATCGCGGGCGCGGGCGACAACGCGGCCGCCGCCATCGGCACCGGCACCGTGGGGGACGGGGACTGCAACATTTCCCTGGGCACCTCCGGCACTGTGTTCATCTCCAGCGATACCTTCGGCGTGGACAGCTTCAACGCCCTGCATTCCTTCGCCCACGCCAACGGCAAGTATCATCTGATGGGCTGCATGCTCTCCGCCGCCAGCTGCAACAAGTGGCTGTGCGACGAAATCCTGCGCACCAAGGATTACGCCGGGGAGCAGAAGGATATTACCGACGATAAGCTGGGATGCAACAACGTGTTCTTCCTGCCGTATCTCATGGGCGAGCGCAGCCCCATCAACGATACCGACGCCCGCGGCACCTTTACCGGCCTCACCATGGATGCCACCAGGGAAAACCTGGTGCAGGCGGTGCTGGAAGGCGTGTCCTTCGCTATCCGGGACAGCTTCGAGGTGGCCAAGGCCCTGGGCATCGACATCAAAAAGAGCAAGCTGTGCGGCGGCGGCGCCAAATCCCCGCTGTGGCGCAAGATCATGGCCAATGTGCTCAACATTCCCCTGGAGATCCCCCAGGCAGAGGAAGGCCCCGGCTACGGCGGCGCCATGCTGGCCATGGTTGGCTGCGGCGTGTATGAATCCGTGCAGGCCTGCGCAGACGCGCTGGTAAAAACCGCCAAGGTGATCCAGCCCGATCCCGAGCTTTCCGCCCGGTATGAAAAGCAGTACCGCAAATTCCAGAAGATCTACCCGGCCATGAAGGCCCTGTTCCCCGAAATCAAATAATCACGCAGGAGAAATACGATGAATCGACAGGAAGCAAGAAAAAAAGCGGAAGCCCTGGTAAAACAAATGACCATCGAGGAAGCAGCCTCCCAGCTGAGCTATCAGTCCCCGGCCATCGAGCGCCTGGGCGTGCCCGCCTATAACTGGTGGAACGAAGCGCTCCACGGCGTGGCCCGGGCCGGCATGGCCACTATGTACCCCCAGGCCATCGGCATGGCCGCCACCTTCGACCCTGAATTGATCCAGGCGCTGGGCGATATTTCCGCCACCGAAGGCAGGGCCAAGTACAACGCCGCCTTCCGCCACGGGGATCACGATATTTACAAGGGACTCACCTTCTGGTCGCCCAACATCAACATTTTCCGCGATCCCCGCTGGGGCCGCGGCCAGGAAACCTTCGGCGAGGACCCGACGCTGACCACCGAAGCCGGCTGCGCTTACGTGCGCGGTTTGCAGGGTGACGGCGACACCATGAAGGCTGCCGCCTGCGCCAAGCATTTTGCCGTCCATTCCGGCCCGGAATCCCTGCGGCATGAGTTCGATGCCGTAGCCAGCAAGAAGGATATGGCCGAAACCTATCTGCCCGCCTTTGAAGCGCTGGTGAAGGAAGCCAAGGTGGAATCCGTCATGGGCGCGTACAACCGCACCAACGGCGAGCCGTGCTGCGCTTCCGAGCAGCTGATGGGAAAACTGCGGGGCGAATGGGGCTTTGAGGGGCATTTCGTGTCCGACTGCTGGGCCATCCGGGATTTCCACGAAGGGCATCACGTTACCGAATCTCCCGTCCATTCCGCCGCCATGGCCATCAACGCCGGGTGCGATCTGAACTGCGGCTGCACCTACTGCAGTCTGATGGTGGCGGTGCAGGGCGGCCTGGTGAAGGAAGAAACGGTGCGGGAGAGCGCCGTGAGATTGTTCACCACCCGGTATATGCTGGGTATCATGGGCGAAGGCAGCGAATTTGATAAGATTCCCTATACGGTCGTGGAGTGCGACGCGCACCAGCAAAAGGCCGACGAGGCCGCCAGGAAAGGCGCTGTGCTGCTCAAAAACAACGGCATCCTGCCGCTGGATCTGAACAAAATCAAGACCCTGGGCGTCATCGGCCCCAACGCCGACAGCCGCCGTGCCCTGATGGGCAACTATCACGGCTCTTCTTCCCGCTATATCACCGTGCAGGAGGGCTTGCAGGATGCGCTGAGGGGCAAGGCCCGGGTGCTGTGCTCCGAAGGCTGCCATCTGTATGAAAACAAAATGAGCAATCTGGCCCAGTGGGAGGACGACCGGATGAGCGAGGCCGTGCAGGTGGCCGAGGAAAGCGACGCCGTGGTGCTGGTGGTTGGCCTGGATGAAACCATCGAGGGCGAGCAGGGCGATACCGGCAATCCCTACGGCTCCGACGATAAGCTGACCTTGAAGCTGCCGCCCTCCCAGCAGCGGCTGATGGAAAACGTGCTGAAGGTTGGCAAGCCCACCGTGATCGTGCTGATGGCCGGCAGCGCCATCGACCTGGCGGAAAACGGCGAAAAGGCCGACGCCATTCTGCTTCCCTGGTATCCTGGGGCCCAGGGCGGCAAGACGGTGGCGGAATTGCTGCTGGGCAAGGCTTCTCCGTCCGGTAAATTGCCTGTCACCTTCTACTACGACGGGCAGCTCAAGGATATGCCTGAATTCACCGATTACAGCATGCGGGGCCGCACCTACCGCTATTTCCCCGGCAAGCCTCTGTACCCCTTCGGCTACGGCCTGACTTACGGCGACGTGTGGGTCACCGGTTTCAGCGCGGCAAAAACCGATAAGGGCGTGAAGGTCACGGTCATGCTGAAGAATGACGGCAAAATGGATACTGACGACGTGGCACAGATATACTGCCAGAACAAGGGCAGCAAAAATGCGCCCCTGAATCCCCGTCTGGTGGGCTTTGCCCGGGTGACGGTGCCTGCGGGGCAGGAAGTTACGGTGGGCATCGAAATCGACGAGAGCCGCTTCCTGGTGGTCAACGACGCGGGCGAAAAAGTGCGGGAAGGCAAACTTGTTCTGTACGCCGGCGTTGGACAGCCCGATGAGCGCACCAAGGAGCTGACCGGCCACGAAGCCATCAAAACCGAGCTGGGCTGAACGAAAAAGAATCATGGATCGCTGAAGGGGCCTGAAAGCAGGCTCCTTCTTTATATAACATAACGTATTGTCCTCCAATCATTGTTTGACATCGGCAATGCGCGGCGGTATAATACTTTTGGGTAAAAATGACAAGGGCGCGAACCGCCTGCTTCAAGGAGGAAGAGCATGCTCTGGAATGACGGATGGTCCTTTGCGCTGCTGCCGCTGGAGAGCACATACGAGGATTTTGCAAGGGCTGAAAAACAGCCGGTGATCCTGCCGCATGATTGGCTGATTGCGGATACCGATAATTTGTTTCTTTCCGGTGATGGCTGGTACAAAAAAA
>Ga0310694_10001733_pt1 | contig 24006 bp, 15 predicted proteins | sample 174DNAGHGhighgp2_FD_203884 | JGI IMG/M metagenome (GOLD analysis project Ga0310694, IMG submission 203884) | Sheep rumen microbial communities from Palmerston North, Manawatu-Wanganui, New Zealand - 1742 DNA GHGhigh gp2 (v2) (version 2) | ecosystem: Host-associated > Mammals > Digestive system... | reverse complement strand
TTCACAACGTCACCATCAGCACAGATATCGTGCAGGTTGATATGCATACCGCCCTTGGTGTTAGCGAAGCACATCTCGAGCAGCGTGGTAATAAGACCACCGGCAGAGATATCGTGACCAGCCATAATCCAACCCTTCTCGATCATCTGCTGTACGGCCATGAAGGCATCAGCAAAGTACTCAGGATTCTTTACTGTAGGAACATCATCGCCCACTTTACCCAAACTCTGTGCGAAGGCAGAACCACCAAGGCGCTGCTCGTCGAACGAGAAGTCGATATGGTAGACAGATGCGTTCTTATCATTTACCAATACGGGTGATACCACCTTCTTGATATCTGAAACCTCACCACCGGCAGATACAATCACTGTTCCCGGAGAGATAATTTTTTCTCCATTCGGATACTGCTGACTCAATGAGAGAGAGTCCTTACCTGTAGGTACGTTGATATGCAGGTCGCAGCAGAAGTCGCTCAAAGCCTTCACACCAGCATAGAGACGGGCATCCTCACCCTCCTGCGAGCGACAAGGCCACATCCAGTTTGCACTCAAAGAAATCGAATCCATTCCCTCTGCCATTGGTGCCCAGACGATATTCGTCAGAGCCTCAGCTACAGAGAGCACACTTCCTGCAGCGGGATCAGCGAGTCCAGCCTGTGGCGCATGACCAAGGGCTGTAGCGATACCCTTCTCACCACGATAGTCGAGAGCCACGACACCACAGTCGCTCAATGGTAACTGGATCTCACCCTGGCACTGCTGACGGGCAATTTTTCCCGTTACAGAGCGGTCTACCTTATTCGTGAGCCAGTCCTTACAAGCCACAGCCTCCAACTGGAGCACGCGCTCGAGGTACTCGTCAATCTTATCCTGTGTATAAGTAACGTCTTCGTAATGGCGCTCAACGGTATTGTCGCGCATGATGGTCTTCGGAGAGTGACCAAACATCTGAGCCACATCAAGGTCGAAAGGCTTCACACCGTCGCCCTGCTTGAACGAGAAGTGGGCATCGCCAGTGGTCTCACCGACGACATACAGCGGAGCACGCTCGCGCTCAGCTATCTTACGTACATGTTCGATATGCTTCTCGTCGATGAGCAGGCCCATACGCTCCTGACTCTCATTGGCGATAATCTCCTTAGATGAAAGGGTCTTGTCACCGATAGGCAGCTTGGTCATGTCAATCTCACCACCACACTCCTCAACGAGCTCTGACAAGCAGTTCAGGTGACCTGCTGATCCGTGGTCGTGGATACTTACAACGGGGTTCACATCCTCCTCGCAGAGTGCACGAACGAGGTTATAGGCACGCTTTTGCATCTCAGGGTTGGCACGCTGTACGGCATTCAGCTCGATACCGTTGCTGTAACGACCGGTATCAACTGATGATACAGAACCGCCACCAAGTCCGATGCGGTAGTTGTCACCACCTACAACGACTACCTTGTTGCCCTTCTGAGGCTCCTTCTTCAGACAGTCGCGCTTGGTGCCGTAACCCACACCACCAGCCAGCATGATAACCTTATCGTAGGCATACTTCTCCTTGCCCTCCTGATGCTCGAAGGTCAGCACGGAACCACAGATCAGTGGCTGGCCGAACTTGTTACCGAAGTCTGAAGCACCATTAGAGGCCTTGGTCAGAATCTGCTGTGGTGACTGATACAGCCACTGACGTACAGGAAGGATATCTTCCCAGTCGCGAGCCACATCGTTATCATCGTGCAAACGTGGATAGGCGGTCATATACACAGCTGTACCAGCGATAGGCCATGAACCGACACCGCCACCCATACGGTCGCGGATCTCACCGCCAGTACCTGTTGCAGCACCGTTGAAAGGCTCTACGGTTGTTGGGAAGTTATGTGTCTCAGCCTTCAGCGAGATGACACTCTCGATATCCTTTACCTGGAACCAGTCGCTCGTGCTCTGGTCTTTCGGAGCAAACTGCTCAACGACAGGACCCTGTGCAAAAGCAACGTTATCCTTATAGGCAGAGAGAATCTTGTTGGGATTCTCCTGCGTGGTCTTCTTGATCATCGCAAAGAGGCTTGACTCCATCTCCTTGCCATCGATGATAAACGTACCACCGAAGATCTTATGACGGCAGTGCTCGGAGTTGATCTGGGCGAAACCGAAGATCTCAGAATCGGTCAGAGGACGGCCGTTCTGCTTCTCCAATCCGTGCAGATACTCAATCTCCTCAGGACTGAGGGCAAGACCCTCCTGCTCGTTGTATTCCTCAAGGTTGTCCACATACTTGATGGGCTCGGGCTTGATGTTAATCGTAAAAATATCCTGGTTGATGCCGGTATACATGCGCTGCAACATCTCGTCGTACTCAGCGTCCTTGCTGTCAACGGGGAAATACTCCTCGATGCGGCTGATGCCCCTAAGACCCATGTTCTGGGTGATCTCTACAGCGTTGGTACTCCATGGGGTTACCATCTCGCGGCGCGGACCAACGAAATAGCCCTCCAGGCTCTCTGCATCAAGCAGCGAAGCCTCGCCATACAACCAATTCAATTCCTTGATTTCCTGTTCATTGAGTACGTGATCTACCTCTGTGGCAATCACCGTTTTTTGTGGGGTCTGAAAGAAGCGTATCATACCTTATTCTTTTTAGTTCTGAATTTGCCTGCAAAGGTACTAAAAATAATCCACAAAGGGCACAAACGTCACTAAATAAATATTAAAAAAGTGTCTTTTCTACAGAGAAGCGACGGATGTAATACGCAAGGAAACGAAAAGGGCTAAGGGCTGATAGGGAAAAAGGCTCGGCCTAACAGGGAGCGAGGCACGGGCTGGCAGGGAGCAAGACGGGAGCAAGTCAGATTCGGGCGACCGTCCGTATTAATTAGGGCGGACGCCCTTATATCTTCGGGCGCCCGCCCTAATATCTGCGAGCGGTCAGTCAAAACCGACTTTTATTCCTTAGAAGGAACCAGTTTACAACAGGTTCATCGTATCTGTAGCAATCATCAACTCCTCGTCGGTAGGAATGACAACCACCTTCACCTTTGAATCATCAGCAGAGATGATAGCCTCTTCGCCACGAACGTTGTTCTTCGACTCGTCGAACTTGATGCCCAGGAACTCCATATTCTTGCAGACCTCAGAGCGCATACTAGTCTGGTTCTCACCCACACCAGCGGTGAAGACGACAACATCGAGACCACCCATAGCAGCAGCATAGGCACCAATGTATTTCTTAATGCGATAGAAATACATGTCCTGAGCCAGTTTGGCACGCTCGTCACCACTCTTGGCAGCATTCTCTACGTCGCGCATATCGCTCGAGCCACCAGTAAGACCAGCCACACCGCTCTTCTTGTTGAGCAGGTTGCTCATACCGTCAGCGTCGAGACCCAGCTTCTTTTCGATGAAGGTCACTGCACCACCATCGATATCGCCAGCACGAGTACCCATCACGAGACCCTCCAGCGGAGTGAGACCCATCGAGGTATCGATACACTTGCCATCAACGACAGCAGCGATAGAACCACCATTACCCACGTGGCACGTTACCATCTTGGTGCCCTCAGCCTTAATGCCTAAGAACTCGCAAGCACGAGCGCTGACATAGCGGTGAGAGGTTCCGTGGAAACCATAGCGACGGATGCCATATTTCTCGTAGAGCTCGTAAGGAATAGCGTACATATAAGCCTTGGGAGGCATGGTCTGATGGAAAGCGGTGTCGAATACACCTACCTGAGGCAGGCCAGGCATCAGCTCCTTTACGGCATTCACGCCCTTCAGGTTAGCAGGATTGTGCAGAGGAGCCAGATCAGAGCACTCCTCGAAAGTCTTCAGCACCTCATCAGTAAGAATGACGCTCTTGTTGAACTTCTCGCCACCATGCACCATACGATGACCCACGGCATCAATCTCGTCGAGACTCTTGATCACACCAATCTCAGGATCAGTAAGCAGCGAGAAAATAAACTTCACGCCCTCGGTATGCTCAGGGATGTCGTGCATAATCTGCTTCTTCTCACCATTGGCCAGCTTAACCTTCACAAAGGCACCGTCCAAGCCTACACGCTCAGCACAACCACTGGTCATCACACTCTTGTCGTCCATATTGTACAAGGCGTACTTGATAGACGATGAGCCACAATTCAATACAAGGATTTTCATATTATCTTAATTCTTAATTACTTCTTGGCGTCCATTGCCTGACAAGCAGTAATGGCAATCATATAATAAATATCGTCAATTGAGCAACCACGAGACAGGTCGTTTACAGGACGAGCAATACCCTGCAAAATCGGGCCAATAGCGATTGCATCACCCAGGCGCTGTACCATCTTATAACCAATATTACCTACTTCGAGGTTGGGGAATACCAGCACGTTAGCCTTACCGGCAATCTCTGAACCCGGAGCCTTCTTGGCACCAACACTGGGAACGAGAGCAGCATCAGCCTGCAGTTCACCATCGATCTTTAGGCTGGGATCCAGCTCCTTAGCCAACTTGGTGGCCTCGATGACTTTATCGCAAACCTCGTGCTTGGCAGAACCCTTCGTCGAGAAGCTCAGCATAGCAACGCGAGGATCAGCAAAACCAGCCACAGACTTAGCGGTCTGAGCGGTGCAAACAGCAATCTGAGAAAGCTGAGCAGCATCGGGCATAGGTGTTACTGCAACGTCACCAACAACGAGCACACCATCCTCACCAAACTGCTTCTCCTTCGAAATGAGCAGCAGACCACCACTGACGCAAGTGATGCCAGGCTGGCACTTAATGATCTGCAGGGCAGGACGCAAGGTGTCGCCAGTAGTGCTCAGTGCACCAGAAATCTGTCCGTCAGCACCCTCGGTCTTAATAATCATACAACCCAGGTACAAAGGATTCTTCACCAACTTGCGAGCCTCTTCAATCGTCATACCCTTCGACTTACGAATCTCAGCCAGTTTTTCAGCCAGTTCTTCGCTCTTGTCATAGTTCTCGGGATCGATCAATGTGGCCTTACCGATATTTGTCAGGCCCTTCTCCTTGGCCAAAGCCTCAACCTTGGCAGGATTGCCAATCAGGATGATGTCTGCAAGATTGTCAGCCAAAGCCTTATCGGCTGCACACAGTGTACGCTCCTCTTCTGCCTCTGGGAGCACGATGCGCTGCTTGTTACTCTTAGCACGCGCTACAATTTGACTTAATAAATCCATAGTTTGTTTTTATTTAAAATAGTGATGATTCTCTTTGTCTGCAAAGGTACAAAAAAATAATGAATTATTCATCATGAATTAAAAATAATTAAGCGTTTACGTTTACGCTAACTCTTGCGTCAGAATACTTTCCAGTTTTTCTGCCGTCAACCGCAACTGGAACTGACTGTGGATGGCCACAGAGATACCACCCGTCTCCTCGGAAACCACAATAGCAATACTATCGCTTTCGTGAGTGATACCCAATGCAGCACGATGGCGAAGTCCCAATTCCTTGGGAATATTCAGATTGTGCGAGACAGGTAGAATACATCCTGCTGCCTTAATTTGGTGATCGGCAATAATCATGGCACCATCGTGCAAGGGCGAATTCTTGAAAAAGAGGTTTTCAATCAGTCGCTGGCTAATAGCAGCATTGATGCGCTCGCCAGTAGCAATAATATCGTCAAGAGGCGTCGCCCGCTGGATAACTATCAAGGCACCCACCTTCTTCCTACTCATATCCATACACGACATTACAATAGGCATGATTAACTGCTTCAGCTTTTCCGTATCTTGCTTCTTGTCGTTTAACGAAAGGAACCGACGGAAACTCTTCATGCGTTGATGAGCACCCAGGTTGTAAAGGAATTTACGGATTTCATCTTGAAACAGGACGACAAGCACAATGACACCCACGCTGACAAACTTGTCGAGAATAGACCCTAACAGCCTCATCTGTAAAACCTGTGACACCACCAGCCACAAGACGACGAAGACAAGAATGCCCATGAAGACATTCAGCGAGCGCGACTCCTTCATCAGCCGGTAGATGTAGTAGAGTATCAACGCTACTAACAGGATGTCGACAATATCTTTAATTCCAAATTCGAAAAACACCTTATTTATTTACTATTTAACAATTTACGATTTATTTGCTGACTGTGGTTTTGCCACAGCCCATAGCACCGACAATTTTCACACATTCCACAGCTTCTCTTACATCGTGGACTCGCAATATAGAGGCGCCCTTTAGAAGGGCAATCGTGTTGAGTGTCGTCGTTCCATTGAGAGCCTGTTCAGGATTAGTTTCCAACAATTTGTATATCATGGACTTACGCGATACTCCCACCAATACTGGTAGTCTTAGCATTTCGAGGCGTTCCAACTGACTCATCACCTCATAATTCTGCTCCAACGTCTTTCCAAAGCCAAAACCCGGATCGATGATGATATCCTTCTGACCCAAAGAACGTAATAGGTCTACAGCTTCCGCACAGTCGAGCAAGATATCACGCATGATACTCTTTTGTGACATATATATATAAGGAATGTGCAGGCGACTGACCATGCGGAACATTTCGATTTGTGAGTGTAGCGTGGTTTTGGGCGATTGGGCGGCAGTGTAACCAACATCATTGATGATGGATGCGCCATACTCCTCTACTGCCATACGTGCCACTAAAGGACGGAAGGTGTCGACACTAAGGATGGCTTCTGGAACTTCACGACGAACAATGGTCAAAGCCCAACGCAGACGTTCCATCTCGTCAGCTTCACTGGCTGGCTCGCTGTCAGGACGGGTGGAACAAGCACCCACATCTATGATGCTTCCACCTTGCGATATGATTTCTATGACTCTTTCGACGACCTCGCGTTCTGTTTGCTGACGACTATCAGCATAAAAGGAGTCGGGCGTCACATTCAGGATACCCATTACCTGTGGTGCTCTGAGATCAACCAGTCGTCCGTTACAATTCAGCGTATAGTCCATAACTGCGTACAAAGGTAGTGTAAATCGAATAAAATGCAAAATAAATTAGGATTTATTTTCATTTTTGAGATACAGCTTACTTATTGAATTTCAAGTTCTTTGAATTCTACATCCTTGGTATCAATCTTAATCGTATAGCTTCCTGCATTAATCTGGGTGCCTGTAGTCGTCGAGAGCATCTTAAACTTGTTGGGCGTGGGAGGGAAGGTAATCTCACGATCCACCAACGTTGTACGTTTTGAGTCCGTGATGGTCATACGGGCTTTCACGGGATTACCCGTCGTGTTTTTGTAACGGAACCGCAGGGCATATTCTTGACCCAGTCCTGGCTTAATAACGAAGGAAGTACTGCTATTAGCTTTTGCCTTTGGGCTGTTTGCAATCGGTTCATAGACGGAGGCAGGACGAGCCTCTGTATCTTGCGGTAGCAGTTCCTTTGGCAACTTCGCGATGGTGTCCGTATCAAAGGCTCGCCAAGAAGCCGGTTCTGTTTGTCGCTGTGCCACAGCGACAGGCTGAACGGATGCTATCGCAATACCACTAATGACAGCCTGCCCGGACTTTACCTCAGGGAAGGAGATACGAATGCGCCCGTCTTTAGCCTTTGCAGTAACGACACGTTTCAATGCCCCACAGTAACCAGCCTCAGCCCATGGATCAAAGTCGTCAACAACAGTTTTGTTATTCACTGCAACGTCGAAAATGCGCATTCCCTCGTAATCGTCGCGTTCACCGCCACCCTTTCCGTGCCAGGGCTCGGCGAAGTAGAGCTCAATGCGACAGTCGCCATCAGCGACGAAGAAATCATACCACAAACGATGACGACCAAAGCGGAAGAACTGGAACAGCTCGTCGCTCTGGGTGCCACGGATGTCTTCAGTGATATGGCGCTGCGAGGCCTGATAGGGATGCATACCGTAGTCCTGACCCCACGAATGGCTGTAGAGCGTATCGTCAGCCAGCCATTGCTGTCCGAACTCATCAACGTAAGCATCACCACCGCAGTTGATGCGGTAGAGATAATGATAGCCCTCGGCGCCCTTTACGAGGTCGCGGTTGCGGTCTGCTGCGATGGGGGTGTAGTCGGCTGTTTTGCTGCTGACGTAACGCTGGCGGTACATATAGTAAGCAGGCGTCGGCTCTTCCCAGATGGTGGTAAGACCTTTGTAGTTGATGGGACCTATTTTGTCAATGCGACGCAGGGCACCATCAGGTTGTACTCGTCCAGGATTGTCGTGCGAAGTGAAGAGCCATTGGAAATGTCCGCTAACGCTATCTTTAGCGCTCTCAGCCAGTCGGGCCTTGGTCTCTAGTAATTGAGTGAACGATTCCTCACTGTATTTCGCATCACCATGCAGGTCGATAGTGCGCCAAGCACCATACTCACCATTCAGCAGTTGCTCTGGGCGCTTCAGCTCGTTGTCGTAGTTCTCAGCACTACCACCATAGGTACCGCTCCAGTTCTGGATAACGTTCCAATCGGTGCCTTCGCCACCATTACACGTTGTGATGAGACGCTGGTCGCTACAAGTGGAGTCGAGACTGCGGATGATGTCTGAGCATTCCCCAGCGAAATCCTTGGGCAGGATGCTCTCATTCTGAAGGCCCCAGAGTATGACGCTGGGCGAGTTACGACGCTCCTTGATCCAACGCACCAACAGACGTTTGAAGTTCTCACGGAACTGTGGGGTATCGTACCAGATATGAGCTGAGAACTGGCTCCAGAATAGGACACCTTGTTCGTCGAGCAATTGTTGGTAAAGCAGGTTATGGGGCTGGTGGGCCTCGCGGAAAGCATTAAAACCTGCATTAGTAATCTGTTTAACACGGGAGCGGATTTGCTCTGGCGTAAAGGCGTGGCTGTTACCTAAGAGGTGTTCGTATTCGCAGGTACCATTGATAAAGACTGGCTGTTCGTTGAGAAAGAAACGGTTATCCCCGTCGTTGCGCTTAATAGGCCACGAAATGCTGCGGATGCCAAAAGGAGTTCGCACCTCGTCAGTGGTCTTTCCATCGCGCTTAATCATCGTGGCAAGACTATGAAGATAAGGATCATCGAGCGACCAGCGGTGGGCGTTCTCTATCTTCTCAGCCTGACGAATGGTCTTGGTCTCGCTTGGCAGCAACGATAACGTCTGCGCCAGGCGGAACATCTGCTTGCCACTGGCCAGCGTAAACTTATTCACTAGTTCTATCTGTTGCGCCTGCTGGGTGTAGTTCTTCACCTCCGTCTCGATAAATACAGAATCACAGGCAGCATTGTTCCAAATATGCACTCCAAAGGGCTCGATACGCACAGCATCTGTCTCGATGAGTGACACAGGACGGAAGATGCCAAAAGGCTGACTACCTTCAGAGAAGCCCCATTCAGACGAGCAACCGCCACAAACCCACGGAGATTCCGTCTGCATAGAAGGATGGTCTACAAGGACGTGCAGGGTGTTCTTGCCTGTATTCAAAGCCTCCGTCACGTCAAGGGTAAAGACGGTACGGCCAATCAGTTCCTTCGGATATTGCGTATCATTAAGGGTGATGGTAGCATAGGTGCCCACACCCTCGAACTGAAGGAAGTATCGCTTTCCCGCTTGTGGTTGTACCGTAAAGGTCTTTTGGTAGACGGCTGAACCATGCAGGTTTCCGTGCCGCAGCTGGCGGTAGCCGTAGTAGTCGTCGAAGTTGTGGGGAACCGTTACGTTTGTCGCGATAGTATCGCGACCTACAAGACAGTGTGCCATCCAGCCTTCGTTAAGAGAAGTGATGGTGCGACGTCCTTTGCGCTCTGGTTCCGGAAAACGGACCTCCGAGCGGCCCATAGGTACGCTGGTGGCAACGGCAATGCCTCGCTGCTGGTCGTTGTTGACAGCACAATAGAAGTGGTACACGACCCCATCGTGCTTCACCACATAACTCTTATGGGCAAACATTTCGTCGTAGGATTTCGTGGGCCAGATGAGGTCCTCGCCCTCCCAACGCTGCCAATGGATGAGGTCACGACTGACGGCAAAGGTATTGAAAGCATTGTACTTGCGCGACGGGTCGTAGGCCTTGAAATAAAACATCACATACAGGTCGCCCATCTTGGCAATCTGTGCATCACCCGTGATGATACCACCCACCTCGTTGGCAAAAACGGGGTTACCATCATAGCGCTTCCATTTCTTCAGGTCGTTAGACAGGGCAATACCAATCCGTTCTGCCTTCAGCTTGTTGTCTGGATTGATACCGCCCGCATTATAGAACATCACGAAACGGTATTTCGCCAGTTCTTTGGACAAACCACTCCCCTCGCCCTTTGGAGAGGGGCTGGGGGTGAGGCTATAAATAGTGCTCTTATATTGTACCAGTTTCTCCCACCACTGCACATCCCTGTCGTTGATGCTAAGCAGGGGCTTCTCGCCGGACTGCCACTCATGGGCGTTGGTGATATCATCCTGCGTCCAAGCCATTCCGATGTTCAAGGGCTCGCGAACAGCCTCATAACCAGTTCCATGACCACCAATATAGGTCATCCAATGTTTGCCTTTGAATTCACCAAGTTCATAACTGCCATCCCACGTCCAGTCGATAAGTGCAGGAAAACCACCTCGCTGGTTCATGTCCCATCCGTCGTCCTTATACGACAGAACACGTCCTAAAGTCTCCCAATGCAACAGATCGTCACTTTTAGCAAGCCACGTTTCGTAACCGCGACCATCAAGACCATCCTTGCCATTATAGACGACGTAGGTCATATACCATTTGCCGTCTTGTTGGAATACCGTCGGACAGTCAATCTTATGGTAGTTGTCTGTAGGTGCCACCACCATACCATATTTATAAGGCGTACGCACTTCTTGGTAAATGCGTTGCATGTCAGACTGTGGAATGATGTCAGCAGCAAAACTGCTGACCACACATAAAAGCGTCAAGAGTGCGGTGTGTATTCTCTTCATATTCTTTTATCTTTGGAATAGCCAATCAACCTCAGTGGAAGGACCATTCAGTCCGCAGTCGCGAGGAGTGATGGTGCTATCCGTAAAACCTGCCACCATAAGAATTCCCTTTGGTAGACGGATGGTGTTACGACCTGCTGGCAGAGAATACTGGTGAATATTAACCTTGGGCATCTGAACGATACTGATGGCATTGGTCAGGACGGGTTCTGCCTGTCCGTACTCATTACCCGTTGCGTCAATCTCCAGTTTCGGAGCCTTGGCGAATTTACGGTCATCGTCCTTAAAAAGGCCAACAAGTAGTTTGACAGGTTTGTCGCTCTCATATTCGATACTGGTACCTACGATACGAGTAGTGTCACGATTCAGAACAAGGGCTTGCAGGCCAGCGAGTTCAGGAGCGATGGAATCGACGGGGGTGTCTGGGCGGTTCTCGAAAAGAACGGCTCCTTTTTGGAGCGTTTGAAATTTGACATTTGAAGTTTGAAGTTTATGAATAGTAAGCTTGGCAGGAGTGGCTGGCTGAATCTTGACATCCGTCTGTACGACAGGATGCTTCAGCTTCTCGATATTCTCCTTAAAAGCATCGAGCTCGGCCTGATAGACTGTAGCCAATTCGCCCCATGTCTTCATCTTGCCTCCATCGCCTCCTACAGGAATACGGCGCTGCTGTGTCTGCATGGAATTGGCATAGAGGTAACTACTATCTGCAAAAGCAACAAGTTCGTGCCAAAGAGCCACACTTTGTTCCAACAAAGGAACGGCATTGTCTAGATACTTAAGGTCTTTTGTCCATTTGTAGTTCAGCACCTGCTGGGCAGCAAGTACCTTTGCACGGAATGATTCTGCAAATTTCCAATAACAGAACATGTCGTTGGCAAAGCGCAGGAATTCCTCTTGATGCTTTTCAACGTTCTGTACGGCAAAGATAACATTACGTGCTGCATTATTTCCATGTTCTACACATTGGTTAACAATGTCTAAAGGTAGTTCGCCTTGATGATTCTCGCCTTTAAATTCTTTTTCTACGTATTCTATGAGCTTCTCGCCCTGAGGACCACAACTTTCATAGAAACCAGGATAGATGGTGTATTTGTAGGGATTGACGAGTTGTCCCATTGTCATACCAAGAAGAAGCGTCTGACGGTTACCTTCCGTAATGCCGAAGCGGCGCAGAAGTTTGGGCGCGATTTCTCCGCTTTCATTATAAGCATCCAAAACCAGTTGTCCCGTGTATCTGTCTTTAATGCCATAATAATCCATTAGAGTCTTTAGCCAGTATTCGCTATCTTCGCCACGCTGGTCGTTCCACGCATAGCGGCCCCAGGCCTGATACCACATCCAGTCACGATCCAACTGCTTCAAGCGTTCGCCATTGGGCAACTTGTCTGCCGTATAGGGCCAGTCCCAATACGAGGCCTGCGGATAGAGGTGCAAACCCTTCGAGTTGTGCACACGATGCATGGCCTGAACTGTCTTTTCGATGAAGGCAGGCGACGACCAGCGCCAAGGTTCCAAGTTCGCCAAAATATGTACGTTGTCGATATGCACGGGGGCAGCACCTGCCAACTGGCGATGCGTCTCACCCCAAGGGCCCCCAGGCTCGTAGGTGGTCAATGACTCTCCCGTATATTTCGACATCGTATATATGTTCGGATAGAGAGGCAAGGACTCCTTTAATACCAATGGTCCATCCGTATCATGAGAGCGAAGTACCACAGGTGGAACATCCGTGCGACCGCTGGCTACTAGTCCATCCTTGATGCCAGGAATGATGGTTTCCTTCATCCACGTTACGTCGTCTTCTATCGTCGCCATTGCTTCGCCCAAGCAAACCAACAATCCCACGTTGGGATATTTCTCGATAAAGGCGGCAATCGACTTGCGGGTATAGTCCGAAATCAATGGTGTGATAGGACGATGGCGATCCTGTGTTTTCAGACCATAGTGGTCGGCAAAGGGCTTGCTCAGAATGATGTTATAGAACATCTGGATGACCCAAATGCCACGTTTGTCAGCCTCATGGGTCAAGAACGAGAAAATCTCTTCGTTCTTCTTAAACGTCTCCTCGTCCACCTCCAAAGCGAAGGGATAATCCTCCAACTTCACCAACGAAGCAAAGGGGTGTCCATTCCACAGATACAGCGAGTTCATTTTGTTCTCCACCATCATATCGAGGTACTTCACCCACTCTGCTTTGTCGTAGAACCAGGGGAAGTTCTCTGGCGTATAGGGATACTCGTAAACAGCATGGCCAGGCAGATACACCGTCTTCTGCAGCCCGATACACGTGCCACGCATCACCATGCCAGGTGTCTCCTGCACAGGCTCAATATCCAACGCCCCTTTCTGGCGGATGCGATCAGCAAGTTCGACACAGCCATAGATGACACCCGTAGCATCGTTACCAGACACCACAAATCCTTTCTTGTCTTTGGTAATGGCATAGCCCTCGGTAGGACCATTGCTGGCATTAGCCAACATAATGCGCAAACCTTTCTTTGGAACAACCTCGTAGCCTAATGTTGTCAATTTCTTCTGCAGATATTCGGCAGCATATTTTTCACGTGCCGACGCTCCCTTGGCCGTGACTACACTTACTCGCTGCGCTACAGCCAAAATAGCTATAGCGAGACTCATGCATAAAACTATGATTCTCTTCATTTCGTCGTACGTTCTTTTATATATAAAAAAGACTGACGACGCAGGTTTTTGTCATCAGTCTTATCCCATAAGGAATGTCTGTGTCTTACACGGCAACGTCCTGCTGTCGCCAAAAACGGAAAGTAATATCCTCAAATTCACCATCCAAACGACGACGATAGAGTCGCTGATTAGTGGTAGCAGATTTCAAAGGACCGAGATGTTTGATATAAGGTCCTACCTTAATATAGTCAAAATCCTGTTTGTTGACAACTGACGGAATACGTATGCGACCGCTATACCACGCCACATGAAACTGGGGGTGATACTCGTGGATGTACTGCGCCAGCTGGTTGACGGCACGAGGGTCAGCATCACCACCCATAAAGGAGATGCATGTGATGTCTGTGCCGTATTGCGACACGAAATCATCAATGGCATCTGTCGTCAGGGGCATACCCACGTCCTCCCAGAGATAATGACTGTGACAGCCCGGACAATGACACGGGCAATTAGAAATATTAATTGCCAGTGTCACTTCGTCGGGTATCTCCTGAAAAACAACTCCTGTGTTGACGTATTTCAGCATGGTTTAAGCCTCCGCATGTGCATAGAAACGACGTGCAGCCTCTTCCTGACGGGGCTGAGAGAAGTTCGAGACGCGCTTCAGATAGCCGATGATGCGGGTCATGTAGTCCACATTCTTCGAGTGGCAGTGCGGGCACTCCTTCAGATAGCGCTTGTCAATGTGGCCACAGTCGTTACAAACGGTATTGGGAATGTTGAATGTGAAGTAGTTACAGCCTTCCTGGGCAGCCACTTTCAACAGATGCAGATACTGCTGTTTCGACAGGTGCTCGTCCAGATTCATGTGCAGAGCGGAACCACCCGTCAGGTGCTCGATATAGGGACGACCATGCAGCTTGAACTTGTCGATGACGCTCAGCGAGTCATCCTCTACCACATAGAAGTAACTGTTGTAGCAGTCACGTGGCACAAAATAGCCATCCTCGCGATCCCACTTGGCGTGCTTCACACCCACATTCTCAGCAGGAATCATCTCACAGTTGAACATCACCTCCTTCGAACGGTACTGCTTGTTATACTTCTCGATGAGCCCAAGGATACCCTGCACGAACTTCTTATAGTCTTCGTTAGGAGTAATCTTCAGACCCATGAACTCTGCTGCTTCCACGAGGCCATTGATACCGATAGTAAGATACTGACGATTGATATTGATATAACCTGCATCGAACAGCGGCAGCATGCCATGAGCCTGTAACTCCTTCAGATTCTCGTTGTAGGCCATCTGTACCTTGTGGCAAAGATCGATGACACCACTCAGATACTCCAGATAATCCATCTTGTGGTTCACGGCATACTGAATGCAGCGATTCAGGTTGATGGTAAGCACCGACTTCGAACCTGTCGATACACCACCTGCTCCCAGCGTATAGCTGAAGCCATTATCCGTAATCTCGTTGCGCAGACGGCAGCACGAAGAGAGAGAATCGGCATTATCGCTCATGTAGGTAAAGAAGGAATGTCCTTCAGCATACATCTCTGCCGTGAAGTCGCCCCATTCCTTGTCCTTGCAATCGCCATTCTCGTCAACAAGCAAAGCCATCGTTTCCACAGGGAATGTCAGCAGGGTCTTGGTACGTTCTTGATTGAACCATTTCATGAAACGCTTCTGCAACCAAGAGAGTCCCTCCCAATCAGGCTGAGAACCATCGGGGAAATAGAACTCACCGAAGATGCTCTGGAAATAATACTTGTCATAGTAAGCCACATTCCAGAATACAGCCTGATAGTTGCGGGCACCTGTGGGCTGGTTCAGCGTGTAGACAATCTGCTCGAAGTAGTCGGTTATGACCTTGTCGATAGTACGCTGCTTCAGGCTGAGGTCTGCCTGGTCGTTGGGGCGCTTCCAATAGTCCAAGCCATATTCCTTACCGATGAAGTAGTTCATATACATCAGGAACTCTGGTGTTGCACAGGCGCCGCTCAACATAGAACTGACCATGAATACCATGTTGACGAAGCCTCCGGCAAACGACTTCAGATTTGTAGGAGCCGTTGAATTGCCGCCAATCTCCATCGTTCCGTTGATAAGCCAGGGATACATGGTAATAGACGCACAATAATTGGCCAACGAGGTCTCGTCGTTCTTATATATAAAATGATGGGTCAGTTTGTCGATATACTCGCTGGCGAGATCTTTGCCGTACATCTTCTTGATGCGGTCTACCAGCAGACGACGATTCAGACGGATGAAGTTCGATTTGGGCAACTCGCCAATCAGCGTGGCAATATTTTTGTGCTCCACATTGGCGTTGGCATCGTACTTCGAACCCGTAGCAGCGTTCACCGATTCGGTGTACTCTGACAGGAACATCATTTTCTCTAAAGTGTCACGATCCTCTGAGTGCTCTTGACGATAAAGGATAAACGACTTGGCTACCTTGTAGAATCCTTCGCGCATCAAAGCCTCCTCCACCTGGTTCTGAATGTCCTCCACCTTGATGTCGTCGTGCATGTCCAAGTGACTCAGAATCTTCGATACTGTTCCAAGGTCAGCAGGTTCATCAACACTCTCGAATGCCTTCACAATGGCATTCATAATCTTGTCTAACGAGAAGCGGTCTTTTGTACCGTCACGCTTCGTAATCGTAAAGTTTTTAATCTCCATCATTGGTTATATCTTCTTTAATGTTTAGTTACTGACTTAGGGTTGTCCTCCCTTAAAGTGTTCCGTTTTGGACAACTTTTCGTTTTTCAAATTCCAAAAAGTTTTCCATTTTGGTAAACGCTAATCGTTTGCAAAGGTACAAATATTACCCAAATTAAGCATACTTTTTATGAAGAATTCTTTGTAAAATAATGTTAAAGAAAGAAGATTCGTAGATAGTGGTTACTAATCGCATGCTCGTACGTCTCTAATATATAAGCAGATAACAACAAACTATTAAAGTGTATATGAACAACAGTAAGTATCGTGGCGTGGTGGTTCCCATGGTAACCCCAGTCACTCAAGACGGACGACTTGACGTGGGAGCTGTCAAGCGGATTATTGACTTTTTTGCGCATTCAGGAGTTTCTCCCCTGTTGATGGGAACCACGGGTGAAGGCAACAGCGTCAGTCAGGCAGACGGACAGCTCTTTGTGGAGACTGCCGTAAAAGCAGCAGACGGGCGGATCATGATTTATGCAGGTCTGACGGGTAACTGTTTTGCTGAGCAAGTGAGCCAGGCAGAGGTCTATACGGCCTTGGGCGCTGACGTCATTGTAGCCACTCTGCCCACCTACTATGCACTGACTGAGGAGCAGATGTACGAATACTACAAGACGTTGGCTGACTGCATCACGGGTCCACTGATGCTCTACAACATTCTGGCAACGACGCACATGAGCATCCCCGTGGCTGTCATCAAGAGACTGGCTGACCATCCGAACATCGTAGGACTGAAGGACTCGGAGCGCGACTTGGAACGTATGGCACAATGTATCGAGATTGCCAAGGGTCGCGACGACTTTGCCTACTTCTGCGGATGGGCCGCCCAAAGTGCACACTCGTTGGAACTGGGAGGCAATGGTATTGTACCCTCAACAGGCAATTTTGTGCCTAAGATGTTCCAACAACTCTTCGAGGCTGCCGTCGCAGGCGATATGGACACCGCCAACCGCTTGCAGGACGAGACCAACGAGATTGCTAAGATCTACCAAAAGGACCGCACCCTCGGACAGTCGCTCACAGCCCTGAAGGTGATGATGCAGACTAAGGGACTCTGCGAGCCTTGGATGCTGATGCCGTTGACCCGTCTGTCCATGTTCGAAGAGAGAGCTATCACCCTAAAGGCACAAGCCATCTGAAGATATGCATATCATAGATTACGTCATTGTACTGCTGTCCATTCTGGCAGCTATTGGCACAGGTGTCTATTTTGCACACAAACAGAAGGACACCTCACAATACTTCGCTGGAGGCGGAAAGATTCCTGCCTGGGCAGTGGGTATCTCCATCTTCGCCACGCTGATATCGAGTGTCACATTCCTCGCCTATCCTGGTGCTGCGTATGCTGACAACTGGATTCTATTGGTTCAAGGACTGATGGTACCCATCGTACTCGTTGCACTCATTGGCATCATCGTACCGCTGTTCCGTAAGGTCATCCGATTGTCGACGTACGAGTATTTCGAACGTCGTTTCGGACTCTTCGCACGCCTCTATTCGTCGTTCGCCTTCACGCTGGGACATTTCTCGAAGGCAGGAACCGTCTTCTTCTTGGTATCGATGGCGCTGGCGACGTTCCTTAACATTAATATATATAGTATAGTACTCATCTTGGGTATTACCATTATTATATTGACGCTGTTTGGCGGTATGGAGGCTATCGTGTGGATGGATGTGGCTCAAGGGTTCCTGCTCATCGGAGGCGGCATCATCTGCATCCTCATCCTGATGTTTGGCATTAATGGCGGACCAGCAGAGACGTTCCGCATTGCCTCTGAGTACAACAAGATCAGCTTCGGACCCTACGACTGGGACCTCACGCAACTGACGTTCCTCGTGATGGTGCTGAATGGTATCTTCTATGCTTTGCAGAAATATGGCACCGATCAGACGATTGTTCAGCGTTACCTGGCTGCCAAAAACGACAAGGAAGCCAAGAAAGCTGCCTATATCGGTGTGCTGATGAGTGTTCCCATCTGGGCGCTGTTTATGTTCATTGGTACGGCACTCTTCGCCTACTATCATGCACAGGGTGCACCCTTACTGCCTGAAGGCATCAAGGCGGACGAGGTATTCCCCTATTTCATCGCTCACGAATTGCCCGTAGGCATTCGTGGGCTGATCATTGCAGCCCTTGCTGCAGCAGCCATCTCCAGTCTCGACAGCGACTTGAACTGTCTGTCAGCTATCGCCGTTCAGGACTACTACAAGCGTTTTAAGAAAGACGCTACCGACCAGCAACAGCTACGTTTTGGCAAGTGGATGGTGGTTGCTTCGGGTATTGGTGCCATTGGCGTCGCCTGTCTCTACATCTTCTGGGGAGGCGAAGGCATTCTAGGGGCGCTGTTCTCACTCTATGCCATCTTCTCAGCGGGTATTGTGGGTATCTTTGTGTTGGGACTATTCAGTCGCAGGGCCAACAAACAGGGCCTCTACATCGGTATTGCTGCCGCTGTCATCTATACGGCCTATGCTGTGCTGACATCCACAAAAGTCGACATTGATGGTGACGGAGTGAAGCAGACGCTACTCGACTTGGGCGACTGGAATTTCACCCACCATAAATATATGCTGGGTGTCTACAGCCACCTCATCGTTCTCGTCGTGGGCTATGTGGCCAGCTTCCTGTTTAAGACTCCGCTGGCTGACAAGGAACTGACCATCTGGGGCTATCTGGAAGAAAAGATGGAACAACAACGCTAATTGTTGGCGCTGTTTCGTGTATACAGGCGGGCCACGATGGCTCCGCTGATGTTATGCCATACGCTGAAAATGGCGCCAGGAATAGTGGCCAACGGATAGGCCGCAAAGTGCAGGGTTGCCAGACTGCTGGCCAACCCAGAATTTTGCATACCCACCTCGATGGATATGGCTCGTTTCTTGGATTCGGACAAGCCCAGCAGACGACCAATCAGATAGCCAAGACTGAGTCCACAGATGTTGTGGAGCATCACTACGAGGACGATGATCAGTCCGCCTGCCAACAGCTTGCTGGCATTGGCAGCAATGATGATGGCAACAATCGCGGCAATGGCTATCGAAGAAAACGCAGGCAGATAATCCGTAGCCCGCTCAGTGAACTTGGGCCAGAGCCATTTCACGATCAGTCCGACGACGATAGGCAGTATGACCACCCAGAGAATGCTCAGCAACATGCCCACCACGTCGACATTGACGCTTTTCCCTGCCAAAGCCCACGTCAACAAGGGAGTCAGAAACGGGGCCAACAAGGTGGAAACGCCTGTCATTCCGACGGAGAGCGCCAAGTCGCCTTTAGCCAGATAGGTAATCACGTTCGACGCTGTACCCCCAGGACAACAGCCTACCAATACGACACCCAGCGCCAGCGCCTCGTCAAGCGCAAAGAGCCGGGCCAGTCCCCACGCCAACAAGGGCATGATGGAGAACTGCGCCAGACAACCGATGACGATATCCTTGGGACGGCTGAACACGATTTTGAAGTCCTGCAGGTTCAGCGTCAGTCCCATTCCGAACATCACCACGCCCAGCATATAGTTGATGACCGTCGGGCGCACCTGTTGCAGCACCTCAGGGAACACCAATGCCAGCAAAGCAGCCGCCAGCACCAGCACACCCATGTATTCTGATATGTAATGACAGAGTTTCTTCATTCCTTCTCCGATAACACTTTTCGCCACAAAGATACAACATAACCGCGAATCCTACAAATAATTCGTGCAGATTTCTAATAAAAAATATTTTTGTCGTTGGAGAATATTTTTGTCCCTTTGCATCAAATTTTAATTGCAGGTCGTGCAATTTACGTTGCAGGACGTGAAATATAGATTGCGGGACGTGAAATATAGATTGCAAGTCGTGAAATATTAATTGCCATTTTTCATTAATCCAGACTTTTCCAGTATGGGCAGAACGCGTTCTGCAAGTATGCGCTGGTGGTAGTCTTCCTCTTCGTAATAGTCTCGTAACAGGGAGCCTTGGTCTTTCAGCATTTGCTTTATCAAATCATCATCTAACAGCCGGACCTCTATCTTTCCCTTGGCGTTAGCGCCCTTTGAGATGATGTAACACACCTGTTGCTTCATACTTTTCTTTGCATCACTGACACCTACCATAGCACCCCCAATTGCACCAAACATAAAACCAGCTGTATTTGCTCCCTCCGCAGATTCCTTGTCCAACAGTCTGTTAACCAACAGAAGACTCCTGTTGCCTATACGTTTTGCCTTAGTATAGCCTCTGCCCAAAGACATTTCTTGATAACAAAGGTTTCGGCAGTTGACATAAAGTGAATCGCCTTGCATAACAACAAGAGCCTCTTTCTTGATCAGTTTATCCGTTTCCTTGTCTCCACACGACAGCTTATAATCACTTCCGCCCCACCACAATTTCTGACTATTACTCCGATGGGTTACGAAGAGAGTGTTCAAGCATTCCCACTTGTCGTTGCAGAAGTCCTGATATGTAAGACAATACTTCGATTGTGCTTTACCAATTGTCGTAATGCAAATGAAAGAAAGGAAAAACAATATTCTTATCATCATTTCTTCTGTTTATGTTTTAGTTGACAAAGGTATGAATTATTTCCGAAATAAAGAACAAAATCTCGAAAAAAGTTGTATCTTTACCAAGGAAACAATGGATAGAGCGGAGTTCGGAAACCAGAAAGTATTTGCAGGCGAGAAGAAACGTGATTAATGCTTATTTTCTCTGAGCAGTTCCTGCATACGGGTGTGCAGTTCGTTGCAGTCGCTCAATACGTTCCAGATGCCATCTTCGGAAAGAACGCCGCGTTTTAAGTCGCTTGGCAACAGGCCTTGCTCGTCGTCGGCAAAGTCTTGTTTCCAATCCTTGCTACCATAATAGGCAGAAAGTTCGCCGATGGACTTCTGCGCAGCAACATAGTCGCCGAGGGCTGCTGACAGTTGCATCACAGCCTGTGAAGCACGGTCCAGATGCTGCTCCATCAATTTGATTCTCTCAATCTGTTTCGTCATAATATGTCACCGTTTAAATTATTTGCTGATAAAAGCCACTTGCGCTTGCGGTAGCGATAGACGAGGAGTAGCAGGAGGCCGATGGCCAGGGGAACGAGCATTACCAGAGCGAAAACAACGAAGAAGGCTGCGCCGATGTTGACACCTATGGCACCACGAGGAGCCCACTCGGGTTCGCTGTATAGTTTGAGGCTGTCCAGTAGAGCAGTTACCGCCAACGAGTCGTTGCGGGCTTGGGCGGCAGAGATTTTTGACTGAATACGCTGATACTGCGCTTTCATGTACACAGAGTCAGCCTCGTAAGCCTGCATTGCTTCCTCGTATTCCATTTGCGAGGCACTGTATTCCGCACGGTTCTTGTCCATCTGCTTTTCTGAATCGAAAATCAAATACACGAAAAAGCCAAACAGCAACGCGCTGACAATCGTAAGCAGGCAACCGGCATGAAGCCAGCAACCACTGGGTTTCTTGACTGGACGGATAGGGTCGTTCATACGCTTCGTTTCATTTCGTGCACAAAAATACACATTTCTGTCGAAACGGCAAATTCTTTTGCCACTTTTTCGATAGAAAATGTAATTTGGCAGGGATGACAAAACGAAGGGGCGTTCGTCTATTATATATAATAAGGTATAGACAACAGAAGGCAAACGTTATGAAAGCAATTACACTTTTGCAGCCACAGAAAATCGTGTTTGGCACGGGCTGCATCGAGACATTCGTAGAAGACTACAAGAAACTGGGCCTGCAGCGCCTGTTTGTACTGACGGCTCCCCCCATCCGTCCTTTGATTGAAGAGCCGTTGGAAACCCTCCGCAAGGCCGGCATCAGCATCGAAATATTCCAAAACATCCTGGCAGAGCCTACTGTCAACGATTTTAAGGCAATCCTTGAGGTAGCTCGTGAGTTCAAGGCTGATAGCGTAGTGGGTATTGGCGGAGGCAGTGTGCTTGATGTTACCAAACTCGTGGCAAGCCTCACCCCCAACCCCTCTCCAACGGGCGAGGGGAGTAATATGTTCCAGCCCGGTTTTATAAAAGCGAAGGGTCTGTGGTTTGCCTGCCTGCCCACGACGGCAGGAACGGGTTCGGAGGTATCGCCTAATGCCATCCTGTTAGACGAGCGCGACCATCTGAAGAAAGGCATTGTGTCGCCATTCCTCATTGCTGATGCAGCCTACGTCGACCCCAAGCTGACGTGGACAGTGCCGGCGAAGGTGACTGCCGATACGGGTATGGACGCGCTAACGCACTGTATCGAAGCCTATACCAACAAGTTTGCCCACCCGTCAGTGGACATCTACGCCCTGCAGGGCATTCGTTTGATTGCTGCCCATCTGGAGCGAGCCGTCAAGGACGGAAAGGATCAGGAGGCCCGCGAGGCGCTGGCCTTCGGTTCGCTGTATGGCGGACTGTGTCTGGGACCCGTCAACACTGCTGCTGTTCATGCGCTGAGCTATCCGTTGGGAGGCGAGTTCCACATTCCTCATGGACTGTCGAACGCCATCCTATTGCCCAGCGTCATGAAATTCAACATGCCTGCTTGTCCTGAGCGTTATGCCGAGGTGGCGATAGCCTGCGGCATAAGCGCAGGCCACACGACTGAAGAGACGGCCCAGCGCGGCGTCGATTTCATTTATCAGTTGGCTGCTGCTGTTGGTATTCCTGATAAGTTGACAGCACTTGGCATTCCCCAGACAGCTGTCGATGGTATGGCGAAAGCCGCTATGCAGGTACAGCGCCTGCTGAAGAACAATCCTCGCGAGGTGACAGAACAAGACGCAAGAGAGATTTATAATAGCCTATATTAAAAAGCCCACCCAAGCCCTCCCCAAGGGAGGAATGTCTGGATAGATAAATCAAAAAAATCGATATGGATATGAATCATGAAATCAAACAACCCTCCCTTGGGGAGGGCTTGGGTGGGCTTCCCATCCTCACCATCACGATGGGCGACCCAGCAGGCATCGGTCCTGAGATTACCGTTCGCGCCCTGAATAGAAAAGAGACTTACGAGAAATGCCGCCCACTGGTTACAGGCGACGCAGCCATCCTGTGCCAAGCAGTTCAGCTGCTGGGCTTCGACCTGCAGGTGAACGCCATCCAAAGCGTCGAGGAAGCCAAGTTCCAGTACGGAACCATCGATGTCATTGACCTGAAGTGCGTCGACATGAGCACCTTTGAGTTCGGAAAGGTACAGTCACAATGTGGCAATGCCGCCTTCCAGTATATCAAGAAGGCCATCGAACTGGCGATGGCTGACGAGGTGGATGGTACAGTGACAGCCCCTCTAAACAAGGAGGCGCTGAATCTGGCGGGCCACCATTACGACGGACATACGGAGATTTACGCCACCTTCACCAACACGAAGAAATATGCCATGATGCTGGCTGACGAGAATATCCGCGTCATCCACGTCTCGACGCATGTTCCCTTGAGAAAGGCCTGTGATCTGGTGAAGAAGGCACGCATCATTGAGTGTGTAGAGCTTATAGACGACGCTTGTCGACAGTTTGGTATTGAGAAACCGCATATCGGTGTGGCAGGACTGAACCCCCACTCCAGCGAGAATGGCATGTTTGGCTGGGAGGAGGCTGAGGAAATCATCCCCGCCATTGAAGAGCTGAAGTCTCGCGGGTTCGATGTCGAGGGTCCCGTACCCCCTGACAGCATCTTCGCCAAGGCCAAGTGCGGACAGTTTGATGGGTGTGTGGCCATGTATCACGATCAGGGCCATATTCCCCTGAAGGTCTGCGCCTTCAACTGGAACAAAGAGACGGGCAAGATGGAAAGTGCCTCTGGTGT
>Ga0310694_10001732_pt1 | contig 24010 bp, 17 predicted proteins | sample 174DNAGHGhighgp2_FD_203884 | JGI IMG/M metagenome (GOLD analysis project Ga0310694, IMG submission 203884) | Sheep rumen microbial communities from Palmerston North, Manawatu-Wanganui, New Zealand - 1742 DNA GHGhigh gp2 (v2) (version 2) | ecosystem: Host-associated > Mammals > Digestive system... | reverse complement strand
CCGGTCTCTTTGCCGGCTTGGTTCAAAATACTAAGTTCCATAACTAATTACTTGTTAATAATGACGATTGAATTTTTTGCACCCGGTACACTACCCTTGACCATGATCAAGTTGTACTCAGGGATCACTTTCAGTACGACGAGGTTCTGAACCGTTACGCGGTCACCGCCCATCTGTCCGGCCATGCGGGTACCCGGGAAAATACGGCTCGGGTAAGCACAAGCACCTACAGAACCCGGTGCGCGCAGACGGTCGTCCTGACCGTGTGTTGACTGACCTACTCCACCGAAGCCATGACGTTTAACGACACCCTGGAAACCGTGGCCCTTGCTGGTTCCGATAACGTCAACGTACATTCCCTCTTCGAAGAGATCAGCTGCTGTGATTGTTTGTCCCAGAGTGAGCTCTCCGTCGAACTCGAACTCTGCTAAGTGGCGCATGGGCTCTACGCCTGCGGCCTTGAAGTGGCCTGCTTCAGCCTTGTTGGTGTGTTTCTCGCTCTTGTGCATAAAGCCAACCTGAGCGGCTTTGTAACCGTCTTTCTCAACGGTCTTGAGCTGAGTCACTACGCAAGGACCTGCCTCAATAACGGTGCACGGGATGTTTTTGCCGTCGGCACCAAAGACGGAAGTCATTCCGATCTTTTTTCCTAATAAACCTGGCATTGTTTTGCTTAGTTTTTTAAATTTTAAATAATGTTAATTAATGTTACTTCTCCTCCATTCTCGCCCACGGGTTAACGTTTTCGGGTTCCCGATATTTCGATATCTCGATATTTCGATGTTCCGGTATCACTCTCCGTGGGAAATGGTTCGGATACTCATCAAACTTTGATTTCTACCTCAACACCCGACGCCAGCTCCAATTTCATCAAAGCCTCAACGGTCTTGTTGTTGGAGTTGTAGATGTCGATCAGACGCTTGTAGCTTGATAACTCGAATTGCTCACGGCTCTTCTTGTTAACGAAGGTAGAGCGGTTAACGGTAAAGATGCGCTTGTGTGTCGGCAGTGGAATTGGGCCACTCACTACGGCACCCGTTGCCTTTACGGTCTTAACGATCTTCTCTGCAGACTTGTCCACCAAGTTGTGGTCGAAAGACTTCAGTTTGATACGAATTTTTTGACTCATAATTAGTAATAGTGTTTTTATTTTGTTAATACTTCGCAGAGCGCAGATAACCTTAAGAGTCATTTGCTAAGATGACCCACACCCCACAGGGTTAATTTTGTTCTTGCGAACCTTATGTTTCAGGCCGTACCTCCCACCACACGCATGTGTGTACGTGTACGTTCCTTATTGGTTTATTTACCGCCCCCGCATGGTCTTTGTATCGACCATGCATGGGCGATATTTATTATACTAAGTCAACGCGGCCACCTACTTCGGTCAGTACTGCTTTCGCGATCGAGCTGGATACTGCCTCGTAGTGGCTGAACTCCATAGAGCTCGTAGCACGACCACTGGTGATGGTACGGAGAGCGGTTACGTAACCGAACATCTCTGCCAGAGGTACCTTAGCCTTTACGATGCGTGCACCAGTGCGGCTGGTATCCATACCTTCTACCTGACCACGACGTTTGTTCAAGTCGCCGATGACATCACCCATGGACTCCTCCGGAGTAACAACTTCGATCTTCATGATCGGCTCCATGAGCACCGGTTTAGCTTTAGCGCAAGCCTCTTTGAATGCCATCTGTGCAGCGATCTCGAAGGACAGCTGGTCGGAGTCAACCGGGTGGAAGCTACCGTCCAGGAGGGTTACCTTCAAGCTGTCAAGCGGATATCCTGCGAGCACACCGTTCTTCATTGCGATCTCGAAACCTTTCTGAACCGACGGGATGTACTCCTTAGGCACGTTACCACCTTTGACAACATCCTCGAACTGCAAACCGCCCGGGAAGTCAGCGTCAGCCGGCTCAACGCGAACGATGATGTCAGCGAATTTACCACGACCACCGGACTGCTTCTTGTAAACCTCGCGCAACTCTACCGGAGCAGAGATAGCCTCGCGGTAAGCAACCTGCGGACGACCTTGGTTACACTCTACCTTGAACTCACGACGCAGACGGTCGATGATGATCTCCAAGTGAAGCTCACCCATACCGGAGATCACAGTCTGGCCGGTCTGCTCGTCGGTCTTCACGGTGAAGGTCGGATCCTCTTCTGCCAACTTAGCAAGACCTACACCCAGTTTGTCGAGGTCAGCCTGACTCTTCGGCTCTACAGAGATGCCGATCACCGGTGCCGGGAACTCGATCGACTCGAGTACGATAGGTTTGTTCTCGTCGCAGAGAGTATCGCCCGTGCGTATATCCTTAAATCCTACGCCCGCGCCTATATCGCCCGCGAGGATGGTCTCAACCGGATTCTGGTGGTTCGAGTGCATCTGGAAGATACGGCTGATACGTTCTTTCTTACCCGAACGCGGGTTGTAAACGTATGAACCTGCATCCAGGTGACCCGAGTAAACACGGAAGTAGCAGAGACGACCTACATACGGATCGGTAGCAATCTTGAATGCCAATGCGCAGAGCGGATCTTGATCATCCGGATGACGAACCTCTTCTGCATCGGTGTTCGGGTTAGTACCGTTGATCACCGGAGTATCCAGCGGGCTCGGCAGGTATGCGCAGACAGCGTCCAGCATCGTCTGTACACCTTTGTTCTTGAACGACGAACCGCAGATAACCGGGAAGATCTTCATCGACAGCGTACCCTTGCGGATAGCTACGCGGATCTCATCCTCAGTGATAGTCGAAGGATCGTCGAAATATTTCTCCATCAGAGTGTCATCGAACTCAGATACTGTCTCCAGCATCTTGTCACGCCACTCCTCAGCCTCAGCTACGAGGTTAGCCGGAATCTCCTCCTCAACGTATTCAGCACCCATGGTCTCATCGTGCCAGAGGATAGCTTTCATCTTCACGAGGTCAACGACACCCTTGAAGGTCTCCTCAGCGCCGATAGGAATCTGGATAGGACACGGAGTAGCACCAAGTACCTCTTTGATCTGGCGAACTACGTCGAAGAAGTTTGCACCCGAACGGTCCATCTTGTTCACGTAGCACAGGCGCGGTACATTATATTTATCTGCCTGACGCCAAACGGTCTCGGACTGCGGCTGAACACCACCTACCGAGCAGAGTGCCATCACAGCACCATCGAGGATACGGAGCGAACGCTCTACCTCTACCGTGAAATCCACGTGCCCCGGAGTGTCGATCAGGTTGATCTTGTACTTGTTGCCTGCATAGTTCCAGAAAGTGGTAGTAGCCGCAGAGGTGATAGTGATACCACGCTCCTGCTCCTGAACCATCCAGTCCATGGTAGCCGCACCATCGTGTACCTCACCGATTTTGTGGGTCAGACCAGTGTAGAACAGAATACGCTCAGACGTAGTGGTCTTACCCGCATCGATGTGGGCCATAATACCGATGTTACGGTTTAATTTCAAATCATGTTTTGCCATTGTTTTATCAATCTTTTTTTGTACGCTTTCAATTAGAAGCGGAAGTGTGCGAATGCGCGGTTAGCCTCAGCCATGCGGTGCATATCCTCTTTACGTTTGAAGGCACCACCTTGGTTGTTGTAAGCATCCATGATCTCAGCAGCGAGTTTCTCAGCCATAGAGTGACCGCCACGTTTGCGTGCGAATGCGATCATATTCTTCATTGCGATGGACTCCTTGCGGTCAGCACGGATCTCGGTCGGCACCTGGAAGGTTGCACCACCGATACGCTTCGATTTAACCTCTACGAGCGGAGTGATGTTATCCAGAGCTTGTTTCCAGATATCGAGCGCGCTCTTCTCTTCGTTCTTAGCTTTCTGCTCTACTACGCCCAATGCACTGTAGAATACGCCGTATGCGGTATTTTTCTTACCGTCCAGCATGAGGTGGTTCACAAACTTAGCCACCATTACTTCGCCATAAACTGGATCCGGAAGGATCACACGTTTTGTTGGTTTTGCTTTTCTCATTGTTTCAAATAATTTTAATTTTGGTTGTCGATTACTTCAGTAAATCTCAAATCTCAATTCTCAATTCTCAATTCTCAATTCGCTTACTCAACCCTCAACCCATTGTTTTCGTCCCAAATATGGAACATTTAGTTAATTAAATTCAGAGCTTGAACTGTTTCCTCTTCTCCTCCCTTGAGGGGAGGTCGGGAGGGGTTTCTTACTTCTTCGCTTTCGGACGCTTAGCTCCGTATTTAGAGCGGCGTTGGAGGCGGTTAGCCACACCTGCGGTATCCAATGAACCACGAACGATGTGGTAACGAACACCCGGCAGGTCTTTTACACGGCCGCCACGTACCATTACGATACTGTGCTCTTGCAAGTTGTGTCCCTCTCCCGGGATGTAAGCATTAACCTCCTTGGCGTTGGTGAGGCGCACACGGGCAACCTTACGCATTGCGGAGTTAGGTTTCTTCGGGGTCGTTGTGTAAACACGTACACAAACGCCACGACGCTGCGGACAGCTGTCAAGAGCCGGGCTCTTCGATTTGTCCACCAGTTCTGCTCTTCCTTTTCTAACTAATTGTTGAATTGTAGGCATTTTGTTGTTTTTAATTTGATTTGTTTAACTAATTATATTCCATGCTTTTTCTATACATACACGTGCGCTCAAGCCACGTTCATGTGAAAAAGCTTGCAAAATTACTACTTTTTTTTGACATGACCAAATTTTTTAGCAAGAAAAATCAAAAAAAATGCATTTTGCATGCTATATTTGGCATTTTGGCATTTTTTGCCATAAAAAAAGCTCATCAATCAAGAGTCCAAAGGCAAATTTTTCAAAGCTCTCACAAAAACACTTTTCCTGCTAAAATATGCCACATCATCACCCAATACCCAACAAGGGGTTAACAAGGGGTCAACAAGGGGTTATCCTAGACCATTGCCGTACTTTCACGCTTAAATAATACCAAGGTAATGCATAGGTTGGTAAGCACGGGAAAAACATTTTTTTTGTGAGATATGCAAGAATTATTTGCACATCTCGGAATTTTTTTGTACCTTTGCGCCCAAAATTCTCAAGACTTAAAATTATGCCTGATCATCTTTTACAGATCAAGAACCGCCAGGATTTTCGGACGTGGTTGGCGGAACACCATGCTACCGCCTCGGAATGCTGGGTGGTCGTGCAACGAGGTCGCCCGAATGACGAGGAGACTTTTTGGTATCTGGACGCGGTGGAAGAAGCCCTCTGTTTCGGCTGGATTGACAGTAGTGCCCGCTATATAGACGGTGTATTGATGCAGCGTTTTTCTCCTCGCCGCAAGAACAGCCCGTGGACGGAACTGAACAAAGAGCGAGTGCGTCGGTTGGAGCGGCTCGGCAGGATGACCGATGCCGGACGACGCGCATTACCGCCTATGGGAGAACGCAGTTTCCGATTCGATGAGGAGTTGGTGGCAGCCCTTAAGAAAGCACGCGTATGGTCCACATTCCGCTCTTTTCCTGCGCTTTACCAACGTGTTCGCGCGTACAATGTTACTTTTTACAAAACACGCAACCAACAGACTTATCAAAAAGCCCTCGCTCATCTGATTGCCGAGACCAAAAAAGGCAATATGTTTGGCGAATGGACGGACTATGGGCGGCTCATTTAGGGACTAAATTGAGTGCAAAAACAAAAATAATTCCCTTTCTTCTTGCGTATTTAAGGAATTTTTTGTAATTTTGCAGCCGAAATAAAGTAATCTACGGATTATGGTACATGATTTATATATTTTGATGATCACGGCGGGCGTAGTCAGCCTGCTGTTTAAGTTGTTGAAACAGCCGGTTGTGTTGGGCTACATTGTAGCCGGTATTTTGGTCGGCCCTCACCTGTTTGGTGTGAACTTAGTGAATCATGAGAACGTAGAGGCATGGGGTAACATCGGCGTGCTGTTCGTGCTGTTCTGCATCGGTCTGGAGTTTCGTCTCAAGAACATGTTCGAGAGTGGCAAAGTGGCGCTCGTCGGCGCTGCCACCATCATCGGAGGCATGCTGTTATTGGGTTACGGCGTCGGACGTTTGTCGGAGTTGGACAACATGAACTCCCTCTTCTTGGCAGCCATGCTCTGTATGTCCAGTACGACCATCGTTATGAAAGCGGTGGATGAAGCAGGACTGAGCAAGGCGCGCTTCGTCAAGGGCGCGACGAGTATCCTGATCTTCGAAGACATCGTAGCCGTCGTGCTGTTGGTTCTCCTGTCCAGTATTGCCGTCAAGAACAGTTTTGAGGGCGTTGAGTTGCTCAAAAAAGTGGGTGTACTCGTTGTGACGCTGGTCGTATGGTTCGTAGTGGGTATTTTAGTGATCCCCACCTTGCTTCGCAAAGTACGTCCGTACTTGAACGACGAGACGCTGATCATCTTGGCGTTGGGCTTATGTTTGGGCATGGTATTGACCGCCGAAGAGGCAGGATTCAGTAGCGCTTTGGGTGCATTCGTTATGGGAATGGTGTTGGCAGAGACTTTGGAATCGCACCGCATCGAGAAACTCATGGCGCCGCTCAAGAACGTGTTTGCCGCAATCTTCTTCGTCTCGGTGGGAATGATGATCGACCCCGCCTCGTTAGGCCAGTACTGGTCTGCTATCCTGTTCGTGTCGGTAGTGATTATCGTGGGCATGATTCTCTTCGGTACGCTGGGTTGCTGGTGGGGCGGAGAGACCCTCAAGGACGCTATGTACACAGGATTCTCGTTCGTACAAATCGGCGAGTTCTCGTTCATCATCGCTGCACTGGGTAGCAAACTGAACGTCACCGATCCGGCTATCTACCCGATTATCGTAGCTTCCAGTGTGCTAACCACCTTCCTCACACCGTATATCATGAAGGCTACCGTGCCGTGCTATAACTTCCTCTACAAACATGCATCGCCACGTTTGCGTAGCAAGATTGACCAACGTGAGCAAGAGGTAGCTCAGGCGGAGAAGAATACATCCTCTTCCAACGAAGGATCATTCCTCTCTCATCCCGAGAAGGTTCAACATGCCTTGCGCAAAACGATTGTCACCAAACGGGTGGTCAATCTTTTCCTTACCAACATGAGCGAAAACGATAAGAAAGAAGAATCGGAGAAAACTGAAAACAAAGAAAATGAATAGAATGTTAGGAATAATGGTGGCGGTAGTACTGGGTACTGCCTCCATTGCAGCACAAAATGACCACCTCGCAGATGGTCTGGCTTCCGTGGCTTCGATAGCCGCAGAAACGCAAGTTGCCACAGACAGCGTGGCTGACAGCACAACGGTTGTTGCACCGGTTGAGGAAGTGCCTTTATGGAAGCAGAAACTGTACTACGGCTATAAATTCGATATCTATCTCCACCACAACTCCCGCTCAGACAAAAAGGAAAACGGTTGGTCCATCTCCGTCACACCGGAAATAGGTTGGCGACTCAAAGAACGGGTTTACTTAGGTATGCGGTTTGGAGGAACTTACAAAAGCGCTTACATCAGCCAATCGTACATCAATGATGTGAACGGTTCGAAATCTACGGAGGACATGCGGGTCAGTTACGGCTCGTGGGAAGTAACGCCGTATATGCGATACCGCATGAAGACCCTCTTTGACGGCAAAGTGGGTATTTGGATGGAAGCACACCTGTACACCGGAATGGAGTTTCCGCGTGTGACGGAAGGCAAAACGGCAGGAACCGATTTTGACGGTTTGCGTCACAGCCTGACCTATGGCGTACAATTGTCACCGGTGATTACCTATCAGTTCAACCGCAAAAGTACCTTCCAGATCTTCTTCTCTATCCTGAGCGTGGGGTATAGCGGATCCACCTTCTTCTATCAAAACCCGGAAACAGGCACTCGGTATAATGAATACACCAATGACCTCATCATCTTCTCGGGCAAACTGAGCAACCTGCTGGCGAACCAGTTTACGCCCGGTTTATATGGATTGAAATTTGGCGTTCAGAAGAGTTTCTAATATTGCTCTAACCCTAATAGGCATCCTGTTCGGGTTGGTACTCCTGCTACTGGTAGCAGTAGCAAGCGTATTGTATGTGCCTTCCCTTCGCTCAACCGCGATAAACAAAGGCGTGTCTATTGCCAACGATAAGACAGATTGGGACATCGATTTGGGGCGCATATACCTTTCGCCTTTCCACCATTCGCCAATGGTTCTCTACCGCGCCTACAAAGGAACAGGCGATCTGCCCGTGGCGGTAGAGATCGACAGCATTTTTGTCGGTCATAGAAACCAGGATACTCTAATTTACGCGCGCGCCATCCGTTTGCGCGCCAAAATGCTGACTGCCGGCAGAACGGCGCCTTTCAGCGATTTCACGTCCATCCCTATTGTCGTGGAGCAACTTCAATTGGACAACACGACCTTTCACTCCGACAGTCTCATAGCCGCTGTGGGAATAGATGTTGTCTTGAATCATCTGGAAGCAACCAGCCCTCAACTGCTGATCGCCGAAGGTCAATACCCGCTGCACGGACTGCGATTAGAGGATGCTTTTGTCGGCATCGACTTACGCCCCACTCCTCCGCCTGACACCATCGTAGAGGAAACGCCTCCGATGCCTATGGCCTTTGATGTGCCGGACGGCAAATTGCAAAACATCCATTTCCGCCTTACCCCCTTGGGAATGGATATATGCACTCATTCTCTGTCCACGAACGTGATCGCCGATGTGGGCGGAAATAGGTACGATGCGCGTCGCTTAGACATAGGCGGTTTCAGGTTCTCGCTCGGCGCGCTGTCCATTCCTGCCGACACTATCTACGGCGATGCACGCGTTGATTTAGGTACGAATCTCATCACCTCCAACGGATTGCATGTCCGTTCGGACGAGATAGGTGCCAAAGCGGATCTCTATGCGACGCAGATGAACCTGCAGACCATGCGCGTGGACGTTACCGGCGATGCGGTCTATCAAGGCAGCCAAGCCCGGCTCCGCGGATTCTACGACATTGATGACGAGGCGTATGACATGCACGTGAACGTAGAGCGGGTCAACCTCAGTCCGTTCTTGGCAAACCATCCTCAATCGGTCTTGGCAGGAACCATCCATGCCGAGGGTAAAGGCATCAACCCATCTTCCCCCCGCATGAAAACGAAACTGCAGATGCACCTCACCGATGCCGTCTATGACAACATCAACGTCTCCGGAATCAATCTCAATGCGGAACTGGCCAACCAAACGGTAGCCGGTACGCTCCATCTGCCGGTGACGATGACGGATAGCGCTTTGCGAATCAAAGCGCAAACGGAACATCAGTTCCGCGTAGCCCGATTTCTGACTCCGAAACAAATAAAAGTGGATTACCATACGCAGATGCGTGCCTTCCGCGCACATGTGGCAGGAGAGGACTTTGCCGCAGACCACTTGCGTTTGGATTTTGCTACGGACGACACCACTTCGGTCGATTTAGCGACCGAAGGGCTCCGTCTCTCCGCCCAAAGCCCGATGCATGTCATGAAACTCGTGGATGACGTTCAGCCGCTATTGAACGCCGTCAGCGACTCCGCTATCATAGCTGCCATCACGTCACTCTCCGACCTGACCCGAATAGACTCCATCCGCCGCTTGATCCCCGAAATGAATGCCGACATCAGACTGTCACACGGCAGCCCTGCGCAGGCAATCATCGAACGGATGGGCTTGGATATACACCGGATCAATCTGTCCCTCCGCTCCGATTCGATCCGGACAGACCTCGCCCTTGATGCCACTATCCCCGATATTGACCATCCCGAAGACAGTTCCGCCCTGCGGTTACCGGCGGTCAAAGCGGCGATGCGCATAGGGATGACGGAAGGTCAAACGAACGCTTCACTCACAGCAGACACCCGCCTTAGCGATGGCGCCATGAGTTTTCATGATCTCTGTACCGACGCTGCGCTGCGCTTGGATTTAGAGCGTAACGGACGCGAACTGTATGGTACCGGACGATTGACATTGGACAGCCTGAGGTATGGAGCCAAAGAGTTAGGCAATCGAACCATCGACATGCAGATCTCCCCCTCCCGCCAATATGCCAACGCCCTGCGTACGGACGTCCGTCTGGACGACATCCCCTTGGACATCGTGGAGAGTTTCGTTTCGCTCACAGACATCGCCCTCCAAGGCTCCATCCGGGCTTCCGCGTCGGTGGACGGTCTGCCAGCCAAGACGGATATCTCCGCAGAAGTGCAACCCCTGGGCGTATCCGCCGAATACAAGCCTTACCGGGTCGGCTTGAGCCTTGGGGAAACACCGATCATCATGTCCCATAACCACGTGGATCTCAATGGATTACCTATCTATGGAGCGGACAATACCTACTTGGCGCTCACCGGTGGTTTGGACCTTGATAGCATGCATCTGGACATCCGTCTGGCTGCAGACAGTTTTGCTCCGGCTAAATTGCCCCAAAACGGTCCTATACCGGTCTATGGAGACTTGGCTACCGACATCCGCGGACGGGTTACAGGACCATTGGACAGTATTCTCGCCGATGTGGACGTGACCCTTCTTCCCTCCACCGACATTACTTATCCCATTGATAAAAAGAACCTTGCGCAGGTCAAACCGCATGGTACAGTGAACTTGCAATACAGCGTAGCCGATGGCGCACTCAATTTAGGCGGTCGCATCCATGTGGACGACGGGTTCATTCGCTACTCGCCGAAGATCTACCCCATTATGCCTTTCCATGTCGATTCAGGGAGTCACGTTGCTTTCAACGGACCCTTGGGGCAAACGAGGCTGCAGATTTCGGCGTCGCAACAAGTGAAAGCCGACGTAGAATCCGACGATGAAGAGACGCGACGCGTGGATTTCACAACCGGCGTACGGGTCAACGGCGTTTTAGACTCCATCGGGCTGAAGAGCATCGGATTCTTCTTGGAAGCCCCGGAAGATGAGGTCATCACTCGCGAACTGGCATCGGTGGACGAAGGCACACGAGAAGGATTAGCCGCCACACTTCTGGCTACCGGCATGTACGTCGGTGAAAGCAACGTGGCTGCCCAACGGGAAGGATACGCTCTCTCCTCGATCATCAACAGCCGTCTCAATGCCGCGATGGCAAACTCCAAAATAGGTCAATTCATCGATGTGGACATCAGTAGTGCCAAGAGTACACACGCTGCCGGAGAAACGAACGACATGAATATAGCCATCAGCAAGTCCTTCTTCAAGGACAAGCTGCGAATCACCTTAGGCTCTACTTTTACGGACAATCCTGAGATCAACCAATCGCACGGATTATTCACCAACTTCACCGCCGATTACAAATTAACCAAAGACGGCAAAGTACTCTTGCGTCTGTACTCGCAACGCGATTACAACAACATCCTCGAAGGAGAGTTGTATAAAGCCGGACTGGCTGTGCATGCCACCAAAGACTGGAGACGGACGGAACTCTACCGCGGCGACAGCATCCATCGCATCTATGGCATCTCCGCTGACGCGGGTGTGGCGTACCGATCCAATAACAGCATCGGTCCGGATCTGACCCTCAAATCGAGTATCCGGAACCTGCTCGGCAAAGGCGAGACCTTTACACTCAAAGGGAACGGCGCTTACTACTGGGCATTGCGCGACCGACATCCCGGAGATCCGAAAAAGATCGATACCTATAAGTTAGGTCTCAACGCATCCCTCGTCTTCCCCTATCTCCATTGGATAGGAGACAATAACCCCGTCGGAGATACGCGGTATATGGTTGGTTATCAGTATGAAAACATAGCAGGGGGATACGGAGTTCACAAAATTTCCGGATCGTTCACTTATTTCATCCACTCGTCTAACTCGCCTTATATAACGCACGCCCTCACGCCTTTCTCCCTCTCCGTGGTGATGATGAAAGCCGAATCGGACAGTCTATATGACAAAGCCGCTGAGTACCCCGAACTCATCAAAGTAATTGCCGGAGACGAGTTCGTGCCTTCCATCGGATATAATTTCATCTATGATGACTACCGTGCCAAACGCGCCGTCAACACCTATCTCAACCTCGGCGTCAAGGAGTCCGGTAACATCATCAATGCCATTTATTGCGCCTTCGGACATAAATGGGATGAGTTGGATAAACCGCTGGGAAACATCACCTTCAACCAGTTTGTCAAACTCTCCGCCGAACTGCGCAATAAGTTCAATCTTACCGACCAAGTATCTATTGCTACTCGTCTCTTCGCCGGTGCCAACGTGCCATTGGGAAACTCGCTTTTTGCCCCTCTCTCGGAGGCCTTCTATACCGGTGGACCGAACAGCCTGCGTGCCGCTGCGCCGTATGCGTACGGACCCGGTAACTTCTACTCCGCCAAATACAACCAGAACTTCTTCCATGCCGGAGATGTCAAACTCGAAGCCAACTTCGAACTCCGTTTCCCCATCGTATGGAAACTGTACGGAGCAGCCTTCGTTGATGCCGGAAACGTATGGAACTGGTACTCCACCGTCGATCTCTACAAAGCGGCGGGTTATGGAGATTACATCACTCGTTTGCAACTGCCCGAAACGCTCTACGACGGGATCTTCAACAACCCTGATTTTGCACGCCAGATAGCACTGGGAACCGGTGCCGGTCTGCGTCTGGATATAGACGGACTCGTCGTTCGCTTGGATTTCGGTGTGGGCATCCACGCGCCTTACCAAACCTTCCGGTACGACAAAAAGGGTCAACCCGATCCCACGCAACCCATTACCACCTATTTCAATATTCCTTCGGCACTCGATGCCATCCGCATCAATTTCGGTATCGGCTATCCCTTCTAAAAGCTATCAGCTGTCAGCCATCAGTTCTGAATGCTGAATGCTGAATGCTGAATGCTAACAACTAACAACCAATATGAAAAAACTCATCACATTAGCCTTGGCTGTTCTCTTATTGGCAGCCTGCAACCATCCGCAACCCACGGGCTTCGCCAAAGGGGCAGACCTCAGTTGGCTCAGCGAGATGGAACGAGATAGCATGTTCTCTTACGATTGCATCGAACAATTACGGAACATGGGCATGAACGCCGTACGTTTGCGCGTCTGGGTCAACCATTCTACCGGTTGGAGCAATATACCGGACATGCTCTACTTGGCAAAACGCGCTGCCCGGAAAGGACAACGAATAATGATTGATATTCACTATTCGGACTTCTTCGCAGACCCGAGCCACCAAACGATTCCTACCGCTTGGCAGGACTACGACTACCCAACCATGCTGGATGCCGTAAGACAACACACGCTCGATGTGCTACTCGCCCTCAAAGAGGCGGGTGTTCATCCCGAGTGGGTACAAATAGGCAACGAAACGCCGAACGGCATGCTCTGGCCTATGGGACAGGTACACCGGGAGGAAGGCAACTGGGAGCAATACGCCGCTTTCACCGCCACGGGCTACAAGGCTGCCAAAGAGGTCTTCCCGGACATCACCGTCATCGTCCATGTCGATAATGCCTATGAGCAACGGGATTGGTTCTGGCAATCCATGCATGCCAACGGCGGTCTATGGGACATGATCGGACTAAGTCATTACCCCATGATGAGCGCATGGAACGGAGGTAAGACATGGCAGGAGATGAACGAGTTAGCCGAACAGAACATCCGCCACCTCATCCACGATTGGCATTGCCCGGTGATGATTGCCGAAGTCGGCATGTTCGCCAACGATACCCTCTCGCCCATTGTCATGACCGATTTCATCCAACGCATTACCGCCATCGACTCCTGTGCCGGTATCTTCTATTGGGAACCCGAAGTCTATGGCGGCTGGCGACCGGCAGAGTATATTCCTCTCGGATGGGGAAGCTATGACATGGGGGCTTTCACACCGGATGGTCAACCCTCCCCGGTCATGCAAATCCTCCTCAACTCCCAAACACAAACGACTAAATACTAACGACATACGCCTTATGAAAGTTCTATTGATTAACGGTTCGCCGCACGCACACGGCAATACCTATCTGGCTCTCAACGAGATAGCCTCACAACTCCAAAAGGAAGGCATCGACTTCGAAATCATCCAACTCGGAACCAAACCCGTTCGTGGGTGCATCGCCTGTGGTACCTGCAAATCAAAAGCTGATAACCGCTGCGTCTTTGATGACGATCTATGCAACGCCGTGTCTGCGAAGATGCAAGAATGCGATGGGCTCATAGTGGGTTCGCCGGTTTATTACGGTCAACCGAACGGAACACTACTGTCCCTCATCCAACGAATGCTCTACTCCAACGGCGAAGCCTTCAGCTCCAAACCCGCTGCCGGAGTTGCCGTCTGCCGAAGAGGAGGCGCCACTGCCGCGTTGCAGACACTCAATATGCCCTTCCAGATACTCAATATGCCGATTGTCACTTCACAGTATTGGAACATCGTCTATGGACGTACCCAAGGCGAAGCGGCACTCGATGCCGAAGGCATGCAGACCATGCGATCTCTGGCTAAGAACATGGCATACCTTCTCCATGCCACGTCAGAACACCCCAAACCCGCCTACGAACCCCGCCAAGCCATGCATTTCATCCGCTGATTAAACGATAAAATCAATTAAACATATAGTCTTATGAAACGTTCAGTTCTATTCTTATCATTGCTCCTTGCCGCATTGGTAACACGCGCAGAAGACTTGGACATTCGTGCCCTGCATCATCTATCCAATACCATGGAGCACGAAGAATTTCTCAAGATGGCGATTCAACACGATTCGCTCACACGCTCCATATCCATTGAGCAATGGTACAATGAACTGAATATCGTATCCGACGACACAGTCGGCATGCTATTGATGCCCACACTCTACGACCTCATCGCGGATGAGTACTACAACCGCTATCTGCCCGACCGCGATTCCGTAGTATCCGCCTGGCTGGCATTTCATGAACAAGATGAATCTGCATTGCCACGTCTGTACATCACATTAAACAGACGCAACATCGTGTACGGAAACAAATTGTTGGATATGTATAACTCGTTACCGGATAATTGGGAACGCGGATATGTGCTGACTCATACGGATGGGTATAAAAACGAGCAATACTACCGCTATGTCTGCGAGTATCTGGCTTCTTTCCCGAACTCGCCTTTCGCAGCGGATATCCTTCACCGCAAGCATCTATGTGAACAAATAGACATCGATTTTTCGTATCCTTCCCTCCTTTCTACCACCGACTCCATTAACATCTCGTTCAGTAATTGCAATGCCCGCGAGATCATCTTTGAACTCTACCGCCTGCCGGATAAGATGCCTAAAAAAGGCTCGATGAGTGCGCCGTTGATGAAAGTCGATTCGCTTCGTGTCACCACAGACACACCGCTGATTTTCCGTCTTCAGGATCAACAATGCAAGATGAAACCGCAGCCTTTCGGTACCTATTTTATTCACGCGCGTGTACCAGAAGACACTTTACGGGAACCTATCGACAGTATTCCCTTTGTGCAGATATATTTCCGCACGCTCACGATAAGCAACCTGAGATGTCTGCTGATGCAAGAGGGGAGTATGAAACGACCCGAACCATGGATCATTGTCACCGACATCCATACTGGACAACCGCTTCATCATGTCAAAGTGAAGCCTTACAAACAGTTGGCACGCTACACCAACCAAAACGGGGAAGTCCGGATTTCCAAACGTAAATCCTATTTCCCCATTTACCACCTGTCGCTCGGTGAGGATAAGTACCATCATCCCGATATAAGCAATAGATATTTTTCGGATAATAATAACAATACGGAGCTTATCGCGCTACCTAACGCTACTATCTTCCGTCCGGGAGATACACTACACATTGCTTTTATAGGACAGAAAAGGCATAAGTTCCGTTATTCTTTGCTGAAAAACAAACCTGTCAGAGTATATTTCAGCGGACCGCAATGGAATCGGACGGACACCACGCTTGTATTGGATGATGATGCCGCGGCAACGCTCGCCGTTCCGTTCACGGACGACATGCGCCGGGGAATCTATAGTATACATGCACGCATGGATGATTCTTATGCGGCCTATGTCGGCGTTCGCTTGGAGGACTACCGCCTGCCGTCTTTCTCCGTCGCTTTTGACGATTCATGCCGCACAATGGCTCGGGCACATCTCAAACCCGTCACCGGTAAAGCCCTGCGTTCCAACGGTACTCCGCTGGCAGGCGCAACAGTGATCGCAAACGTGGATTTTGGCAGATATTATCATATTTCTCCGCGGCCTCTGGATACAATCACTACAGATATGGATGGTTCATTCCGCATTCTCGTTCCGGCGGAAATGGTTGCTACTTACGCTGCTTGTGATCAGATGTTCGTCCGTGCTTCAGTCATTTCCGGTGACGGTGAGACGCAAAACGCACAAATCCTTATCGCTATCCAAGGAGAGGTTCCTACACGCCCGAAACCGATTTATGTTGCAGGAGTACCGCAGGACTCCTTGCTATGGTTACCGACAGATAGTATGACGGTGAACGGCAGAGAAGCCACTCTCCGTCTCGGTGTTCCACGTACCTCGTGGGTCTATTGCGTCACGTCATCGCGCAATAAACTGCTTTCGCATCAATGGCAACTCCTTACACCGGGCATGCACGCATATACCTTCACGCTGCCCGACAAGACTGACGAATACCTTGATGTGCGTTTCTTGACCTGCAGAGAAGATGGTTCTTTCTTTGAACGGCATCATCATCTGCAAGGAATCAACCAAACCGAACTCCATATCGTTCCCGTCTCCATGCGCGACTACCTCACTCCTGACGCACGTGAGACTTGGACGTTCCGCCTGACAGACGCACAAGGAAAACCGCTACAGGGAAGCATGGTGTTGACGATGACGGACAAAGCCTTGGAATCCATTCAGTCATCCTTATGGGAAAACCCGTATCTGCCCAAATGGGAAGAACCATTTATTTCATTCGAGAAACCCGAGTATAGTCCTCGGTTGCAGAGTTTCCTCTCGATTGTTCCTCCGATGGGGAAAGGCGTGTACTACCGGCGACCTGTCCTGTATGAACCCTACCGCGTGGATTCTACCCGACTGATGGTTATTAGCGGTAAAGTGGTTGATACGCAAGGAGAACCGCTTATCGGTGTTTCTATCACGGAACAGGATTCCCAGCGGGGTACTGTTAGCGACTATGAAGGGCTTTTCAGCATGGTAGTAAGCCCGAATGCCGTCCTCAATTTTACTTACCTCGGTATGAAACCGATCGCTTGCCATGCGTACGGCAATATGTATGTCGTCATGGAAGAAAACCGGGAGGTACTCAACGAGGTTGTTCTGGGTTATGGAAGCGGTACAATAGCCGGCGTAAGAATCAGAGGAATTGGTTCTCTTTCTACTCTCCAAATGGACGCACTCGGTATTGTGGAGGAAGAAGAGGAAAATGTGGCCTTCTGTATAGTGACATCGGAGACATCGGAACAACATCCGGAAACCCTTCCTGTCCTCCGTCAAGGAGACACACGGCTTTCACTATACCTGCCTCACTTGCACACCGACACAGCAGGTGAAATCCATGTGCATTTCCTGACTCCTTCGGATAATACCGAATGGGTTATGCAGGCGATGGCTTGGACGGATAACGGGCGTTCCGACTACCTCAGCCGCACGCTCATAGCGCGTCGCACCTTGATGGTACGTCTTCAGATGCCGCGTTTCATGCGTCAGGGAGATTCTCTCTCGCTACCTTGCATCATCAGTAATGTGGCGGACTCAACCCGTCGAACGCACGTCTCATTGCAGATTCGCGACGCACAAAACGACTCTTTGATGGCTATCTTCGCCGAAGACCTGTCCGTCGCGCCGAACGCTTCTGAAACGCTGTTCTTCCCTTATACGGCATCTTCATCCCATGACATCATCGTGCGTGCCGTAGTACAGGATGACAACGGCACTTCGGACGGAGAACAACGCCGTTTAACCGTATTGCCGGTTATAGAACCCGTTTCGGAAAACCTGCCATTCTACATGCACGCTACGGATAGTCTGCTTACCCTGTCCCTGCCTTCTCCGGTCAATGCCGCCAACCGGCATGTGACACTCATTCGCTGCAACGATCCTATAGCGTATATCGCTGCCCAATTGCCGCAGGTCATCGACTCGTCAGCAGTCACGGTTACAGAAATGATCCACAATTACTATGCACTCGCGCTGCGGAATAAACTCGCTGAGAATCATCCCTCTATCGCGCCTGTGGATATATCGTCGCTCAACCCCAAAATGCGTGCATACCAGCGCGTTAACGGTGCCTTCTCATGGCTCAAATACGCCCGTAGTACAGAGTCGTATTACCTCACCCTTCGTGTGCTGTCTCTTTTAGGCGAACTGCAAGAATCCGATGCGTTGGATAACCAACTGAATTACACCAAACGCCAAGCCGTCAGGTATATTGACAATGAGATTGTTCGCCGTGAGAATGTGTATCGTAACGCCCATCATGACTCCTTGCCCGACTACTCTGACTATGCCTCATATGCGTACGTCAGAGCGATGTTCCAAGAGTCCTTCTCTGAAGACGCGCAACGTATCTATTCCGCTACACTGGATTCCATGTATGCCCGTCTCAATACATCCGATCTGACCTCGTGGCCGCTGCTGGCTCTTACTTTCGAGCGTGCCGGACAACATGACCGTGCTCTCTCGCTGATCAACGGCTTACGCCGGTATGCTACCATCGATCATGACCACGGTATGTATTGGAACAACCTGCCTGACCGGTATTGGTGGTACAGACAAGCGGATTTACAAGCATCGTTCCTGCTTGCCTTCTCGCGCATCGACCCGCAGACACAGGAATTGGATGCCCTCCGTCAATGGCTGATCCTCAATAACCGCACGACCGAATGGGGACAATCTTCGCTCAATGCCTACGTCACTTATGCGCTGATGAACGGCATGCCGACCGTACAAACACAAGAGAATACCGCATTGGAAACCCTTGTTCTGCCGGACACCGTCACCAGCTATACCGTTCGTCATACCTCCGGCACACCGGTATGGGGTGCCATCATCACGACCTTCGACGCTCCGACTGACCAATTACAGGCCTTCCATACCAAAGCCCTCAAAGTCGAACGCCGTTTTGAACGTTGTGATTCCACCTTAGCAACTGCCGCACCTCTCTCCAAAGGAGAGAAGATCCGTGTCATCATCACTGTCACCACCGACCGTGAGATGGATAATATCATCCTCACCGATCACCGCGCTGCACTCTTGGAACCCATAGGTATTTCTGCATATAGTTGGACGAATAACGCCTTCTATTACAGAGACATACGCAACACAGAAGAACGTTTTTACATCGAGCACCTCAGCCGTGGTACAACCACTTTCTCATACGAGTGTTACGTCACCGCTTCGGGTACCACTCTCGCCGGTCTGACATCCATCGTCTCTGAACTTGCCCCCGAATTCACCGCCCACACTACCACTGCCTCTCTTCACACCGACCCATAACGATACCCTTATGAAACACCTCTTTATCATACTATTCCATATCTGCATTTGGATAGGAGCGGTGTCGATTCTGACTATTGCCGCAGCAGGGTTGTTGGATATCCATTTGCGTTGGGTTTATCTTGTCTATATCGTTTTGGGGCTGTATATCAGCATCATCGCTTTTCTTTATGCTTATTGCTCGAACAATCCTGTTCTTCCTTTAAGGTTGTTTGTCCGCCAGATTGTTGCTTTTCTGACACTGACACTTTCGGCTATTCCGGTTATTATGCTGTTTCTTCTTGCTCTCCACCCCGCAGGTTCAACAGACTCACTTATTTTGGATGCTATGGCACGGATAGCAGGATTTCTCTCTCCGTTGTCTGTCACCACACTCTGCGTATATGTATTCGTCAAAAGCCTGCCTAAAATATATTATAAAAACTGCTTGACTAACGAATCAGAGTGATTTCGGCAAAAATTAGTACCTTTGCAGTAGATGTTTTTGGAAAAATATCTTAATCTAATTTATCAAAAGTTATAAAATAATGCATTCTTAAATGGCAATTTTGTGCAAAATAATGCATTCTGAGAATGAGATTTCTGTAAAATAATGCATTTTGATAACAAAAAAGTAGTACCAACTCTTGCATAATTCAAAAAAAAGCAGTATCTTTGCAGCGTTTTTGGTGGTAAGCTTACCACTAATTAAGGTGGTAAATCATATTATTTATGGATAAGAAACTTCAAACAGCATTGGACAAATGGCAAGCAATTCAGCCCATCTCCCCAAGAGACCGCGAGCGGTTAAGCCGTCGGTTTACGGTCGAGTTCAACTACAACAGCAACCATATAGAAGGCAACACCCTGACGTATGGACAAACGGAACTGCTGTTGCTCTTTGGCAAGGTTATCGGTGAAGCGGAGTTCCGCGACTGCGAAGAGATGAAAGCCAGCAATGTCGGCCTAAAGATGATGCTATCAGAGGCGACGGAGACCAAGCAACCCCTCACCCAGAACTTCATCCGCACACTGCACAAGACCTTATTACGCGAGGATTACACCGTCTATCGCAACCTGCCCGGAGGCATGCAAACGAGTTACACGATCCATGCCGGACAATACAAGACTCGCCCGAATAGCGTGATTACGCGCTACGGAGACCGCTTTGATTATGCCTCGCCGGAAGAAACGCCTGCTTTGATGACTGACCTCGTGGACTGGTATAACCAAGCCGAAAAAGAGGGCAAATTATCACCTATCGACTTGGCGATACTTTTTCACTACCGCTATATTCGCATTCACCCCTTTGAGGACGGCAACGGACGTATTGCGCGACTGATGGTCAATTATATTCTGTCTCGCCATGGTTATCCTATGATTGTGGTCCGCAGCCGTCTCAAGCAAGCCTATCTGGAAGCACTTCACCAAGCGGATTTGATTGTCGGATCAACGCCTGCCGAAGGGGCTCATGCCTCGCTTAAGCAGATACGCCCGTTCCATAAACACATGAACGATCTGATTGCAAAAGAGATTGAGAACGATGTTTTGTTTGTGACGGAGAGGGATGAAAATATATGGTGGTACGATGGAGAGCGGATTGCTTTCCGGACACCCACTTACGCCAAGATTCTTCGTGAATTACGAACAGAGCCTGTCATCACTTTCGCATACTTGCAAGAAGAAATAGGCATCAACCGTTCGGCTATCCAGAAAATGCTGCAATCCCTGCAAGACAAAGGATATATCCAAAAAGACGAGAATGGCAAATGGAGAGTCTTCATCACCCCCTCCATATAAAAACGCCGGAATCACTATGAAAAAAGCAGTCCTACTGATTCTCATATGCCTTATGACGAGTGTGTTACGCGCGCAGGAGGCGGACGCACATATCGCTTCGTTGGTGAACAACGAGGAGTGGTTCGCGCTGGCGGAAGACCTACCGCAATTCCGCGATTCCATGCAGGCGGATTACCTGCGTCTGATAGCCGAGGCGATGCTGGCTGCACGCACAAACCGCACGGAGGAGGCTGTGGCTGCTTTGACCAAACTGCTCTCCGAACATCAGTCGGAATTAGGCACACAAAACGCCCTCAGTTTTGCACTCTTGCGCTTGCAACTCATTGGGAAACAGGGACATTACGCAGAGGCGGCAGACGGCATTCAGCGTATCATCCACCAGTTGGAATCCTCCGGTGTGACAGAAACGCAGGCGCTTCGGACGATGCAGAAACACTATGCCGTTTTGCGCAACTATGCTCCTTTGTCCGTCTCGCGTCCGGAAAAAGACATAGCGGTGCCTTTCCGTCTTATTACACCGCAAGTAACCAAACGCGAAGAATGGATGCGCGGCGGGAAGAAAGCCTACAAAGGAAACCTCATGACCATCCCTGTCTTGGTACATGGAAAGGAATATCCGTTTATCTTTGATACGGGAGCAGGAGCCACTTTCCTTTTTGAAAAAACCGCTCGGGAAATGGGGCTTATCATCCTGCCGGACACCGTCACTGTCAACGGTTCGCAGAAAGGTCTGCGGGCATGGATAGACAGCCTGCAAATAGGCGAAATCACATGCCGTAATCTTGTTGCGTATGTGGGGCTTTCGGACGCTATCGACACGCTGGTGACCGGGGTGGACGCCATCCTCGGAATGGATATTATTGCAGCCATTCCGGAGACACAGCTGCGTATGGATAAGCAGCAACTGGTCTTTCCGGCACACCCGACTCCTATGCCGCAAGACACAAGGCCGAACCTGCTCATTGACGGAAGCCTGCTACTGAGAGCCAGGAAAGATTCCGTTCCCCTGACCTTCCATCTGGACACAGGTTGCTCCACCGCAGAACTATACAGCGCTTATTATAATAAGTTCGCCGCCGAAACCGACAACACGGCGCAGAAAGATACGATTTCCACGCTCTCCTATGGACAGATTCACAACATGGAAGTGTTGCTCCTGCCAAGTGCATCTTTTATGGTTGCTAACCGGCCTGTAAGCATGGAGGAGGTGTATCTCTATCCGTCTTCCGGCGAGTACCTGCATCAGCACGACGGCCGCATGGGCATGGATTTCCTCCGTGCATTCAATAGTATCACGATTAACTTGAAGGATATGTATTTGCATGTGGAATACAAAGAATAAATTTGCATAATTCAAATTTTTATTGTAATTTTGCAGGCAAAATTTTAGCAATGTCAATCTTAAATACATTTGTTGATTATGAAAGCCTCCTATCCTGATAGTTTTAAAAAGTTACTTGATAATTTCAAAGGAAGTGCACCTAATAATTATATTGGGCAAGGAAATCCCGGAGCAAATATTCTAATAGTTGGCAAAGAAACTACCACCATAGAGGAACCATTTGTTACCATTGAGACATTTGACAACTTTGCGACTTGGCAGAAGAATCAAAGAAATCAAATTGATTTTTCCGATGTTCCAGATTGGGAAACAACAAATCTTCCTTTAGCTGAGAAATACAATCCTTTATTCCCTTATAATTCACATCATGTAGGCTGGAGCAAGACTTGGGATGGCTATCAAAAATTCATCAATCATTTATTGCCTGCCGATATGGTCGCAAAAAGTGGACAACATTACAACTTTTGGCAATACTCATTCATTACTGAATTGAGTACGAACAATATGAATTATAGTCGCAAAAATAATTTAACAGCTGATTCTGTAAATACCAGATTAAACGGCATATTCCAACAAGATTTTTTTCAGCAATTTCCAGTTATAATTTTTGCTGTTTTCAGATACTATGATTGGTACAAAATAGACATTGAGAAGTGCTTTAATCAAAAGCATATAGGTCCGCCTGTCCTTGATAAACATAATGGCAGAATACCTGAATTTATTCACAAGCATATCAATTTTTCGCCGGATGGTAAAAAACCACGCTTGTTGTTGCATACCAATCATTTCGCAATGAGAAGTAATGAGTTTATAGCAGCAGTAGCGAAAGAATGTAAAATGTTTATGGATGAGTATGGCATCTCCATTTTAGCGTCTGTAAAATAACTACTCCTTTATTTCTCAATCTATTCTAAAATTAGGCAATCTTATGACCGCAGACTATTCCCAGCCTGCGGTTTTGGTTTTCTTTTATACATTACCTACAATCTACCAATTTTCTATCTCCGGAACGGATGAAGGGACGGAATAGATGACGAAAGGCGGGAGAAAATGAGGAAAAGCGCTCAAATCGGGCGGCTCAAAGAATGAGTCGCCCGGTTGTGTTATGACTGTAAGCCTTTTTGCAGGAATTGGAAAAGGCCGATATACGTTATACCATTCTCATCTATCCAAGGTGCTATGTCATCACCTACGATAACCACCTTCCGAAAACTGTCATCTATCCGTTTCAGGGATTGCAGTTCCTGTTCGCGCTTGACATCATCGTCTATCCGGTATGAAGATTGAATATAATACTTCTCCTGACCGTTTGTAGCAATAAAATCCACTTCATACTGCGTTTGTTGCTGCTTGCCGTCTTTCATCTCACGCACTTCCACAACACCCACATCTACCAGATACCCGAAAATCCGCAAATGGTTATAGACGATATTTTCCATAATATGCGTCAATTCCTGCTGGCGAAAGTTCAAACGCGCATTGCGCAGACCAATATCCACAGAGTAATATTTCTTAATCG
>Ga0310694_10001730_pt1 | contig 24019 bp, 12 predicted proteins | sample 174DNAGHGhighgp2_FD_203884 | JGI IMG/M metagenome (GOLD analysis project Ga0310694, IMG submission 203884) | Sheep rumen microbial communities from Palmerston North, Manawatu-Wanganui, New Zealand - 1742 DNA GHGhigh gp2 (v2) (version 2) | ecosystem: Host-associated > Mammals > Digestive system... | reverse complement strand
TGCGGAAATGCGTGGGGAACGAGTTACACGTGGACATTTACGAATGCAGATACTAAAAATGACATTGATCTTGCGTCCAAACCAACTGACTTTACAAGTGGTACGGGCTCAAAAACACTAACCTATCAAGGTGGATCTTCATGTAAAATACCCAAAAATAATGTAAACTATTTGGCTATGGGTGGTGCTACCACTCAATCTTCTAATGCTTTGGGTACACGTTATTTTACTCTTACTGCGCCCTCAACAGCTGGTACTATTTCGGTGACGTATTATACTTCTCAGTTCGGCGCTGCTATGATTCGCACAGCAAATGGAGACTATCAAGTGCTATCTGTAGGAGCAAGCGAAGCAACAAGAACGTCTTCTGTGATTTCTGGATTAACAGCCAACACAACCACTATTTATATAGGCTTTAAGGCAAAGGCTTATATAACATCTATTGTTTGGACAGATGCGGATGATCCTGCTTCAATGACAACGATTTATGAATCTGATTGCAGGGCATCAATGGAAAGCGGAGCGTCGATTTCTGTGCCAGAAGGTATCACAGAATACACAGGAGGATCTGGCTGGGTATCGGCATATGCAAAATATTATGGTGCTACCTCGACTAATAAAGCAGCGACCATAACTTTTAGTCCAGCTCTCAATCTTGTTTCTAATGGATCGAATAGAGGTAAAATCCGTATTCATTATGGCTCTACCGGCCATTCACTTGATGCGACAGTACTAAACGACTTTAAGATTAATAGCGGTAGTAGTATTGGAACGGCTTATGGTGTTATGGAAAAAGAGAAAGTACATATCCTTGAATACGATATCCCCAATGGCACGGAAACGCTTTCTTCAGTATATACAAAAATTGCAGTTTCTAATGGTTGTCTATTGCATATTGAGGTCTTGACGCATTCTGCGGCTGCTGGTTATACGATTACGTATGATTGTAATGAGGGTACGAGCGGGTGTCCGAGTACAGCAAGCAATCAGACGGCATTACCGGATCCTCTACCTGCCGGTCCAACGGCTACAGGTTATACTTTTGGCGGTTGGTACACGGATGAGGATTTGACGGTATCTGCGGTTGCCGGAGCTGAGATTGACGACGATGTGACGCTGTATGCGAAGATGACGCCGTACTATTTCAACTACAATGATGACAAGGCAAGTCATTATGTGCATTATTCTATGGGTGGAAATTTGTCGTATACCCAAGCTTTAGACGGAAACAGCACGTATTATTTCTATTTCAATGACGGTGGTTCTCACCAATATGCATTGGGTGGACCAAGTACGATGACTTTGGCAAGTTGCACAGATTGGAATTTTACTATTGATTACAACACCTATTGCGGAATTACGACCAAAGCTCCAGGTAATTATGTTTTCACTATTGACGAGAGCGACAAGGCAAATAAATTGGTGGTCAGTGTAACCTATCCCGATAGTGTAGTTATTACACTCGCACGAAATGATGGAAGTGGAACTACATCGAAATGGTATGCCGCTGATGGAGGAACAATTCCTACTCCTCCCGATCCATCCGATAGAGACGGTTATGCGTTTGAAGGATGGTATTCAGATGCGGAATGTACTACACCTTGGGTATGGAGCACAACAGTTAATTCGGCGACTACACTTTACGCTAAATGGGAACATTCGTGGTATTATCATGGAGAGTGGGATGATAACTGGGCCGCTAAGCTTATGACGCGCAGTACCAACGGAACCTATTGGTACTGGTACACTTATGCAAGTAACGATAACCGCTACTTTAAGATACAACAGAATGGCACATGGTACAATTACACATTTAACTCGCCGGGTTACTTGTGTACGGATATTACGATGATGAATAGCAACGCAGATGATTGGGAAGCTTACGATTCTCGTTGTGCCGTAAAATACACGAGCGGACGTTATTATATTCTCGTGTTCCCGCCTAACACGTCCGCCAACTCAACGGATAATCCAATAATTTGTGCTTCTACGTATTTGCCGGAAGAGTATTACACAGTACCATCCAGCCGTACGATCTATTTCGACAATTCCAGTGCGGCATGGACGAATATCTATTTCCGAAAAGGTCGCACTTGTCATAGTGAGGCAACGGCATTGAGTCTGGTTCCGGGAACGGCAAGTCTGTATAAGGTTACAACGGCTTCGGCTTATGTGGGTTATCAGGCGTTCCATTTGGCAAATAACCAATCAGCAACGGGTTCAAGTAGCATCTATACTGTGAATGGTGGAGACAAAGCCATCACCAAAGCTACGGTATTTCAGAAATACAATTTAGACGCCGATGTGACGTTCACACCGGGTGATGCAGATGGCGATCCGTCTGACGGTTGCCAGTATTATGATGTAGAGAAAACCAGCGGTATGAAGACCGATAATGTTGCAATCACCGCACCGACGAATGGTACAATTCGGGTAAGTTATACGAATACATCCGGTTCTTCGGCAAACTTCACCAGCGGTAATGCGGATCTGGCACATACTTGTATCATTACACCGGAAGGAATAGGAGATACAGGTTACGAGGTTTCCGGCATGACCATTAACGGTTCTGCTCATACCAGCGGAAGTACATACACTATAACCGGCGCAACGACTATTGCAGCAACGTTCAGTCTGATAGACTACACGGTTGATTACAGTACACCGAGTAATGGTGACTATACCATAAAGGTTGCCAGCGGTTCTGCAAGTAGCGCGGACAAGACAGCCAACTATGGGCAAACAATTACATTAGCGGCATCTGCAAGTGAGGGATATCATTTCACAGGTTGGACGATAACCAATACCGATAACTCAACCGATATTACCAGTTTGGTATCGTTGAGTAGTCAGACGGAAAATGCTACCTTTATTATGCCGGCAGCCAATATATCCATTACGGCAACGTTTGCGATAAACACTTATACGGTAACATTCGCTGCTTCACCGGCAGGTTATGGTTCGGTTAGTCCGACAAGTATTTCAAGTGTTAATCATGGATCGACGGTAAGTATTGCATCGAATGTGCTGACATTGAAGGCTACGGATGTGACAGCAATGGCAGAAGATGCAACAGCTGCTTATACTTATGCATTTAACAGTTGGAGCGTCAGCGACGGCGCTGAGATTACGGAGGCGCAGACGATTACAGCAACATTCACACGGACGGCGAATAGTTATGATGTAACACATTCCTTTACGAATGCAAGCCGTTCAAGCGGCGGTAGTGGTGGAACAGATGCTGCTACCTATGGAACGGATTATACCGTTGTTGTGGCTGCTACTAGTGGTTGTTCTTTGCCGTCATCTATTACTGTTACTATTGGTGGGGATGAGGCGACAGAAGAGACCGATTATACATGGGATAAGAGTACCGGTACAGTAACCGTAAAAGGCGCATCTATCCTTGATGACATAGAGATTGAGATTGAGGCCGAAGCGGATGTAACGACTTACTCTGTAACGTATAGTAAGGGTGATGCGACGGGAGGAACGGCACCGAGTGACGCAACGGCATATGATTCCGGCGATGAGGTGACAGTAAAAGACACGACAGGCTGTAAGTTTGTTTATGCCGGTCACACTTTCCGCGGTTGGACAGACGGCACGACATTCTATCTCGTAGGACAGAAATTTAATATCACCGCCAACACAACCCTGACGGCTGTTTGGGATGCAGGTGCAAGCGGTGGTTGCGAGACCTATTTTTGGTTTAATAGTGCAACAGATGCAAGTAATGCAGGTGTGACGAATTCCAGTAAAATATCTACTACATTGAATACAGCTGCAAATGAAATATCTGGTTCTATAACAATAGATGGCACAGAATACACTGTTACTGCAAGAACAAGTAATAGTGTTCCCGCGTGTACAATTGTAGTGCCTTCTGATAGCACGGGAACATTCTACATGGTAGCTGTGTCTAGTGGTACAGGAACGAGAACCGTGACAACGAAGAAGGGCGATGCTGATGCTGTGAATACAGACCAAGTGATAGCTGGAAGTAAAACGGAAGGAACACCTATTACAATTGAGAATTTGGATCCAGGAACATATGTAATATCTGCAAGTGGTAACATTGGAGTTGGAATGATGGCCCTTAAGTTATGCTCTTCTGGTGGAGGTGGAGGTTCTTCCGGTTACACCGTTTCATTCGCCAACATGACAGGATTTAGCGGTTCGACAACATTACCGAGCAGTATAGTTGGTGTTCCGAACGGAAAGAAGATAGTACAGCCGGCAGATCCCAAAGCAAGCGGATACACGTTTGGCGGTTGGTACAGCAACGCGGCTTGTACGGCGGGTAACGAAATCAACTGGGGCACGATGACCATTACGGCGGATAAGATTATCTATGCTAAATGGTGTGCAACTCATACCGTGACATGGATAGTCAATGGTGAGACATATACTACCGGTTCTCCGACAACCAGCACAACAGATTGCGACGGTATAACCACCATGCCTACGGCGCCGGCGGATAACACGTTGTCCGGTTGTGCTAACTCGTTCCGCGGATGGTCTGCAACCAATCTGTTTGGAGAGGCAACAAATACCCAACCTGCAGATTTGTTCGTAAATGCAGATGATGCTCCGACAATTGATGCCGACAAGACATTCTACGCTGTATTTGGTACAGCAACAAGTGCCGCGTATGTAGGAACAGTACTCTGGAGCGAAGATTGGACGGGTGAGAGTGCCGATGCCAAACCGTCTTCTCCGACAACAGGCGGCTCTGTAGTATATGGAACGCCGACAATTACGTATTCATATAATGATGGTACGGGTGATTATTCAACGGGAGCGACCAAGATTTACAATGAGAATAGTGCAGGAGGCTCCAAACCAGAACTTATGGTGCACGGAAATACGACAACTGCCGGATATTTTGAGATAGCTGGTTTACCCAAAGCAGGATCTGCTGCATTGACGTTAACCTTTAAACGTACCAACTCTACTACAAGTGCATTAGATGTATCTGTAACAGGCACCGGTTATTCTATCTCTAAAGTGTCAGGTTCCGGAGCGGGAACATATGTTTATACTATCACATGTGGTAGTGCAGAAACATTCTCTATTCGGTTTACAGGTCATGGTGGAGTAAAGAGCCCAACCAATACCCGTATCGATGATATAGTCCTGAAAGTGAAGACCGACGGCGCAACGGGTTATCGTTGTATCTGTCCGTCGTTGAGTGTGACGCCGAAATTGGTAACCGCAAACACGCCGATCTTCATTACTTCGGCAGCAAGCAAGACCGTTCGTTCGCAGGATAGTTTGGTGATCGTGGGTAGCGGTTTGCAAAAGAACGCACCGCTCAGCATCTCCAGCCCGGCAAGTAAGTTTGCGCTTAAGAGTCGTACGAACGGAGCCCTCACAACAGATGAAACGGGTGCTATTGATACTGTGGCGTATATTTACTATACTCCGGGCGAAGGTGACACTTCCGATGGTTTGGATAAGAACAATAGTTTCACCATTACAGATGGTACCAACTCCGAAACGGTTAGTACAGCCCTTATCGGTCGTCACTTGCCGGCCAACTTCGTGATAGCAGCGAAGGTAGAGGATAAATGGTATGCACTTCCTGCAGATAAAGCAAATGATACCCAAGATCCGGTTGAGATAACCGTTGATAACTCAACCACGCCGACCACCGCTACAACTTCTGAAGCGAATGTGTATTCGTGGTATGGACAACCTTCTATTACTGGCGATAATGGTCATACGACGAGATTGGAGATGCATGGTATTGCGCCTACCGGCGGTTCCGGTCATGCCCCGCTATTTGGTAGTGACGGAACGGGAACAAAACTTGGTCAAAGCGGCTCAAGCACCCTTAGCGGTAGTTTAGGCAGTGACTATTGGTGGATCTTTACGCAAACTAACACCAGCGTTTCTGCAACGACGGATGTGAAATATAACATGACGGTAGCTAATGGCAATACGAAGCACGTTCGTATCTATAATAGCAAATGGGGACTTTATGCAAATGGTGTGGACGAAATCCGTCTTCTGACTTGGGTTTGCTCAGATCCGGCAGCTCCGACGATAAGCGGAGAAACGGCATATTCGTATGGACAAACGATTACATTGACGGCTTCTCACGATGGGTCTAACCATGACGAGATGACATCTTATACTTGGTACAAAGGTGCTGATTGGGCTACGGCAAGTGCAGCAGAACCCGTACAGGCTACGGCTTCTGGTTCCGCTGGATACACATTAACGATTGCTTCTTGTACCACAGACGATGCTGGCACCTACTGGTGCGAGGCGTCGAACGGAACCTGTACAGCAAATAACTCCACCGGTTATACAATCACCGTTGCCGATCCGTGCTTTAAAGCAACAAACTTAGTACAGAATGATAGTTGGTCTAATGTGGCTGTCAATGGTTTCATTGATGCTGCAAAAGTAGAAGGAACCATAACAGGTGGTACGATAAAGAATACAGGTTCGGCAGACTTAGGCTCCAATAAGAAAAATGCAAATGCTGGTCTTGTGATGGATGGATTTTCGAAGCAAGTAACAGTGACTCTTTCAGGAACGAACCACCTTGTTGTCGGCAGTGTCATTACATTAACAGCTGCTGTTTCTGATGGCGCAGAATCCGGAACGTCCAAGACAAGCGGTTTAGTTGTTGGCGGCTATGATTGCTCGCCAGCAAGCAAAAGCTCAGAGACAGCATATGATTCGTTCACTCAATCGTATACAGTGACAGCAGGATCGTCACTCGTCAATGCCAACTCGTTCACGATAGCTCTTAAGTCGGGATTAGCTAAAACTTATTTACATGCTATTACTGTTACTGGTTGCGATGATTGTACGTTGATTACGCCGAGTTTGTCATATAGCAAAACATCGTTCTGGATGGACGATGCGACATTGACGGCTACTGCGACGCTAACAGGTTATTATGGAACACCGACGATTACTTATACGTCAAGTGATCCGACCGTAGTACGTGTGGATAATGCCAGCACAGGTGCTATTACAGCATTGAAACGTGGTACAGCAACAATTACGGCTACTATTGGAGCAACAACATATTCTGCAACTGATTATTGTGGAGCGACAGCTACCTGCGAAATTACGGTGAAGGACATGAGTTGTGGAAATGTCGAAATAGCAGGTGTGACACTGACTGCAAATAATGCAGGAACACCGAGCGGATCACTGATAGATTCTTATGGCGTACTTTGTGAAGGAGATGCGGATGTTAATGGCGGTTATAAGATCGGTAAGGGAATCTATTATATATATCTGACTTTGTCTTCCGGTAACTATTTCCAAAACGGAGATAAAGTAAAAGTATTCGTAACGCAACCGAGCTCAATAGGTGATTCTAAGGGCTTATATATTTACGCAGGATCTACTTCTGCCGGCACCCAAGTCGCTTTCAAGGCAAATGGAGACATGACTGCTAATGCTGAGGCTGAATTAGAGTTGTCTAATGTTCCTAAGAATACCAGTTCGATAACTATTCATAGAAACAGCGGTGTACAAAACCCGTTTATCAAATATATGAAGGTGAACCGATACATCTGTCCTGATGTCAAAGAGTTCTTGCCAGAGGCATCGACAGGCGATTGGGATGATACCGATAACTGGATTGGTTCTACCGGTCGTGGTGCAAGTCTACCGACGATTTCGGATCGCGTAGTTATTTCGAAGCCTGTAACGGTGGATATTAATGATGCCAAAGCGAAAGACGTTTTGGTTAATCAATATAGCGGTGCGACGGGTAAGATCACGGTTAGTGCAGGTAAAGCATTGATTATTGCAGAGAAGTTACAGAAGACAACGACCGGAAGCAATCGTGTTGCTACAGCAACCACGGATGTAATCATTAATTCGGATAGAACTTCAGCTGGTGTAGGTGCGTTAATCATCGGCGGTGAGACGGGATCGAACAAAGCAACGGTGAACTTCGAGACAAAAGTGAAACGCGAGAGCGGAACGGGTAACTGGATAAACCAGTTTATCGGATCGCCGTTTAGCGACTTGACGCCGTACGTGGATTATGCGCTGCAGATCTATGAGTTCCGTCCAGCTGGTGGTGGAAATAAAGGATTCTGGAATAAGTTGAGTTCTGGTGACGCGATGACACCATTCTGGGGTTACAACGTGTTGTATAATGACAATAACTATCTTGATGTGACTTGGACCGGAACGCTGAACGCAAGTAGCAATAATGTGACAAAGACCGGATCGAATGCTGTTCAGACAGATAACTTGTTTGCGAACTCGTGGGTGGCTCCGATACACATTGCAGAATTCGAAGAAGATGATTTCACAAACTTTGATCCGACGATTTACATCTTCAATGCCGGTACGCCGCAGCAAGAGGAGGCTGCCGGTGGAATAGGAAGCGGTTCTGCTAGTGCATCGAGTGCGGGAACATACGCTGTCTTACCGATTGATGCAGCGCCGTGGGTAGGAATGGAGGTTATTCCGGCAATGCAGGCATTCTTCGTGAAAGCAGAAGGAGCAAGTCCGACCATTAAATTCGATTACTCGAAGTTGGTATATAATCCGGCCGTAGAGGATGGAGTAGGCATTGTACCAAACCGTGCACCGAGACGTGCAACGGCAGAGGAGGCTCCAGAAGTGATTCGTCTGCGTGTGACCGGCGAGAACGGATGGGCTGAGAATACGTACTTGCTCGGTCGTGAGGACTTCACAGAAGGATATGATCGCGGCTGGGACGGACGTTATATGGAAGGTGAAGATACGAACCCGCAGTTGTACGCTCCGACGAGTGATGGAAATATGGCTGTTAACTGCGTACCGCAGATAGATGGTACAGTACTTGGTTTCCGCAAAGGGAATGCCGATAGTCAGTACACGTTCACGTTCGGGTACGAAGGCGAAGAGGATTACTACCTCAAAGACTTGAAGCTCAATATTGAGACATTGATTGATGGCGAGCACAGTTATACATTCACGGCTGAGTCCGGAGATAATGCGGCGCGGTTCATGATTGTACGGAGGACACCTATAATCACGACTGGTACGGCTGGTATCGAGGCTGAGGCTTCGAAGGCTCGGAAGATTGTATATAACGACAAGGTATATATCGTCCGCGGCGGTAGAATCTACAGTATTGATGGAGCGATGGTAAGATAAGGAAAGGAGACACGAAAATGAAAAATGTTATGAATATAGTGATTTTAGGTTTACTGCTCATAGGAGCAGTGGAGGCGCAAGCTGTAGATTACAAGAGTACCTATAAGGGCCAAGAGCGCAGTATGCAACCGACGGAGTATCAGATAGCCCAAACGGCTACCGCTCCGGCGGTGGGTTTCCAATCGACGAGTGCAATGCCGGTAAATTCAACTAGTGAGAGTACACTCAATGAGGACGGAACGGTGAACGCTGAGGCATATGGAGTCGGTCTACAGGAGACGCAGGCGCAGGCACCTAATCGAGCGGGTCATGTACGTAAGGGATGGGCTATCGAAGGTGATCCTCTTGGCGATGTCTTCTGGCCGCTCGCGCTCCTCGCGTGTGTATATGCGCTTATGCGCGCGTTCCTTAAAAGAAAACGCGCGTAGGGAGAAATAGGGTAAATAAAAATTAGAGGCAGCCGAAAGGGCTGCCTCTAATTGGATTTATGTAAGGGATTGATATAAGGCGACTGTGCCGAGATGCCAGTATTTGGTATCTTCGCGCTCTAAGCGCTTATACATATCCGAAGCATATACCTTGCGCATGGCATCCAAAATTGTCACATTATGATGACGTGCGTACATCTCCGCTACTGCCATTACTTTGCCCGGCAGCAAAAGATATAAATTATCCTGCGTTATTGTTCCCATTTGTATTAAACTTCTTGTGCCTCTATAAAACGGAGATGCTTTAATGCTTGCTCCGTATGAAAAAGCATTTGATCTACTAATTTATACACCTTTAATTCCTGAAGTAATGTCTGCTTAGAAATAAACCCTTGCTCGTATAGGCTAAACTGAATATACACGCGATCGTTTGCAACCGGCCCATACACGATATCATAATCGTGAACGAAGTTCTCATCTTGGCGATTACGCATCACAAAATCAATCCATTCATCCGAAGGACCATCAAACCACAGCACTTTAAGCGCGGCTATATCAGCCTTGTCGATTTCGTACACATTGAGATATTTTTTTGAGTCAGGCTGTTGGAACTTACTCAATGCCCATCTGCGTGCTTGATCTTCAGAACAAGTGGTATAGAAACCAGATCCATAATCCAGCGTACGGCTCGGAGTAAGGATATGCGGTTCACTTACGATATGATTACTTCCGTGATAGAGTTTCATTGGCGATTTTGAATAAATTGGTCAATATCATCAACAAGCCAGTCTTTCCCCTGCGTATGAAGTACGTCATAGTGCTCCGTGAGATATGACGTCACCCCTTTTCGATCGAAGAGAGCAAGCGCATCATCTCCGGATAAACCGTGACGCATCTTATATGCCTCCACGCAGAAAGAAAGGAAATATAGCGGCTCTTTATCGCTCATTGTGTTGTATCTTAACCTTTGCAGCTGCAAAGGTACAACAAAAAAATGAAATACGCAAATATTTTGTGCGTTTTGTATGAATTTATATGTGTTTTTATATCCTCTCGGCGATGTCTTCTGGCCGCTCGCGCTCCTTGCGTGTGTATATGCGCTTATGCGCGTGTTCCTTAAAAGAAAACGCGCGTGAAAGGGTAAAAATTCAAAAAAATGGCATACAAATTTGCGTATGTCATTTTTTTATTGTAATTTTGCGAGCAAATCGCAAAAGGATAAAGATTATGGCACAAGAAACATTAAACGGACTGCTGCAATATATCTTAACGACCTTGCCGTTAGAAGACAAAGTATGGTTCAGCCAGCAGATGGAACAAGACATTCGTCGTCTGCGTATAGAACAAGACGAAACAGATGCCATTGATTCGGCTGTTGATATGTCGCTTGAGGACATAACTGCCGGTCGAGTTTATACGCAAGAGCAGGCGAAAGAGAGGCGTGCTCAGTTAGCTGACAGTTTATTTTACGCAACTGCCGTATGAAACCCATTTGGACTGAAGGTGCCCTTTCTGACTGGGAGGGTCTCTAAATTATAATCACACCTCAAACAGAGTTTAGACCTATAAGCGGTATTCTGATTGGAGTACTGCTTTTTTTGTGTCTTGAGAGGGGGAGCGTGCAAAAATTGTTGAAAGTGTGTAAAATGTGCGTGAAAGGGTAAAAATCCAAATAAATTTGCATTTTATTACACAAATCCTTGCATATTCCAAATATTTGTTGTACTTTTGCAGCGCAAAAGTTAAAAACTGACGATTATGGTAGCAACACAACCTACATTCAACGAAGTGTTCGACTTGGCATGTATGTTGCCTCGTCAAGAGCAACAGATGCTTCTGGATAAGGTGGCCGGTCGCCTCTACATAGAGGAATATGCCTCTCTTCAGGAACGTAAAGAGCATATTGCTGAGTCGGAAAGACAATATGCAGCTGGGAACGTATACTCCGAGGAGGAGTCGGATGCAATGATGGATCAGATTGTCGAACAATTAGCTACATCAGTCGCTGCATGAAGATAGCAAGAACCCCTATTATTTACAAGAGAATTTATAGAAGTATTAATAAAACAATAATAATGAGAAAAATTTATATGATTTTGGCACTGGCGATGATCAGTGTGTGGAGTTGGGCAACGGGTAGTATTACGGTGTCTGACGTGAACTTCGGGCAAGTGGTTTATACCGGACAAGATGTAGATGGCGAACAGGTACTGCATGCTTCATGGAACGGACTATCTGAATACACACAGGTTTTCACTGAGTTCTTGAACGCACCGGATGAGAACAAATGTCTGCTTGAGATTTCTCCCGATTTTGTGTATTTGGGCGGAGGATATGATCCTTTTATTACTGAGTATGACTTCACCGTATCCTACTTAGCAGTGGAGCCGGGCGACTATTCGTGTCAACTTCGTTTCTACGGTTACGATGCAGAAGATTGGAATATCGAAGTAGAGAAAGTCATCAACGTAACCCTTGTCGTTGTAGATCAATCGACAGGCGTGGAGAATGTGAAGGCAGCAGGGAAGGCACGGAAAGTGGTGCAGAACGGGCAGATGCTGATCATTCGAAATGGCGAAAAGTACGACGTCACGGGCGCAAAAGTTGAATAAAAGTATTTATTTTTCCACAAAGTACAAAAAAATCCCACTTATATTTGCGTATGTGGGATTTTTTGTGTACCTTTGCGAGGTTTTTTGCGAGAGTATTAGACACAAACTATATATAACGGTTGCAAACGGCAGCCACAATTGACGAAAAAAAGATGAATATTGTTACCAAAGAGATTGCTCTCCCCGATGGACGAGTGATCAAACTGGAGACAGGTAAGTTAGCGAAACAAGCAGATGGCGCAGTCATGGCCACGCTTGGCAACACGATGATTCTTGCTACTGTCTGCTCCGCCAAAGATGCAGTGCCGGGAACGGATTTCATGCCCCTCACTGTAGAGTACAAAGAAAAATTTGCGTCCGCTGGACGTTTCCCGGGTGGTTTTACCCGCCGCGAAGGCAAGGCATCAGACTATGAGATTCTGATTGCACGTTTGATCGACCGCGCCCTTCGTCCCCTCTTCCCTTCTAACTATCACGCAGAGACTTTTGTAAACGTTACCATGTATTCGGCCGACGGCATTGATATGCCGGAGTCGATTGCCGGTTTGGCTGCAGGTGCAGCACTTGCTTGTTCGGATATCCCGTTTGAGGGCCCGGTAAGTGAAGTACGCGTTGCACGCGTAGATGGCAAGATGGTAATCAACCCGACCTTCGAGCAATGCGAGCACGCTGACCTCGAGTTGATGGTTGCCGCTACGTACGACAACATCATGATGGTGGAAGGTGAGATGAAAGAAGTGCCGGAGAGCGTTATGCTCGAGGCTATCAAGGCTGCGCACGAGGCTATCAAACCGCAATGCTTGGCTATCAACGAGATGATGAAAGCTTATGGCAAGGAAACCAAACGCGAGTACTGCCATGAGGTGAATGATGAGGAATTGAAGCAGGCTGTTCACGACTATAGCTACGCTCGCGCTTATGCACAGGCTACGAGTGCAGACACTGACAAACATCACCGCGAGGAGATGTTCAGCCAGATTCGCGAGGACTTCAAGGCTGAGAAAGCAGAGTATATGGCTCAACGCGCAGAGGCGTTAGGCATCGATATCGATGAGGTAGCTGCGCTGGTTGACCGTTACTACCACGATGTAGAGAAAGAAGCAATGCGTCGCGCCGTACTTGATGAGGGCAAGCGTCTGGATGGTCGTAAGACAACGGAGATTCGTCCGATCTGGTGCGAGGTAGGTTATCTGCCCGGCCCTCACGGAAGTTCGATCTTCACGCGTGGAGAGACCCAGAGTCTGAGTACCGTTACGCTCGGTACCAGCCGCGATGATAAAATCATTGACGAAGCATTGATCCAAGGTACGGATAAGTTCCTGCTGCACTATAACTTCCCGCCGTTCTCGACGGGTGAGGCAAAAGCCGCTCGCGGTGTCGGACGTCGTGAGATTGGTCACGGTAACCTCGCTTGCCGCGCACTCAAGAACATGATTCCGGAAGATTTCCCGTACACCGTACGTGTAGTAAGTGATATTTTGGAGTCCAACGGCTCAAGCTCTATGGCAACCGTTTGTGCCGGCACGCTGGCATTGATGGACGCAGGTGTTCCGATGAAGAAACCGGTTTCCGGTATCGCGATGGGACTTATCTCGGAGAACCAAGGTAAGAACTACGCTATCCTGAGCGATATTCTCGGCGACGAGGATCACTTGGGTGACATGGACTTCAAGACCACCGGTACGAAAGACGGTCTGACGGCTTGCCAGATGGATATCAAGGTAGATGGTCTGAGCTATGAGATTCTGGAGAACGCGCTCGCACAGGCACACGAGGCACGTATGTATATCCTCGGTAAGATCTTAGAGTGCATGCCGGCACCGCGTGCAGACCTCAAGCCGCACGCTCCGCGTATCGTAAGCTTCTATATCCCGAAAGATATGATCGGTGCAGTCATTGGCCCGGGCGGTAAGATCATCCAAGGAATCCAGGCTGAGACCGGTGCTGTCATCTCGATCGACGAAGACGAGAAGGGCGGTAAGGTAGAAGTAGCAAGCAACAACGGCGAGTCGATGCAAGCTGCTATCGCGAAGATCAAGGCTATTGTCGCGCTGCCGGAAGTAGGCGAGGAGTATGACTCGGTAGTTAAGAGTCTGATGCCGTACGGCTGCTTCGTTGAGTTCATGCCGGGTAAGGAAGGTCTGCTGCATATCAGCGAGATCGACTGGAAACGCTACGAGACGATGGAAGAGACCGGCATCAAAGAAGGCGATCATATCCGCATCAAGTTGCTGGAGATCGATCCGAAGACCGGTAAGTTCCGTCTGAGCGCGAAAGCACTGAAGGAGAAACCGGAAGGATACGTAGAGCCGGAGAAGCGTGAGCGTCCGCGTCGCGAAGACCGTGACGGCGCTAAGCTGGATAGAGGTCCGCGTCCTGAACGTCGTGGTCCGCGTCCGGAGCGTCATTGATTCTATTTTATGTAGAAAAAAACAGATAAAACACTGATTATTGATTTAGATTATTGCATAATCCATAAGTCTTTGCTTGCTAATGTTTATTCATAAATAAATTTACAATAAACCTTACCAACCAAATTCTTAACTCTACAAGTTTAAATCAATAATCAGAGATAAACCTAAATAAAATAGCGTCGCTTTTGGGCGGCGCTGTTTTTTTTGTATATATAAATGATTAGAAGTCTTTTTTCCAGAGGAAGCCGACGCCTTGGATGGTGGAGGCTTGGCGGAGGGAGTATTTGTCCACGGTGTGGGTGTAACCCTTGAGGCGCCATTGGCCATCCTCGGTCAGGAGTACTTCGACATCGAGGTCGCCAAAGAAAGGTTGATTAGAGATATCGTTATAGCGATAACCCACGTTACCGTTGATGACGAGTCTATCCACCGGTTGGAGTTGGAACTGCGCCTCATACTCCTGACTGCGGTCAGAGCCTTCGCCGTCCGTACGAATCGCCACACCGAGGGTCAACATATCCGTTAGTTTGGAGAGCCATGAGTTGATCTGGCTGGTGACGGTAGAGGACAAGAGGGAGTAAGTGGAGTTAAGCGTTGCGTATTGCGTGTTCGCCATGTAATCAGGCGTAAAGAAACGTCCGAAGACAAGGAGGTAGATAACCTGACGCATCAGCATCTCGTCCGTATTGATGACTTGGCGCACCTGCTGCTGGATGTTCTGATCGGACATCGGGAACTCGAGCGAGAACGAGAGCAAGGGACTGCTGAGCAGTCCGCTGAGGTGCAAGCAGGTCAAGACGGGAATATTCGAACGCGTGGTAGCCAACTGATCCACATCTTCGCCGAAGAGATCTCGGAGGTTAGCCGTTACTTTGTATTTAGCCGTCACATCGAGTTGGGGGTTGGTAGCATCCCCTGAGAAGACGATCGTTGAGCCTTCGCCTACCGTGAACTCCTTGCGGATCATATTCGCCACGGTATAAGAGAGCGTGCCTTGGTCTATATCGTACGTACCGAGCAGGGATACATCGCCGGTCCGGGTCTCGTAAGTCAGACTCAGGGCACCGTTTCCGCGCGCCTGAATCACATCTCCGTTCCGCTCGCCGAGCACGAGTTGGAAGAGCAGTTGCGGGTTCACCTCAATATTGAGTTTGAGCAGACAGCGACCGGCACGCACGAAAGTCGTATCGGCTTGTACGGTTGTTTGGATGTCTATATTATCCAGATCGGTCTCTCCGATGGTATCCGCCTGCGCCAGTTCGGGGTGCTCCACGAAATGCACGAAGGACGACTCATAGGCATTGGATACATTATCGATACTCAAGCGGAACCGGCTGTTACGCGAGGTACGGGCGTCCGCTACGACGAGTATATCATCATCCGAACCCGTCACATCGACATGTCCGGTAGCATAGACAGAGCCTTGAATCATCTCGCCTTTCTTGTTATTATCAAAGACAAGGGCATCGTGGGCATCGACATGCAGGTCGAGGTCGAAGGTCTTGAACTGATCGTGGTTGATACGTCCGTTCACTTCTACGGGGTTGCCTTCGACATCGGTCAAATGGACGTTGGGGAAGATGATGGCGGTGGTATCCATGACGATCGTATCTTCGGCTATCGTGTAACGCGCGCCTGTCCACGGGAGGGTGAGCGAGGCATTCTGGGCTGCACAGTTGAGCAGCACATACACGAGTCCTTTGCGGCCTCCGACCACCACTCTACCCGTTCCGTTACCATCGAGATCTCGGAGAACGGAACTTGTCCAGTGGTTGATAAATGCGAGCGGCACGGAGTCGGTCGTCATATCGAGTTCCCAAACACCCGAGCCATCGAAGAGGGCCTTACCGTACAGATCTACGACTGTACGATTGGTGATTGGAGATTGGTCATTGGTGATTGGTCGATAGACATCGGCATGGAAAGCGAGGGAGTCTTTGATATGCAAGTCCACTTCGGCCTCACCGAAATAGCAGTTGTTCAGCCCCATCGAATCGATGTGGATCTGTGTGTCCACCTGCAAGCGCTTGAAGAGCGAGGATATATTCGCACGGCCGGTGAGCAGACCATTGAACATAATGGTTTGCTGGGGTAAGATGAAGGGCACCACGTACGAAGCGTCTATCTTTTGCAGATCAACCGCCAGCGTGTCCGTGGCACGGCGGGAAGCGAGGCCGTTGGCGTATATATGCTGTCCGGCGCCCTCGAAAGCGAAGTTCTCTATGGCCACCGTCGTATCCGCAGCACAATAGGTAACGCGGCTCTCGCCAAGCGTATAAACGGAATCGCGAAGCAGGAGGGTGCCCGGCATAAAATGCATTTCAATAAGCGGTCTGCGGTTGTATTGCGCGAAATGGGTGATGAACTGCAGGTCTCCTCCGTAACTACCGGCACGTTGAGCAGCCAAGCGCGCCAGACGGCGACTCACGTACTGATCGGCATCGTATAGTTGGGCTTGCTTATGCACACTCAGCCCCGTGAGGAGCGTATCGCGGAAAGCGACCGAGGTGAGCTTGGTGTACATCTCCATGGCTTCCGCCGACACAGAGAACGCCAACCCGGAGAGCGAGTCTTCGTTCTGGAGCGTGACGAGCAGGTCATGTACCGGCGTATCTTTGAGACGAATACCGGGCGCGAAGAAACGGAAGTTCACCGAGGGTTCTATTCCAGGCGACACCTTCAGGTCTGCCGTCAGTTTGGGGTGGTCACTGAGCGTGATGAACGATTGGAAGAGTCGCTGCACGTCACGTAACCGATCGCCGTCAGCACGGAGCGAGAGGTTAACCGGTTCCCAAGCACGTTTGGGTTCAGCGACTGCCGTCGGCAGGTAATAATGCATCAGTGCCTGGAGTGCCGGTGCGATATCTCCATAACGGAAATGACCATCTGCTTGTGCGCGGAGGTAGTCCGTGTTGAGAGTGATTGTCTTATTGCCATCGGGATCGGCGGAGGCAAGGAGCATCAGTTGCTTCATGAGTACAGAGTCACGCGAGGTCGCCATGAAGAGCGAGTCGATGGTCAGGTAACCGCTCATCTGATCAGCTTGTACACCACTCATATCCACCGCCAACGAGAAACTCGTTTTCAGTTTGTCGCCGATGAACTCATTGCCCAGAGGTGCTGAGTCAAAATGCCGACAGAGAAGATTGCAATTGATCTCGGGATTCTTCTCATGCAAGTCCACTACGCCATCGAAGGACATATCGAAATGCGGGTCGTGGATCGCGCACTGACCATGATAATGCTTCGGCGCATAATGGCCGTTCATATTCAGGTCGCTGTAAGTATAGCCGTTGTAGGTCAGGTTGCGTACGTGCGCTTGGATGTCGCCATGTACTTCTCCTTCGTTGATCTTTCCCTGCGAGCTCACATCGAGCGTGATCGTTCCTAACTTAGCCTGCGCCAGCATGCGTCCGAGACGGAAATTCCGCGCCACCACTTGTGCGTCAAAAGCCATATGATCGAATGCCGAGTCGGAACGGAGTGTACCATCGGTAGTGATGGCACCCAAGGCTGTACGGAACGCGCCATGCAACGTCAAGTCGTGCAGGTGTCCTTCTGCGAGACCGCGGTAATGCATATCGCCCAGACGATGTACCGCTTGGGGAAGACGTACGGGGCGACCATAGAGTTGGGACATGAAATCCTGCAAACGTGCGGCATTGGTATGGAAGTCCGTGAGGTTAGCCCTTAGGTAAGGGTTCGACAGATCGGGCAGTCCGACGGCCGCTATGTTGCCTTGGAGAAAAGTCTTGTTGTTATAACGCAGTTCGAGATTCTCGAACGCCAGCGAGTCGAGTGTTCCGCTGAGTCCGCCGGAGAGTCCTACCGGGCGCTTGAGGTGCGCTACACGGGGAATGAACAGTGCCACGTCGGCAGGCACTACTTCTGCTTCGTTGAAACGAAGCGCAAAGGATATCTCGTGCGCCGACTTGGACAGATAGAGCGTGTCGCCGGCAGGGAAACGAACGGTGATTCCGCCTAAGTCCATGCGGGACTGCGGGAGTTGTGCACGAAGGGTCGGGACACTGAGCAATGTATCGGTGAGGATGACATGCGCCTTCATGTCTTCGACGATGAAAGGCGATGTGTGATTGGTGATTCTCTGCCGCAAGGGCGCGATTAACTTCGTTTTTGGTGATTGGTGATTGGTGATTTGCATCGCCAACTCGGAGATCTCGGCATCGAGTGTAGTCTCGGTCAGTTCATGCAAATCCATCGAGGCGTGCGAGAGGAAGAGGTTGTAGTCTTCGTAGCGCAGACGAATGGAGTCCAGTTGTACATCCTTGACGGCAATGAGGCTCTTGAGAGGTTCGCTCTGCTCTTTCTTTTTTGTTGCAAACGCCTCTACCAAGAATTGGTAGTTCCACGTGCTGTCCGGAAGGCGGTGTATATCCGCCACAACGTTTTGGAGGCGTACATGAGAGAAGCGGATCTCGTTGTGGCGCAGCGCGAGCGGGCTGAAATGCGCATATAGTTCACCGACGAAGGCGAGGGTGTCGCCCTGTTGGTCTTCAAGGTATATATCGCGGAAGGCGAGACGCGCAGGGAAGCGATATTCTACCCTGCCTACGCGGGCTTCCGTACCTAACGCGCGCGACAGCTCCTTGGTAGCCAATTGCACGGCAGCCGTCTCCACCTTATCGCTCATCAGCGCACCGATGAGCATCGTGCTCACCAGCAAGAGACTGACGAGGATTACAGCTACTATGTACAGAAATCGCTTCACACGCGTGCATTTTTAGCGTGCAAATTTACAACAAAATTTGCACATGCGCAAATAAAATCACAAAATTTGCATTTTATAATGAGGAAATTTCTTATTTTTTTGCAAAAAAACGATTTTTTTCGCTGAAAAATTTGGTCAATTCAAAAAAAAGCAGTATTTTTGCAGTCCGTTTTGAGCCTCTGGCGATTGCATTAGATGGGTTACGGGTTACGGGTTACCGGTTACCGGACTCACTCGAATAGTAGTAAATGCTCCAAACGTTAGTAAGGATCCATATAAAAAGGTAACGAAATGGATTTATTGAAAGTAGCTGAGCAAGCATTTGCCGGCGAGAAGAAAGAATTCCCTGCATTCAAGGCAGGTGATCAAATTACGGTAGGCTACCGTATTAAAGAAGGTAACAAAGAGCGTGTACAGGAGTTCCGCGGTGATGTAATCTGCATCCATGGTAGCGGTGACAAGAAGCGTTTCACAGTTCGTAAGATGAGCGGCAACGTTGGTGTAGAGCGTATCTTCCCGATGGACAGCCCCTTCATCGAGAGCATTACAGTCAACAAGTACGGTAAAGTACGTCGTGCTAAGTTGTACTACCTCCGCGAGCGTACGGGTAAGAAAGCCCGCATTCAAGAGCGCCGCGTTAAGTGAGCTCAAAGGGGAACTTTCGGGTTCCCCTTTTTTCTAGGTAGTCCTAGGTTGACCTAGGTAGATCTATGTTTCAATTAGAGAGTCCATATAAACCGACAGGAGACCAGCCGGAAGCGATCAAGGCGCTGGTGGATGGAGTGAAAGCCGGCGCAGAGGCGCAGGTGTTGCTCGGTGTGACCGGAAGCGGAAAGACGTTTACGGTGGCGAATGTGATCCAGCAACTGAACCGCCCCACCCTCATCATGAGTCATAACAAGACGCTGGCGGCGCAGTTGTACTCAGAGATGAAGGCTTTCTTCCCGCATAATGCGGTGGAGTATTTCGTGAGTTATTACGACTACTACCAGCCCGAAGCCTATATCCCGAGTACGGACACGTATATCGACAAAGACCTGAGCATCAACGAGGAGATTGACCGATTAAGGCTGAGTGCGGTAGCGGCACTGCTGAGCGGGCGAAAGGATGTTATTATTGTCAGTTCGGTCAGTTGTATCTACGGTTTGGGCAGTCCGCAGGACTTCACCGCGAATGTGGTAGAGTTGAAGCGGGGCGAGCAAATACCAATGGACACCCTCTTGAAACAACTCGTAGGCGCGCAATACGTGCGTAATGATATTGAACTCGCGCGCGGGCGATTTAGAGTAAAGGGCGATACGATCGATATTGCATTAGCATACGCGGACTACTTGGTGCGCGTAGAGTTTTTCGGCAATGAGATCGATGCGATCTTGACAGTAGATCCCATCAGCGGGCAGGTGCTTGAGGAGTTCGAGCATTATAACCTGAGTCCGGCAACGATCTTTTTGACGAGTGCCGAACGGATCGCGGCGGCAAAGGAGCAGATCAAGGCTGATTTGGACAAACAGATAGCGTATTTCACCGAGATAGGCGAAGAGTTGTACGCCAAGCGTATTGAGGAGCGGGTAAAGTACGATCTGGAGATGCTGGATGAACTCGGGTATTGTACGGGCGTGGAGAACTATAGCCGCTATTTCGACGGACGTGAACCCGGAACACCACCCTATTGTTTACTGGATTATTTCCCGAAGGACATGTTGCTCGTTATTGACGAGAGTCACGTGACCGTACCGCAGATAAGGGGTATGTACGGTGGGGATAAGGCGAGAAAGGATAACTTGGTGACGTACGGATTCCGATTGCCGGCAGCACGAGATAATAGGCCGCTTAAGTTCGATGAGTTCGAGCAGAAAACAGGTCAAACCATTTATGTGTCGGCGACTCCGGATGAGTATGAGTTGGAGCGCAGCGAAGGCATTGTGATCGACCAGTTGATCCGTCCGACAGGACTGCTGGATCCGGAGATAGAGGTTAGGCCTACCGAGCATCAAGTAGATGACTTGATGGACGAGATCAAGTTCCGAATTCATAGGAATGAGCGCTGTCTGGTCACGACACTGACGAAGCGGATGGCGGAGGAATTGGATGAGTACCTGAGGAAGTACCGCATCAAATCCGCGTATATCCACAGCGATATCGACACGATCGAGCGCGTCAAGATCATGGAGGACTTGCGCAAAGGCGAATACGATGTGTTGGTGGGTGTGAACTTATTGAGAGAAGGTCTGGACTTACCGGAAGTAAGTCTTGTCGCAATCCTCGATGCCGATAAATCGGGTTTCCTGCGTGACCAGCGGAGTCTGACGCAGACGGTGGGTCGTGCGGCGCGACATGTACACGGCAAGGCTGTCCTTTACGGTGATAAAATCACACCGGCGATGCAGGCAACAATCAATGAGACCAACCGGCGCAGGGCGATTCAGATGAAGTACAACGAGGAGCACGGTATTACACCGACGCCGATCAAGAAAGAGATCAACACCTCTGCGCTCGCAGGTCTGTACAAAGATCCGGAGGAGGAAAAACGCAAACTGACCGAATCCATCAAAGCCGGTTGGAAGAATGCCGAATGGCAGAAGATGGACGCGAAGAAGTTGGAAAAAGCGATCGAAGACAAACGCAAAGCCATGCTCGCTGCAGCAAAAGCGACGGACTTTGAGACCGCCGCTTTCCTCCGAGACGAGATGCTCGAGATGCAAAACCGATTGCAAGCGATGCAGGGGTGAGGGTTACCGGTTACGGGTTACTTCTCCGCCAGGATCGTTGCCGAATAGGGCGCTACGACAACTTTACCACCTTGGATTTCCCCTAAACCTTTCACATCGGCTTGTCCGTCATGGGCAAGAACGGTGTAGGCTCCTTCTTCTATTTCAGCTTCAGCGAGTTGAGCACTACCATTCAGCACAACGATAAGCGATTTGGCGGTATCGATGCCTTCGAGCTCTTTGACGCGATAGACGATGACTTGGTCGTTGTCGGCATCGAGGAACTCGACATGTTCTTGTACGGCTTCTGCAGAACCCAGACGGAAGCCTTTGTGGGCACGGCGGATAGCGATCATAGCTTGGTAGTAGTCGTGGAGATCGGCGTATTTGTCCAGATTCTCCCAAGGAATCGTATTGATCGAATCGGGGCTTTGGTAGCTATTGTCGATACCTTGCTTGGTGCGGTAGAGTTCCTCGCCGCCGTAGATGAAGGTCATACCTTGCGAAACGAGTACGGCTGTCTGCGCAAGTTTGTTCATGCGGAGCCGGGTCTCTTCGGTTTCTTCGGATGCAGAAACGGCTATACGATCGCGGAGGCAGTAGTTATCGTGGCAGGTGATATAAGAGACGTGCTGCATAGGTTCGCCGCTCCATTCGGGGCACGCGATGAGTCCACGCATAACATCTTTCGCACCTGCAGGGTTGCCGGAAGCAAAACCGCGTTCGTGGTCGAAAGGTGAACCAATGAGGGCATTACGGATATCATCGCTGAAGGCGCCTACGCGCGGCATTTTGTACGTCCATTGTTTCATAGCGAGTGAGTCATAGGGGTAAGCCGGCGACATAGCAGCCCAGCCTTCACCGTAGGTGAGGATCGTGGGGTCTATCTCGTCCAATGCGGCACGGATCTGGCGCATGGTCTCTTGGTCATGGATACCCATGAGGTCGAAGCGAAAACCATCGATGTGGTACTCGCGTGCCCAGTAACAAACGGACTCTACCATAAAGCGGCGGTACATCTCATGGTCAGAAGCCGTCTCATTACCGCAGCCGGAACCGTTGGCGTAGGTGCCATCTTCGTTGAGACGGTAGAAGTATTTCGGTACTACGCGGCCGAGAGAGCATCCCATGACATCGTAGGTGTGGTTATAGACGACGTCCATGATGACACGGATGCCGGCTTTGTGGAGCGCCTGAATCATGGCTTTCGCTTCGCGAATACGGCAAGCAGGATCGTAGGGGTTGGTGGAATAACCGCCATCGGGGGCGTTGTAGTTCACGGGATCATAACCCCAATTGTATCGATTCTGGTCGAGGGTGGTCTCGTCGATGGAACCGTAGTCAAAGAAAGGCAGGATCTGAAGGTGGGTGATACCGAGTTCGCGCAGGTAATTGAGCGGTGCTTCTTCGGTGAGACCGATGAACTTACCTTTGTTAGTCACACCGGAAAGGGGCGACATCGTGAAGTCACGCAGATGGGTCTCATACACGACGATGTCCGTCATGTCCGGCATCGCAGGGCGAAGGTCTTTGTCGAAATCGTCGGGGTTGGTTGCCTTGAGATCAAGGATAGCGGCACGTTGGCCGTTAACCGAAACGGCTTTGGCGAAGATTCCCGGTGCTTCCGGTGTCCACTCGCCGTTCTGGAAGGAGCGGACGGTGTAGAACTTACCTGCGAGATCGCCCTTGACGGAGGCCGTCCAGAAATCGTTCTCGCCTTTGGTAAGCGCGACGGTCTCAAACTCCGCTGCATCTGCGGCTTCATAGAGATGAATCTCCATCTGTTCGGCTACGTTCGACCAGAAGGCAAATTGCGTTTTTGCGGGACTATAGAGGCATTCGTCCTCCATTTTTGGTTGCTTGACAGAGCAAGCGACTAATGCTACAGAAAGCATAAGGATAATGGATTTTTTCATATATCAGACTGTTGGTTAATTAGTTGTTCGGAACATAATTGATCAGATCGCCGTTGAGGAAACTGTCATAGGCGGTCATG
>Ga0310694_10001728_pt1 | contig 24039 bp, 14 predicted proteins | sample 174DNAGHGhighgp2_FD_203884 | JGI IMG/M metagenome (GOLD analysis project Ga0310694, IMG submission 203884) | Sheep rumen microbial communities from Palmerston North, Manawatu-Wanganui, New Zealand - 1742 DNA GHGhigh gp2 (v2) (version 2) | ecosystem: Host-associated > Mammals > Digestive system... | reverse complement strand
GAGAACTCGTACAACCAGTATGTGTCGCAGAAAGAGAGTCAGGATATCCTCGAAGTACGTATCGTTCCGAACGAGAAGATAATGCCCGTTCGTCCGACCTCTGCACTTAATACAGATGTACAGGCACGTAACTACCGTGAGCGTGCATGTGCTTTGGCATTTGCGAAGGGTAGTGACCGTGGTTACCTCAAAGACTGCCGCGTAGTGAGCCGTCAGGATGCCCTCTATGGTGATAACGGCGTACGCGTAGCTATCGAAGGCGGTATCCTCAACGGTGCTTGCGATTATATCTTCGGCGGTATGACGCTGGCAGTGAAGCATGCCGAACTGGCCATGTTGGTAACCTCTGACAATAACGATGTAGCATACCTCACGGCTTCCAAGACCGACAGCGGCAAACGCGGCTATCTGTTCTGGGGTTGTACTGTCACTTCTGCTCTGCCGGGTATTGATATGGTAGAGACCGAGAGTGCTAAACCGGGTTACTTCGGCCGTCCGTGGAGCACCACGGCAGAGACGGTCTTCTGCCTGACCAACGTAGGTAAGAAAGGTAACGTATCGCTCATCCTTCCGCTTGGTTGGGATAACGGTCTGCAGACTGCCGGTTCAAACCGCTCGTACGAGTACCGCACTATCGAGGAGTCCGGTGTAGATAATACCGCAAACCGTGTAAGCTGGGCTTCCGTACTCCAGACACGCCGACTGCCGGATAACACGGAGATCACGCTCTTCAACTTTACCAAGGGTACCGATAACTGGCAGCCGCTCGAGGAGGAGGAAGAACCCGCTGCTATCTCCAACACCGCTGCTGAGGCGCAGACTGCACAGAAGATCATCCGCAACGGACAACTGGTAATTATCAAAGGCAATAACGAATATAACGTTTTAGGTGGACTGGTTAAATAATCTCTTCTTTGGCTCGGGCATAGCACACTCGATCGTGGTGCTTGCCCTTGCCATTACGCTTGGCATCACGCTGGGTGCCAAACTAAAATTCAAAGGCATCACGCTCGGTATCACGTGGATTCTCTTCTGCGCGATCGCTTGCAGCCATTTCGGCATGACGCTCGACCCGATGGTGGAGTCCTTCGCCAAGGACTTCGGTCTGATCCTGTTTGTCTATTCGATCGGTCTGCAGGTCGGCCCGTCTTTCTTCTCGTCTTTCGGGAAGGGTGGGCTGAGCCTTAATATGTTAGCGGCGAGCATAGTGCTGCTCGGTTGTGTAACGGCCTACGTGATTCATCTCATCAGTGGCGTGGATATCGCTACCATGACCGGTGTGCTCTTTGGCGCTGTCACCAACACCCCGGGTCTCGGTGCGGCCGAACAGACTTTCCATGACATCACCGGCGTTGCCAACCCCGATATCGCTTCGGGTTACGCCATGGCCTATCCCCTGGGTGTGGTAGGTATCATTTTCTCGTTGCTGCTGCTGCGCTGGTTCTTCCGTGTCCAACTCGATAAGGAGGAGGTTCAGGTCAAAGCCGAGAAAGGCGAAGAACCGCAGGTGGCGCATTATGACCTCGAGTTGACCAACCCCCAAGTGGAAGGTATCCGCGTACGCGATCTCAAGCTGCTGACGCATATCACGATCATTGTCAGCCGTATAATCGATAGGGAAGGCAACGAGTTCATGCCCGATGCGGCGACCATCCTGCACGTAGGTGATCAGGTGCGTTGCGTGAGCGACCGGGCCAATGAGCGCACCATCCTGCTGTTGGGACAGAAGAAAGAGATAGCATGGGAGGCGCTGGAGAAGAACGTGCATCTGGTGAGCAAACATATCATTGTCACCAAGCCTTCGTTCAATGGCAAACGTATCATGGATCTCAAGATCCGCGATGCCTTCACCATCACCATCACGCGTGTGCGCCGCGCCGGTATTGAGTTATTAGCTACTCCTGAGCTGCGGCTGCAGATGGGAGACCGTCTGACGGTGGTCGGTGAGCAGGAAGCGGTGGATAAGATGGCTGCTAAGTTCGGTAACTCGACCAAGAAACTCGATGCACCGAATCTGGCATCGCTCTTCTTCGGTATCGTGTTAGGTGTCGTCTTGGGTACTTTACCGATCATGCTGCCGGGACTCTCGCAACCGTTCAAACTCGGTCTCGCGGGTGGTTCGCTCATCGTAGCGATTCTCATCGGTGCATTCGGTACGAAATGGCATATGGTGACGTACACCACCACCTCCGCCAACCTCATGATCCGCGAGATAGGCATCGCCCTCTTCCTCGCGGCGGTGGGCTTTGGCGCCGGTAAGAGTTTTATCCCGACGCTCGTCGGTGGCGGATACGTATGGATAGGGTATGGTGTACTCATCACCTTAATACCGCTCCTTATCATTGGTGTCATCGCGCGTAAGGGACTCAAACTGGATTACTTCACGCTGATGGGACTCATCGCCGGCTCAACCACAGACCCGCCGGCATTGGCCTACGCTACCTCGCAGTCTTCGGTCAATGACCGCGCTGCCGTCGCGTACTCCACTGTCTATCCGCTGACGATGTTCCTTCGCGTCCTCACGGGACAATTGATGATCTTACTATTCTTGTGACGAACATTAACAAGGAAATATTACGTCTCGCCATACCGAGTATTCTGGCGAATATAACGATCCCGTTGGTGGGTATCGTGGACACGGCTATCGTCGGGCACCTGAGTGATGCGGCGGCGATAGGCGGTATCGCCATCGGTACGATGCTCTTTGATCTGCTGTACTGGAACTTCGGTTTCCTGCGTATCGGGACGTCCGGTCTGACGGCACAGGCTTATGGAAGAGGGGTTACAGGTGATGGGTTACAGGTTACGGATGAGTGCCGTAAGATCTTGACGCAGAGTCTGACGATCGCCCTGATGGGGGCGGCAGTGATCTGGGCTATCCAATGGTTCTTCGTTACGGCCGTATTAGCTATCGTGCCCTGTTCACAGGAAGTGGAGACGGTTGCGAAAGACTACTTTTTCGTGCGCATATGGGCAGCGCCTGCCACGCTGATGCTCTTCACCTTCAAAGGTTGGTTCATCGGCATGCAGGACACCAAGAGCCCGATGGCAGTCGATATACTCGTCAATGTAGTAAACATGCTCGCCAGTTATTTCCTCGCCGTCCATACGCCATTAGGTATCGTGGGCGTGGCGTGGGGAACGCTGATCGCGCAGTACATGGGGCTGCTGCTTGCTGTGTCGATATTATACTTCCGCTACAACGAGGTAGTCGGCTTACGTTGGGACGAATGGAGAGACATGATGCGTTGGTCGCAGATGCGCCGGTTCATGACGCTGAGCGGTAACCTCGTTATTCGGTCGCTCTGTTTTATGGTGGTCTATGTGGGCTACACCTACCTCGCCGGTACGCATGGCGATGTCGAACTGGCGGTGAGCAGTATACTAATGAAACTTTTTATGTTCTTCTCCTTCTTCGTGGACGGTTTTGCCTATGCCGGCGAAGCACTCGTGGGCAAGGCCTACGGCCAAGGAATGAGGGATGAGGGATTAGCGATTAGAGACGTAGTCCGCGCGCTCTTCAAATGGTCGCTCGGTGTAGGTCTGCTCTTTACGCTCTTCTATGCCTTGACGGGCAGAGCGAATATAGAAATGATGACGAACGATGCGGATGTCATCACGGCATCGACACGTTATATAGGGTGGCTCATCGCGATGCCACTCATCAGTACCTTAGCGTTCATGTGGGACGGTATCTACGTGGGGGCGACGGCAGGCAAACAGATACGTAACTCGATGATTTGGGCAGCAGTCAGTTTTGTCATAGGCTACGCGGCTACCTACCGTTTCGTGGGAGCACAAGCACTGTACATCGCGTACTTTGCCCACCTCATCGCACGATCCGTATATTTAACTTTAGAATGGAAAAAAATTAAAGGTTATGGGTTATAGGTTATGGGTTATAGGCATAGTGGCATGTCTTTGTTTCTCGTGCGCGCAGCGCGAGAGCACGCAACATGAGCAGGCAGCCATTAAGGTGCAGACGATGGTCGTGACGTCCCAAGCGGCATCCGCTACCTCGCGGTATGTGGGGGCTATAGAACCCGTACAAGAGACACCGCTCAGTATGCAGACCACGGGTAGAGTAGTGGCGGTGCATGTCAAAAACGGTCAACGCGTTCAAACCGGACAGGTGATCATCGACCTTGATAACACGCAGGCACGCAATGCGCTGCAGGGGGCTGAGGCTGCTCTTCGGCACGCGCAGGACGCTTACGACCGCGTGAGCAAAGTGCATGACAAAGGCGTGGTGTCCGACCAGAAGATGGTGGAGATAGAGAGCCAACTGGCGCAAGCCAAGTCCCTCTATGCCGCCGCTAAACAGCAACTGGCGGAGTGTACACTCAAAGCACCATGCGAAGGGGTTATCAGCGGACTCGAAGCTGTCATCGGACAGACAATCATCCCCGGTACCGCGGTTTGCAAACTGCTGGATGTCACGGGCTTCAGTGTGCGTTTCACCGTACCGGAGAACGAGATCAACGGCTTAGGAAAGAGCGGAATGGTCGAGTGTGCGGCGGTGGATACGGTGCTGCCTATCGTGCTGACGGAGACAGGTATCGTGGCGAATCCTGTCACGCATACCTACGAACTCGTCGCGCGCATCAGGGGCGGTGCAGACATCCTCAAGAGCGGAATGGTGGCGAAAGTCCAAATCTCCAATCACCAATCACCAATCACCAATAGTGATATCGTCATCCCTGCCAAGTGTATTCTACTCAAACCCGAAGGACACACGGTCTGGGTGGTAGAAAACGGTAAGGCTTCACGGCGTCTCATTACCGTGGACGGATACCAAGCTAACGGAGTGCGTATCACACAAGGACTGCAAGAAGGGGACATCCTCATCACCGAAGGATACCAGAAACTTTACAGCGGCTGTGCCGTTACTGACAACTGACCACTTTGAAAACGGCTAAACACATAGAAGGAGCAATGCGGCGTCACGGACTCGTGATGGCGCTGTTCTTGGGACTCATGGCTTTCGGTATCTGGTCGTTGCCGCAGATGAACAAGGACGAGTTTCCGCAGTTCACTATCCGGCAGGGACTCGTCGTGGCTGTTTATCCGGGTGCTACCGCAGAAGAGGTGGAGCAGCAGGTGGCCATCCCGCTCGAGGACTATATCAATGCGTTCGAAGATGTCGATAAAGACCTGACCTACAGCGTCAGCGAGGACGGCATGGCGTACGTCTATGTGATGCTACGCATGGCGGTGAGTGACAACCAAGTGGCGTGGAATAAGATCCGCGCCGGATTGCCCTTATTGCAGAAGACCCAACTGCCTGCCGGTGTTCTCCAGACGATGCTGGTTGATGATTTCGGTAACACCTCCTCGCTGCTCATCGCCGTGGAGAGTGACCAGCGCAGCCCGCGCGAACTGGAGCAGTATGCCAAGCAGGTCTGCTCACACTTACGTACTATCCCCGAGATGGGCAAACTGCGTATCATGGGGCAGCAGACCGAAGAGATAGCCGTCACCATCGATACCGAGCGTCTCTCGCGGTATAGCATCAACCCATATGTGCTGCAGTCGCAACTGGCAATGCAGGGATTGCGCACCGCAGGTGGCGAGAGCGATGCCGGTGGTGCCTTACAAGTGGTCATCCCCTATCAGAGCGAATACGAGCTGCAGGAGCAGATCGTTTGGTCAGACCCTGTTACCGGTTCCGTCATTCGCCTCAAAGACATCGCGACGATCGAGCGCCGTTATCAGGCGCCCAAGCAATATGTCGAGTTTGATGGCGCATCCTGTCTCATCCTCAACATGGAGATGGTGCCCGGGCATAATATCGTGGCGTTCGGTAAAGAGGTGGATAAGCACTTGGCGCAGGCTGCGGCACTCTTACCGCCGGATATCAAATTCCATCGTATCACCGACCAACCGAAAGTGGTCAACGATTCCGTACTCTCTTTCCTGCGCGATATCGTTATCTCCATCCTCGTGGTCATCGCGGTGATGCTGATGCTCTTCCCCTTACGTACAGCCCTCGTGGCGGCTACCGGTCTGCCGGTCTGCACCGCCATCTGTATAGGCCTCATGTACGTAACGGGTATTGAACTGAACACGGTCACCCTCGCGGCACTTATCTTCGTGCTCGGTATGATCGTCGATGACTCGGTCATTGTTATCGACGGATACACCAATTATCTGGATCGCCGGCATTCGCGCTGGTACGCTGCAAACGTGAGCACCAGTCTGCTTTTCGTGCCGATGTCGCTCGCTACGATGGCCATCTGCGGTATGTTCTTCCCCATGACCCGTATCATCAAGGGACCGTTGGGCGAGTTCGTACAACTCTTCCCGTGGGCGGTTCTCTTTGCTCTCGTAGCAAGTATCTTCTACGCTACCTGGGTGACCCCGTACCTTTCGTTCCGGTTCATACGCATACGCAAGTCCGATGAGATGAATCTCGTCGAGCGTATCCAGATGAAGTTCTTTACTTGGCTGCAAAACACCTATAAACGCGGGCTGACAGCCTGCTTCAACCATCCCCTCATCGCGTGGATACTCTTAGGCGGTGCGACCTTGTTGGGTGTCGTGCTGCTCTTCCAATGCAATCTCCAACTGCTGCCGAAAGCTGAACGCGAGTTCTTTGCAGTGGAGATACACCTGCGGGACGGAGCGACCCTCGAAGAGAGTGCAGCGGTGGCGGACAGCCTCGCGCGTATGCTGCGCGCAGACGAACGTGTTGAGAGCGTGACGGCTTTCATCGGTCAGTCCAGCCCGCGTTTTCATGCTACCTATACCCCGCAGACACCGGCAACTAACTACGCGCAGTTGGTGGTCAATACCAAGTCTTCGAAGGCTACCGCGCAAGTGCTCAAGGACTACGGAACTCGCTATGATAACTATTTCCCCAACGCCTATGCGCGCTTCAAACAACTGGATTACCAGTCCTGTAAGAACCCGCTTGAGGTGCGAGTCAAAGGCGAAGAATGGAGCACGATGGCACTGATAGCCGATTCGATATACCGCTTCATGGTGACCCAACCTGAACTACTGTGGGTGCACTGCGACTATAATAACATCGCGCCCTCCACGCGGCTGGTGCTCAAAGCCGATGAGGCGACCCGTCTCGGTATCACCCAGACCATGCTCTCACTCTACCTGCGGGAGGCTACCCAAGGGGCTACCATCACCACGCTCTACGAAGGATCGTACGCGGTGCCGGTGGTCGTTTATACGGCAGGTGCCAATACCCTCAATGCCGATGAGCTGGGTGCTATCCAAGTGCCGACTGCCATACCGGGTGTGTGGGTGCCGCTACGACAAGTGGCGTCTATCGAACCCGGTTGGCATCATACAACCCTCGAGCGCCGTAATGCGGTGCGCACCATGACCGTAGGCGCCGACCTGAAGGGCGCTACCAGCCAAGTTGATGCCGAGCGAAAAGTGAAGAAATGGGTAGATGCCCACCTGACTGAACTGCCGGAAGGCGTCGAGATAGCCTATGGCGGACTGACAGAGATCAATAATCTCATCGTGCCGCAGATCCTATGGTCCATCGTCGCTGCCTTGGCGGTCATGCTCGTGCTGCTGCTCTATCACTTCGGTAAGATAGGTCTTGCACTCCTGACTCTCTCCAGTGCCATCCTCTGCCTCTTTGGTTCGATGCTCGGGCTCTGGATCTTCGGACTCGACATCTCCATCACCGCCGTGTTGGGAGTCGTCAGTCTGATTGGTATCATCGTGCGCAACGCCATCATGATGTACGAGTACGCGGAATCGGCGCGCAAATACAAACACCTCACCTATCGTGAGGCGGCATACCAAGCCGGTCTGAGACGTATGCGACCGGTCTTCCTTACCTCGGCTACCACCGCCCTGGGCGTGCTGCCGATGATCATTGCTGCTACCAGCCTATGGATGCCCATGGGTGTCGTCATATGTTTCGGAACACTCTTCACACTACCGCTGACGGTTACTGTTCTGCCGGTCGTTTATTGGAAAGCCTATGCGCGTCATGATCTTTGATCATATGGAGGAGTGTACCGAGGATGAAGTACAGCGCATGCTTCCGCTGGTGTCCGCGCAGCGGCGCGAACAAGCACTCAAGTATAAGCATACCCTCGGGCAGTTTTGTTGTTTGAAATCGTGGCTGATGCTCTTCGAGGATGTCGACATGTCGTCATACCGTCATGACGAATGGAAATACAACGAGCATGGGAAACCCTATTTGGAGAATGGACCGTATTTCAGTATCAGTCACTGCAAAGAGGGTATAGCCGTTGCTATCGACGACCAACCGATAGGCATCGATATAGAAGCCATCCGGCATGCCGATGAAGACCTCATCGCACGAACGATGAATGAGAAGGAACGATCGCTAATCGCTAATCGAGAATCGAAAATCGAAAGAGCCCGCGCTTTCACCCGTCTCTGGACGCAGAAAGAAGCGATTGTCAAAGCCCAAGGAGTAGGGATCAGGTCTTTTGACCAGTTGCAAAAGACATTGGAGATTGGAGATTGGAAATTGGAGAGTTTTGAAAAAGAGAAATATATTTATAGCATAGCATATGGAAAATTACATTGTATCGGCGCGTAAGTACCGTCCGCAGACCTTCGAGTCGGTGGTGGGTCAACAGGCGCTCACACAGACGCTGCAGAACGCTATTCGCCAGAATAGGTTAGCGCATGCGTACTTGTTCTGTGGCCCGCGTGGAGTAGGTAAGACCACCTGCGCCCGTATCTTCGCCAAGACGATCAACGCCAACGAGCCCGGCTCGGAGTGGAATATTCACGAACTCGATGCGGCGTCCAACAACTCCGTCGAGGACATCAAGTCCATCCTTGATCAGGTGCGTATCCCGCCGCAGGCCGGTAAGTACTCTGTCTATATCATCGACGAGGTGCACATGCTCTCCACGGCGGCGTTCAATGCCCTGCTCAAGACGCTCGAGGAACCGCCCTCATACGCCATCTTCATCTTGGCCACTACGGAGAAGCATAAGGTCATCCCGACCATCCTCAGCCGTTGTCAGGTCTATGACTTCAACCGCATTACCGTACAGGACACGGTAGCGCATCTGCAGTCGATAGCCGCCAAGGAAGGCATCACCGTCAGCGAAGAGGCACTCAATGTGGTGGCACAGAAAGCGGACGGCGGACTGCGTGACGCACTATCGATCTTCGACCAACTCGTTGCTTTCTGCGGGAATACCATCACCTACGAGCAGACGATCGCTGTGCTCAACGTCCTCAATTCGGACTATTACTTCTCCTTGGTGGAGGACGCGCTGCGGCATGACGTGACGGCGGCTTTGCTGCTCTTCAATGATGTGCTCAACCACGGCTTCGATGCTTCGCATTTCGTGACGGGTCTGGCACAGCACCTGCGCGATGTACTAGTGTCCAAAGACCCGCAGACTCTGCCCTTGCTCGAGACCTCGGATGCTATCCGTAAACGCTATGCCGAGCAGGCACAACACTGCGCACCTGTCTGGATATTCCAAGCACTCGATATCCTCAATACCTGCGATATCAACTACCGTACGGCGCGTAACAAACGCCTCACGGTAGAGTTAGCGCTCGTCAAACTGACCCAACTCGGTGTCCCGCAGAACGTTCCCCAGACCACTGCCCCTGCCTCGCAGCCGGCGCCTGCACCTGCTAAACCGGCTCCAAAGGAGCCAATCACCAATCACCAATCACCAATCACCAATGCTCCGAAGGAGCCCGCCCCCTCCATCCCCAAGATCCCTTCGATTTCCCTCGGCCTCGGCAAAAAGAAAGAAGAGCCTGTAACCGGTAACCCATCCCCTGTAACCGCTCCTCCTCAGGAAGAGTCCAACCGCCCTTTTACGGCTGACCAACTCAGAGACGCGTGGGTTGGTCTGGCTGCTACCCATACGGAGGAATTGCGTCTCAAACAGTTGATGGAGACTTACATGCCGCAACTGATCGAAGAGCATATAGCTCAGATTAAAATGCCGAACCCCTGGCAGATGAAAGAACTGCAGAAAGCGATGCCGGCACTGTTGCGCCAACTGCGTAGCGCGCTGCATAACACCGACCTGCAGATCAACGTCATCCAGGAGGAGTATAACCAGGAACAGATGGCGTTTACCGCCGAAGAGAAATATGCGCTCATGGCAGAGCAGAATCCTGCTTTGGCGCAACTCAAAGAAACACTCGACCTACAAATTGACTAAATCAAAAATCATAAATCAAAAATTTGAAATTTGACTTATTGTCATATCTGCCGACCACCAAGAAGGAAACAGACTTGCGCGGCTGGGATGAAGTGGACATTGTCTTCTTCACCGGTGACGCGTATATAGACCATCCTTCGTTCGGAGCAGCCGTCTTGGGGCGAGTCCTCGAGGCTGCCGGTTACCGCGTAGCTATCGTGCCGCAACCCGATTGGCATGGGGACTTCCGGGACTTCAAGAAGTTCGGTAAACCCCGTCTATATTTTGCGGTCTCGGCTGGCAGCATGGACTCGATGGTCAACCATTACACGGCTGCCAAGCGACGTCGTTCGGACGATGCCTACACCCCCGATGGCAGAGCCGGTATGCGACCCGATTACTGCACCATCACGTACTGTCGTATTCTCAAGCAACTGTACCCCGATGTACCGGTCATCATCGGTGGTATCGAGGCGTCCATGCGTCGGCTGACTCATTACGACTACTGGCAGGACAAACTCATGCCGTCCATCCTCGTGGACTCCGGTGCCGACATGCTCGTATATGGCATGGGCGAACAAGCCATGACCGAGATAGCGCAGCGCGGCTGCGCGCATGACATTCCACAGACGGCATATCTGACGAGCGACAAGAGCGAGATACCTGCGGATGCTATCCTCCTCGCTTCCCACGAAGAAGCGTTGCACGACAAACGCAAGCATGCGGAGAATTTCCGCCTCATCGAGATAGAGTCCAATAAGATCCATCAGACCACGCTCGTGCAGCCGGTTGGCAAGCAGTGGGTGGTAGTCAACCCCTCGTACCCGCCTATCACTACCGAGCAACTCGATGCCATCTTCGACTTGCCCTTCACCTACACGCCGCATCCCAAGTACAAAGACAAACGGATCCCGGCGTACGATATGATCAAGTGGTCGGTTTGCATGCACCGCGGTTGTTTCGGCGGATGCTCGTTCTGTACCATCTCTGCCCACCAAGGCAAGCAGATCGTCTCGCGCTCGAAGGCATCCATCCTACGCCAGATAGAGCGACTCAGCCAACTGCCCGACTTTCACGGTATCATATCCGATCTCGGCGGGCCGTCGGCGAACATGTATCAAATGCATGGCAAGGACATGTCTCTCTGCGAGAAATGTGCGCGGCCGAGTTGTCTCCAGCCCGCTATATGCAAGAACCTCAACCGCGACTTTGCACCGCTCATCGATATATACAAGACCGTTGATAAACTGCCCTATATCAAGCATGCGTTCGTCGGGTCGGGTATCCGCTATGACCTGATGAGCGAAGAGTACGCGCGACAACTCATCACGCGTCATGTGTCCGGACGGCTCAAGGTAGCCCCCGAGCACAGCTCCGATAACGTGCTGCATATCATGCGCAAACCCAACTGGTCGAACTACCTCGAGTTCCGCAAACTCTTCTTGCGTATCAACGAAGAGGCGGGGCTACACCAACAACTCATACCGTACTTCATCTCGTCCCACCCGGGCTGCACCAAGCGCGACATGGCGCATCTGGCGGAAGAGACGAAGAAGATGCATTACCGTCCGGAGCAGGTGCAGGACTTCACGCCCACACCCATGACGCTCTCGACCACGATGTTCTACACCGGTATCAACCCCTACACGCGCGAACCTATCTATGTCGCGCGTACACCCGAAGAGAAAAAACAACAAAACCAATATTTTTTCTGGTATAAAAATGGCAAATAAAAAGTATCGTATTAACCCGGAAACGCTTCAGTTAGAGCGTATCGAACATGGTTTCCGTTATTGGTTACGCCGATCCGGCGGATATATCATCGGAGGTATCTGTTTGGGAGTGATCTTCTTCTATACCTTCCTCTATTTCTTCCCTTCCCCGCGGGAGGCCTCGCTCATGCAGTACAACCGTAACCTCACGGCGGAGATGGAAGTGTTGGAGGCGCAGGTGGATCAGATGCAGATCGTGATGGCCGATCTCTCGCAACGCGATGATAACCTCTATCGCGCGATGTTAGGTGCTGAGCCCATCCCTCTCGCGGCGCGTATGGGTGCCGCACAGCAGATCTCCTACTACGACTCGCTCGCGCGTATGACCAATACCCAACTCGCTGCCGATCTGCAGCGCAAGGTCGATATACTCGAGAAAGAGATGTATGTGCAGGCGCGCTCCTACGATGAGATACTCGAACTGGCAAAGAACCAGGAGGTGCGTATGGAGAATATACCCGCTATCCAACCCGTCCTCAACAAAGACCTCAAGCGCATGGCGTCCGGTTACGGATGGCGTGTCGATCCTATCTATCATATCCGTCGTTTCCACGAAGGAATGGACTTCACCGCTCCGGTCGGTACGGAGATCTTCGCGACCGGTAATGGTACGGTCGTCTATTCCGGTTGGCGCCAGGGATACGGAGAGACCGTTGAGGTGGATCATGGTTTTGGTTACGCAACCCGTTATGCGCACTGCTCCAAACGTCTCGTGCGGGTAGGGCAGAAAGTGAAACGCGGTGATGTCATCGCCAAAGTGGGGAATACCGGCAAGTCAACCGGCCCACACCTGCATTATGAGGTGCATTACCAAGGCCGACCCATCGACCCGCGTAACTACTATTTCTACGACCTCAGTCCCGAGGACTACGATCGTATGGTACAACTATCGGATAATATGGGAAATATGATGGATTAATCCATCATTATTAGAGCGCATTATCCAAGTCTGGATATGCGCTCTAATGCTTTCTCGTTTAGTATCTTGACGTGCTTGCCGTCGATCCCCACGATACCTTCTTGTGCAAACTGACTGAGCGTACGTATTGCATTGCTTGTCGTCATGTTGCTCATGTTCGCCAGGTCTTCGCGAGGCAGTAACATCGCCAAGGTCTCGCCGTCTTCCTCAAACCCGTAGTTCTTGAGCAACAGCAGCAGACTCTCTGCCAGACGCCCGCGGATATGTTTCTGCGTCAAGTTCACCGTCTGGATCTCCGAGATTGCCAGGTCTTTTGCCATCATCAGCATCACCTGGTAACAGAAAGCTCCGTTCTCGCGTATCAGTTCATTGAAAAACTCCCGTTTCAGCCGATACACAGTGCAGGCCTCTAATGCACTCGCACTCGAGTTATACGGCTCATTCACTGTACAAGCGCGATAACCGAATATATCATAAGGCTTGAGCAAACGGATGATCTGCGGGCGTTGACCGATACCCTCTTTGTAGATACGTACCTTACCCTTCAGCAGCATCCATACATACTGCGACACATCGCCGTCATTATGGATCACCTGATTCTTCGCGTAGTGCACCACTTCTACCTGCTCCGCTACGCGGGCGCGCTCCTCTTCTGTCAGCGTCTCCCAAACGGGACTCACCTCCCACATCGGAGCAAATTGCTCTTCTTTCTCTTTCATTCCAATGAACTAATACATGAACTAATACCAAATTCTGTGCAAAGGTACTACAAAAAAATGACATACGCAAGCGTATGCCATTCTTTTCTCAATTTTTTTCGCTTTTAACGACTTTAGTCGAGCATAATAAATCCTGCCCAGTAGATGGGGTCGCCATAAGCCTGGCGCACTTGGTTCTGGGCTTGACGGAATGCCGCGCGTTTGGGAAGGCCGTCGGTTATCCAATGTCGGAAGAACTCCGTCATGAATAACTGCGTAGCCTGATCGCTCACCGGCCACAAGGACATGATGATCGTGCGGGCACCCGCCATCTTAAAGGCACGTTGGAGTCCGAAGACGCCATCTCCGGTTATTTCTCCCTTACCCGTTTCGCAAGCAGAGAGAACGACCAGATCGGCATCTCTGAGATCGAGCAACGAGATCTCTTTGGCGGTCAAAATACCGTCTTGGACGCCTTCAGGTAGCTCGGCGCTATGCCCCTGCATCGCCAGGTTGGCACCGGCAAAAAGCAGACCGCAGCGGTTAAGCGGATCGATGGTCGGCGGAGCGGACATCGTATTGTCCATGCCGATCATTCGCTGCGAGAAATAGTCCTTCTTCTGCGCTGTTGAATCCGTCCAGAAGAAGCCGTGTGTACCTATATGCAGGATGTTCTGATGCGTTCCGCTCAGGGCTTTGAACGACTCTTCGTTGGCGTTGGTGGAAGTGAACAACTGCACCTGCACATTACTCTTTTCGAGTATCTGCTGAATGCTATCCGCCTCTATTTTGGTGCCGGGCAGGTAATCCACCGTACCACGATTGGTGGTATCGTTGTCTATTCCTCGCGAAGCGAGAAGACTCATGGTCGCGTATTGTTGACTTTGAGCGAGAAGCGTATCCGCTGTCACATCATATTGGATACCGCCGTACAGCACAGCCGTGGTGTTGTTCGTATTGCCATGATGTGTCACGATCTCACGCGTAGAGGACACGCGCACAAGGTTGAACATATCTGCCATTGAATGCTTCTCATCGTACGGCAGCGCCTCTATTGCCAACTGGTGCAATATACCGGTAGCTGCGAAATAAACCGTCTCGCCTTTCTTGATATAGGGTAGGAGTTTGCTCCATACGAGTTTAGAGAATTGCGGTCCATCGAAATCCACGCTATACATATCATTCGTCCGGCGTTCAGTGTCCATATTCCACAAAGCGAGTGCCTCTTTTTCTTCGAACAGCGGGATCAACTCGGGGTACTTACTAATCTTCCGCAGCAAGAGCGCACAATACATGGTAGAATCGCTATTCTGCTTAGCAGAAACAAATTCCACCGCTACCTCATCCTCTTGTAAAGATCGACATATTTCAGGCCAGACGGTACTGTTCAAGGTCGTTGCTCCATGCTCATCCATATAGGATTGCATCTTTTGTTGAAGATGGTTGCGTGTGACATCGATGTTCGAAGAAATCATCGTCGCTTCAAAGGAATTCTTGTCGGTCTGCAGTTCTAACTCCGCTTCGTATTTGAGCAACTGATTATATAATCTGCGAACTTCCGATGAGGGGTGATTCTGGAGCATTGTTTTAGACTCTGTATTGAGCGCCAACAAAAGTCCTTTTGAAAACAATTGCCAGTCATACCATTCGCTTACGAACAATGCTTTCAGGTCGGCATCAATGGTATCCTTAGCAACGTGGAAAAGATAGGTGTTGATCGAATCATATCGCGTAAGCAGATTACCCGCATTCTCCGCACCGATAGAAAACAACTGTTTGCTGAATTGCTTATGGATAAACGTTTTAAAGACATTGATCTGTTGTTTTGTCTTTTCCCGCTGGCCTGTGTATGCGTAATACGTTGCCGTAATGATACCGTTATAATTCATCCATGAAGCAGCGAGCGTGGAGTCATGCCGGTTAATAGAATCGCAATACAGCGCAGCAGTATGATAATTATCATATATATCTGCCGCAGTGGCCATTTTATATAGATAATACGTATCGGAATCCTTCGTCAAAGTATAATACTCATTCAGCCATTTATTGACGTGAACGGTATCATATTTATGGTAATAGAAGTTGATTAGCGCATACATGTAATCGGCATTTTGCTCACACTTATTGACCTTTAATGCTTTCTCTAATTTTTGGGAATAAAATTTCTCCAATTCACCCCGTTTGGGTTCGTCATAGATGCAGAAATACGGTAGGATTGTAGCATAAAATTCCATCCAATAGCAGTTCGCCCATTTATCCCGAGAACGTAAATTAAATGACGGCAGCCCGGGCAACAGATACTCATCCAATATTCGCTTGACATACTTTTCGTCACTCAATGCTGCGTAATAGAAGGGGATTTGCCGCATTAGTTCGTAATAGACATCATCTATATGACACACATCCAATAATTGAAGCAAGATATTCGTTTCCAGAGTGATCGCTCCTACTGCCCATGATGCCTGGGTGTTCTCATACACATAGCGCGTATATTCTATGAGGTCGCAATAATACAGACTCAACAAAACCCCCGTTTCATAGCGCGTATCTGAATACCCCATCATTTCCAGTATGCCCCGCAAAGAAGTATTATTACGTTTGACATAATTCACCACCCCAAAGTTGTTCATCTCTTGCGCCAGCATATAGCCGACCCGAATATATAAATCGGCATACGATTCAAACAGAGAATCATTCCGGAGTTCTAACGGACACAAGAATGGCGAATATTGAACAAATTCCTTGCCCTCATCTAGCAAATTTTGCTTCAGTTGGACAAAGGACATTATGACGTCCGAGCCTTCCATGTCATTCGTTAGTGCGACATCCAGATAGCCTTGCGCAGTTCGGTAAGTAACGGGAAAAAACTCTTTAATGCACTTGAATTTAGTCGATGTCAATTCCGCATACTTATCTCGCATCATAGCTATGGTGCCGATTTGCACAACCACATAATTGAAATCTATCTGCGACATATAATATTGTCCGAATTGAAAGACCTCACTAAACAAATCCAACAACTTATCTTGATCGTCAGGAGAAAGGCTTGCTATTTTGTTTAGCAAGAGGAAGGGAGTGCTCACAAAATCATCCGAGCCAAAGAAATGTACCAATGCATTCAAAGACTCCTTATTCATAGAAGTTCCCAATACCTGCGTAGAATAATGGTCATCGCCGTACAGCGACCTCTCTATGAAATGCGACCTGAATCCCCATTGTTCGTCCAAAACAGATTGCCATTGTGCAGCTTTTTCACTTTTTTGCTTAAAATCAATAAAAGATGCGATATCCAAAATGACGGACAGCATTTCAGACAATTGTCCGTCATTGCCGAGGGTGGGATAGAAATACGGGTAATATAATTTATTGGGACTTCTTCCGTCGGCCAATGCAAGAAATTCCGGCTCCACGGACATCATATGCTCAACCAATTGGCGCGCCCACACAAAATACTGATACGCACTCACTTGTGTAAGTGCAGAAATATCTATGCTAGCTAATTGTTGTGCTAACCAAAAACACTGATTGGCATCTCCATAATTGGCAATATCAACAATTGCCTTTTCTATTGCCTTCGTGTTATTGATATCTGCTTGCAATCCGCTGGTAATGGCAGATTGCTCTTTCAGGTATTGCTTATCGCTGATTTGTGCACATAGAACCTGACAAGCAAGCAACCAGAAACATATGATGATACCCCGCTTCATGGATCCTTACATCTTATATCTGTAGCGGCCTTCTTTGTCGGCGAAGAAATAGGCTGAACCGGCTATTTTGATGCGATAGACATCTATGTCAGTCTCGCGGAGACGATCACGCAGACCGTCAGGCATCTCGCCGTAGAACTTATAGCCCTTCTCGTAACAAGCTACCATTCCTTTTTCGGTCACACACGCTGCCCAAAGGACACCGTATTCCTCCGCACCCTCTTTGAGCCAGTTCGTGATACGCGAATCGGACGAAGCATAGTGCTCCGTGGTGATGACAATCCAATCGCCGGCATCGTTGAAAGTAACCGAAGTGACCTCTTCATTGCGTGCGTTGTAATCACGGATCTTGTTCTCCAACGACTTAGGAATACCCGACCAGCGGAAACCGTTATTACCGTACAGAATAATCCAGTTGCCGTTCTCCGTCAACTGCACATCCGAGATGTATTTGTCGTCTTCGTTGAGTTCATGCAGCGCATTGGATAACTCTTTGGGGAGTCCTGAACCAGCCCAACCGTTGCGGCCGTGCAGCGCCAGATCGCCGTTTCGCTCGGTGATAGCTACATTACGACACTCGCCCCATTGGGTGATACATTCGCGGATATACGAACGTCCCTCACCGCTTCCTGTGGTGCCGCCATTAGAACCTGAACCGGAACCCGAACCCGGACGCGGCATGGTGACATTCCGCTCGGTAGTAGTCTGCGGACGCGCGGTAGAACGCGTAGAGCACTCCATGTAACATACAAGGTCTTTCACCTTCTTTACTTTCTCCGGCAGACTGAGCGACTGCAGGCGATTGACGGTCGGCAGCACACCGCTGGAGTTAGACAAACGGCGAACTAACGAAGCCAGATACGATGCTTTCACCGCATAATTGGCGTTCTCCGCCTGCCTGTGCTTCGCACATACGATACCGATGATATTGCCTCGGTCGTCAAACAAAGGTCCACCGCTGTTGCCCGGTTGAATAGGGGCGGATATCTGATAAAGCGACGGATCGCCTCCGTAGCCGGAATGCGCGGAAATGATACCGTTGGTTAACTTGATCTCATCGCCCATGGTGTCCGTGAGCGGATAGCCCAGCACGAAGACCGACTCGCCGACATCTGCCAGCGAGGTCTTGACCGCATACGGCAACTCACCGAAACCCGGGAAAGAAGGAGAGGTGATGCGCACCAATGCCAAATCGTGCTCCTCATCCATCAATACCACCTCGGCATCGTATTCAAACAGTTTGCCGTCACGCTGGAATTTACAAACGATAGAACGCGCGTTTTCAATAACATGGTGGTTGGTTACCACATAGCCGTTATTCAACGCCCAACCCGTTCCTGACCAAGACTGCGCATAAGAAGTGAGTACGCAACAAAAAGAACCGAAAATGACCGCAAAGAGGGTCTGAATTAACCGTTTCATGGTTGTATATGTTTATTTCGGCGACAAAGATACAAAAAAAATTGCATATACGCAAGAGAAAGAGTAAAAAATTGCGAAAAGAATGGCATACGCTTGCGTATGTCATTTTTTTTGAGTAATTTTGCAGGGAAATTGATAAGGAATCGATAATTTCACATACATATGAAGGTAAATTATTTGGAGTCGCGTCATATCGGACTCACTGAACAAGACGAGAAACAGATGTTAGCGGCCGTGGGAGCCGAGTCGATGGAAGCGCTGGTGCGCGAGACGATGCCGGCGGATATCCTCCTGTCGGAAGGTATCGCATTGGAGGAGCCGTACACGGAGCAGAAGCAGTTGGAAAACGCAGAGTCGCTGCTGAGCAGCAATGCGCCTGCGCGCTCGTATATCGGCCGCGGATGGTACGGTACCATCACGCCTGCGGTCATCCGTCGTAACATGCTGGAGAACCCCGTATGGTACACGAGTTACACGCCCTATCAGGCCGAGGTGAGTCAGGGACGTCTTGAGGCGCTCTTTGTGTTCCAGACCATGATCAGTGACCTCACCGGTCTGCCGCTGGCTAACTGCTCGCTGCTAGACGAGGCCACTGCTGCAGCAGAGTCTGTGACGATGATGCGCAACCTCCGTTCGCGCGAGCAGGTGAAGAACAACGTTCGCAAGGTCTTTGTGGACGAGAAGATATGGCCGAACACCTTATCGGTTCTGCGTACCCGCGCTGCGGGACAGGGTATCGAGATCGTCACCGGCAGTTATGCGGACTTCCAACCGACGGCGGACTTCTTCGGTGCACTCGTTCAATGGCCGAACAGTGACGGCTCGATCGAAGAGTACGATGCGTTCATTGAGGACTGCCATGCCGCCGGACTCAAAGTGACGGTGGTAGCCGATCTGATGGCATTGGCGCTGCTCAAACCGCTGGATGCAGATATCATGTGTGGCACCGCGCAGCGTTTCGGTCTGCCAATGGGCTTTGGTGGCCCGACGGCCGGCTACATGGCTACGCGCGAAGAGTTCAAACGCGACATGCCGGGACGTATCATCGGTCTGAGCAAAGACAAATACGAGCACCCCGCTTACCGTCTGGCGCTCCAGACCCGCGAGCAGCATATCAAACGCGAACGCGCGACATCAAATATCTGTACCGCCGAAGCCCTCTCGGCGATGATGGCGGGTATGTACGGCATTTATCACGGTGCCGAAGGTATCCGTGAGATAGCCGAGGGTATCCACGGCAAGACCGTTTATCTGAGCGAGATGCTGCAGGCGTACGGTTACAACCAAGAGAACGCGGAGTTCTTCGATACGCTCAAGATCACGCGCGATGAGGATCCCGAATGGATTGACCGCGTACGGGAGGCAGCCGAAGAAGCCGGTATCAACCTCTACTACGATCCTGCCGGATGGGTAGGGCTCGCAATCGATGAGACGGTCGATCTGTATGACATGAACGAACTGATCGGTATCTTCGCCGAAGCCAGCGATAACATGGCGCAACTCGAAGACTCCGACGAGGCCTTTGAGGGTCTCTGGGCTATCGACGAAAGCCGCGTACGCGAAATAGATTACATGCAGGCGGAGGTATTCAAGAGATACCACACAGAGACCGAGTTGATGCGTTATCTCAAGCGCCTCGACCGCAAGGATATCAGCCTTGCCACCTCGATGATTCCGCTCGGCTCGTGTACGATGAAACTCAACCCCGCTGCTGCGATGATTCCGGTCACCTTCGGCGGTGCGTTAGCCGTTCATCCGCTGGCGCCGGAAGATCAGGTCATCGGTTATCAGACGATCATGGAGCAGCTCCAGGAACAACTGTGCGCTATCACCGGTTTTGATGCCTGCACCCTGCAGCCTACCTCCGGTGCTGCCGGCGAATATACCGGTCTGGTAGTCATCCGCGAATACCTGCGTCGTCAAGGTCAGAGCCAACGCAAAGTGCTGCTCATCCCGGCATCGGCACACGGCACGAACCCCGCTTCGTGCGTTCAGGCAGGCTTCGAGCCATGCGTGGTGAAGTGCGATGAGCAGGGGAATACCGACCTCGCGGACTGGAAAGCCAAAGCGGAAGAGAACAAAGAGGTGTTGGCAGGCTGTATGATCACCTATCCTTCGACCCACGGTATCTTCGAGCAAGCAATCCGCGAGATGATCGCGGCCGTGCATGACAACGGCGGACTCGTTTATATGGACGGCGCGAACATGAACGCGCAGATAGGATGGACGAATCCCGCCTTCATCGGTGCCGACGTGTGCCACCTCAACCTGCATAAGTCCTTTGCGTCGCCTCACGGCGGTGGTGGACCCGGTGCGGGTGCAGTATGCTGCACGAAGGCGTTGGCGGACTGCCTGCCGACCGAGGATAAGAACCGTGTATCGGCGGCGCTCTATGGCAATGCGAACATGGCGCTTATCTCATGGGGCTACATCGCGATGATGGGTGCGGAAGGTCTGCGTCATGCGACAGCAGCGGCTATCCTCTCCGCGAACTACATGGCCAAACGTCTCAAAGATGCCTATGGCATCGTCTATACCGGCGCAACGGGTAGGGTAGGCCACGAGCTCATCCTCGACTGCCGTCAATTCCACGCTATCGGTATCACCGAGGCGGATATCGCAAAACGACTGATGGACTACGGTTATCATGCACCGACGCTCTCTTTCCCCGTACACGGTACACTGATGGTAGAGCCGACAGAGAGCGAGTCGCTCGAGGAGATCGATCGTTTCTGCGACGTCCTCCTGCAGATCCGTCAGGAGATAGCCGATATCGAGTCCGGCAAAGCCGATAAGACCGATAATGTGCTGCTCAACGCCCCGCATCCGGAGTATGAGGTGGTTGCCAATGAATGGACGCACCCCTACAGCCGCCAGCAGGCTGCTTATCCGACGGAGTGGGTGGCAGCAACCAAGTTCTGGTGCCCGGTAGGACGTGTGGATAACGGCTTCGGAGATCGCAATCTCGTGGCTAAATTCTGAACATCTGCCCTATGGTACATTTCAAAGAACCGATCCGGAAATACTATCGTGCCCTGCCGTGGATCACACTTAAGGAATTTCTGATGATTATCGTCAGTACCATTCCTTATGCCTTGACGGTGAATCAACTGCTGGTACCGCATGCGATTGTAGGCGGAGGTGTAACGGGTCTGTGCGAGATCATTTATTTCGCAACGAACACGTACGTACCTATCTGGTTGAGTAGCGCGTTGATTAACGTCGTGCTGCTTATTATTGCCGCTTTCACGATTGGTTGGCGCTATGCCTTGCGTACGGTATGGGGCGTGTTATGGCTCACTATTTGGCTGAAAGTGGTCCCTATCGCGGAGATACCCTTGCTGACTGATTCGTTCATGGCGGTGGTTATTGGCGGACTCTTCACCGGTTGTTTCCTTGGGATATGTTTCCTCAATAACGGTTCAACAGGAGGAACGGACATCATCGCTATGATCGTCAATAAATACCATCACTTGCCGATGGGGCGTGTGCTCTTGTTCGCCGACATGGCTATCATCTCGTCCGCTTTCTTCTTGCCGACGATTCAAGCGGCAGGTACTCAGGGAGCTATCGAGAAGATCCTCTTCGGTTTGACCTACACGTTCATGCTCTCCACGGCGGTGGACTGGATCATGAACCGTATGCGTCAGTCGGTGCAGTTTATGATCTTTACGCAGAAACCCGATGAGATAGCCAAGGCGATCATAACGCAAGCTCATCGCGGCTGCACTTTCCTCGACGCCGAAGGAGGATATAACAAGAAACCGATGAAAGTGGTTACCTGTATCGCCCGTTCGTATGAGTCGGCAACGATATTTCGTCTGGTACGGGCGATAGACCCAAATGCCTTTGTCAGCCAGAGCCAGGTTCGTGGTGTGTTTGGGCAAGGTTTTGATCCTATGGCAAACGGTAAATAATTATGATACGTTATAGTCAATTTGTCAACCCGCACTATACGCCGCGTGAGTCGGTAGGTCGTAGGGTTTTCGAGTATCTGGTCATCATCATCGGTATTGCGCCGATGGCGTTGATGGTCAACTGGGTGCTGTTGCCGCATGCGTTCGTTGGAGGTGGTTTGACGGGTATATGCTCCATCATCTACTACCTGACAGGTGGTTTGTTCCCGAACGTCTTCCCCGAGTACGGCGGTGCTATTCCTGTTTGGCTGACCACTTTCCTTTTCAATGCGATCCTGCTGCTGATTGCCGGACTGACGGTGGGCTGGAAATTCTGCATCCGTACGATGGTGGGCGTCGCAGCGATCACGTTCTGGTACCGCGTCATACCGATCCTTCCGCAACCGATCATTTCTGATCCTTGGCTCGGAGCAATCATAGGCGGATTTGTCTTCGGTCTGAGTCTGGGTTGTGTGCTGGCGGTGAACGGTTCATCCGGCGGAACGGATATCGTGGCGATGATCGTCAACCATTACCGCAATATATCGCTCGGTAATATCATGCTGGCCTGCGATATTGTTATCATCGCGTCCGCTTTCTTCCTGCCGCTTCCCGAAGCAATGCAGGCAGAGGGAGGTGACCCGACCTATCTGCATATCAAGCGAGTGCTGTATGGTGTGGCGATGACGATCTCCTATACGGTGGCCGTCGATTGGCTGATGGCGCGGCTGCACCAATCGGTGCATTTCCTCATCTATTCCTCCAAGTACGATGAGATAGCTACGGCAATCAACACAACCGTCAACAGAGGTGTCACGGTGCTGGACGGAACGGGCTGGTACTCGAAGAAACCCGTCAAGGTCATCTCCGTGCTCGTGCGCAAACCCGAGAGTTCGCTGGTCTTCAAACTGGTGCACGATATCGATCCTAATGCACTCGTCTCGATTGCCGATGTACGCGGTGTCTTCGGTTCCGGATTTGATAAAATCAAAGCAAAATAACAAAAAAATACGCAAACGCTTGCGTATTTCAAAAAAAAGCAGTACCTTTGCACCCGCTTTTGACGAAAAGCATAAGGAGAGTTGACTGAGTGGTCGAAAGTGCCGCACTCGAAATGCGGTGTACGCATTACGTCGTACCGGGGGTTCGAATCCCTCACTCTCCGCCAATCTCGCGAAGGGGAATAACAACGAAATCGCGTTGTTTATAGAGCGGATGGGGTATAGTGAGTAACGGATCGTTGCTCACTATTTCTTTTTGTGCCTCATCGAAGGCGCGAATAATATCGATATCTATCGGGCGATCGGAATAGATCGATTTTCGATTCTCAATTTTCGATTTTCGGATTCTTCCTAATTCTCGCTCTATGGCTTGTGTGGCGGTTAACACCTCCATCGGTGCCATCGATGTCTCTACTTCGCAGCATAGGTTACAGAACTGGTGCTCGCTCTCGAAGCCCCAGGGCTCGGAATAGAAAAAAGAAGAACAGCGC
>Ga0310694_10001727_pt1 | contig 24061 bp, 20 predicted proteins | sample 174DNAGHGhighgp2_FD_203884 | JGI IMG/M metagenome (GOLD analysis project Ga0310694, IMG submission 203884) | Sheep rumen microbial communities from Palmerston North, Manawatu-Wanganui, New Zealand - 1742 DNA GHGhigh gp2 (v2) (version 2) | ecosystem: Host-associated > Mammals > Digestive system... | reverse complement strand
TGCTCTGCGGAAGGATGATCCATTCCGCCTGCTCCATAACCCTGCGCTGCAGAATCTCCGGCGTATCCCCTTCCCGGATCTCCACTGCCTTCTGGGCAATGATCTCCCCGCCGTCGGGGACCTCGTTCACGAAGTGGACCGTCGCGCCGGTCACCTTCACGCCCCGGGCCAGTGCCGCCTCGTGCACCTTCAGCCCGTAGAATCCCGCGCCGCAGAAGCTGGGAATCAGGCTCGGATGCACGTTGAGGATCCGCCGCGGATAACGGGACGTAAAGTGCTCTGTCAGGATGCTCAGGAATCCGGCCAGCACGATCACATCCGTCCGGTTTTCCTCCAGTGCGGCAATCAGCTTCTCCTCAAAGGCCGCCTGGCCTCCGCAGGCTTTTTTGTTGATCTCCGCCGCGGGAATCCCCGCGTTTTCCGCCCGGGTCAGGGCATAGGCCCCCGCCCGGTCGCTGATGACCAGCGTCACTTCCCCGTGGGGAATCTCCCCCCGTGCGCCGGCGTCCAGAATCGCCTGCAGGTTGGTCCCGCCGCCGGAAACCAGCACCGCAATGCGGGCTTTCCTCTCGCTCATGCTTCTCCTCCCGGGCTGTCAGACGATCTCAATCTTGCTGCCGCCCTCAACGATCTCCCCGATGGTATAGGCGTCAACACCGTTCCTGCGCAGGATCTCCAGTGCCTTGTCCGCTTCCGCTGCCGGAACGACCACGCTCATTCCCACACCCATGTTGTAGGTATTGAACATATCCCGTTCGCTTACGCCGCCCTTTTCGGCAATCAGGCCGAAAATCGGCAGCACCTTCACCCGGCTCTTTTCGATCCGTGCGCACAGCCCGTCCGGAATGCACCGCGGAATATTCTCGTAGAATCCGCCGCCGGTGATGTGGCTTACGCCGCGCACCGCTACTTCCTTCATCAGGGCAAGGACAGGCTTTACATAAATCTTCGTCGGGGTCAGCAGTACTTCCCCCAGGCTTTTTCCGCCAAGCTGCTCCACCGGCGCGTTCAGGTCCGTGTGCTCCACGTCGAACACCTTGCGCACCAGGCTGAAGCCGTTGGAGTGAACCCCGGAGGACGGCAGCGCAATAACGATGTCCCCTGCCTGCATGGTTTTGTTGTCGATAACCTTCGCCTTGTCCACAATCCCCGTGGAGTATCCGGCCAGGTCATATTCGTCCGCCGGCATCAGCCCGGGGTGCTCCGCGGTCTCGCCGCCGATCAGGGCGCAGCCGGCCTGCACACACCCTTCGCACACACCCTTCACGATCTGCTCAATCACCTCCGGCACGTTCTTCCCGCAGGCAATATAGTCCAGGAAGAAAAGGGGCTTCGCGCCGCAGCAGATGATATCGTTCACGCACATGGCCACGCAGTCGATCCCCACCGTGTCGTGTTTGTTCATCAGGAAGGCAATCTTCAGCTTGGTGCCCACGCCGTCTGTGCCGGAAACCAGCACAGGCTCCGCCATGCCGGCCAGGTCCGGCTGGAACAGGCCGCCGAAGCCGCCTACGTCCGTATCCGCGCCGGGCGTCTTCGTCCGGGCAATATGCTTTTTCATCAGTTCAACCGAACGGTAACCTGCGGTAATATCCACGCCGGCCGCGGCGTAAGCTTCAGAACGGGATTCGCTGCTCATATCTTATTCCTTTCCATTCCAACAGTAAGTACACAGCTCGCACGGATTGATTCCGATTGCCTTGATCACACCTTCCAGGCTCTGGAATTCCAGCGACGCAAAATTGAACTTTTTGCAGATCGCCTCCCGGAGCTGCCGTCCGCGTTCCGTGGTGCCGTCGGAATACTCGTCGATGTGATTCAGTCCCTCTTCCCCTTCCAGCTCCACGATCACCCGGCGGGCAATCAGTTCCATATCGCTGTTGGAACGGGAGAAATTCAGGTACTTGCAGGCGTACATGATCGGCGGGCAGGCGCTGCGCATATGCACGGATTTCGCGCCGCTTTCGTACAGGAATTCAACCGTTTCCCGCAGCTGCGTGCCCCGGACGATGGAGTCGTCCACAAACAGCAGGTTCTTGCCTTTGATCAGCGCGTTCACCGGGATCTGTTTCATTTTTGCGATCTTGTCCCGGTCCGTCTGGCTGGCCGGCATGAAGCTGCGGCTCCATGTGGGCGTGTATTTGATAAACGCCCTGGCAAAAGGAATCCCGCTGCGGTTGGCGTATCCGATCGCGTGGGGAGTCCCGGAATCCGGAACGCCGCCGACATAGTCGATGGGATCCTTCCGGCCGGCAGCCATGTCGTTCTCCGCCATGATCGCGCCGTTGCGGTAGCGCATTTCCTCAACGTTGACGCCTTCATAGGTGGACGTGGGATAGCCGTAATAGCTCCACAGGAAAGAACAGATCTTCTTTTCTTTCCGGGGCGGGGACAGCCGGATCATTTCCGTGGGTGTCAGCTCCACGATTTCCCCCGGTCCCAGCTCGCATACGTCCTCGTATCCCGTCTTGTGGAATGCAAAGGACTCAAACGCTGCCGCGTAGCCGTCTTCATTCTTCCCGATGGCCACGGGCAGCCGGCCCATCCGGTCACGGGCGACAATCAGGCTGCCCCGGTCCGTCAGGATCAGGATGGAAGCCGTACCCTGGATGGATTTCTGGGCAAAACGGATCCCCTCGGTAAAATCGCTCTTCTGGTTGATCAGCGCGCTGAACAGCTCCGTCTGGTTGATCCTGCCGCCGGTCATGGAATCGAAGTGCCCGCCGCTGAAGGACAGGAACTGGTCGATCAGTTCGTCGGCGTTGTTGATCACGCCGGTCATGCAGATGGCATATGTCCCCAGGTTGGAGCGAATCAGGAGGGGCTGCGGGTCCGCGTCGGAAATGCATCCGATCGCGGAAGTGCCGCGCATCTCCTCGAAAACATGCTCAAACTTCGTCCGGAACGGCGCGTTGCAGATGTTATGGATCTTGCGCTGCAGGCCGATCTCCTCGTCCCAGGCTGCCATGCCGCCCCGGCGCGTGCCCAGGTGGCTGTGATAATCCACCCCGAAGAATACGTCCAGCATGCAGTCCTTCTTCGAAGCAATCCCGAAAAATCCGCCCATAAAATGAAACTCCCTTATTGACTGTTTTTTCCCCGTCAGGCGAAGAACAGCTTGCTCAGCGTCATCGGATCGATGTACTTGCCGTCCTTGTAGACGCGCATGTTGCCGCTGGCGATCTCGTCGATCAGCATGACGCTGCCGTCGGTGTCATAGCCGAATTCGAACTTGATGTCATACAGGTCCAGGCCGCGGGCCTTCATTTCGTCCGCCACGATCTTCGTGATCTGCTGGGTCATGGTCTTGATGTCGTCGTACTGCTTTTCTGTCATCACGCCGAGGGTTACCAGCCCGTCCTTGGTTACCAGCGGATCGCCCTTCGCGTCGTTCTTGAAGGTCATTTCCACGTAAGCAGGCAGGTCGGCGCCTTCTTCGATATAGTCGCTGTAGCGGCGGTAGAAGCTGCCGACAGCCTTGTAGCGGCAGATCACTTCCAGGCCTTTGCCGAACACCTTGGCCGGCTTGACTTCCATCGTGGTTTTGCCCAGGTCGGCGCTCACAAAGTGGGTCGCAATGCCGGCTGCGTTGATCTTCTCGAAGAAGTAAATGCTCATCCGCAGGTTCACGTCGCCGACGCCTTCGATCGTCAGGCCGATGCTGTTCTCGCCGGGATCAAACACGCCGTCTTTGCCGGTGCAGTCATCCTTGAAAAGCAGTTCGTAGTTTCCGTTGTCCAGGGCATACACATTCTTGGTTTTGCCGGTGTAAACAAGCTTCTTTTCCATCGTCGTCCATACTCCTTTGTATGTGTAAATTTTTTGAAACGCTTAAAGCCTTGACGCGATTCCCGCGTCCTTCTCCAGCACAGCCGCCGCGTCCTTCGCGCGCTTTGCGTCCAGTGCCCCTGCCAGTTCCGTGTCCCCGACGGCCAGGATCTGCGCAGCCAGCAGCGCCGCGTTCGCCCCGCCGTTCACCGCCACCGTCGCTACCGGGATCCCGGTCGGCATCTGCACCGTGCTCAGCAGCGCGTCCAGCCCGTCCATCACCGGGCCCTGGCAGGGAATCCCGATGACCGGCAGCGTAGTGTTGGCCGCAATCGCACCGGCCAGGTGCGCCGCCATCCCGGCCGCAGCGATAATTGCGCCGAACCCGTTCTTCCGGGCGTTCAGCGCGAAGTCCCGCGCTTCCGCGGGCGTCCGGTGGGCGGAATAAACGTGTACTTCAAAGGGGATCCCGAGGGCCGCCAGCTGGTCCGCCGCTTTTTTGATGACCGGCAGGTCGCTGTCACTGCCCATGACAATACCCACTTTTTTCATGGCCCTTCCTCCGTTCTGCGCCTCGCCGGAATGCCGGACATTCCGCCGGAACGCGCTTGAAAACCACTGTCATTTTACTGAAAAAGACGAACGTTGTCAATTAAATATCTGTTAACATTCCGGAAATAAGCACAAAAACACGAACGTTCGGAAATGAACGTTCGTGTTTTTGTTGGGTCTGGTATCGTTTTGACCGGATCTTCCAACCATCCGCCGAAGCCTTCCGGCTGCCGGCTGTTTATACCTCCAGTTCGCCGAAAACCTCCGCCGCGTCGCCGCGGATCAGGAGGGTGGCTTTTTCGTCCGCCGGGGTCGGCTCCCGGTTGATCACCACCAGGTTCCTTCCCCTGAAGTCATCCACGAAGGACGCGGCAGGCTCCACGGCCATGGATGTCCCCGCAACGATCAGCGTATCCGCGTTTGCAATTTCCCGCCGCGCGCCGATGCATACATACTTTTCCAGCGGTTCCCCGTAAAGCGTGATGTCCGGTTTGATCACCCCGCCGCATTCGCAGCGCGGAATGCCTTCCGCCCGCAGGATGGCTTCCGCCGGAAAGGACGCGTTGCATTCCATGCAGTGGTTTTCGTTCACGTTCCCGTGGAGCTCATAGACCCGGATGTTCCCGGCTTTCCTGTGCAGCCCGTCGATATTCTGTGTCACGATGCCCCGGAGCCGGTCCGCCTGCTCAAGCCTGAACAGCACCCTGTGGACGATATTGGGCTCCGCTTCCGGATGGAGCATGTATTTCCGGTAAAAGCGGAAGAAGGTTTCCGGCTGCAGCCAGAAGAACATTTTGCTCAGGATCATTTCCGGGGGCAGCCCTTCGAACTCCCCGTCATACAGGCCTCCGTCCGACCGGAAGTCCGGGATCCCGCTGGCTGTGGAAACGCCTGCGCCGCCGAAAAAGACCAGCCGCTTTGACCGGTCCAGGATCTCCTGCAACGCGGTACGCATGCCTTACAATTCCGCTGCTTTGGTTTCGCACCAGATGCAGCGGTATTCTTTTTTGTCCCTGTCCGCCAGGCGGAACACATGCTCGATCTCCTGTTCGCAGGAGGTAATGCACCGGGGATTTTTGCAGAACAGCACGTTCGTCAGCTTTTCCGGCATGCCGATCTGCTTTTTCTCCTTCAGTGCGCCGCCCCGGATGACGTTCACGGTAGCGCCGGGATCGACATATCCGATCACGTCGAAATTCACCGGAATATCCGCGTCTATTTTGATAATATCCTTGCGCCCCCGCTTGGCCGAGGCCACGTTCGTAATCATCGCCACCGGCACGTCCAGCCCTTCCAGCCCGAGCAGGCGGTACAGCTTCATGCCGTTTCCCGCGGCGATATGGTCAATCACGATCCCGTCCCGGATGGAATCCACGTTCATGCCCGGGCACCTCCCTTCAGGTTCAGCAGCATCAGGATCAGCGCCATGCGCATGTATTTGCCGTTCAGCACCTGCTTGAAATAGCAGGCCCGCGGATCGTCGTCCACCGCCACGCTGATCTCATTCACGCGCGGCAGGGGATGCATGACGCTCAGGTCTTCCCGCGCCTTTTTCAGCTTTTCCGGCGTCAGGATATAGCTGTCCCGCAGCCGCAGGTAGTCTTCTTCATTGAAGAAGCGCTCCCGCTGCACGCGGGTCATATAGAGGATATCCAGGTCGCCGATCACCTGCTCAAGGTCTGTCGTCTGCGTATAGGGAATGCCCCGTTTTTTCAGCGCGTCGTTCTTGACGTAGCTCGGCAGTTTCAGCTCTTCCGGGCTGATCAGCACAAAGCGCAGGCCTTCGTAGCGGCTCATTGCGTTGATCAGCGAATGCACGGTCCGGCCGAATTTCAGGTCGCCGCACAGCCCGACCGTCAGGCTGCCCAGCCGGCCTTTTTCCCGCCGGATGGTCAGCAGGTCCGCCAGCGTCTGGGTCGGATGGCAGTGGCCGCCGTCCCCGGCGTTGATCACCGGCACGGATGCCGCCTTGGCCGCCACCAGCGCGGCGCCTTCCTTCGGATGGCGCATGGCGATGATGTCCGCATAGCAGGAAACCGTCTTCGCGGTGTCCGCCACGCTTTCTCCCTTCGCCGCGGAGCTTGTCCCCGCGCCGGTCACGCTCAGCACGTTCCCGCCCAGCTCATACATGGCCGCCTCAAAACTCAGGCGCGTCCGGGTGCTGGGCTCGAAGAACAGGGTCGCCAGCTTCTTCCGCCGGCAGGCGTCCGCATAGTCGTCCGGATGGGCAATGATATCCTCCGCCGTATCCATCAGTGCGTCCAGTTCCCCCGTTGTCAGGTCCGGTACGTCAATAATGCTTCTGTTCATCAGGCCCTCCATGATTCGTCCGCCGGGTCGTTCCTGAACCTGATCAGCCTGGAAATGTCCTCCGGCCGGATGTAGCCTTCCATGGCGGCTTCTTCCGCGATGATGTCGAAGTTGGTCAGCGAAACGTTCTTCACCTTCGCCGCCGCCAGGCGGTCAATACCCTTCTGCATGCCGTAGGTGAAAATGCTCGCGATGCCCAGCACCTCCGCGCCGGCTGCCCGCAGCACATCCACAACTTCCAGTACGCTGCCGCCCGTGGAGATCAGGTCTTCCACCACGACCACCTTCTGGCCGGGCTCCAGCCTGCCTTCGATCTGGTTCTGCCGGCCGTGGTCCTTGGCCCCGGAGCGCACATAGCCCATCGGCAGGCCCATCAGGTGCGCGGTGATCGCCGCGTGGGCGATGCCTGCCGTGGAAGTGCCCATCAGCACCTCCACCTGCGGATACTCCTCGCCGATGACCTGCGCCATGGCTTTCTCGACATCCGTCCGCACCTCCGGCGCCGTCAGCGTCAGCCGGTTGTCGCAGTATACCGGGCTTTTGATGCCGCTGGCCCAGGTAAAGGGTTCCTCCGGCCTGAAAAACACCGCCCTGATCTTCAGCAGGTCCTTTGCAATCAGTTTGTTGATCTCCTGTCTGGTCATGGTCCTTTTCCCTCCTGTGTTATCCGATAAATTCCGCCGCACACCGCTCATATGCCGCCACCGGATCCTCCGCGGCGGTAATCGGCCGGCCGACCACAATATAGTCGCTGCCGATCCGTTTCGCCTCCGCGGGCGTCATGACCCGCTTCTGGTCCCCGATCTCCCCGTCCGCAAAGCGTATGCCCGGCGTCACCGCCAGGAAGCCTGCGCCGCACGCTTCATGCACCTTCTGCGCTTCCAGCGGGGAGCATACGACGCCGTCCAGCCCTGCCGCGGCGGCGTTCTTCGCATAGTGCATCACCACCTGGTCGATCGGCCTTTCAATCCACAGGTCCTTTTCCAGGGCTTCCTGGTCCGTGCTGGTCAGCTGCGTCACGGCGATCAGCAGCGGCCGCGTGCCGTCCGGCCTGGTCAGGCCTTCCAGCGCCGCTTCCATCATCCGGACCGTCCCCGCCGCGTGCACGTTCACCAGGTCCACGTCCAGGTCCCGCAGCACGCTCATGGCTTTCTTCACCGTATTCGGGATATCGTGGAGCTTCAGGTCCAGGAAGATCCTGTGCCCGCGTTTCCGGATTTCCCGGACGATATCCGGACCGGCGCCGTAGAAAAGCTCCATGCCGATTTTCACAAAGGGCTTCCTGCCCTCAAACCTGTCCAGGAATGCCAGTGTCTTCTCCGCCGAAGGAAAATCACACGCCACGATCACGTCTTTACCCATGCTCTCCGTCCTTTCCTGCTTTCTGCTGATTTCCTGTTATTCACTGCGCCCCAGCTCGCTGAGGCTCCCGATCCCGTATTTGTCCATCGCCGCGGGCAGTTCCTCGATGATTTTCCGGCACGCGCAGGGATCCGCCAGGTTGGCCGCGCCGACTTCCACCGCGCAGGCGCCGGCCATCATCATTTCCAGCACGTCCTCCGCGCTGCCCACGCCGCCCATGCCGACCACCGGAATCTTCACCGCCCGGCATACCTGCCAAACCATCCGCAGCGCCACCGGGAAAACGGCCGGCCCGCTGACGCCGCCCATCGTGTTTGCCAGCACCGGCCTGCGCGTCCGCAGGCTGATGCGCATGCCCTGCAGGGTGTTGATCAGGCTGATGCCGTCCGCGCCCGCGTCCTCGCAGGCTTTGGCGATAGCCGTAATATCCGTGACGTTCGGGCTCAGCTTCATGATCACCGGCTTTTTCGCAGCCTTTTTCACCGCCGCGGTCACCGCTGCCGCCGCCTTCGGGTCCGTGCCGAAACTCATGCCGCCGCCGTGGACGTTCGGGCAGGAGATGTTCACCTCCAGCCACCCCACCTGCTCCTCCGCGTCCAGCTTTCCGCAGGTGTACGCGTAATCGTCGATGCTGAACCCGCTGACGTTGGCCATCACTTTCTTGCGGAAAACCTCCTTCAGCTTCGGCAGCTCCTCCGCGATGACCTTGTCCACGCCGGGGTTCTGCAGCCCCACCGCGTTAATCATCCCCGCCGGGCATTCCGCAATCCGCGGCGTCGGATTCCCGAAGCGGGGGTCCTTTGTCGTCCCCTTGAAGGAAAACGTCCCCAGGCAGTTGATGTCGTACCACTGCGCAAATTCATACCCGAATCCGAAGGTGCCGCTGGCAGGGATCACCGGGTTGTCCATTTCGATGCCGCAAAGGTTTACCGTCAGCCTTCCCACAGGATCTCCTCCTTTTCCAGCACCGGGCCTTCCCGGCAGATCCGCTTGTATCCCGTAACCGTCCTGCAGCTGCAGCCCATGCAGGCGCCGAATCCGCAGCCCATCCGCTCCTCAAAGCTGAACTGGCCGGACGTCTTTGTCTTCCTGTAAACCGCCTTCAGCATCGGTTCCGGCCCGCAGGTATAGAAGTAGCTGTAGTCCTCTGGCAGGGCGTCGGTCACGAAGCCTTTCACGCCATAGCTGCCGTCCGCCGTCGTAACGGTCACCCTGCAGCCGTTCTGCCTGAAATCATGCTCGCCGAAGATTTCATCCTTCGTGTTGAATCCCAGCACCGCGGTTACGTCTTTTCCCTGCTCCCGGAGCTTGCGCGCCAGCATCACCAGCGGGGGCACGCCGACGCCGCCGCCCAGCAGCAGCGGACGGTCCCCGGATTTCGAAAGGTCGTAGCCGTTCCCCAGGCCGGTCAGCACATCCAGGTATTCCCGCTTCCGGATCCGGCTCAGCTGCTCCGTACCCTTTCCGACAACCTTGTAAACGATCGTCAGGCAGCCTGGATCCGATTCGCATACGGAGATCGGCCGCCGCAGGAACATCCCGTCCAGCCTGATGTTCACAAACTGGCCCGGCTTCTGCTCCTCCAGCTCCCGGCTCTCCAGGTCCATCTTCCAGATGTTTTCCGCAATCCGGATGTTTTCCGTAACCTTCAGTATCTGTTGTTTCATACTTTCCCCAGCCGTTCCGTCATGATGCTTTGCGCATTCATCCTTATGAATTGATCGTGGAAATCGTCAGCGTGGTCTCCTCCAGCACGTCCAGCAGCACGCGCACGGTATCCAGGCTGGTAAAGATTGTCGCGTTATTTTCCGTCGCGCTCTGGCGGATCTTCAGGCCGTCGCTCTCGGAGTCCGTCGCGCCGATCTCGCTCGTGTTGATAATGTAGGCCACATGGCCCTGGCGGATGCTTTCGGGAATTTCATTGCTGCCCTCGCTGATCTTCTTCAGCGCGTGGGTGCGGATCCCGTGCTCCTTCAGGAATTTTGCCGTGCCGCTCGTCGCTTCGATATTGAAGCCCAGGTTGTAGAACCGGCGGATCAGCGGCAGCGCCTCCGCCTTGTCCCGGTCGGCGACGGTCACCAGCACCGTGCCGTAGTTCTGCAGTTTTGTGCCGCCCGCCTGCAGCGCCTTGTAAAGCGCACGGTTCAGCTTGTCGTCGTAGCCGATGGCTTCGCCCGTGGATTTCATCTCGGGGCTCAGGTAGGCGTCCAGGCCCTTGATCTTGTTGAAGCTGAACACCGGTACCTTCACGTAGTAGCGTTTCTTCTCCTCCGGGTACAGGTCAAAGATTCCCTGTTCCTTCAGGCTCTTGCCCAGGATGACCTCCGTGGCGATATCTGCCAGGGAATACCCCGTGGACTTGCTCAGGAAGGGCACCGTACGGCTGGAGCGCGGGTTCACCTCAATGATATAGACGTTCTCGTCCGCATCCACGATGAACTGGATATTGTAAAGCCCGACGATCCCGATCCCCAGGCCAAGCTTCTTCGCGTACTGCAGGATGATGCCCTTCACCCTGTTGCTGATGGAGAACGCCGGATAGACGGAAATGGAGTCGCCGCTGTGGATCCCCGTGCGTTCAACCAGTTCCATGATCCCGGGCACGAAAACGTCCCGCCCGTCGCAGATCGCGTCGACCTCGACTTCCTTGCCGCGGATATATTTGTCCACGAGCACCGGCTTGTCCGCGTCGATCTCCACCGCGGTCTTGAGGTAGTGGCGCAGCTGCTCCTCGTTGGCCACGATCTGCATCGCCCGGCCGCCGAGCACGAAGCTCGGCCGCACCAGCACCGGATACCCGATCTCCGCCGCCGCCTTCACGCCGTCCTCGATCTTCGTCACCGCCTGCCCCTTCGGCTGCGGGATCCCCAGCTCCAGCAGGATCTTCTCGAAACTGTCCCGGTTCTCCGCCCGCTCGATCGCCGCGCAGTCCGTACCGATGATCTTCACGCCGCGGTCCATCAGGGGCTGGGCCAGGTTGATGGCCGTCTGTCCGCCGAGGGAGGCAATCACACCTTCCGGCCGCTCGAAGTCGATGATGGCCATCACGTCCTCGGGCGTCAGCGGTTCGAAGTACAGCTTGTCCGCCGTCGTGTAGTCCGTGGAAACCGTCTCCGGGTTGTTGTTGATGATGATCGCCTCGTACCCCGCCCGGCGGATCGTCTGCACGGCGTGCACCGTGGAATAGTCGAATTCCACGCCCTGGCCGATGCGGATCGGGCCCGCGCCCAGCACGACGATCTTCTTTTTGTCCGTCAGGATGGAATCGTTTTTGTTGCTGTAGCTGGAATACAGGTAGGCGATATATTTGCCCGTGTGCAGCGTGTCCACCATCCGGAAAACGGGGGTGATGCCCTTTTCCTTCCGCAGGGCGTAGATCTCTGTATCCTTCACGCCCCAGAGCTTCCCGATCATTTCATCGCCGAAGCCCATTTCCTTCGCTTCGCGCAGCAGCGCCGCGTCGCCCCTGTGCGCCGCCAGCTTTTTCTCCATGTCCGTAATCTTCTTCAGGCTTTCCAGGAACAGCTCCGTGATCATCGTCAGCCCGTGCAGCTTTTCGACGCTCTCGCCCCTGCGCAGCAGCTCGGTCACGGCATAAAGCGTATCCGCCCGGAATTCCTTCACGTATTCCAGCAGCGCCTCCGTGCTCTCTTTGTCGAATTTTGCCAGGTGCAGGTGGCACACGCCGGTTTCCAGGGACCGCACGCTCTTGAGCATGCATTCCTCCAGGTTGCTGCCGATGCCCATCACTTCGCCGGTGGCTTTCATCTGGGTGCCCAGCGCGTTGCTGGCGGACGTGAACTTATCGAAGGGGAAGCGCGGGAATTTCGCCACGATATAGTCGAGGCTGGGCTCCATGGCCGCGTTGCCGCCGGCCACCGGGATTTCCTCCAGCGCCATGCCCAGGGCGATCTTCGCCGTCACGCGGGCAATCGGGTATCCGCTGGCTTTGCTGGCCAGGGCGGAAGACCGGCTCACCCGGGGATTGACCTCGATCAGGAAGTATTCGCTGCTGTTCGGGTTCAGCGCGAACTGCACGTTGCAGCCGCCCTCGATCTTCAGCTCCCGGATAATCCGGATCGCGCTGTCGTTGAGCATCTTCAGGTCATGGTCGTTCAGGCTCAGGATCGGGGCCACCACGACGCTGTCGCCGGTGTGCACGCCCACGGGATCCACGTTCTCCATGCCGCAGATCGTAATCGCCTTGTCGTTGCTGTCGCGCATGACCTCGAACTCGATTTCCTTGTATCCGCGCACGCTCTTTTCAACCAGCACCTGGTGCACGGGGCTGAGCCGGAAAGCGTTCGTACCGATCTCCGTCAGTTCCTCCTCGTTGTTGGCAAACCCGCCGCCGGTGCCGCCCAGCGTGAAGGCAGGGCGCAGCACCACCGGGTATCCGATGTCCAGCGCGGCCTTCTTCGCCTCGTCCAGGCTGTAGGTGATCTCGCTGGGGATCACGGGCTCGCCGATCGACTGGCACATTTCCTTGAAAAGCTCCCGGTCTTCCGCCCGCTCGATGCTCCGGCTGGATGTACCCAGCAGCTCCGTGCCGCATTCCTTCAGCACGCCCTTGCGCTCCAGCTGCATGGCCAGGTTCAGGCCCGTCTGCCCACCGATGCCGGGCACGATGGCGTCCGGCCGCTCATAGCGGAGGATCTTCGCGATGTATTCCAGCGTCAGGGGCTCCATGTAGACCTTGTCCGCAATGGATGTATCCGTCATGATTGTCGCGGGGTTGGAGTTGCACAGCACCACCTCGTACCCTTCCTCTTTCAGGGCCAGGCAGGCCTGGGTGCCCGCGTAGTCGAATTCGGCCGCCTGGCCGATCACGATGGGGCCGCTGCCGATGATCAGTACCTTCTTCACGTCTGTCCTCTTCGCCATAAGAAAAACTCCCTTCCGTCGTCTTCCGTGTCACGCGGCGGCTCCCGCCGGCTGCTGGTTGCTGCCTGTGCTTTGCTGCCTGCCGTTACCGGCCGGCCGGATCATCCCATACGATCCTGCCCTTATGCACCGTCCGCAGGCACCGGCCGTATACCTCCGCCCCGGCGAAGGGAGTGGCTTTGCCCATGGACAGGAACGTCTCCGGGTCAACCGTGTATTTTGCTTCCAGGTCCCACTCCGTCCGGTCTCCCTCGTCCAGGGGAATCCCGAACCGCGCCCGGGGCGCATCCGCCATCTTGCCGATCAATTCCTCCAGCCCCATGATGCCCTTTTTCACAAGTCCCGTGTAGAGCACCGGGAACGCGCATTCCAGCCCGACCACGCCGAAAGCGCTGCCTGCAAGCCCGCGGCTCTTTTCCTCTGCGCTGTGGGGCGCGTGGTCCGTGGCAATCATATCGATCGTGCCGTCCAGCAGGGCTTCCACCAGCGCTTCCCTGTCCTCCCGGCTCCGCAGCGGCGGATTCATCCTGAACCGCCCGTCCTCCTGCAGGCTGTTCTCGTCCAGCAGCAGGTAGTGGGGCCCGGTTTCGCATGTCACGTCCACGCCTTCCCTTTTGGCCTTCCGGATCAGCTCCGCGCTCTCCCGGCAGCTGATGTGGCAAACATGGTAGGCGCACCCGGTTTCCTTTGCCAGCCGCAGGTCCCTCGCAATCGGCCCCCATTCGCTCTCGGAGCAGATCCCCTTATGCCCGTGCGCCCTGGCGTAGGTTCCGTCGTGGATGTAGCCGCCGTGCAGGAGCGATTCGTCCTCGCAGTGGGCGGCCAGGATCTTCCCGAGCTTCCTGCAGCGTTCCATCAGGGAGCGCATCATGCTTTCGCTCTGTACGCCCTTCCCGTCATCCGAAAAAGCGATCACCCGCGGGGCGAGACCCTCCAGGTCCGCCGCTTCCTGCCCCTTTTCCCCGACGGTCAGCGCTCCGTAGGGATACACCGCCGCAAGATCCCCGGCCGCCCGGATCAGGGCCTCTTCCTCCGCCAGGTGCGGCAGGCTGTCCGGCACCGGATTCAGGTTCGGCATGGCGCAAACTGCGGTATATCCCCCGCGGACCGCCGCCCGGCTGCCGCTCACGATGGTTTCTTTATAAGAAAAACCCGGTTCCCTGAAGTGCACATGCACATCACAGAAACCGGGAAATATAAACACGCCGTCCTCTTTCCGGATGATCCGCCCGTCCTTCGCGGGAACCGGGGTGAAGCTCAGTCTGTCAGTCATGGCGCGTTCCTTTCAATAAAAAACTCTGCCGGAGACCGGCAGGGTTCGGAACGCATATCAGTCCGCCCGCCGCGCAGCGGCAGACGTTCCCGTCCGGATCTTGCCGATATCTCAGTATCGCCTTAAAGATCAGGTACCGGTACTCTTTTTATCACAGCTCGCCTGTCTTGTCAAGACAGCTTTTCCCGTTTTCAGGGTTTTCCTCCCCGGGCGCGCCGCCTTCCCCGGCAGGGGGCTCGGTGCCTTTTTCCTGTTCCTTCGGGTCGATGGTGGTCCACTCGCCGGAGCTTTCCCCTTCGCCTTTTCCGCGCACCCGCTCCACCACGTTTCCGAATCCGAGCGATATCGCCTGGGCTACCAGCCGGTTGAACACCCGCCTTGTCTCCGGGCTGATCTCCTTGCGGCTGCCTGCCATTTTCAGCAGGCTCCTGAATTTTTCGTTCAACAGGTCGCTCATCTTTGTGGCGCTGGCACCGTCCGCCATGCGGAACAGCGCTTCCACAAACTGGGCCCGCTGTTCCGGCGTGGAATTGGTCAGGCATTCATGCAGCGTTTCGCGCGTTACGGACGCTGTCCGGTCAATGCTGTCCAGTTCCTCAAAATGCCCGCCGTACACCTGCCACGTCAGGGGATCGTGCTGTTCCAGGCCTTTGGCATTGGAGCGCACCACCGTGTACGGTTTGTAGTATTCCATCAGCAGCCCGATGATGCTCGACTGGGGAATATAGGACCGGATTTTGTCCCGGATCCGCAGGAAGCCTTCGCTCCGGGCCATCTCCAGGTTCATGCCGGGCCCGTCAAAGGACCAGATGCCCGCGATCCGCTCCTGCACCTGCTGCGGAACGCTGGCTGCGGCAAATACCGCAAGGTTACCGCCCTTGCTGTGGCCCATGATCCGGATCGGTTTGTCCGTCACCCCGGCCGCTTTGTCCAGGTAGTACCCCGCGGCTTCCTGGGCCGGTACGCGCGTCTGATAGGCCATGTTGAAATCCTCCCGCCAGCCCACAAGCGTGTTGTCCGTTCCGCGGAACACGACCGCCATGGTGTCGTCCGGCAGGTCCAGGCACATGGCGGAAAACTGGATGCCCAGCTCTTCATCCGTCAGGGCGATAAAATGGTGCATCCGGCAGTCGCCGAAACGCGCACTGTCCGCCATCTGTTCAAACAGTTCTTTCCGGCCTGCAAAACTGGTGCCTGTGTTTTCGATCAGCAGGTCAATCCGTTTTGCTTCCCGCAGCGTCCAGCCCCTGTGGTCCTCCATGCCGTGGAAATTCAGGTAGCTCAGCACGGCGCACGCCAGGCTGTCCACCTCGTTCCAGGCGCTTGCCGGCAGCGGGAATTCCCCGCGCCATGCCATATAGTCAATCAGGTTTGCCATGTTCTTTTACTTCTTTCGTCCTTGCGCCTTCATCCGGGAATCAGTCGGCGCCTGCCTGCTTCATTTCTTCCCATTCTTCCCGGGTGATCAGGCATTTCCGGGGCTTGCTGCCGTCCTTCGCCGCCACAATCCCCCGTTCCTCCATCTCGTCCGTCAGCCGCCCGGCCCGCGCGTAGCCGATCTTCAGCCGGCGCTGCAGCGTGCTGGTGGAAATCTGTCCGTCCTGGATTGCGTATTCCACCGCCTGTTCGAACAGGCTGCCGTCCCCGCCGCCGATTTCACCGCCGACCATGTCCGCGCCGGTGCTTTCCGCCTGGCCGCCGCTGGCGATTTCCTCAACCTTCTCCAGGATGTTCGGGTCATAGGTGCTCGGGTTCGCGTCCCGAACGTGTTTCACAATCCGGTTGACCTCGTCGTCGCTCAGGAAGCAGCCCTGTACGCGCGTCGGTGCAAAGGCGCCCGTCGGCAGGTACAGCATGTCGCCCCAGCCGAGCAGCTGCTCGCTGCCGTTGCGGTCGAGGATCGTCCGGCTGTCCACGTAACTGGCTGTCTTGAAGGCAATCCGGCTCGGGATATTGGCCTTGATCAGGCCGGTAATCACGTCGACGGAAGGCCGCTGCGTCGCAACGATCAGGTGGATGCCCGCCGCCCGCGCCAGCTGTGTGAGCCGGCAGATGTATTCCTCGACGTCCTTCTTGCAGACCATCATGAGGTCCGCCAGCTCGTCGATGATGATGACGATCCGCGCCATCGGTTTCTCGGTCGGTTTCAGGGACGCGTTGTAGCCGTCCACGTTGCGTACCTTGCGTTCCGCAAAGCGGTCGTAGCGCTCCATCATCTCCGCCACCGCCCAGGCCAGCGCCGCCGCTGCCTTGTGCGGATCGTTCACCACCGGGATCAGCAGGTGCGGAATCCCGTTATAACACTGCAATTCCACAACTTTGGGGTCCACGAGGATCAGCTTCACCTCGTCGGGGCTCGCCCGGTACAGCAGGCTGTTGATGATCGCGTTGATGCATACGGATTTGCCGCTGCCTGTCTGGCCGGCAATCAGCATATGCGGCATTTTCGCCAGGTCGCATACGATCGGCGTACCCGTCAGGTCCTTGCCCAGCGCGACGGTCAGCAGGGATTTCGCGTTCTGCATCTTTTCGCTCGAAAGCACCTCGCGCAGCGTCACCGTCTCCACCTTCCGGTTCGGCACTTCGACGCCCACCAGGCTCTTGCCCGGAATCGGTGCTTCAATCCGGATGGAAGTGGCTTCCATCCCGTAGGCAATATCCTTCTCCAGCTCGGAAACCTTGTTGACTTTGGTGCCGGCCGCCAGCTCCATCTCGAACCGGGAAATGGCCGGCCCGTGGGTCACGTGCACCACATGCGCCTGCACACGGAAGTTTGCCAGCGTTTCCTCCAGTTTCCTGGAGCGCATCTCGTCCTCCGCCCCGGTGTCCCCGGTCTTCGGCTGGGGCATCGCAAGATCCGTGATCGGCGGCGCGTAGTACGGTACCGGAATCCATTCCTCTTCCTTCCCGGTGCCCGGGGCCTTCTCGCTCGGCTTCAGGTTCAGTTCCGGCGTATACGCCTCACGGCCAATCGTCTGCTGGACTGCCGGAACCGCGGGCTTCGCCGGCTGGGCTGAAACGGCAGGCTCCGCCCGCCTGCGGGAAGCACGCTCCGCCGCGGGCATGGCTTCGGCCTGCTCCGGATCATCCTGCATACCGCGTCCCCGGATCGGGCGTTCCTGCGCCTGGCGTTCCTGCGTTTTGCGGTCTTCCGGCCGCCTGTAGGCGTCCCTGTTCGTCGTCACGGGGATCGCCGGTTCGTTCTCCTGCGCTTCTTCCTCCTCCGCCGGCGCCTGCTGCGCGGCCTGTACGGGGCGTACGGTCCTCCCCGGGCGCGCCGGCTTCGGCTGCTCCGGTTCATCGTCCAGGTTCCACCTGGTCTCCGGTTTCGCCGGCTCCCCGTTCACTGTCTTCCGCAGGGGTTTGCGGGCCTGGGCAGGCGCAGCATCATCCGCCGCTTCCGTTTCCCCGCCGACCAGGCCGTCGTATTCTTCTTTCTTCTGCCCGAAAATTTTGCTCTTCCAGGAGCGGCTTTGCTTCGCTTCCGGCTCCGGGTTCCGGGCTGTGAAAATCCTGCTCCGGTGGTCCGGTGCGCCGGCCGCTGTCTGCCGGGCTGTCAGCTGGTCCTGCCACTGCTCCACGGTATACTGCGTATTCTGCCGGGGCATTTGCTGCGGCGCCTGCTGGGGCGCCTGCTGCTGTGCCTGGGCGGCAGCCTGCTGCCGGTACTGTTCCTCAAGGATGTACTGCTGCTGTTGCTGCCAGGCCTGCTGCTGCATCGCCTGTTGCTGCTGCCAGGCCATCTGCTGCTGTTCCGCGCGGATGCGTTCGGCTTCCTGCTGTTCCCGCCGTGCTCCCGCCTGCCCTGTCGCCAGGTCCCGGATCCGCCGGGGCGTGAGGTTTACCATCATCAGCAGGCAGAATACCGTCGCCGGGAAAATGATTACAACGCCAAGCGCTGTGCCCAGGAATTTCCACAGCGGCCAGGCAACCGTCGCGCCCAGCGCGCCTCCGCCCAGCTGTCCCATCCTGCTGTTCCGCAGCTTGTCGATGCAGTCCCCGTAAACCTGCCCGATCACGCCGCCCCAGTTCCCGGCAGCGTTCCTGTCCATCAGCTCCATCGCTTTCCCGCTGATCAGCATGATAAATGTGCAGATCCCGATAAAGCCCAGCACGGCAAAAACCCACGGGCGGACCGGCGCCTTCCGCTGCGTGGACCAGATCACCAGCCCGCCTGCCCACAGCGGCAGCGCGGCTAGCACATAGGCCATGCTTCCGCAAACGCCGAAACAGATCTGCCTCAGGCCCTGGAATACGTTTCCGGACATGTTCAGATCCACCGCCATGAAGATCATCACGCCCAGCGCGGCCAATGCGATCCCCGCGATATACCGCAGGGCCATCGTATCGGCCGAATATGCCGGGGCCTGTTTTCTTCTGCCTTGCTGCGCCATTGATTTCCTCCGTTTGTTTTATTCGGCCAGCGTAATGCCGGCCAGGATCCCGTCTTCTCCGTACATCAGCTGCAGCCTGCGGCTGCCGTACAGGTAATAATCGCATGTGCCGGGCACCGTGCGGTAGTCCGCGGCAGCCTCCGCGTCCAGCACGGCCGTTTCGTCCGGTTCGCCCAGCAGCATATGCCAGTCCGCCGCTGCGGTTTCGCCGATACACAGCCCCCACAGGCATCCCCGGTCCATCCGGATGCCCCGGACCCGGCTGTTGTCCCAGCCGCTGTCCACCGCGTCCGAAAGGAGATAAACGTCCCGGAACGGCGCGCCTTCCAGCGCGAACATCCGCCCTCCGGCATATTCCTCCGGGTCGTTGAGCAGGCGGGCTTTGTCTGTCCATTCCTTCACGCTGTCGCCGATCTTCACCGGAATATCCGGCAGCTGTCCGCCCGCTGCTGTCTCCCGGAGGCGTTCCCGGCTTTCCCCTGTCAGCGTGACCGCTTCAGCCGCGCCGATGCGGGAAAGGATCCCGTCCTCCGACCAGTCTGCAAACGCCCGGATCTCGTTCCAGGAAATCTTCACGGCGCCGGCCCGGTCGCTCAGCGTGCTCAGCTGGCCGGCGTCGTAGAGCAGCGTCAGCCCCGTGCGCTCCAGCCGGAATCCTTCCGGCAGGGGTGTCAGCCCGCTGTTACCCAGGTGCGGGCTCATTTCCGGGGCCACCGTGTATTCCAGGTATTCTTCCAGCGCTTCCCTTGCCGCCGCCTCGTCCGTGAACAGTTCGCCCAGGGTGATTTCATGCCCGTCCCGCAGGTCGATATTGCTCCACGTCCACGCATGGGTCACCCGCGGCGGATTCACCGAACCCTCCGCTTCCAGTACGGCGCTGAAAATACCGCCCGCGATTCCGCCGGCCCAGCCGGCAGTGACGCTGCGCTGTTCGTCCGAAATCAGTGCGGTCATGCGCGCCAGGTATTCGTTCACATGGAGGTCCGCCTGGATCTGCGTGTTCACCTGCGCCTCCAGCGCCGCGTCCTCCATCCCGGCCACCGCGGGAAAAGCCATCCTGCTGCCGCCCAGTTCCAGCGATTTCTCCGTAATCTCCGCGGTCACCGGATTTCCGCTTTCCGCCGGGATTCCGCCTTCGCCGGATCCGCCGGCTGCGGCCAGGCACAGGACTGCCAGGATCATCAGAAGCTTCTTCATTTCCGCTCCCTCCGTAATATATTATTGTACATCGCTTTCAGGTTTCAGGCAAGCTGAAGGGCCTGCGGCCCCGTCCGGCCGCGTTTGACAGCGATTTTTGCCCCCGGTATAATAACGGTACGAACCGCCAGTTCCGTTCCGTGCGCGGAAGGCCGGGGAAAGGAGGCTGCCTCATGGGCGGATGGAAAAAGATAGCAAATGTACTCCTGAAAGTGCTTGCCGGCGCCCTGTCCGTCATCCTGATGTTCATGGCCGGCTTCCTGCTTGTGCTCGCCCAGCCCAGGCCTGACGATGCGGAAAAGGCGGAGCCGCAGCCCCTGCTGGCTGCCAGCCCCGCCCTGGATATTTCGCGGGAAACGGAGCTCCGTTCCCTCGTGGCCGGTTTCCCGGTTCCTGTCCTCAGTTTCATGAGCGGCTCCGGAATGGCCTTTGTGTCCGGCACCTCTGCCGATGCAAGCCTGGATGGCGGCTTTGGCCGCGTCGCAACCCTCAACTGGCAGACGGCTGACGGAGAACCGATGCGGCTGCAGAGTATCTATCCGGCTTCCGCCCTGTCCCTCCTGGACAGCGGCCTCCATTTCAGCACCATCCTGGGCCCGACCCTTGCCGGCGTCGAATCCGTCCGCATGGAAAACAGTGAAATCGTCCGGATCCATGCAGCCACCGATGCCGGCCTGTATGTGGTCACGATCCCGAAATCACTCGCGCCGAAGCTTTCTTCCCTCTGCCGTTCCCTCCAGCTCTTCTCCGTCAGGCAGTAACCCGGGATTACGGCAGCTTCAGCCCGAATTCGGAAGGCAGGAAGCGCGGGCACGTGTTCTCCAGCGAACAGATCACGGAGGACGCAAGGCGCGTCCCGATGATGCACGCTTCCCCGAGGGTCTTCCCGTAGGTCAGTCCGGCCGCGACGCCGGCAAAAAACGCGTCCCCGGCCCCTGTCGTGTCCGCCACCGGCACCTGCTGCGCCGGGCATACGCCGAAGTTGCCTTCCCGGTCCGCCCATACGGCGCCGTCCCCGCCCAGGGTCATCACCATGGCCGGGATATTTGCGTCCGTCACGCACCGGGACAGCATTTCCGCCGCCGTCTCCGTCTCCATGCCCTCAAATTCCATGGAAAACAGGACGCCCGCCTCCTGCCGGTTGCAGACGAAACAGTCCGTCTGCTGCAGGTATTCCCGCCGGTCCAGCGCGATGCTGATGTTCGACACCGCCGCAAAGACCGGCTTTTTGTATTTATTCTTCAGCCGGTATATTTCCTCCACCAGCTCCTGGTCCATGTCCAGCTCCAGCAGGATGCTGTCCGCGCCGCGGAAGCATTCGTTTCCCTCCTCCTGCAGCAGCTCCAGCAGGGGAGCCATATCCGGGCGGTCGGAAATGGAAGCGCATACGTCGTTGCAGTTGTCGAATACCGCCAGCCAGGAGCCCATCCCCCCGGGAACCTTCCGGATCAGGTGCGTATCCACCCCGTGCTCCTGCAGGCGGCGCAGGACGTCCTCCCCCGTGCCGGTCTCGTCCGCCAGCGAAAGGAAGGCCGGATTCAGGCCCAGGTTGCCCAGGTCCTCTGCAATGTTCCTGCTGACGCCGCCGTGGACATACCTGACCTTCCCGGCGTTACGCCCGCCGGGGATATAGGTTGTTGCCGGATATCCCTTGATATCCACGAAAATGGATCCAATCACTGCCATGCTCATATGCGCTTACTCCGCTCCCGTGCCTTCCAGCCCGATCTCTGCCGCGTGCGGCTTCATGCCTTCGATACAGATTTCCGCCACTTCCCGGACCTCCATGCCCAGGAGGCCGCATCCCTTCTCGATCAGGTCCCTGTCGCATTTCGCGGCAAATTTCCTGTCTTTATATTTTTTCATAAAGCTCTTGACTTCCAGGTCTTTGATCCCGTTCGGCCGCATCCGGGCGCACGCCTGGATGATGCCCGTCAGCTCATCCACCGTGAAAAGGCTTTTTTCCATGTTCGTTTCCGGCTTCACGTCCGTACAGATGCCCCATCCGTGGCTCATGATCGCCCGGACGTCCTCCACGGGAACTCCCGCCGCCAGCAGCGGTTCCTGCGTGTGCTGCAGGTGCTCCTCCGGAAACTTTTCGTAGTCGTAGTCGTGCAGCAGGCCGACTGCCTGCCAGTGTTCCGTATCCTCCCCGAAGTGCGCCGCCATGGCGCCCATGGCGTAACTCACGTTCTTCGCGTGGATGACCAGGTGCTCGTCCGATACCATCGTGGCGTTCAGTTCCGCCGCCCTCTCAAGGCTCAGCATTGTTCCTTTTCCTCCGTTCCGTGATTTCCGTTACTTCCATTGTACGTCTGATACCGCCTTTTCGCTGACCCAGCAGCGGCGTTGAATCTCCCGGTTCACATCGTAATAGTCGATCTCCACGAATCCGTTTTCCCATCCGTAAAAGTCGATGTTGTCCTCGAAGAAAAGTACATTGCCCAGCTTGGCGTAGCCCGTTCCCGGGCCGCAGTAGGCTTCCGTTGCATCCACGTGCAGCGTGCCGCGCTTTTTGACTTCCTTCACCTTGTCGATATCCACGTCGACGCGCTTCAGGCCGGTCCATGCGCGGTATTTTGCTTTGCTCCCGTTCTGGAAGTCCACCTGGACCCACCACATGCTGCCGTCCCAGGCTTTGCCGGTCACCCGTACAGTCTGTTTCTGCCAGTTGTTGCCGAAGAAAGTGCCGGGCTCCTCGTATTCCGTTCCGGGGCCTGTCCGGGTCGCCAGCTTCATTTTCAGCCCGACGCCTGTCACCTCAGGCCTGCTTTCGTAAACCGTTGCGGCTTTCGCAGCCTCCGGCGCCCTGGCGGTCGACGCCGGCGCATATGCCACCAGCATCACTTCGGAAAGGCAGACGTCGTTCGCGTAATAGCTGCCCTTATAGGTGGACATAATCGAAACCCGGACCGCGGTGACGTTCCGGTGCAGCCCTGTGGAGAACCGCTGCCAGTCTTTGAAAGCCTCGTCCTTCAGGACGATTTTCGTTTTGTCGCGGAATCCGGATTCCCCCGCGTACTGGAATTCCACCTGGATTTCCTTCGGCCGGGCATTGATGGAATACTGGTCTTTTCCCTTGTCGTTGTATGCCCAGAAGCCGTTTTTGAACCAGATCTCGTCCACGTCCCGGGCGGTTCCGATGACCAGGCTGATCCAGGATTTCCCCTTCAGCCCTTTCTTTGCCGAAAACTGCCAGCAGGTGCTTTCATCGTTGTCAGCTGCGTTCCAGGGCATCCATTTGGCCGGATTGTCCGCGTTCTCGATATAGCTGGATGCTTCCACATCCTGCAGGAGGATCCTGACCTTGTCCGTCTCGCCGGGAATCTGTTCCAGCTGCGGATCCACCGCCTGGGCATTCTGCTGGGGCTGGATGTTCCCGTCCGGCCGGGCTGTGCCGCATTCAGAGCAGAAATTTCCGGTGTTCCCGGCATGTCCGCAGTTGGGGCATGTCCAGTCGGCATTCGGCTTTGCCGCGCCGCATTCCGGACAGAATTTGCCGGTATTCCCGGCTTTTCCGCAATTCTGGCAAACCCATTCGTCCTCTGCGAACGCACCGGCAATTCCTGCTGCAAGCGCAATCACAAGCAAAACGGATAACAGACGGACTACTGCCTTTTTCATGGTAGCTTCCTCCCCTGGTTGATATGGTAACGCTCTTGTTTGCAATCATTATAACAGAAAACAGGAAGGAGAAAAAGGAAATAATCGCGGAATGGGCGGCAGGCCTGCAGGCGGACGAAGTACGCCCAAATCGTGACATTGTCGCGATTTGCCTGGGGAGCACAAAAAGACCAGATCTTGCGATCTGGCCTTGATGCTCCCCAGGGGAACGATCCGAGAGGTGCCCCAGTGGGGCATTCGCCGCAGGCGAAAACGAGGTGAGTTCCTCAAGCGAAGCAAGCAGCGGGCTGCCGCGTCAGCAAGGCACGCTGCGCCGACTGAGCTTGCGGATAGGGCGAGAAAGAGACCGTGGCAAACGTAGTTTGCCGGAATCTCAACTTGTTGAGATTCTCCTGGGGAGTACAAAAAGACCGCTCATCATTGAGCGGTCTTAGTGCTCCCCAGGGGAATGAACCAAGCGTCAGCCCGGTGGGCTGTCGGCGCAGCCGAAGCGAGGTGAATTCCTCGTCTGAAACAAGCCGGAGGCCCGCTCCTAGGGACTCCGGCGCAGATTGAAGACGCGGGATGGGCGAGAAAAGAGCCCCGGCGGACGAAGTACGCCCAAATCGTGACATCGTCAGTAACCGTCAAATAATCCGTGTCTATAATTGAATCGCTTTCCTGAGTAGAATGGATCAGAAGGAATCCATACTCTCGG